>Ga0134126_10002879_pt1 | contig 21630 bp, 20 predicted proteins | sample KB31752_FD_96881 | JGI IMG/M metagenome (GOLD analysis project Ga0134126, IMG submission 96881) | Terrestrial soil microbial communities with excess Nitrogen fertilizer from Kellogg Biological Station, Michigan, USA - KB3-175-2 | ecosystem: Environmental > Terrestrial > Soil > Unclassified ... | reverse complement strand
TCGAATATGCTCGCGGACCGTGATCCATGCCGTACCCGAGACATCGAGGCGGCCGCGATCCGGTCCAGTCGGGGTACGGTCTCTATGTCCCAGCCCTTGGGCACCACGCACTCGCCGTGCGGTAGGTTCTTCCGGGGCTTGGACTTCCGCACGCCGCCCTCCCGTGGGAATTGACACTGGACAAGCCAGCACGCTAGCCGGGGAGGTCGCGCCATGTTTAGACCGACACGCCGGAGATTACTGCTGTAAGGGGCACTGCGGCTATCACGTACATTACTGTCACCACCTGTGACGGAGACAACAGGACGGCCTACAAGTAACTCAAGTTGAGATTAACTCCGAAATCGCTGCCCGTGCGGACCGTCGAGCATACGCCCACCATTCGCCTATCCAGGACCCGTAGCTCGCCCAGCCCGGCGCCTGCCATACTGCTTGTCTTCAGCCGCACCATGCTCCCCTTTCGCCGACTTCCCTACGCTGGGCTCCTGGCGTGTTCTGATGGTGAGTCAGTCAATCCAGCGGCGGAGGGGGCTCCCATGACAAGGCCTCATCCTTAGCCTCGATCCGCCGACGCTTTTTCGGGTTTATCGGTGTTTAAGCAGGTCAGCGCCCTGATTGGCGCTGTTGGCGGCTGCACCTAGTAAGTGCAGCCTCCTGGAAGGGATAATGGGGGTCTGACTTGGGAGAACGGCTGCCGGCCTTCAAGGCTTAGGTCTTAGGTACCGGAGTGCGGGGCCTGCGTACCGCGGTGCTCGCAGCGGCAGGGATTTCGTGTGCTTGACGTGCTTTCCTTGATCGACCAACCAACAGTCGATGTGTGAGCATATTCGATACGTCTGTTGAAATAAGCCGCCGATCGAAAACGGGGCCTGCCGGTTTAAGCGTCACGACACCACCCGGCGACCAAGATCACACGGGCGGCGCCGGGAGGCTCAGATCTAGCTTCGGGCTATCTCATCGGCGGATGAGAAGACATCAGCGTGATGCCCTCTTCATTACCTTCTAAAGCGAAGAGCCTCACTGGGGGGAGGTAGCCGTGGGGAGTCCGGGCAATGCGGCCACGTCTGGATGCAGAGTCGACCTAATCGGCGGATTTAGGTTGCGGTTTCATGATCGCGTGGTGGAGCTTCCGCTAGGTGCGCAGCGCCTGATTTCCTATCTGGCGCTCGAAGGCTCTTGGGTGACGCGCGCCTACGCCGCGGAGATTCTGTGGCCGGATAGTCGTCGGTGCCAGGCCGCCGCGAATCTCCGTACGGCCCTGTGGCGGGCGCGCGGACAAGCTTGCGATGACGTTATCTGGACTGCGCCGGGCCGACTGGCTCTGGCTGACACGGTCGCTGTCGACATGCAGCATGTCGCCAAGGAGGCCCGGGCGCTCATCGACGCCTCTGTCAGCCAGGACGCCGAGCCGCCTGCGGTGAATGCTGAAACCGTATCGCGACTGTCCCTGCGCCTGCTTCCGGGCTGGTACGACGACTGGGTTGTCTGGGAGCAGGAGCGCTGGGATCAGCTCCGCCTGCATGGGCTCGAGGCGGCCGCTGAGGTGCTGCTCTGCCGCGGCCAGCATATGCTCGCGCTAGAGGCGAGCCTTGTGGCGGCGCGATCCGAACTATTCCGCGAAAGCGCCCACCGGGTCATCATCCGTGTCTACCTCGCAGAGGGCAACTGGGGAGCTGCGATGCAGCATTACCAGGACTATCAGCGAATGCTCCGGCGTGAGCTGAACCTTGCCCCGACCACGGCAATGGATGAACTCATGCATCCGTTGATCACATCTCACACCCCTCAGTGACGCTCGCTGCCCAATGATCAGCAGATGCCTGCAAACACGAGGCCTGCCCGCCGGACCAGTATCTTCGTCATCCGCGCCTCGATCGAGGCTGATGGCCAGTTCCTCGCGCGCATCACCGTGATCTCCGACTGGATGGCCGGCTCCGCCACGCCACGTGCTGTTCCCGGCCCAGAGGAAGTTGTCCGTGCCGTCCAAGCCTGGCTACGAGCCGTTATCTCAGGCGAAGCCGAGCCGCCACCCTGAAGTCGCCGGCTATCAGCCGGATCCGGCGGCGCGGCCGACCACGTGCCGCGTTCGGGCGCCGCCGACCGAAGTTACGGCGAGCCCGCCACAGACGGGACCTGGAGGCGCTAGGGGTCCGCACGGGCGCCATCCCGCGCAAAGCCAAGGTCTCCGCCCGCCCGCCGGGACGCCGAACACGCGCAGGGGGTTCCGCAGGCTCGTCAAGTGGCACACCGGCTCCGAAGGCCGGATCAGCTACCTCAAAACGGCTGGGATCGCACCCGGCTGGACGGCCGCGGAGGAGCCGCGATCTGGTGCGCGCACCGTGACTTCGCCACAACCTGGTCAAGATCAGCGCCCTGGCCTGCTGACCCGGCCGGGCACCAGCGCATGCCCTGCCGCACTTCCCGACCAAACTCAGCCCTACGACCTTCTCAGGTCGAAGGTAGTTAGCACGCTACCGATCCCGATATCGGCGCGGGAGGATACGGCCCGTCCACGGAAATAAGGACGCGTACGAACATCCCGCTGTGACTCTCCCAGAACGATGCTCATACACAGCGCCCGCTCCACATGGAGCACAAGTGGCGCCTCAACTCTTCAGGGGATGGGGAGGGGCTGAACGTTGGATCCTAGGACAGTGCTCACTGGTCTCGGGCCTGGGCAGAGTGCGATGCTCGGTGATCCCAGGATATGCGTGGCTGTGCTGGACGGCCCTGTGGATTTGTCCCCCGCGCTTTGCTGGCGCCGACGTCAGGCGACTCGACACGTTGGTGCAAGATCCCGCTGGCCAGGGTCCGATGTCGGTTCACGGTACCCACGTCACAAGCTTGATCTTCAGCCAGCCGGACGGCTCCCGACACTCGCCGACAACCGGTCGCCGACGTCCTGATGACGCAGCGCGAACGTCCACATCAGAAGATGCGACGCAGCCCGCGGAGTGGATGCGGGAGGCAAAGCCCCCGGAATTTGGGGTCTTGTCGAAAGGGGATCAATCGTGACAAAGGCCCAGCCCGAGTGGGAGTCGCCTAAGGGTGGCCCGGTGACGGCAACCGAGCCGGGCGGTGAACCCACCGCCCTGGCGCTCAGCGCGGCAGCCGCAGCACAGTTTGCCGAGGTCCTGGCGGCCGACCCGGCATCAGACGAGGCCCTGACCCCCGGGCTGGTCACCATGATCCGAGACGAGCCCGGCTACCGGATCAGCCTGTCCGTCGAGGAGCTCGGAAGCGACAGCGCACTCGAAATGGTGCTGCAGACCGATCCACAGATCAGCTGGTGGAAATCATGCAGCTACTTCATGGCCGCGCAGGGCGGGCGGGGAACAGGCCCGGAGATCCGTATCGAGGTCAAGGACCGCGTGCATGAGGCACGACAGCTTCTCTATCTCCCTGATCTCACCCGCTACGGCGTGTTCGAACTCTGGAAGGGCGGTTTCGCCGGCTTCGGCGCATTCGCCGGGTCATTGCCGATTAATTCGTACGCGAACCGCAATCGAAGAGTCATCTTCCGATGGCTCCAGGACTGACGTCGGGTCAGCCATTCGTCAGCAACTTTCAAGGACTTGTACGGACGGAGAGGTGCGATGAGCAAGCCCGGACCGAGTGGCCTCCAACCCCCACCCGACGGGCCCGCCACGCCGCAGGGACCAGTTACAGCCCCTACCACCACAGCGACGGAAAGCACCGGTACGCACTACGAGTCGCCTCCTTCAGGCGCGACAGCGGGCGTCTTCGCGGTGCCCGCAGTCAGTCAGGCTGCCGACGACATGGGCTGGGTCCCGTCGGCCGTGTTGGACGTCAAGGCACAACTCGAAGAGCAGCTGTCCCAGGCGACATCCGCAACTGCGACGGCGCAAGACGCCGGTGCGTTCACGGGGATCGCCAACGTGCAGGCTGTCGCGATCGGAGTGAACGGCGGCGACACTACCGCCGCTGCGGTGCCGGGTTCACCCTGTCTCGTCGTTTACGTGGCCGAACCGGCACCTGACGAGCAGGTGCACGATATGGCCGCGCAAGCAGCAGGCGTATCCTCGCAGGCCCTTACAGCCGACGTGCCTATCAAGGTCGTGCGGGTGGGGATCGTCGAGGCCCAGCCACACCGCTTCCGTCTGCGCCAGGCGCCGGCAGGCGTGTCGGTCGGCCACGTTCGGATCACCGCGGGAACGATCGGATGCTTCGTTACAGGGCGCAGCGCGCCGCGCAGCAACCGAATGCTGATGCTGAGCAACAACCATGTCCTCGCGAACGTCAATTCCGCCGCGGCGGGCGACGTGATCATTCAGCCCGGACCTGTCGACGGCGGCTCTTCGCCATCCGACCAGGTCGCCATGGAGCTCGGCGCGAGCCCATCACGCGAGTTCGCCGATCTGGTCGGCCGGGAGGAGGTGTCGACTCCACACCAACGCCGTGGGCAGGTGAGCTGTCGGCAAGGCGAGTCGGCGGGTCCTCCTGCAGAAGTCATTCTGAAGGCTGTCTCCGGCGGACTGCATCCCCTCCAGGAGCGGCCCGTGGGCCGGCGCGACCTCCAGGCTCCCGGCTCACCCCGGTCGCCATGAACCCCCTCTCCGTGCAAACCCTCGGTTCATGGAAAGGAAGCAGGCATGCCGCAGCTGCCGCCAGAGTATCTGGACAGCAGAACACCCCCGGATGTGGATGTCACCGACCGGGTTCGGCCTCGGTTTCAGGACCCGACGTTGGGCGTTCAAGTGCCCGATGGCGCCGAGGCCGTCGCCAGCCACGCTCTGGTGGCGATCGGCGACTCACTGACGCACGGCATGTCGAACGGTGCGGTGTCCGACACCCGCTTGTCGTGGCCTGCGATCGTCGCGCGCTGCCTGGGAGTCAACCTCTCGGTGCCGGTCTACGATGGCCCGCTCCGCGGGCTACCGTTCAACATCGAAGGGCTCCTGCGCGGCCTGCAGGACGAGTTCGGCGACCGGCTTGATGGGTTCGAGCTGCTGAAGCTGCCACTGACGTTGCAGAAGCTGGCCGACGCGAACGAGGACTACTGGGAGCGCGGTGATGGCAGCCTGCCACCGCTCGACGTCCGCAACGAAAACCTCGGCATTTACGGCTGGGACATTCGTGACTGCCTCTCATATACAGTAGGCCTCGCCGTGGCCCGCATAGCCACGTCGCCCGCGCACGACGACCTCCTCGGTGCGATCCCGTCCAACGACAGCGACATCGCCGCGCGTTCGGTGCTGGCCGGATGCGCGCCATCGGCTGCGCAGATCGACGCCGCGGAATGGTTCGGTAACAACGGTGGCATCGGCACGCTGATCGTGGCACACGGCTCGAACAATGCGCTGCGGTCGGTGGTCGACAAGCAGCCGAAGTGGTCAGACACCGGCTACGAAACACTCGCCGGGAAAGGCAGGTACAATGTCTGGCGGCCGACCCATTTCGCATTGGAGTACGGCAGGCTAGTTGAACGCATTCGGGCGATCAACGCGGAGCGAATCGTGCTTGCTACGGTGCCGCACATCACCATCGCCCCGATCGCGAACGGAGTAAACCCGGACCGTCCAGGACAGAAATGGCGAGACGGCTCGCGCTACTTCCCCTACTACACCGACCCGTGGATTGCCGAGGAGGACTTCCGTCCTGACAAACACCGCAATATCACACACCAACAGGCGCGAGCGATCGACTCCGCCATCGACCAGTACAACGCGACGATCGCTGAAGCCGTTCGCAGCGCCCGGTCTGAGGGCCGCCATTGGTTCCTGCTCGACCTCAGTGGTGTGCTTGACGGCCTCGCCCAGCGGCGCTACATCGACGACGACGAGGCGGCACGGCGCAACGGCTGGCAAGCCTATCCGCTGCCAGCCGAACTCGCGGACCTGGACACGCGCTTCTTCCGCTCCGACCGCAGCGGGCGACTCTCAGGTGGGCTCTTCGGACTCGACGGCGTGCACCCGACAACCAGCGGCTACGCTCTCCTTTCCGGCGCGGTACTCGATGTTCTCAAGGTCGCGGGCCTGAAACCAAACGCTGTCGACTACGCCGATCTGCACCGCCGGGACACGCTCAACACAAGTCCGCCCGCGCTCATGTCGGTCGCGCTGAGCCTGGTCACACCGTTCCTCACGCGGCTGGTCTCCCGGTGAGCAGCCACCTCCTCCGTGGGACATTTCCGATCGGTGCAGGGCCAACCGTTGAGGGTTAGCGCACGGCGTGGGATTTCGCGCATTACAGGAATCCCTTCGAGAACGGAAGAAACGGATATGGCTGATGATGCTTCGTCCTCTCCTGCGGCTCGACCTGCGCTTCAACTGCTCGGCGATTGGCAGCTGTGTCTCGACGAAGCCGTCGCGATCGTCACCGCGCGCGAGCGCCGGGTTCTGAGCCTTCTCGCGCTCCGCGGCGAGCGATCCCGCGTCAGCCTGGCCCGCACCCTGTGGCCGGACAGCGAGGAGAGCCGAGCCTACGGCAACCTGCGTGCCGCCGTGTGGCGGATCCAGCGCCTCCACGGCGGGCTGCTCCAGGCGGGGCAGGGCACACTGCGCCTGGCCCCTCGCGTCTGTGTCGACGTCCATCGACTGCGCGCCATCGCGCATCAGCTGACCGCCGACGCGCGGCTCACGGCAGGTGCCGACGCGCCCCAGGTGCTCGACCACGAGCAGCTGCTACCGATCATCAGTCCCGACGAGCTGCTCCCCGCCTGGGACGACGACTGGGTCGTCGATGAGCGGGCGCTGCTGCATCAACTACGGCTACGCGCCCTCGAGGATCTCACCGCGTACCTGCTTGACCGCGCCGACATCGATGGGGCACTGCAGGCCGCCATGCGGGCTGTCACCATCGATCCACTGCGCGAAAGCGCGAATCGCGCGTTGATCCTGGTCCATCTGGCGGATGGAAATCACGCGGAAGCGGTACGCGTCTACCGCTCCTTCAAAAGGCGCCTCAGCGACGAGCTCCGCGTTTGTGTCTCGCGGCAGATCGTCGGCCTGATCCAGCCGATCCACCTGTCTTTGCAAGCAAAGCCCGCTCCACGGGTGAGCGGGCGCCGATGAGCGGCCGAACTCCGGTCGGACGGGCTCTGAGGCCCGCAACGCGATCCGTCCCCACGAGTGACGCGAAATTCCGGTTCCGAGTCGGTGTCAAGAGCGTCTGGGGGTGAACGATGTACCTCGGATGGACTCAGGTCGCATTCGAGTCCGATCTGACAGACGACGTGGTGCCAGTCGACTGCGGCCGCCGCGCGCTGATCGCGGTGCGCACTGGTTCCACGTTCGTCGTATACGACGGACGGTGCCCCCATCGCGGTGCGCACCTCGGATATGGAGGCCAGATCAATGGCTCGTCTGTGGTATGCCCCTTCCACGGCCACCGCATCCAGCTCGGCACATCGGCACGCGGACCATTTTACGTTCACTCTTACGAAACCCTGCGCGCGGCTGGCGGATTGTTCGTTCTGTTTTCGCCGTCCGTCGACACCGGGCTCGCCGAACGCTTGCTCGGCCTGACCCAGAGCCATCACGTGCGGCCCGCCTTCGAGCGGCAGCTGTCGGTGCCACCGGAATACGTCATCGAGAACGTCTTCGATGCTGATCATTTCGTCACCGTGCATGCGCTCAAGAGCCGCCCCGCCCTGGAATTCTCACCGCGATCAAATGGTTCCGTGGGAATCGAGGGAGTATTCGATGCGATGGACCCGAACATCGAGATGGTCGACACGACTCCTTATTGGCGACCGCAGCTGCGATTCTCGGCGGAAGTTTTCAGTCCCACCTTGGTCGTGTCGGAATTGGGCGGGGCCGACTCCGCGAACGTCGTCATCACCGCAGCAACACCCACCACCGACGGCGGTTGTACAGCGCGGGTGACGGTAGCGTTCCCGCGCGAGCGCAGGCAGGGTCCACCGACAGTCAACGAACTGTCATGGCTTGTCAGCGGGAGCCAGACCGCGTTCGACCAGGATGCGATCGTCTGGGAGCATCTAGACACGTCCATAATGCCCCACTACGTCGCGGGCGACACGTTCGTACGGCAGTACCGCGAGTTTTGCGAACGATTCCGGGAGTCTGCCCGGTGAAGGTGAGATGACGTTGAACTGGGACGGTATGTCGGTCATCGAGGTCGGTGACGGCCCCGGCGTGCTGTGGCTACATGGATACACCATGTGTTCCGATGTGTGGCAACCCGTCTGGGAAAAGCTGCCAGGTTGGCGGCACATCGGCCTCGACCTCCCGTGGCATGGAGCTTCCCGCGGGCTCCGGGACGGAGAAACCCTCGCGATGCTAGCGGATTCCGTTCTGGCATATGTTGCCTCGGCATCCGTCGCGCATGTGGTCGCCCTCTCGTTCGGCACCATACTTGCCATCGAGATGGCGGCTCGGCACCCCGATGCTTGCGATTCCTGGACGTTGGCCGCGCCGTCGCTCGCGGGCATGCCACACGAACCGGCTGTCACGCGGCGTTACCTTGATCTCTACATAATGTATCGCACGTACGGCGCCGGACCACACATGACGCAGCTGTGGATGGCGAGTCCCCCGGCGATCTTCGCGGCCATCAACGACCGGCCGGACGCGCGCGAGCGGATGCGTCACGTCATCGACAAGCACCAGTGGCATGAACTAGCTTCGGATGGCATGCGCCAGCTCGTCACTCGGACACAAGTGCCGGGCGACCTGGGAGCCGTGCGGGCACCGATTTCCGTCATAGTCGGCGACGAAGATCTCTTGACCCACAAGGCATGCGCCCGCTCACTCGCCTCGTCGAATCCCAACGTTTCGATGGTGGTCATGCAGGGCTGCGGTCACCTGCCCCTGCTCGAAGAGCCGGATTCGGCCGCATCCCTCATCGCGACACACTTGACGGCGAGCGTCATGCGTTGACCCAACGGACCAATCGGTTCAGCACCTGCATACCGTCGTGAGGTCGACCGGCGTAGACACGCTCCGCTTCCCCGAGCGGCAGCACGTTATCTGCTCCGTATCCGGCCAATACGTCGCGAAGCCGCCTCAAGGACGACGCGGGAGCCACTCCGACGTGCGAAACATCGCGGTCGACATGAACGGCTATCGCGGACTCGAGGTCGTCTGCAGCCCGCACCAGAACAACACGTCCGCCGGGATGCCTGCTGAGGTCGAAATCACGGTTGATCCGAGCAACGGCGGACCCACCGGGCCACGAACCGTTGAGGTGCCAGTCCGCGGACGCAAGAAGGCCGCGGCGCAGACCCACCAGCCTGCCCCGCACGCTGTCCGGTACACGATGAGGATAGTTCTTGTCCCATTTGTCGAGCACGTCGGCGAGCGCGCAGGCGTACGCATCGGCATCTGCGTCCGTCCCCTCGACCACATGGAGCAGAGACGACATGCAGGCTTGCTGATTGGCGACGACGGAGTCGGCGGCGGCCAGCCTGACAACTGCCTGCAGATCGTGCTTCACCGCCGCTCGCCCAACGAAGCTGATTCCGTACCGGGGTCGCATGACGATCGTGTCCGCGGCACCGCCTCGGTGTGCGAGCGCCTGGACGGCGTTGCGCCCTCCCCAGATGACCCGCCGATCGAACGCACCGTCAGCCAGCAAGGAAGCTTCTATCGCTGTATCGCCGCCGCGCCAGTAGGCAAGCGTCGTATGCCTGGCCAACGGATGGGCGAGATCGACCTCGGCGAGCGCTGTTCCGAGCGCGGCGATCAGCGGAACGCTGTCCGCTGCAGGCTTCAGCACACACGCGCCTTTGGTTGCCCACGCCCAGAGCAAAGAAATCACCGGCACGATCGGCATGTTGCCCGCGGTGACGTGCAGCTGTGTGGTGGGCACCCCGCGCATCATCGGCGGCCCGGTCGACGGTTTCGTCGGCCGCAGTTCCGGTGTCTGAGCAGCGATGCGTGTGCTGATGCCTTGCTCAGCGGGGGCGGCCACGGCAATCCAGCCATCCATCCTGCGTGCGCCTAGATCACCGAGTTCGTTCACCACCATCGTCCTCAGCGCCTCACCGTCGAACATTCGAGGCAGCCCGCGGACGAACGCGCGGTGCATCCGTTCATCGTCGACCGATGTCGCGGAGAGCACATGCCCGGTGTCGGAGAGGCCGATCGCGTGGGCCGCCAGGCTTTCTCCGATGGCGTCGACGAACTCGCAGACGGCGTCCAACGGCATGCGCATGAGCTCTATGATCGCAGCGGCGGGATCGGGTTCGACCAGTTCCCGCGGGTCGGGTGCGGGCACGATGAGGACGCGCATCTCGCCGGTGGGCTCGAGTGCCTGCCGGTCGATGACGGGTTGCGCTACCAGATAGGCGCCGTCGGTGGTCGGGCCGAAGACCGACGGTGCACGGTGGGCGACCGCCTCCACGATCTCGCGTACACGTGGCCACGTGGGCATGTGAAATCGACCGCGTATGACCGCAGGCAGCCGAACCGCTTCGACCCCGGCGAGCCTTCGGACATCGATGTGATCGAGTCGGAATCCGCGGGCGTTCATCGGTAATCGGGTTCGCCGACGCCAAGGGCACCGCATCCTCGTGGGGGTGCGTTCTCGAGACGGGTTATCGGCGCGAGCAGGGTTTGGCCCGCCAACCCACAGGCGCATGGATCCGCGCGGAGGATCACATGGTCTGAGGTCGCCAAGCTCGGATACGAGCGCGCGAAGGGGTCGAACACGGCCAGCCGACCGGCATTCGCATCTTTGCCCATAGGCCGCAGGAGGTCGTCCACCAGTACTGCCTCGACGACGGGTGGTACGTGGTAGCGATGATTCGCGCACGAGACGAAGACCGTATTCAGCTCAGCGGTCGAGTACGCGTCGACACACCTGCGACGATCGATGCCCAGCAGTGTGGACGCGGCATCGAGGAGCGAATCGAGATCCTGCGCCAGGCCGTCTTTCCATCCGCCCCCGGTCACCACACAGCTCTCGGCAGGCAGTTCGACCGGCCTGGACGCCCGGGCCAGCTCATTGACGAGCGATGACAGTCCGGAAGGCGGCCCGAAGATGATCACCCGCTGCCGTCGGGCAGCCGCGTCGCACAGGAACTCGTACACACCTGAGGTGCGGAGGTGGTGAACGCGACAGGCATTCGACGCGAGTCCGGCGGCGCCCGCCTGGAGCCCGTAATCCATCCCCGGGGCGGTCAGCAACAGGCAATCGTATTCACCCGCGCGTATCGACCACGGGAACCGAACCCCTGAACTGCTGCGTAGCGCGGCCAACGTGGATTCATCGCGCGGGACCAGAGACGGCTGCCCGGTGGACGTACCACTGGACAGGGTGACGAACACTCCGTGCTGCGCAAGTTCTGACCGCCACGACGACAGGTCGGACGCGCGATGGGAGATTTTCGGCAACCGTACAGTAGACACGGTCTCGAGCCAGGCGCTCAACGACGCAAAGTCACCGTCGAGCCATTCCGGATCATAGCTCTTGAACCAGTCGTCGGAGAGCACCAAACGATTGCGGGCGAGTTCGCACGGATCTCGATCTGTGATGTCTCCCTCGCGCGCCAACTGTGCGTAGATCGGGATCTCTCGCACATGATGCCGGTGGTTCGAAGTCAGAACTCTGCGCCGCACCTGCGCAACCGCGTCGAAGTCAAGTGGTATGCCATGGGACCATTTGCGGGCGAAGACGAGCAGCTGCCGCAGCAGCGGCAGTACGTCGATCTCGGCGTCGGCCATCCTGCGGACCTTCACCTCGGATTCGCATACAGCTGCTCGGCGCGGTTGAACAGGATCCAGCTCGTGGCGATGTATTGGTCTTCACCTTTCGGCATATTGCGGCGGTGGGTGTGGGTGAACGCGGTTGGCGCGATCAGCAGCGAACCGGTCTTCGGCGCGATACGCCGGTTCTGGTAGAGAAACTCCGTCTCACCTCCTCGGAAACCTTCATTCAAATAGATCGTCCACAGCACGACGCGATGCAGCGTTTCGCCGTTGTCGGCTTTCGGATACAGCTCGCAGTGCCAGTACGGATAACCGCCCTGCCCGGCGGTGTACTTCTGCAGATTGATGCTGCCGGGCCTGAACACGCGAAAGACCAGCTGGTCGAGCACGCCGTCGACGAGCGTCGCGACGTGTTCGGCGTCGAGCATGACGAGCTCGCCGGTCGCCGGGTCGGGCATCTGCAACTGCAGCGGCGCCAGCACCGCGTGCGCGTACTTCCGCACGTAGTGCTTGAGCCCCGTGAGCGCGGCGATGTTCAGCGCTCGTTCGGCGTCGGCCCATTCCCGCCGACCGCTGATGCGGATGTCCCAGCTGTCCTTCAGCCTGAGATCGACACCGCTGCCGGTGCTGCCGCGCACCGCCTGGCCGCTCGCTTCGAAGCGCTGCAGCAGCGCGCGGCATACGTCGCTGTCGAGCGCGCCGTCGAGGACCTCGATGAAATCCGGATCAGCCATCGGAGTCCACCTCCAGGTGAGAGCAGGCCGAGATTTGCGCCGCCCTTTCGATCCGAGGAACACCGGCACGCGCTGAGGTGGCGAGTCCAGCGAAAGACGCCTGGCCTAGCGGAGCCCGACCGCTTTCGCTGGCAACGCCAACGGAGAGAGCCAGCTAAGGGAGGCACTTCCTGACGACTTGGTGTCCCAGCGCACTCACCGAAACGCAAACGCCTGTGGGAAACCCCCAGGTGGTGCGGATGTCCAAACAGGCCGAGGCGGCAGTGCCATCGGGAATACCGAGAGGGATCGGAAGACAAATGCTGCCGATCCCCAACGGGAGGCTCAAGCACACCCTGCCGTTGTTCACCGTGACCTCAATGCACGCGGCTTGGATGCTCACCTCGGAGACTTGTGCTGTGGTGAGGTCCAAGGTGCTTACGTCCGCCGTGGTCATCTGAACCTGCTCTGCCGCGGCTTCTTGGGCTGCCGCTATAGCGCCCTGGACCGCTTCTTGAGGGAACTCATGGTAATATGGAGTTTTTGGCATTGCGATTACCCCTGACTTTTCGCGAATCGGTCGACGCGTGTCATCGTCGCGTTCGGCGTCCTCCGGTGGACGTCGTCTCAATACAACAGGGTGGCGGGTCATCGGGGCGTTATCGCCGCGTTACCGGGACTTGAGCGCCCCGGAGTTGCCGAGTGGTGCGATGGTCGCCGCATCCACGGACGGATCACCAAGGCAGCCCACGCACGCCTGCGGCATGCTCGTCGACGCCGTCTGGTCGGCGTGCGGGCACGGGGTCGGCGATCGCGTCGAACCACATCCACCGCCGTCCGAAGACACCACACACCACGTGTCACTTCGGCCAGAAGTAGAGCGTCAGTGAGGGGTTAGTATTACCGCCTATGGCAACAAGGCCGAGGTGAACGGCGAGACCGTGATTGCGAGTGACCGAACGGACCAGTTGGAGCGGTGTTTTCAGGTCGATCTCCACGATCGCCGAGAGGAATCCCAACACCAGTCCGAGCCCGGTCGGGCTGGCCCATCCCCACGGCCTCGTGAAAAAGAAAATTCTTTGGTGACGGCCCGCCCCGTCGATGGACTGCTGCAAGAACGTTGCGGTTCCGCGCACCTGACCTGGCACCGAGCTGGCGAAGTGGTCATACACGGCCGCGGCGTGCGGTAGTTGCTCTTCGATCTCCGAGCGGTCGGCCATCGGCCGCCGCGGATCGATGGGCAGCCAGTGGTAGGTCTTCCACCGCGTCAACCCACTTGCCGAGAAGTCATATCCAACGACCTCCGCGCGGCGGGGCAGGGTCGTCGGATGTGGTAGCCGCTGCACCAATTCATCAGTTTCAAGCCAGCCCGCCGGAAAATAGAGGGAACCACGCCGCCGCCCGCCCGATGCCAGCCCGACGCCGTGCATCACCGTGGGGAGGGTGTGTGGGGCGCAGCCGTCGAGATGCGTTCCGAAGAGTCGACGGAGAGGTCCTTCTGGTTGCCCACTCGCGAGCTGCGCTGCAGCGATGTATGTTTCGACGTTGCCGGTGATGTCCAGGGAATGGTCGGCCGCGTCTACGACGTAGCGAAGGGAAACGTCTCCGCGACCGTCGATCTTGATCGATATTTCGACCGGCGCACCTGTTTCGGTCAGGGCGGAACGATGCGCAAGGAGGTCCGATCTGTACCTGTTCCACGAGGGCGAGACCAGCGTTCGAAACTGCGCAGACGCATCGGACGGGCCGTCTACGCCGAAGCCCGCACACAGGTCGTGGAATGTCGCGACGACGTCATTCACGTGTGCGGTCATCGGGCACGGTCTCTATGCTGTGTTGCATGGACACGGCGGACGTGGCGGTCATCGGGGCCGGCGCATCCGGGCTCGCTTGCGCCCAGGCCCTTTCGCGCGCAGGCTTGCGCGTCGCCGTTCTCGAAGCACGCAACCGCGTCGGTGGACGTGTTCGTACCATGCGAATGCCTACCGGCGAAGTCATCGAGCTCGGCGCGCAAGTCGTCCACGCGACACATGACCAGCACCTGCTTGAGCTCATCTCGAAGGCAGGGATCCGTACCGCACCCTACCGATTCGACGCCGACATGTATGTGGTTCACGGTGGCGTACGGTGGGACGCCGCCAGCTTGTCGCGGTATCGATCTCCAACGCCGTGGGTCGTCGAAAGGCAACTCGGTAGTGACGGGGCAACGGGCACGGTCGCCGACGCCCTTGCTCACCTCCCCGACAACCAACGAACACTCGCTACCGCATGGCTGGAACAGGTGGTTGGCGGCGACTGCCGGGCCCTTGACGTCGCCGGTGTCGCCATCGATCGCGCTAGCAGGAACCCTGGCAGTGAAATTGTCGTGGTCGACGGGTTCGACAAGGTCACCAAAGCGCTGAGCCGCGGTCTTGACGTTCGACTCGCGTCGCCCGTCGAGACCATCCGATGGTCGCGGCGCGGCGTCGAAACAGGCGGCGTGCTGTCGGCCAGGGCCGCCGTAGTGACGGTCCCGCCGTCGGTCATCCTCGATGGAGGGCTCAATTTCGAGCCGCCGCTCCCCGGCGACAAGGTCGCCGCGCTCCCGTCGCTTGCTTCCACAGACGCACTCAGTGTCGTCCTGACCACGGCCGAGCCCGCACGTCGATCGGTGTGGGCGATGCTCGTCGACAAGCCACAGGGGCTCTGGTGGACCAAGGCAGGCTCTCCGCACGTCGTCGGGCACGTCAAGGGCCCTGCTGCCGCGGGTGCTCGCGAATGGGGATTGACTGCGGATCACGCAGCCCAAGTCGCCGTCGCGCTTGATCCCGGACTTGGGGCTGTCACGTCGATCAGCCTGCAGGACTGGGGAGCCGATTCCTGGGCGCGCGGAGGGTATACCGTTCCGGTCACCGGGGTAGACGACGCATCGCGCAGATGGGCCGAGCCGGTTGACGGCGTGCTGTTCTTCGCCGGTGAGGCGACCGCCGACCGCGGCCTGCGAGGTTTGGTCCAGGGCGCGATCACCAGCGGGCTGCGCGCCGCCCGCCACCTGCTCGATCGCCTCGATCATGAGTGATCGGCCAATTGCCTGACCGGCAGGCTGTGATATCCGCGCGGAACTACCGCTGATGACCGCACCGCAGGCGCCCGCCCCGCCACGAGGGTCGGTATCGGGCGGGGTAGCGCTGCACAAATCAGTTCGGCAACCAGTCGTACAAGTGGTGCGCCCAGGCATACGTGCACGCCGAATCCGAACGAGAGGTGTGGGTTCACGCGGCGGCTCAACACAATCCGGTCAGGGTTCGTGAACCGGTCAGGATCTCGGTTGGCGGCGCCCAGCAGCACCACCATCTTGTCGCCAGCCGCGATTCGTCGTGCGCCCAACACCAGGTCTTCGGTAGCTCGGCGCGCGGTGAACTGGATTGGACTGTCGAAGCGAAGGAGCTCGTCAACGGCGCTACGGATCGAGCAGCGGTCGTGCGGCCTCTCCGATCGCGCGCCGAGCAGCGCCGCTGCAGAGTTGGCGATGGCGTCGCTCATCGGCTCGACGCCGCCGATAACGAGTAGGCCGATGGTGCTCAACGCCTCGCCCGCGCTGATCAGCCCGCTGGCATGGCTCTCTGCGACGACCGTCAGAGCGTCGTCGCGGGGACGGGCGGATCTTGCGTGGAGCTGGTCCGCGAATCGCGACAGCATCTCATGCATGTGCCGGGAAGCGCGCTCGTCGCCGTCGGGATTCGCGAAGGGATCGAGGTTGATCGCAACGGCTTGGCTCCATTCTCCGAACTCCGCCAGCTCGTCATCGGGCAGTCCGAGAAAGCGCCCGAGCACGGCCACCGCAATTGGCCTTGCGAACTCCGTGACGATGTCGACATCGGTCCCCGACTCAAGCGCCCCGAGGAGCGGCCGTACCCGTCCGCGGACGATCTCTTGAACCCAACCTCGGGATCTAGCCAACGCACGGGGTTCGAACGCGGGGGCGACTGCTCGTCGGAGACGGGCGTGCTCGAGAGCATCGGTGTTGAGCATGGATGTGGGCAGCGGATTGCGGCGATGCCGCAACAATTGCCCTTCGCTCGCCGAAAACCGCGCGTCCCGAAGCACAGCTCGGCAGTGATCGTACGACGTGACGAACCACATGTTCGCAGCCGGATCAAAAGCAACGGGCGCCCGTTCCCGCATCGCGGCATATGCGCGATACGGGTCGCGCCACACCTGGAGATTCAGCGGCGCGAACACATCAGTGCAGAATCGATCCGCTGGTTCGGATGACATTCATGTTCCCTCGCGAGGCCCGAGCAGCATGCAATACACGACCGATTCGTGGAGCCCGTCGAGGCCCATGGCCCGATCGACCTCCCGGTCCACGTAGCCCCCGACGGGTACGGCGGCCAGATCATGCCCGCGAGCCGCCAACAAGGCATTCTGCACAACGTGTCCAGCCTCCAGCAGCACGAACCGATAGCCCCTCTCACCGTACTTGAAGACCGATCGGAAGAAGATGGCCGACACCAGAATCGCGGCGGCGGCCGCCTTCACCAGATCCTGCTGGACGAAAGCGTGCTCGAGGTCGACGGCACCCAGCACGTCCAGGTTGTGGTCCCGCGCGTCGTAGTGGTAGAGCCCGGCGGGGAGGCCATCGACCCTCCGCGCCCACACGTAGAGTTCCAGCGGGTAGAGCGCTCCTCCCGAGGGAGTCACGCGAAACGGTCGCGGAAAGTCGGTGTCGACGTTGTCACGGGTTATGCTTTGTGCATACTGGAGAATTGCGGCCAGCTCGGCCAATTGAACGGGGACAGACCCGAACCCGCGCGCGGACTCGCGGCCGAGCAGCGCTTCGTCGAGTGAGACGTTCGAGGGCGGTAGGCGAGCCGGGAGCGCAATTTTTTCGCGGTCAGTGTACGGCTTCACTTCCCGGAGTCCCCGCATCATCGTGACGATGGTGCGATCGTCCGGGTGCCTGCCGAAGTAGACATGTGGTTCAGCCCTGCTGATCTTGGAGTTTTCGTGGTAGAGCTCCCATACGACATCACGGCCCTCGCTGAGCAAGAACTCGTCAACGGGATGCACGGCGACCACCTTTCCAACGCCATCCGTCACGGGAACGGGTGCGGGTACGGATTGTCATGTTCGGGCGACCAATCCGAGGCGCCAAGGCGAAGGGGAACGGTCGCCAGACGCTCGCCTCCCCGGCAGCGGAAGGCATGGCCCATGTGAAGCGGATGGCAGCCGGGCACGACGACCCGCACGACATGAAGTCCGAGTTCGGCGACATCCGAGGTGGTCAGTTTCAGGGCGATGACGTCCTGGCCTTTCGCCGCCACGTCCGCCACCAACGCATCCAGACTCTGGCTGGGGGTAGTCCTGATGTCGCGGAGACCGACCTCCTCCGCGCTCGCCCAGGCGAACCGGGCCAAGGGCTTCGCCTCTTGCGGGCAGTAGAAGCGCAGGTGTGCCCGCTGATCGTCGACCGCAGGGTGCTCGTTCTCGACATCGACGGGCACCGGTGGCAGGAAGTCCATGCATTGACCGGCGAACTTGCGCGTATGGGCGAGCTCCTCGAGGCTCTTCCGCACGGCGATCTCGGGATCGGGGTGGGCCGCCGCAGCCACCGCGAGGGCTGGCGACGTGGGCCTGGAACCTTCGGCGACCGAGAGCACGGTCGGACAGGCGATGTCGGTGGTGATGTCGACCAAGTGCACCGTCAGGCCGACCGACCAGAAGCGGTCCACCAGCGCGATGAGGTCGGCAGGCAGGCTGTCTACCCGAATCCGCGGACGGCTGAGGCGGGCTTGCCACGCTATCGTGAACGCGTCGCGCTCGATGACCTCGCACAACGCCGTCAAGGTCGCGTCCTCAAGAGAGGTTCCACATGCGAGCCCGGTCGAGATCGGTTGAGCAATCGGTACTTCCGAACGGGCGCGTTGGTAGCGGTAGGGCACGTATACGTATGCGGCCGGAACCAGGGTCCGTTCGCCCGTGACCAACGAGATCCCCCGCGCCCAGCCAACGGTCGTGTCGGTGTCGAACGGGCGCCACGGAAAGCCGGGCGCGTCATATTGGGCCGATGTGTACAGGGCGTAGCCCGCCGGGTGGACGGCTGGTTCGTGCAGGTCGCGATGGCGGGAGTAGATCAAGTCGTCGGGACGGAAAATGGCGGCGCAGTATCGCTCAACGGCTTCGCCGAGCGCCTTCGCGATGGCGGCACGGGCCGTCGCCGCGGCGCCGCCGTTGTTTGCGAAGTTCGGCAGGTAACCGAATGCCTCAGTGCTCGATGCGTTGGACAGGTAATGCACGAACATGGGTTCGTCATCATCGATCCGGAACTCGGCAACCTCGCGGACGACGCCGGTGTGCGGGTCGACCAAATCCGGCCACAAGTCGAGGATCGACCGGGCCGCAGAGCGTATCACGACAGTTGTCCTCTACTCGACGAGCTGGGGATCTACGGCGACGATCGGTGCTCCTTGCCGCGTGACTCCGCTGCACATCGGGCATCGAGGAACTCGCAAGACACGACGGGTGGCACAACGGAACGGGACCAGGCTCATCTCAATGATCTGGCCCGTCGTGGTGACCGGTAGGCCGCTGAGGTACTTGACGGCCTCCATCCCGGCGATCTGTCCGCCCACCGACGCCATCGGTGGGAGAAACCCGGCTCCGCATGAATCCGAATTGCCTTGCTGCCGCAGGAGCCGATGGACCTCCCGCTCAGGGTCGTTGGAATCGGCGCGAAGCAGGTAGCAGCGGAGGCAGGCGGTGTCGAAGGGATGCGTCATCGGGCCGACACGGATGCAAAGATCGTCGATCCAGAACGGCAAGAACACGACACCGGCGGCTAGTGCCCGCGCGGCAACGGCGAGAAGGCTGGGATCAGCAGGCCCCTCGACGGTAGCGCACCAGAGATCATGACTTGCCGCCTTCGGCGTGTCGCTGCCGGTGTCGACACGACCGACGCCGCAGGCGACCAACGCGGCGGCCGCCGAATCCGCAAGTGGTCCATTTCCGATCACCAACGCCGAGGCTTCGGAAAGTCGTACCGATGCGTTGGGCGCAAGTGCACCCACGCTCAACCAGAATGAATCGGTACGATCCTCCGTCTTCTCGAAGAAGCCTCGTGCCCGCAAGCCGTGCACCAGCAATTCGATCTCTGACCTGATAGGAGGAGGAAAAGATTCGACGATGATGTCATCGCTGCTACAGGCGGCGGCGAGATCGGCGACCCGTTCGAGCACATCGGCAGCGCCAGGGAGTCGGCAGCGCACCTCAGCAAGACCCTTTTTCGCAATGGCCTCATCGGAGCTGAGCCGCGCAATCCGCATGCCGCGTGCACCAAGCAGGCCATCGCCTGCGGGCAACTCGGTGTTCATCCAGCTACGACGCAGTCATGTCGACCGCAGCGCAGCAGCTGCACGGCGTGGAGCAGCAGCTGGACACCGAAACATCCTGCGCTGCGATGCCTTGCCCTCCCCGCAGGGGGCGTAGCATGTCGCGACCAACGGCCAGCTTGTACTCGAAAAAGACGTCCTCGATGTCCTTGAGATCTTCCAGCGTCAGTTCCGCGACGTTCTGGTTATTGGTAGGGATTCCGTTGAACGCGTCAGCGAGGTCGTTGAGGTCCTTTACCGTCAGGCTCGCGATCTTCGGTAGTTGCGCCAAGACCTCCGGCTTCACGAGGTTCATCTCGGCGACTGTCTGAAGCTGCGCCGCGCTCGCCACGCTCACCGACGCCTGTTCGAACGGGGAGAAGTCGCTGTCGAACTCTTCGAGGGCCTGGGTGAAGGGATTTGCATCATTCTCGGTCATGGCGATCTCCTCGTGCTTGTGTGCTTGTTCAAGTTTGCGAGCCGCACGGTACTTTTCGAGCTAGCAGGTCGCGTCAGGGTCCGGCGGACCGATGTCGACCGGCAGATCCCGCGACACGTCGGCAACCCCGGGGACCGCCCGAACCGCCTCGGCGACGCCGTCGGTGGCGGAACCCGTGATGATGCCGATCACCTCGAGGACTTGGTCGATCGCAAACCCCGCCGCTGCCACATCGACTGCGACGTCACTGATCGGCCGGCCGCCCGACGTCGTGATCACCCATCGGCTGCTCGCATCCACGACTACTTCCTCGGGTTCTGTCCTCGCTGGCCAGGCTCGTCATTCCGGCCATGATCATTGTGGTGCCTGGACGAGGCCCGCCCCCACCTGCGACGCCGGGAGCGGCAACCCTCGGGCCGTCTCCTGGAGCTTGCGCCACAGGCTCTGGGCCCGCAGGTTGGGCGATGTCTGCGCCCACAGCGCCGCGCAGCCCGCGACATGCGGTGTGGCCATGCTCGTTCCGCTCTTCGTGCCGTATCGGACAGGCATCGGCACCGACGAGAAGACGTCGCGGCCCGGCCCGGCAATCTCTATCTTGCCCCGCTGCACGAACGAGGACAGGCCCAGGTCACTGTCGAGCGACGCGACGGACATGATCGTGGGCGAGTTCGCCGGACTGCCGGTCGGATGGGGAGCCGAGTTGCCTGCCGCAGCGACGATCAGGCAGCCTCTGTCCAGCGCCGCCCGTCCGGCGGCGGTGTAGGCGGCGTTCACCGGGGCCGACGACCCGAGGGACATCGAGATCACGTCGCAGCCCGCCGCGATCGCCCAGTTCATGCCCGCGAGGACCTGGGCCTGCGTGCCGGATCCGGTGTTGCTGAGCACCTTGCCGACGAAAATCGAGGATTCACAGGCGATGCCGTAGCGTGGCGTCGGGGCAGGCGGCGACTTGGGGCCGCACGCGGTGCCGATGCAGTGCGTGCCGTGGCCATGCAGGTCCTGCACTTCCTGGCCGACGACGAAACTCTTCTGACCGCCGATACGTGCCGCGAAGCAGTCCGGATGCGTGAGGTCGAGGCCGGTGTCGAGGACGGCGACCTTGATCCCGGCCCCGGAGAACGTACTGGACGGCACCCGGCAGGCGATCAGCCCCCACGTCGCGTTCAGCAGGGCCTCCGCATCCTCCTCTTCACCGGTCGGCAGATCGCTGCCTGCAATGTCGTTCCTGATCGCGGTCGCCGCGCCCATGAAACCCCGGAAGTACTCGCCTAGACCACTCCCGGCGGTCGCGGCCTGCCCATGCTGGTACCCCTCGAGGTACGAATCGGCCGGGAAGACGAAAAGCTCGGGTTCCTGCACGGCCACCGCGCCTTGGCCCGTTACGTCGAGTGACTGCACGACGTCGGCGGTGACGAGAGCTACTCCGATCTCGTTGAAGACCACGGCGTCCGAGTTGTCCAACGCTGCCACGCCTACGTAGTCGACGTCGTTGGCGT
>Ga0134126_10002878_pt1 | contig 21630 bp, 21 predicted proteins | sample KB31752_FD_96881 | JGI IMG/M metagenome (GOLD analysis project Ga0134126, IMG submission 96881) | Terrestrial soil microbial communities with excess Nitrogen fertilizer from Kellogg Biological Station, Michigan, USA - KB3-175-2 | ecosystem: Environmental > Terrestrial > Soil > Unclassified ... | reverse complement strand
GCCCCGAACTTCGCCGCCAGCATCTCCCGCGTCACGATCACATCGCCCATACCATGGCAGCCTCCCAGAAATCAGGAAGCCACGGGTTAATTTGTGACAACTCCCTGTTACGACGTGAGAGCAACAACCACGTCGTTCGTCGGACCCGGCGGTGCGCCGCCACACCCGGCGGTGCGCCGCCACACCCGGCGGCGGGTTTCCGCCGCCAGGCTGGCGGCGATCCGGCCTGGACAGGCCGCCGGACGGCCCGCCGACCGTGGCCGCGCCATAACTGCCTCCCACGCGGTCGGGGGAAACGGCTACCCTAGGTTGCCATGAACACCGACTCTGGCCGTAAGGAAACGGCCACCACCGGCATGCCGGGCAAGCCGACGCTTGACGGCATCGAGGACAAGTGGACGCAGCGGTGGGCTAAGGAGCGTGTAGTACAAGTTTGACCGCTCCGCTGCCCGCGGCGACGTCTACGCCATCGACACGCCTCCGCTGACTGCCAGCGGATCGCTGCACATCGGGCACGCGTTCTCTTATACCCAGACCGACACCGTCGCGCGCTACCACCGGATGCGCGGGCAGCGGGTCTTTTATCCCGTCGGCTGGGACGACAACGGGCTGCCCACCGAGCGCCGGGTGCAGAACTATTACGGCGTCCGCTGCGAGCCCTCCCTCCCCTACGACCCGGATCTGGCCGTGGCGCCGTCGGCCAAGCCCGTGCGCCCGGCCGATCAGCGCCCGGTGTCGCGGCGCAACTTCGTGCAGCTGTGCCGGGAGCTGACCGCCGTCGACGAGGAGGCCTACGCGGCCGCCTGGCGGCGGCTGGGCCTGTCGGTGGACTGGGACATCAGCTACCGCACCATCGACGACCGGGCCCAGGCCATCTCCCAGCGGGTGTTCCTGCGCGACCTGGCCAGGGCCGACGCCTACCAGGCCGAGGGCCCGTCGCTGTGGGACGTGACCTACGGCACGGCCGTGGCCCAGGCCGAGATCGAGGACCGGGTCATCGACGGCGCCTACGCCCGCCTGGCGTTCGCGCTGCCCGCCGGGTCCGGTTCCGGGTCCGAGGTGGTCGTGGCCACGACCCGGCCCGAGCTGCTCCCGGCCTGCGTGGCCCTGGTCGCCCACCCGGACGACGCCCGCTACGCCGCGCTGTTCGGCACCACCGCCACCACCCCGCTGTTCGGGGTGGACGTGCCGATCGTGGCCCACCGCCTGGCCGACCCCGAGAAAGGCACCGGGATCGCCATGGTGTGCACGTTCGGCGACACCACCGACGTGACCTGGTGGCGCGACCTGCGCCTGGAGACCCGCCCTGTCATCGGCCGCGACGGCCGGCTGCTCTCCTCACCCCCTTCCGGAATAACAAACGGGGACGGCCTGGCCGCCTACGCCGTGCTGGCCGGGCTCAGGGCACGCCCCGCGCGGCGGAAGATCGAGGAGTTGCTCGGCGAGGCCGGCGCACTGCGCGGTGAGCTGGAGCCGGTCCGGCACGCGGTCAAGTTCTACGAGAAGGGGTCCGAGCCGCTCGAGATCGTGACTACCCGCCAGTGGTACATCAAGAACGGCGCCCACGACCCCGAGCTGCGGGCCCGGCTCCTGGAGCACGGCCGCCAACTGGACTGGCACCCCGCCCACATGCGGTCCCGGTACGAGAACTGGGTCGACGGCCTGTCCGGCGACTGGCTGATCAGCCGTCAGCGCTTCTTCGGCGTGCCGATCCCGGTCTGGTACCCCGTGGATGACCAAGGCCGTCCCGACCGCTCCCGCCCCATCCCACCGCTCGACGCCGACCTGCCGGTGGACCCGGCCGCCGACGTGCCCGCCGGCTACCGGGCCGACCAGCGGGATCAGCCGGGCGGGTTCGCGGCCGACCCGGACGTCATGGACACCTGGGCCACGTCCTCGCTGACCCCGCAGATCGCGGCCGGCTGGAGCACCCCGGACGACATCCTGGCCCGCGTGTACCCCATGGACCTGCGGCCGCAGGCCCACGAGATCATCCGGACCTGGCTGTTCTACACCGTGCTGCGGGCCGAGCAGGAGGAGGGCGTGCTGCCCTGGCGGCACGCCGCCATCTCGGGCTGGATCGTGGACCCCGACCGCAAGAAGATGTCGAAGTCCACCGGCAACGTGCTGACCCCGGCCGACATGCTCGAGAATTACGGAACGGACGCGGTCCGGTACTGGGCGGCGAGTGCCCGCCTGGGCGTGGACACCGTGTTCGACCCGTCTCAGCTCAAGATCGGGCGGCGGCTGGCCGTGAAGCTCCTCAACGCGAGCCGATTCGTGCTCGGCATCGGGGAGGCTGAGGGCGGCGGCGTGGACGGGTCCGTCAGCGAGCCCATCGACCGGGCCCTGCTGCGACGGCTGGCGGCCGTCACGACCCGGTGCTCCGACGCGTTCGAGGCCTACGACCACGCGCTCGCGCTCGAGCACGCCGAGCGGTTCTTCTGGTTCTTCTGCGACGACTACCTGGAGCTGGTCAAGCCCCGTGCCTACGGCGAGCACGGCCCGGCCGCCGCGGCCTCGGCCGTGGCTACCCTGCGCCGGGCCCTGTCCGCGGTGCTGCGGCTGCTGGCCCCGTTCCTCCCGTTCGTGACCGAGGAGGTCTGGTCCTGGTGGCAGAAGGGCTCGGTTCACCTGGCGTCGTGGCCCGACCCGGCTCCCCTGCTCGTCCTAGCCGACGAGCCGCCCGCCCTCGACGGCGCAGTCAAGTCGGACGGGACGGCGGTGCTGGACGCCGCCGCGGCCGCCATCGCCGCCGTGCGCCGGGCCAAGTCACAGGCTCGGCTGCCCATGAAGGCCCCCGTCTCTCAGCTGATCCTGACCGCGCCCCAGGACCAGCTCGACGCCCTGGCCGCCGCCGCGCCCGATGTCACGTCCGCCGGCCACGTAGGCGAGATTAAGCTCCACGCCCTCCCCGGCATCGACTCCGTCCACGAAGTGCTCCTCTGATCCGGCTTTACCCCGGAATGTCGGACCCTCCTGATGTGGTGGAGCCACGGACCAGGCCGCTGGCTGGGTCCGTGCCCAGCAGGAGGCCGGACAGCGGCTGGTCCTGGAGGCCATCAGAGCCGCCAACCTCGATGAGGACCGGCTGGAAACCTATACTCATCTCATCCGCGTCGCCACGCCAGAAGCGGCCCGGGCTGACCTGGAGGTCCTCATGGCCACCACCTTCAAGGACGAATTCATCGACCGGATCAAGGCCGAAGGAAGGGCCGAGGGGAAGGCCGAGGGGAAGGCCGAGAGCACGGCGGCGATACTGCTGCGGTTGCTGGCCGCACGTGGCCTGAAGGTTCCCGTGCCCGTGCGCGACCGCGTGCTGTCCTGCACCGACCTCAGCGAACTAGAGGCATGGGGCGACAAGGCGATGACCGCTAGCACTCTCAGCGATGTCTTTCCCGATTAATTCTGGCGCAAAGCGCAGCCCGCTTGAGGTATCTTCACCCCATGGAGTATCGCTTTAAGAGCTCACCTGCGGAGGAGCTAAAGCGCCACGGGCTCAAGATCGACATCTTCGAGGGCATCGAGGCCAAGGACCGGACGAAGTACGAGCTGCTGAATTAATCGTCCGGGTATGGAATGAAGGAATCGCCAAAGACGCGGCTGAGTTCTTGCTGTCGTTGCTGGCCAGGCGGAAACTGACAGTCACTACCTCGCTTCGCGAGCGGGCACTGTCCTGCGTTGACTTTGATCAGCTAGGGGCCTGGATCGAGAAGGCCGGAATCGCCGACTCGGCCGAGGACGTCTTCGCCGACTGACCGATTTCGTCAGGCGGTTTTAGTTATGGCCATTCATTAACGCCCGACCTGGTCTACCGTAAATGTTCACCATGATCGCGGGTCGGGGGGAATTCACTGGGCGGGAGAATGTCGTAGCCCCTGGCTAGGCTGCGGCCATGCTGATGTCACAGGTACCCGCCACCGACAGGCCCCGCGAGCGCTTGGCCGAACGTGGCACAGATGCCCTGGGCGACCGCGAGCTCTTGGCACTACTGATCAGCACGGGCGTTCGCGGTAAGGGCGCCCATGAGGTAGCCGAGGGACTACTGGACCGATTCGGATCCCTGACGGCAATTGGCCGAGCCACTGTAGCCGAGCTGTCTGCGGTCGCAGGCATCGGTACCGCGAAGGCATCGAGCCTTGTCGCCGGCTTCGAGCTGGCCCGACGTGCTGAGCAGACAGAACGGCCGCGGCGGCTTCGCGCGACGACTGACATCGCAGCCGTGGCCAGATCACTGCTGAGCCACCACAACAGGGAGCGGCTGATCGTCATCTCCTGTGACGCTGCCCTGCGGATACTCGGGACAGACCGGCTCTCGGATGGCGCAGCCGACCAGACGTTGTTCCCGCTGCGCGAGATCATCGTGGCGGTGCTACGGCGGGATGGGCGCAGCTTCGCGCTGGCTCACAATCATCCTTCAGGTGACACGACACCTACGCCCGAGGACGTCTCGGCGACCCAGGCGGCCATCGACGCGGCGGCCCTGACGGGTCTCGGCTTTCTCGATCATGTGATCGTGACCGAGAAGGAATGGGAGGCGGTGCCGGTCTCCCGCTGACGGCGGCGGGCCCCGGCCAGGCCCGGCCCGGCCCCAGGTCAGGGCTCGGGGTAGATCATGAGCAGGACGGCCCGGTTGTCTGGCCCGGCACCGCGGTACAGATGCGGCCGGGCGGCGGCGAACCGGATGGAGTCGCGCTCGGAGAGCTCGGCCGGGGCGTCGGCGGGGCCGGTGATGACCTGGCCGCGGGTGACGACCATGCACTCCTCGACGCCGGGCAGGTGAGCCTGGGAGTGCTGGGCGGCGGGCCCGACCGCGATGTCGTAGACCTCGACGGTGCCACGCAGCCGGATGCGGTGCAGCAGGCGAGCGCTGACGGCGTCGCCGGAAGCACGGGGGCGGTCGTCGCCGGACCGGGTGATCTCCACGGCCGGGCTGGAGGCCTCGAGGAGTTCGCCGAGCGGCACGTGCAGGGCGGTGGCCAGCGCCCACAGGGTGCTCATGGTGGGATTGCCCTGGCCGAGCTCGATGCCGTGCAGGGTGGTCTTGCTGACGCCGCCGGCGGTGGCCAGGTCGGCCAGCGAGGTCCCGGCGCCGGCACGCAGCCGCCGGACGTTGTGGCCGATCACGCGCGCCCAGTCCTCGTCGTTATCGGGTGGCCCGTTCATGCGTATCAGTTTACTGTTACGTGTATACCAGTGCGACGGGATCGGAGGAAGCATGACGGTGAGCAGGCTGCGCGACATTCCTGGCATCGGGGTGGACGCGGTGGGCGACGCGGCGGACGCGGCGGGCGACCCGGAGCTGCTGCGGCTGGAGAACCTGGACACCGACATCCGGCCACCGACGGTCGCGCTGGAGGTGACCAGGGCGGCGATCGACGACGATGCGGCCAACAGCTACCTGCCGTTCCAGGGGCACCGGGCGCTGCGGGAGGCGGCGGCGGCGCACGTCGGGCGGATCGCGGGGCGGGCCTATGACCCGGCCACGGAGTGCGTCAGCGCGGCGGGCGGGCTGAACGGGATCCTCAACGCGTTGCTGGCCACGGTGGAGCCGGGCCAGGAGGTGGTGCTCTGCGACCCGATCTACGCGGGCCTGATCAACCGGGTGCGCCTGGCGGGCGGGGTCACGCGCTTTGTCCCGGCGCAGGCAACGCCGGGCGCGGGCGGGGCACCGCACTGGACGGTGGACCCGCAGCGGCTGGCGGCGGCGGTGGGGCCGGCCACGGCGGCGGTGCTGATGATGGGGCCGGCGATGCCGTCGGGGCTGGTGCTCGGCGACGAGCACTGGGCGGCGCTGGCGGAGGCGTGCGACCGGCATGACGCCTGGATGATCTACGACGCGGCGATGGAGCGGATTCGCTTCGACGGGCTCGGGCCGAGTCACCCGGCGGCGGCGGACCCGAGGCTGGCGGACCGGACGATCACGGCGGGCTCGGCGTCGAAGGAGCTGCGGATGATCGGGTGGCGGGTGGGCTGGGTGACGGGCCCGGCGGCCATCCTCAACGACATCCGGCTGGTGGGACTGACGAACGTGGTGTGCCAGGTCGGGCTGGCCCAGCAGGCGGTGGCGGCGGCCCTGGACGCGCCGGACGCGGCGGCGGACGTAGCGGCGGCCACGGCGCAGTGGCAGCGGCGCTGCGAGGTGGTGCTGGAGCAGCTGGCGGGGTACCCGGTGGTGGCGCCGGACGGAGGGTGGTCGGTGCTGATCGACACGAGGCCGCTGGGGCTGAGCCCGGCGCAGCTGTCGGGGCGGCTGTTCGAGCGGGGCCGGGTGGCGGCGACGCCGATGGACGGCTGGGGCCCGAGCGGGCCGCACTACCTGCGGCTGGTGTTCGCGAACGAGCCGCCGGAGCGCCTGGCCAGCCTGGGCGAGCGCTTCCGCGCGGCGCTGGGCTGAGGGTCGCCGGGCTCGGCACTATCGGCCGGGCTGTCGGGCGACCCGGGCTCGGCACTATCGGCCGGGCTGTCGGGCGACCCGGGCTCGGCACTGTCGGCCGGGCTGTCGGGCGACCCGGGCTCGGCGGTGTCGGCCGACCCGGCGGAGACCTCGCGGACGGCCCGGACGGCCAGGGGGGCGAGGCTGGCGATGGTGTAGACCACGCCGCAGGCGAGGGCCAGGTGGGCGGCCCCGAAGTAGGCGGCGGCGGGGCCGGTGAGCAGCAGGCCGGCGGGGATGGCGGAGTAGGACAGGAGGTCGTCGACCGACGCGATCCGGGACAGCAGCGCGCGGGGAACGCATCGCTGCAGCGCGGTGTCCCAGGTGATGCCGGAGACGGTGAAGCTCAGCGCGCCGATGAAGGCGCAGGCCATCAGCCAGGGCAAGGCCAGGTGCAGGCCGAGCGCGAGCAGCGGGAGGCCGCTGAGTCCGCCGAGGAGGCGGCTGGCCCGCAGCGGGTGGCGGAACACGATCTTGTACATGAGCACGCTCATGAGCAGCAGGCCGACGGCCCGGGTGCTGAGCACGAGGCCCCAGGCGGCCTCGCCGCTGCGGGCCTTGGTCAGGTCGGGGCCGAGTATCTGCCAGGGGCCGACGTTGACCAGGTTGATGACGCAGAACGACAGGGCCATGGCGGACACCCAGCGGATGGACCGGAAGGCGCGCCAGCCTTCGCGGATGTCGGCGGTCAGCCGGGCCGGGCGGCGGGCGGCGGGGACCGAGGTGCGGGCGGGCAGCCGGACGAAGAACACGGCGGCGGCGATGAAGCTGAGCGCGTCCAGGCCGACGGCCCAGCCGCCGCCGACGCCGACGACGAGCAGGCCGGCGGCGGTGGGGCCGAGGATCTTGGCGGCGTTCTGGGTCGAGGCCAGCAGGGAGTTGGCCCGCTGCACGTGGGCGGGCTGGACGAGGTCGGGCACGATGCCGCGCAGGGCCGGGGACGCGAACGCCTCCATGACGCCGTTGCCGACCTCGAGGGCGGCGATCAGGGGCAGGCTGTAGTGGCCGGACAGCAGCACGGCGGCGACGCCGCCCTGGGTCAGGCCGGCGCCGAGGTTGGCGGCGACTAGGACCTTGCGGCGCGAGAACCGGTCGCCGGCGGCGCCGCCGACCAGCAACAGGGCGAGCTGGGGGGTGATCTGGCAGGCCAGGATGACGCCGAGGTCGCCGGGCCGGCCGGAGGCGCCGAACACGGCGAAGGCCAGGGCGACGGGGGTCATGGCGCTGCCGAGCAGGGAGACGAGGCGGCCGAGGAAGAACCCGCGGAAGGGCGGGGCGAGCACGGAGAGCCGAGATAGCGGGGATCGCACGGTGGCCAGCCTGGCCAGCCCCGGGCCGCGACCATATCCTTACGCCGAATGGCGTAAGGAATCTTCTCTCATGACACTGCTCCGGCTCACGTCGACCGGGCTGTCGCGCTGCCGCTTCGCGGTGTCGCCGATGGCCGAGACGCTCAGCGCGCTGATCGCGCTGGAGCGGCTGCCGTATCCCTGGCTGGCCGCCTGGCACGCCCGCAACCAGGCCGGGTACCGGTCCTGGCGGGACGGGAACGAGGTCGCCCGCGGCCTGCTGCCGCTGGTCGCGGCGACCAAGTGGCTGCCGGACTACGTGGCCCTGCCGCCGGGCGACGGCGTGCACACCCGGCTGGCCGACGAGCTGATCCCGGTGGCGGCGTTCACGGACGCCCAGGTGCGGGCGGCGACGGCGCCGGCGGTCGCGGCCAGCTGGCAGCCGCAGGACACGGGCTGGCTGGCCGGGACCGGGCTGGGACCGCGGATCGCGGCGATGTTCGAGGAGGGCTGGCGGCGGTTCGTGGCCCCGGACTGGCCGCGGCGGCGGGCCATCCTGGAACGGGACATCATGTACCGGGCCGGGCTGCTGGCGGCCTACGGCTGGCAGCACGCCATCAAGGACATGACCCGCAGGTCGGCCTGGGTCGGCCGGGACGCGATCCGGTTCAGCCACCAGGACCACCCGGACCTGATGATCGGCGACGACGGGCTGATCTTCGTGCCGCACACGCCGGGCCGGGGCACCTGGGCCTGCGAGCGGCCGCCGCGCTACGCGATGGTCTACCCGGCCCGCGGGGCGGCGGTGCCGCCGGACGGGGGCGGGGCCGACGCGCTGGCCGGGCTGCTGGGCCAGGGCCGGGCCCGCATCCTGCGCGAGCTGGCCCGCCCGGCGACGAGCAGCCAGCTGGCGCACACGCTGGAGATCTCGCTAGGCACGGTCAGCGCCCACCTGGCCGTGCTGCGCGACACCGGGGTCATCGCGGGCGCCAGGACCGGCCGCAACGTGGTCTACCGCCTCACCCCGCGGGGCCAGGAACTGCTCGGCGTGCTCGGCCAGCCGGGGACCTAGCCGGGGAGCTCGCCAGGGAACCGGGCCGTCGCGCCCGACGTTGCCAGAGTGTGGCAGCGAACCTCCGCGACCGGGTCCGGCGGTTGCTGCAGCGGCCGGGCACGGCCAACCTGTCCGGCTACCAGCGCCTGCTGCCCGCCATCAAGGCGGCCGGGGATTCGCTGGCCGGGCTGCCGGACGAGGCGCTGCCCGAGGTGGCCGCCGCCGCCGATGAGGCCGGGTTCTGCGCGGCCGGGCGGGAGGCGGCCAGCCGGGCACTGGGCCAGCGGCCCTACGACACCCAGCTGCTGGGCGCGCTGGTCATGATGTCGGGCTCGATCGCCGAGATGGAAACCGGCGAGGGGAAGACGCTGGCCGGGGCGCTGGCGGCGGCCTGGTACGCCACGCGGGGCCGGCGGGTCCATGTGATGGCGGTCAACGACTACCTGGCCCAGCGGGACGCCGAGTGGATGGGCCCGGTGTACCGGGCGCTGGGGGTCTCGGTCGGTTTCCTAGGCCAGGCTTCCGAGCCGACCCAGCGGCGGGCGGCCTACGCGGCCCAGGTCACCTACGCGCCGGTCAGCGAGATCGGCTTCGATGTGCTGCGCGACCGGCTGCGCACCAGCCCGGACGGCCCGGACGGCCGGGTCGTGCCCGAGCCGGACGTGGTCCTGATCGACGAGGCCGACTCGGTGCTCATTGACGAGGCACGGGTGCCGCTGGTGCTGGCCGGGGCGGCCGAGGCGGGCAGCACGGACCTGCGGATCGCGGGGATCGTCAGGAAACTGCGGCGCGGGCTGCACTACGAGGCGGACGACGAGGCCCGCAACGTCCAGCTGACCGACGCCGGCGCACGGGCGGCGGAGGCCGCGCTGGGCGGCATCGACCTGTACGGCGGCGCGGAGCTCGACGTCCTGACCCGGATCAACCTGGCCCTGCACGCCCAGGCGCTGCTGCGGCGCGACGTCGACTACATCGTCCGCGACGGGCGGATCGAGCTGATCAGCAGCTCGCGCGGCCGGGTGGCCCAGCTGCAGCGCTGGCCCGACGGGCTGCACGCGGCGGTCGAGGCCAAGGAGGGCCTGACCGGGAGCGAGTCCGGCGAGGTGCTCGACAGCATCACGGTCGAGTCGCTGGTCCGGCGCTACCCGCTGGTGTGCGGGATGACCGCCACCGCGGTGACCGTCGGCGACGAGCTGCGCGAGTTCTACGGCGGGCTGGAGGTCGCGGTCATCGCACCCAACCGGCCGTCGGTGCGCGAGGACCGCCCCGACCAGCTGTACGCCACGCTGGCCGACAAGGAGCGGGCGGTGGCGGCCGAGGTTCTCGCGGTCCACGCGACCGGGCGGCCGGTGCTGATCGGCACCCTCGACATCGCCGAGTCCGAGCGGGTGGCGGCCCGGCTGGCCGTGGACGGCCTGCCCGCCGTCGTGCTCAACGCCAAGAACGACGCCGAGGAAGCGGCCATCATCAGCGAGGCCGGGACCCGCGGGGCGATCACGGTGTCGACGCAGATGGCCGGGCGGGGCACCGACATCCGGCTGGGCGGCCGCCTGGGTGACGGGGGGCTGGTGGCCGGCCTGGGCGGGCTGCACGTCGTCGGCACCGGCCGGCACTGGACCGAGCGGATCGACCACCAGCTCCGCGGCCGGGCCGGCCGCCAGGGCGACCCTGGCAGCTCGGTGTTCTTCGTCAGCCTGCAGGACGACCTGGTCCTCAGCCACCCGATGGGCGACGGGGCGGGAGCCGCCGAGCCGGGGCCCGGCGGCCGCGTGGACGACACCAGGTCCCGCCGCGCCGTCCGGCATGCGCAGCGCGCGGCCGAGAGCGCGAACCTGGAGATCCACCGCAACACGTTCCGGTACAGCACGCTGATCGAGGAGCAGCGGCGGGTCGTGCTGGAGCACCGGGAGCAGGTGCTGTGCGGCGAGGCCGCGATCACCGACCTGGCCCGCCGCTGCCCGGACCGGTACCGCGAGCTGGCCGCCGAGGTCGCGCCCGGCGTGCTGGAGGAGAGCGCCCGGCAGATCGTGCTGTACCACCTGGACCGCGGCTGGACCGAGCACCTGGCCGTGCTGGCCGAGATCCGCGAGGGCATCCACCTGCGCGGGCTCGGGCACGGTCCCAACCCGTTCATCATGACTCTGGACCCGCTGTCGGAGTTCCACGCCGAGGCGGTGAAGCGGTTCCGCCGCCTGCTAGAGGAGGCCGGCGAGCACAGCGCGGCCACCTTCGAGACCGCCGAGATCACCACCGCGGGCATCGACCTGGACGGCGCCGACCTCAACCGGCCCACCGCGACCTGGACCTACGTGGTCCAGGACAACCCATTCGGCATCAGCGCCGTGACCGCCGGGCGGCGCCTGCGGCATCTGCTCCACGACGCCTCCGGGTAGTCTCCGAGCATGGACAAGATGCAGCGGGTGGAGCTGTCTGACGAGGAATGGCAGGAGCGGTTGTCGCCCGAGGAGTACCACGTGCTGCGGCAGGCGGGCACGGAGGCTCCGTTCACCGGGGAGTACACCGACGACAAGACGGTCGGCGTGTACCGGTGCCGGGCCTGCGGCGCCGAGCTGTTCCGGTCGGAGGCCAAGTTCGAGTCGCACTGCGGCTGGCCGAGCTTCTACCAGCCGACCGAGGATGACGCGGTGGTGCTGCTGGAGGACCGCTCGCTGGGCCGGACCAGGACCGAGGTCCGGTGCGCGGCCTGCGACTCGCACCTGGGCCACGTGTTCGAGGGCGAGGGCTACGACGTGCCCACTGACCAGCGCTGGTGCATCAACTCGGTGTCGCTGACCCTGGAGTCCGAGGAGTAGTCAGGCGGCCGCCCCGGCCAGCACGGCGATGACGCCGAGCGCGCCGGCGCCGACCAGGGCGGCGACCACGCCCCGGCGCAGCGCGATGAGCCAGACGGCGGCCAGGGCCAGCACGCCTAGCTGCCAGAGGTGGGCCAGGCCGAGGCCGAGCGGGATCGTGGCCCCGGCGATGGCACCGATGGCGGCGGGCCCGGCACCGGTCAGGAAGGCCTGCGCCCTGGCGTTGGCGCGCAGCCGGTCGAAGTGCGAGCCGCCGGCCAGGACCAGGGCGAACGACGGGGTGAAGGCGACCAGCGAGGCCAGCAGCCCGCCGCCGACCCCGGCGGCGGCGTAGCCGACGACGGCCACGGTCTGCACGACCGGGCCCGGCGTGACCTGGCCGAGGGCCACGGCGCTGAGGAACTGGGCGCTGGTCATCCAGTGGTAGGTGTGCACGGCGTCGTGCTGCATGAGGGGGATGATCACGAACCCGCCGCCGAACGACAGCGCGCCCACCTTGACCGCCACCCAGGCCACGGCCAGCAGCCCGCCGGCTGCGGCGGTGGCGGCGGTCTTGGCGGCCAGCCCGGGCACGAGCGCGCTCTGGCCTGCCGCCCGCCTGGGCGGCGCCGTCAGCAGCAGCTCGATCAGGCCGCAGGCGAGCAGCACGGCGACCAGGTACGGGCCGATGAGCGCGGCCGACACCCCGCCCGCCACCAGGTAGCAGGCCCACCGGGCGCGTCGCCGGCGAGCCGGGCCGATGCGCCTGAGGCTGGCCGGGACCAGCCCGAGGGCGGCGGCCACGGCCACCGCGGGCACGGCCGCGCCGGAGCCGGCCGCCGCGCCCCGCACCCACAGGGGCGGCCGGGCGGCCAGGAACAGGGCCGACAGGCCCAGGATGACGATCAGGCCGGGCACGATGAAGCAAACCCCGCCGACCAGCGCCCCGGCCGGGCCGCGCAGCCGCCAGGCGCAGAAGATGGCCAGCTGCGTTGACGCCGGTCCTGGCAGCAAGCTGGTGGCCGCGATGCCGTCCTCGAACTCGGCCGCCGACAGCCACCCGCGCCGGTCCACGCACAGCGCCCGGAGCAGCGCGATGTGGGCCGGCGGGCCGCCGAATCCGATGCACCCGATCCGGCCCCACTCCCGCGCGATGGTGGCCAGCGGCACCGGCGGGACAGCGCTGCCGGGCTCAGCGCTATCCGGTACTGAGCTGTCTGACACCGATTTTTCTGACAACGGGCCTCGGTTCAGTCGGCGATCAGCGCGCAGAACTCGGTGTTCTCGCGCAGGCGGTTCAGGTCCGCGTCGCGGCGGGCGTTGACCCGCAGGTCGGGGTTGAGTCGCACGGCCTCCCCCAGCGAGTCCACCGCGCCGCCGACCAGGCTGGCCTGGGCCTGGGCGCAGGCCAGGTTGTAGAAGGCCATGCCCTGCGCGGCCGGCGGTGCGCCGAGGTAGACGGCCGCCGCCGTGGTGTGCTCGGCCAGCCTAACGGCGCGGCCCGGCTGGCCGTGGGCGGCGTAGTACTCGCCGAGGTGCCCGAGGGGATGCCAGAAGCCGCGCACGATGATCTGCAGGCTGAGCTGGCGGCCGCGCAGCCAGGGGTTGCGGGCCGGGTCGAGCAGGTCCTCGTCGGTGGTGGCGGCCAGCCCGTCGATCAGCGCCGCCGTGGTGTCCCGGCTCTCGCGGGCCACCTGGTCGGCGGGCTGCTCGGCGTAGTGCTGATAGACCTCGGCCGACTGGTGGTCTATCTCGGTGAACTCCGGCGGTGTGGTGCCAGCCCGCAGGTCCGTCAGCCGCCGTACCTGCTGGCCCTTGAAGTCCGTGTTATGCGAGATCACCGGGATCGCGGCCCAGCAGCCGGGGTCGCCCGGCGTGACCGGCCCCAGGCGCGCCGTGGCCAGCAGCATCTCCTCCTCGGCGGCGGTAAAGGCGAGCAGCCCGGTGATCGCGGTGCGCAGTCCGGTGATGTCCGTCATGATCCTGACCTCCTCAGCGGCGGCCCGCTTGCGAGCCCCTGTCAGGCGACGCTACGGACCGGGGGCATCCCGCCGCGACGGCGCAGGCGGACAAGGTGTGTCGCCAGACGGACAGCCATCAAGCACACCGTCATGTACATCGAGGGCAGCCCGACCGTCGACAACCCGACCCCGGTCCGATCAGCCCGGCCGGATCAGCCCGTCCAGCACCCGGTCGATCAGCCGGTCGAAGTGCTCGCCCAGGTCCACGCCCGGTTCGCCGCCGCCGGCCAGCGCGGCGGCGAACCGGGGATACAAGCCCGACGCGAGCAACTCCCGCAGCCGTTCCCCCGCCTCCGCCGCCAGAGCCGGGTCGGCCCCGGCCGCTTCCGCGTCGGCTAGCTCCGACCGCACCAGGTTGACGACGAACCCGTTGAGCAGGGCCGTCGACTCCAGCGCAGCCCCGGCCTCTAGCCCGATCGGCTCCAGCACGGCCAGGGTGAACTCCAGGTAGGCCAGCGTGCCCGGGCCCAGCGGCTGGCGGTGCGACAGGGCCTCGACCAGCCACGGGTGGCGGTGCAGCAGCGCCCGCTGCTGGCGGGCCAGGCCGCGCAGGTCGGCGCGCCAGTCCCCGCTTGGCTGCGCGGGCAACACGAGCTCCTCGCTGACCTGCTCGACCATGTCGTAGACCAGGGCCTGCTTGTCCGGCACGTAGCTGTACAGCGACATCGCCCCGGCCCCGAGCCGGGCCGCGACCGCGCGGATGGTGACTGCGTCCAGGCCCTCGGCGTCGGCGATGGCCACGGCCGCCTCGGTCACCTCCCGCCGGGAATGCCGGGGCCGCGGGCCCCGGCGCCGGCTCTCCCCTGGCGCGTCGTCCGCCACCGCGTCTCCCCTCCCCCCGGCCCGGCCGGCCGTCGCGCCGGCAGGTCCATCTTGCCGGGGCCGGTGGCGGCGAGCGAACCGGACTGTATTATCGTACCTAGTACGACGTACTGCGTACGAGATTACGTTCAACGGGAGGAACTCATGAGCATCATCGAGGCCGTCGGCCTCAGCAAGACCTTCGGCGCGGTCACCGCGCTGGACGGGCTGGACCTGACGGTCACCGCCGGCCGCGTCTGCGCGCTGCTCGGCCCCAACGGCGCCGGCAAGACCACCGCCGTCCGGATCCTGGCTACCCTGACCCGCCCGGACGGGGGCCGGGCCAGCGTCGCCGGGCACGACGTCGTCCGCCACCCCGGCCAGGTCCGCGCCGCCATCGCGCTGGCCGGGCAGCACGCGGCCGTGGACGACGACCTGACCGGCCGGGAGAACCTGGTCATCCTGGGCCTCATGCTCCACCTGGGGCACCGCCGGGCCCGCCAGCGGGCGGCCGAGCTGCTGGCCGAGTTCGACCTGGCCCACGCGGCCGACCGGCTGGTCAAGACCTGGTCCGGCGGCATGCGCCGACGGCTGGACGTGGTCGCCAGCCTGATCCTGAGCCCCCCGGTGCTGTTCCTGGACGAGCCGACCACCGGCCTGGACCCGCGCAGCCGGGCCGAGATCTGGGCCACCGTCCGCGCGCTGGCCGACGCGGGCACCACGGTCCTGCTGTGCACCCAGTACCTGGATGAGGCCGACGAGCTGGCCGACGACGTCGTCATCATCGACGCCGGGCGGGTGATCGCCCAGGGCACCCCCGATGAGCTGAAGGACGCCATCGGCGCCCGCATCGACGTCGTGCTGGCCGACCCTGGCGACCTGGATGCCGCGGGCGCCCTGCTGGCCCGCTGGGCCACGGGGCTGCCGATCGCCGACCCCGCCACCAGGCGCCTGTCGGCCCCGGTCGGCGCCGGCGCGGTCACGCTCCCCGAGCTGGTCCGCCAGCTAGACGCGGCCGGCCTGCGCGCCGAGGACGTCAGCGTCCGCCGCCCGACCCTGGACGAGGTCTTCCTGGCCCGCACCGCCCAGCAGGAGGTGGCGGCATGAACCTTCGATGGGCTCTGGCCGACGGGTCGGCCGCGGCCGAGCGCGTGCTGACCAAGCTCCGGCACGACCCGGCCGCCATCGGGATCACCCTCGGCGCGCCCGTGATCATGGTCCTGATCTTCGGCTACATCTTCGGCAGCGCCATCCGCGTGCCCGGCGGCGGGTACCGCGAGTTCCTGGTGCCTGGCCTGTTCGCGACCATCGCGGCCAACGTCACCCCGTCCATGGTGACCATGGCCAGGGACAGCACCCGCGGCGTGGTCGACCGGTTCCGCTCGATGCCCATCAACCGTGCCGCCGTCCCGTTCGGGCAGGCCGGGGCGACCGCCGTCTACGGGCTGACCAGCTTCGTGCTCATGGCCCTGTGCGGCCTGGCCGTGGGCTGGCGGATCCGCGGCGACGCCGCCGACGCCGCGGCCGCGCTGGGCCTGCTGGTCGCCTTCCAGGTGGCCGCGACCTGGGTCGGCATATACCTGGGCCTGGTCATCGGCAAGGAGGACACCGCCGCCCAGGCCTCGATCCTGGTCTTCCCGGTCACCATGGTGTCCAACGTGTTCGTGCCCACCTCGGGCATGCCCGCCTGGCTGCGGGTGATCGCCGACTGGAACCCGGTCAGCGCGCTGGCCGCGGCGGCCCGGCACCTGCTGGGCAGCCCGGTCCCGCCCGCCAACGGCGCCTGGCCGCTACTGCACCCCGTCGCCGCGTCGCTGGCCTGGACCGCCCTGCTGCTGGTCGTGTTCGTCCCGCTGGCCACCGCCCGCTACGCTCGCGCGACATGATGGGTCAGTACTGGACGACGGCGGCGGGAGGATCTCGGTGAGTGGCGGCGGTAAGCGGTGGTCAGACCTGTCGGCCGGGCAGCAGAGGCTCGTCGTGGCGGCGGCGGCCGGTGAGCTCAGCCTCAAGGCCGCCGCGCTGATCGACCTGCGGCGACGGCCGCGGGACCAGGTCCGGGGCCCCAAGCCCCTGTGGGTGGCGCTGATGTTCGTGAACCTCATCGGCCCGCTCAGCTACTTCGCCTTCGGTCGGCGAGGCAGCGGGAAGTAGCCTCGCCGGCATGTCCCAGGCCAACGACACGGCCGCGGCCCTGCTCGGTGAGTACGCCGAGCTGCTGGTAATGACGGGCGGGGACCGCCTGCGCGCCCGCGCCTACGAGAAGGCGTCGCGGGCCATCGGCCTGCACTCGGCCGACATCTCGGCGCTGAGCCCGGCCGCCCTGCAGCGCATCCCCAACGTCGGCAAGTCCATCGCCGACAAGGTCGGCGAGATCGGCCGGACCGGCACGTTCGCCGCGCTGGAGGCGCTGCGCGCCGACATCCCCGATGGCGTGCTCCGGCTGACCCGGATCCCCGCGCTGGGCCCGCGCCGGGCCCTGCAGCTCTACACCGAGCTGGGCGTCAGCTCCCCCGCCGAGCTGCGCGACGCCATCGGCTCCGGCCGCCTGGCCGGCCTGCGGGGCTTCGGCACCCGCAGTGAGGAGCGCCTGCTGCGCGGCATCGAACTGCTCGAGGCGGCCGGCGACCGCGTGCTGCTGAACGTGGCCGCCGAGACCGCGGAGCGGGTGGTGGCCGCGGTCAGCGCCGTACCCGGCTGCGTGCGCTGCCAGTACGCCGGGTCGCTGCGCCGGTGGCGGGAGACCGTCGGCGACGTGGACGTGCTGGCCGCGGCGCAGGACACCGCCCCGCTCATGGCCGCGCTCACCGCACTGCCCGAGGCGACCGAGGTCATCGCCTCCGGGCCGACCAAGACCTCGATCAGGACCGAGGCCGGCCTCCAGGTCGACCTGCGCGTCATCCCGGCCGACACCTGGGGCGCGGCGCTGCAGTACTTCACTGGCTCCCAGGCCCACAACGTGCGGGTGCGCGAGCACGCCGTCCGGCGCAAGCTCAAGCTGTCCGAGTACGGCCTGTTCGAGGCGGAGACCGGCGAGCTGATCGTGTCCCGCACCGAGGAGGAGGTCTACGAGCGCCTGGGCATGGCCTGGATCCCGCCCGCGCTGCGCGAGGACACCGGCGAGGTCGAGGCCGCGCTGCGCGGTGAGCTGCCCGAGCTGGTCACCGAGGCCGACCTGCGCGGCGACCTGCACACCCACACCAATCTCACCGACGGCGTGGCCACGCTGGAGGAGATGGTGACCACCGCGCGGGCCCGCGGCTACGCGTACTACGCCGTCACCGACCACGCACCCAACCTGTTCATGCAGCGGATGACCGACGAGAAGATGCTGGCCCAGCGCGAGCAGGTCCGCCGCCTGGCCGAGCTGGCCGCGCCCATGGTCCTGCTGCACGGCACCGAGCTCAACATCGCGCCCGACGGCAGCGTCGACTGGGACGAGGACTTCCTCAGCGGCTTCGACGTCTGCGTGGCCTCGGTGCACTCCCACTTCGACCTGGACCGCACGGCAATGACCCGCCGGTTCATCGTCGCCTGCGAGAACCCGCGGGTGAACGTGATCGGGCATCCCCTGACCAGGAAACTGGGCAAGCGGCCGCCGGTCGACGTGGACCTCCCCGAGCTGTTTCGCGCCGCCGCCAGGACCGGCACCGCGCTGGAAATCAACTCCCACCCGGCCCGACTCGACCTGCCCTCGGCCCACATCCGGGCCGCCCGCGACGCGGGCGTGAAGTTGGCCATCGACACCGATGCCCACTCCGTCGGCCACCTGGCCAACGTGGTCTACGGCGTCGGCACCGCCCAGCGCGGCTGGCTGACCGCCGACGACGTCATCAACACCTGGCCCCTGGACCGGCTAACCGCGTTCCTGGCCAAGCCAAACCCGTGAGCGAAGGCGATTCGAGCGCTGCTACTCTCGCGCATTCGCGTGTCCCGGAGACAAGGGTCGCTCAGCATGTTGCCGCCTAAACGACGGGTGGGTTCAGAAGTATCTTGTGCAGGCCTTTGCCATACCGGGCGGGACCGTGCGAGCAGGGTTCTTCATGCATGCACGCGACTTTGTGCCATTGTCGCTGACTACAGCGGTGGCATGCGGGTACTTTGCCGTCTTCCTCGCGTGCGTGTCGCGGTTATAGACCCAGAGGTGGTCGCCGCGAAGTCCGCCGACTTCAACCGCCCATGCGGTCTGGCAGGTAGCGCTATACCACAGCTCTATGGTCGATTTCGCTGGGCTGGTGGCTGACCGGCGCACGCTGACATGGCGCTTTTCCTTGCCGTGCTGCTTGGGATGCGTGCTGCAGCTGATCGCTGCACGGCCGGTCGCCGCCGATGCGGCAGGAGAGATCCACGCCACGGCGAGACTCGCCAGCATCATCACCGATAGCACGGGTCCGGTCGCGCGCCGGAGACCCGGCACATTCATGGAGAAACCCCCGTCCCTGAATGAGGATATTTGATGTTATGGCACAAATTCAGCCGCGGTCAAGGCGGTGGCCAGGGCTACGAACTCCCTTCAGTCACTCTCCTGTCAGTAGTACGCACTTCTAACTGTGGCCTCCGCCGCTCACTCAAGTGGTCGGCCCGGGGCGCGCCGGGCCATTCACCTGAAAATCTTCTGCCCTGCGTTTATGCCGGAGTGACACGGCGCTAGCGGCCGAACTTCTCGATGGCCGCCGGCGTGACGGGCGTGAAGAAGTTGACCAGGTTGCCGTCGGGGTCGCGGAATAGCAGTGCCCGGTTTCCCCAGGGCATCGTGGTGGGCTCGTTGACAAAGTCCTCGACGAATCCGGCCAGTTCCGTGTAGACGCCGTCCACATCATCGACAAGGAACTCGATGATCACAGTGCGGTTGTCGGCCGGCTGGGCGGAGTCGGGCGCGAACAGCGGGACGGTGCGGGTGCTGCCGAACGCGAGAGTGCCGTGGGCGGTCCTGAGTTCGGCGAAGTCCTCGTTGGCCCAGTCCGCCTGCACTCCCGTAGCCCGCTCGTAGAAGCCGACCAGGCGGGCGACATCGGCAGTGATGATGCGGATCGAGACGAAGTCCATGATGCTCTCCAAGGGTCTGCGGAATCGTTCTGCCCCGACGCTAGGACTGATACTGGACAGAAACAGTCCAGTATCAGCAGCTAGATTGTCGGCATGGCCCGGCCCACTACCCAGGTGCTCACCCTGCTGGAGCTGCTGCAGTCAGGCGGCATCAGGACGATGACCGAACTCGCGAGCAGACTCCGCGTCGATGAGCGCACCGTGCGGCGGTACGTGGATCACCTGACCGATCTCGGCGTGCCCGTCGAGTCGGTACGCGGCCGCTATGGCGGGTACCGGCTCGCCCCCGGGTACCGCATGCCCCCGCTCATGCTGAACGACGATGAAGCACTCGCCGTGCTACTCGGCCTGGTCGCTGGCCGCCGCACCGGACTGATAACCGCGGCCACCACGGCCGGAGAGACTGCCTCGGCCAAGATCCGGCGGGTGCTGCCTGACCGGATCGCCCGCCGACTCGACAGCGTGCTCGGATCGCTCGCGTTCACGACCCCGCCCCCCGTGTCCGGCGAATTCGCCGCCCCGGATGCCACGGTCCTGCTCACGCTCGCCGATGCCGTGCGCCACCACCGGCCGGTCTCCATCAGGTACACCGCCACCGACGGCCAGCGCAGCGAACGCACCCTGCACCCATACGGGCTCGTCTCCCATTCGGGCCGCTGGTACATCACGGGCGCGGACCCGGGGATCGGCGAAGAGCGGACGTTCCGGCTCGACCGCATCGCGGACGCGCGGACCCTGCCCGGCTCGTTCGAACCGCCCGCCGGGCTCGATCCGGCCCAGCGCGTCCTGTCCGGGTTCGCTACAGCGACGTACCGGCATCACGTGATCCTCCGGATCCAGGGGACAACCGGACAGATCCGTGCCCGGCTTCCGGCCAGCGTCGCGACCATCGATGAGCCTTCGTCCGCAGATCGCCCGTCCGAGGATGAGTCCCTGCCCACCGGGGGCACGGACCTCCAGAGCATCCGCTGGCATCGCGTGGAGGTGCGAGCGGAGCGCCTCGACTGGCTGCCCACTGTGCTCGCTTCACTCGACCTGCCGTTCGCCATCGAGCAGCCAGACCAACTCCGCGGCCTCGTCATGGCCTTCGCCGACAGGCTCAGTGCCTCCGCGATGACGCGATGACGCGTGGTCTGGCTGCGAGGTCTCGGGTCGGGGCGTTCATGTCAACGCGATCGCGCCTGGCCCGATCCTCACCGAGATGATGGCGCAGGAAACCGAGGAGTGGGCAGCGCGCAAGCTCGCAGAGCTCCCGATGGGGCGTTTCGGCGAGGTGCACGAGATCGCCCCGACCGCGGTTTTCCTCGCCTCAGACGACTCCTCGTACTACGTCGGCCAGACGCTCTGCCCGAACGGCGGAGACGTCACGTGGTGAACTACGAGGAGGGGTCGGAGAAGACCTTGCGCTCGAACGCAATCCCGCCGTAGCGGGCAAGCTCGCCCGCCGAGGCGACGAGGCCGCGGGTCATGGTTCGTACATCGTCGGCACCGGCTATAGCAACCCTGATGACTTCTTCCTGACCGCGAAGGCGACCATGGACCGGCTACGCGCTGACGGAGACGCGCATCGACATCGCGCGGCAGTTCGCCGAGCAGTACCCAGCGTCTGAGGCGCTGTCCCTTGAGGCACTGGCCCTTGAGGCACTGGCCCTTGAGGCACTGGCCCTTGAGGCACTGGCCCTTGAGGCGCTGTCCCTTCCGCCGGACAGCTAAGTAGCGTTACCGTCGTGCTTGTTCACGAAAAGCGCCGCAACCGGCCGACTTCTGGCTCGATACCGGACGTACTGGACATGTTCCGCTGTGAAGTCCGCTTCTACCAGGGAATCGCCCCGGTGATCGGCGTGCGGGTGCCGGCCTGCTACCGCGCCGAGGCGACCCATGACGGCACCCTGCTCGAACTGGAGGACCTGTCCTCGTGGCACCCCGGCGCTGACCAGGCGTCGGCGGCGGAGGTCCTGGCCGGCCTTCATGAGCGCTGGCCCAGTCAGACGCTGTCACGCTGGCCCTGGCTGCGCCAGGCAGGTCCGGCCGTGGACACGACAGTCGACCTCGTGGCCGCGCTGTACGACCAGACGTGGCCCCTGATCGCAGGCCGGGCTGAGCTGGGCGCCCAGGCCCGCGAGCTGGGTGAGCGGCTGGCTGGGAGGGTCGCGGCCGCCGAGAGCGCCGCCAGCGCGGCAGGCCCGCTGGT
>Ga0134126_10002877_pt1 | contig 21633 bp, 17 predicted proteins | sample KB31752_FD_96881 | JGI IMG/M metagenome (GOLD analysis project Ga0134126, IMG submission 96881) | Terrestrial soil microbial communities with excess Nitrogen fertilizer from Kellogg Biological Station, Michigan, USA - KB3-175-2 | ecosystem: Environmental > Terrestrial > Soil > Unclassified ... | reverse complement strand
GACACCGAAACCGGGCCGCCCAAGGCGTCGGATAGCACGCGCTGGGCCTCGGCGCGGCGGGTACTGACCCGCGGCGCGTTGCCGATCACCTGCACCGCGCCGTTGGCCACCGCCCAGCCCTGGCCGGCCAGCCTGCCGCGCACTTCGATGAGCAGGTCGGCGCCGTGCGCCCCTGCCCAGCGCTGCGCGTCGGTGCCGAACACCGCGCCCAGATCGCCTAGGCCGGCGGCGGACAGCGCAGCATCACATAACGCGTGCGCGGCCACGTCACCGTCGGAGTGGCCGGCGCAACCCGGGACATCAGGCCAGTTCAGCCCGGCGATCCAGCACTCCCGATGTGGTTGCACCGGGTGCACATCGGTACCGATACCGACTCTCATGCCCCATCAACGGCCCGGGCGCAGATCAGCATCTCCGCGACGGCGAGGTCGAACGGAGTGGTGATCTTGAAGGCGTGCGGGTGGCCGGGCAGCGTGGTCACCGGCACGCCCAGCGCCTCGACGAGTCCGGCGTCATCGGTCATCGGCGCAGACGGCGGGTGGTGGGCTCGCCGGAGCACGTCGGCGGCGAATCCCTGCGGGGTCTGCACCGCCCGCAATGCCAAACGGTCCACCGTGTGCACAACACGCCCCTCGGAATCCACCTGCTTGATCGTGTCGACCACGGTCAGCACCGGCACCACCGCCGGTGCGCCGGCCAGCACCGCATGCACCACCGCTTGGATGACGGCAGTGGGCGTGAGGCAGCGGGCCGCATCGTGCACCACGACCACGTCAGCGTCGGGCACCCGGTGCAGCGCCGCGCGGACCGAATCCGAACGATGCGCGCCACCGGTGACGATCTCGACCTGCTCCCCGGCATCAGCGAGGACGGCTCGGGCGCGCTCATGATCCTGCGCACCGACCGCGACCACCACCACGTGGATACAACCGGACGCCAGCAGTCCCTGTACGCAATGCCACAGCAGCGGGCGACCACGCAATGGCACGAACGCCTTGGGCATTCCTGCCGCCAACCGCACACCTTGCCCGGCCGCCGGCACCAGCGCCGCGACCCGGCAAGTAGGCGACGTCAGCGTCTTCGTTATGAGGCGGCGGCGAGGACCTCGTCGAGCAGCACCTCGGCGTTGTCCTCGTTGGTGCCCTCGGCGAGCGCGAGCTCGCTCACCAGAATCTGGCGGGCCTTGGCAAGCATGCGCTTCTCACCGGCCGACAGGCCGCGATCGCGCTCACGACGCCAGAGATCCCGGACCACTTCCGCTACCTTGTTGACATCGCCAGAGGCGAGCTTTTCCAAGTTGGCCTTGTACCGCCGCGACCAGTTCGTCGGCTCCTCGGTGTGGGGAGCACGCAGCACCTCGAAAACTCGATCGAGACCTTCTTGCCCGACGACGTCCCGGACGCCGACGAATTCGGCGTTAGCAGCGGGAACACGGACGGTGAGATCACCCTGAGCGACCTTGAGGACGAGGTATTTCTTCTCCTCCCCCTTGATCACTCGAGTCTCAATGGCCTCGATGAGAGCGGCACCGTGATGCGGGTAGACGACGGTCTCTCCGACCTTAAAAACCATGTGTCCTCTGCCCCTTTCGCTGCACCTAGGTTACCACGCCCGTAAACCCGGCCGCGCGGGGCCGCTGGAGCGTCGTCGCAGGTCAGAGGATCCGACAACGGGTTCAGACCAGGCAACTCGGTGCTGCGCAGCTCACAGTCACTCCACTATGGACCTGCTTGCGGACCCGGTCTGAGCAGGTAGCGCACTTGCCGCAGAAACCGATCGGATACGATTTGACCATGCGGGTGCCCCGTAACATCACGGCTCGCGTCGTGGCCTGCTGTGCCTGCGCGCTGACTGTTGCGCTGCCTTTGGCGGGATGCGGTGCGGGCCAGATCACCCAGACCGATCGCCAGGTGGCTGCCGTCGATGGAGCCTTCGGCAATGTCGGCAACGCCATCGCGCTGCGCAACGTGTACATCCCCTATCCGCCGAATAAGGATGGCACCTACCCCGCCGGCTCGACGGTGCCGGTGATCCTGACCATCATCAACCAGGGAGACAGCCCTGACGAGTTGGTCAGTGTCAGTAGTCCGGCAGCCGGTCGCGTGGCTGTACTGGGTACCACCCAGATTCCGGCCGGTACCACCGTGATCAGCACCACTGGTTCGGGCGGACTCACCAGCCCGCTGGTCGTCGGGGAGCTACGGGTGCTGCTCACCACCGACCAGCCGTTGCCCGCCGGCCTCAACACCCCGCTGACGTTCCAGTTCCGCAACGCCGGCAAGATCACCCTTCCGGTCCCGATGGCCCCGCCCCCCACCTCAGCCAGCTAGCACCCCTTCGGCCCGCTAGACCCCGATATGTCTCCATGTCGGGGCGGGGTGTCGGGGTGGGTGGATAGCGTGCGCGGCCATGGGACGAGTTTCCGCGGGGGTGCGATGCGTGGAGTGCGGGCATGACATGGCCAAGTGGGTGGGTCGGTGCCCGGAGTGTCACGCCTGGGGCAGCGTGGTCGCTGCCGGTCACCGCCCGGCGCCGGCGGTGGCAGCCGGTGCACCTTCATCTCCAGCCCGCCCGATCTCCCAGGTAGATCTGCATTCCGCCCAGGCCACCGCCACCGGAGTGGCCGAACTCGACCGGGTACTGGGCGGCGGCCTGGTGCCCGGCGCGGTGGTACTGCTGGCCGGCGAACCCGGGGTGGGCAAGTCCACCCTGCTGTTGGAGGTCGCCCACCGCTGCGCGATGAGCGGACGGCGCGCGTTGTACGTGACCGGCGAGGAGTCGGCGGGCCAGGTCCGATTGCGGGCGCAGCGCACCGGCGCATTGCACGACGAGCTGTTCCTCGCCGCCGAGTCGGACCTGGCCGCGGTGCTCGGGCACCTCGACGCCGTCGATCCGAAGCTGCTGGTCGTCGACTCGGTGCAGACCATGGGCTGCCCTGGCGTCGAGGGCAGCCCGGGCGGCGTGTCCCAGGTTCGCGCCGTAGCCAGCGCGCTGATCACCACGGCCAAGCAGCGCGGGCTGCCGGTGGTGCTGGTCGGGCACGTCACCAAGGACGGGACGGTGGCCGGGCCACGGGTGCTGGAACACCTGGTGGACGTGGTGCTGAGCTTCGACGGCGATCGGCACTCCACGCTGCGGATGGTGCGCGGGATCAAAAACCGGTTCGGGGCCGCCGACGAGATCGGTTGTTTTGAACTCACTGACGGCGGCATCGTCGGGCTGCCCGACCCGTCCGGGCTGTTTCTCAGCCACCGTGACGGTGCCGTGTCCGGCACCGCGGTGACGGTCGTGCTGGAGGGCAAACGACCACTGCTGGGCGAAATTCAGGCACTTGTCGCCGAATCCGCGCTGGCCAATCCCCGCCGCGCGGTGAGCGGACTGGACTCGGCCCGAGTGGCGATGGTGCTGGCGGTCATCGAGCGCCGCTGCGGCGTGAAGTTGGCGGGATCAGACGTCTACACCGCCACAGTGGGTGGCATGCGGGTGTGTGAGCCGGCGGCCGATCTCGCCGTCGCGCTCGCCGTCGTCTCGGCGGCCGATGACCTGCTGCCGCCCCCACGGACTGTGGCGATCGGGGAGGTCGGACTCGCCGGAGAGGTCCGGCCGGTGACTGGGCTGCGCCGGCGCCTCGCCGAAGCCGCCCGACTGGGTTTCCAGCACGCGCTCGTGCCACCAGACGTGGACGGCACCCCACCCGCCGGGATGCGCCTGCACCCGGTGGCCGACCTGAGCGCAGCACTGTACTGGCTACGCCCTTAAAGCACTTCTGACGCTCTGACGGCGACCGTGTCTACCTGCGCGGCGGCAGTTGTTGGAGTGCCCAGCTGTTGCCGTCTGGGTCGCTGAAGGTAACGAAGGATCCCCATTGCTGCGTATCGACTTCGCTGACCTCGACGCCCCGGTCCACGAGCTCCTGTCGAGCGACCGCGACGTCCTCGACCACTACCTGCAGTCCTTGCTGCGAACCGGGCGGCATCTCCGTGATCCCGGTGCCCATGGCGATCGAGCAGGCGGATCCGGGTGGGGTGAGCTGCACGAAGCGCAGCGTGTCAGTGACCTGGTGATCGACGTCGGCGTGGAAGCCGACCTGCTCGACATAGAACGCCCTGGCCCGATCAACGTCGGTCACGGGAACGAACACCAACTCAAGTTTCCAATCCATGACCGAAACGTATCGACGGGGTCTGACAGCTTCGGCTCAAGCGCTCTCCCCAGCGGGCTGAGGCTGAGTGGTGGCCTTCCCTGCTACGGGGAACCGGACTGTGGCTAGCGGTCATCCGGCGATCAGCCGCGCTGGTTATCGACACGTGCGTGTCATCTTCATGGCTGGCCGGCCCATGATCACGTCTTGGAACTTGATTGCGCCGTGAACTCGACGCCAGCGACATCACCAGGCCGTACATACGACGGTCCTGTCGAGTTCACGGACGCTCGCCGGTTAGCAACAGCCTCCGTGCAGGCGACGCCTCAAGCGCGCGACCTGGGACTCTCTCACCGTGCGTGCGTTTCTTGTAACTAACGGTCTCGTTAGGCCCAAGGTACCCGTCGGCGCCTTGGGGAGAGCCTTGCCCGATTCGTTCGTGCATTTGCATGTGCATACCGAGTACTCGATGCTCGACGGGGCGGCGAAGATCAGCCCGCTGTTCACCGAGGCGCAGCGGCTGGAGATGCCCGCGGTCGCGATGACCGACCACGGCAACATGTACGCCGCGGCGGAGTTCTACCGGCAGTCTCAGAAGACCAGCGTCAAGCCGATCATCGGCATCGAGGCCTACCTGGCGCCGGCCAGCCGTCATCACAAGAAGCCGATCTTCTGGGGACAGGCCAACCAGCGCGGCACTGACGAGTACGGCGAAGGCGGCGATGTATCCGGCGCCGGCGCCTACACCCACATGACCATGCTCGCGGCGAACACCACCGGGTTGCGCAACCTGTTCAAGCTGTCCAGCCGCGCCTCATTCGAGGGCTACTACCGCAAACCCCGCATGGACCGGGATCTGATCGCCGACCACGCGCAGGGGATCATCGCCACCACCGGCTGCCCCTCCGGCGAGGTGCAGACCCGGCTCAGACTGGGCCAGCCCGCGGAAGCTCTCCAGGCCGCCGCCGACTACCGGGACCTGTTCGGTGCAGAGAACTTCTTCCTCGAGCTGATGGACCACGGCCTGCCCATCGAGCGGTCGGTCCGCGAGGGCCTGCTGGAGATCGGCCGCAAGCTGAACCTGCGGCCGCTGGCCACCAACGACAGCCACTACGTCACCCAGAACCAGTCCGAAGCGCATGCGGCCCTGCTGTGCGTGCAGTCCGGCAAGACCCTCGACGACCCGAACCGGTTCAAGTTCGAAGGCGACGGCTACTACCTCAAATCCGCGGCGGAGATGCGCGAGTACTGGGACCGCGCGGTTCCCGGCGCTGCGGACACCACCCTGTTGATCGCTGAGCGGATCGAGTCCTACGACGAGGTCTTCGCCGAGGTGAACCGGATGCCGCGGTTACCCCTCGCCGAGGGCGAGACCGAGGACCTGCTGCTGCGCCGCGAAGTGGAGCAGTACACGCCGACCCGCTTCCCGGACGGGCTGCCGCCGGACTATCAGGAACGCATCGACACCGAGCTCCGGGTGATTTCCCAGATGGGATTCCCCGGCTACTTCCTGGTCGTCGGCGACCTGGTGCGGTGGGCCAAGTCGCAGAAGATCGCGGTCGGTCCCGGTCGCGGCTCGGCCACCGGGTCGCTGGTGTCCTACATCCTGCACATCACCGACCTCGACCCGATCGAGCATTCGCTGATCTTCGAGCGGTTCCTGAACCCCGAACGGATCAGCCCGCCGGACATCGACCTGGACTTCGACGAGCGCCGTCGCGGCGAGGTGCTGGAGTACACCGTCAACAAGTGGGGCGCGGAGAACGTCGCCCAGGTCATCACCTTCGGCACGATCAAGACCAAGGCCGCGTTGAAGGACGCGGCGCGGGTGCTGCACGGTCAGCCGGGCTTTTCCATCGCCGACCGCATCTCCAAGGCCCTGCCACCACCGGTGTTCGCCAAGGACATCCCGCTGTCGGGCATCTTCGACCCGCAGCACGAGCGCTACGCCGAGGCCGCCGAGATCCGCGCCCTGGTCGAGTCCGACCCGCAGGTCGCCAAGATCGTAGAGACCGCCCGGGGCCTGGAAGGGCTGACCCGCAACGCGGGCGTGCACGCCTGCGCGGTCATCCTGTCCGCGCAACCGTTGCTTGAGGTCATCCCGTTGTGGCAGCGCGACGACGGCTCGATCATCACCGGCTGGGACTTCCCGGCCTGCGAGGCCATCGGCCTGCTGAAGATGGACTTCCTCGGCCTGCGCACCTTGACCGTGATCGACGACACGATCAAGGAAGTACGGGCCAATCATGGCGTGGACATCGATCTGGCCGCGATGCCCCTGGACGACCCGGCCACCTACGAGCTGCTCGGTCGCGGCGACACGCTGGGCGTCTTCCAGCTCGACGGTGCGGCGATGCGCGACCTGCTGCGCCGGATGCAGCCCAAGCGCTTCGGTGACATCGCCGCGGTGCTGGCGCTGTACCGGCCCGGCCCGATGGCCGCCAACGCGCACATCGACTACGCCGAGCGCTCCAACGGCCGGCAGAAGATCAAGCCGATCCACCCGGAGCTGCGCGAGGCGCTGGAGCCGATCCTCGGCGAGACCTACCACCTGCTGGTCTACCAGGAGCAGGTGATGGCGATCGCCCAGCGCCTGGCCGGGTACAGCCTGGGCGGCGCGGACCTGCTCCGCCGCGCCATGGGCAAGAAGAAGAAAGAAATTATCGAGAAGGAGTTCGAGCGTTTCCGCGACGGCATGGCCGCCAATGGCTTCTCCGCGGAGGCGACTCAGACCCTGTGGGACGTGATGCTGCCGTTCGCCGGGTATGCGTTCAACAAATCCCATACCGCCGGCTACGGATTGGTCTCGTACTGGACGGCCTACCTCAAAGCCAACTACCCGGCCGAGTTCATGGCCGCCCAGCTCACGTCCATCGGTGACAACAAGGACAAGTCGGCGATCTACCTGGCGGAATGCCGCCGCATGGGAATCAAGGTGCTTCCCCCGGATGTCAATGACTCCGGCCTGTACTTCGCCGCCGTCGGCGACGATATCCGCTTCGGCTTGGGGGCGATCCGCAATGTCGGCGCAAACGTGGTGCAGTCGATTATCACCACTCGGGACGCCAAGGGCCGATTTGCGTCGTTCACCGACTTCCTAGAGAAGGTCGAGTTGGTGTGTTGCAATAAGCGCACCATCGAGTCGTTGATCAAGGCGGGCTCGTTCGACTCGTTCGGCCACACTCGGCTGTCCCTGATCCAGGTACACGAGGAAGCTGTCGACGCGGTGACCGGGCTGAAACGCCAGGAAGCACTCGGCCAGTTCGATCTGTTCGGGTTCAACACCGGCGCCTCGAACGCAACCGGCACCCCGGACACCTCTCCGCTGGCGCACCTGGTACTGCGACCGGAGGAATGGCCGTCCAAGGAACTGCTGCGCTACGAACGCGAGATGCTCGGACTCTACGTGTCGGCGCATCCGCTGGACGGCGCCGAGCGGATATTGCGAAAGCACGCCCCCAAGTCGATCGCGGCTGTGCTGGATGAGGCCCCCAAGGACGGTGAGATCGTGGTATCCGGCATGATCTCCACCGTCGATCGGCGGGTGAACAAGCAGGGTGAGCCGTGGGCGATCGTGACCGTGGAAGATCTCGACGCATCCATCGAGGTCCTGTTCTTCGCCAAGGCCTATTCGGTTTTGCACGAGAATCTCGTGGCTGATACCGCCGTGGCCATCAAAGGGCGGGTGAACTGGCGCGAAGACAAGATGTCGGTGTTCGGATTGGAAGTGATCCAGCTGGATGTCGGCAGCGCCGAACACCACGCGGCCCCGATACTGCCATTCGTGCTGCGCGCCGACGCGGTCAAGCTCGACCAGGACGTGGCGCGGGAGCTGCGCGACACGCTGGCTGCCCACAAGGGCGACACACCCGTGCATCTCGTGTTGTGCAACAACGGCCGGGAAACGGCTCTGGCGCTCGGTGACTACCCGGTAACCGTGGGCTCGTCCCTGGTCGGTGAACTCAAAGCCATCTCCGGCATCACAGTGGCCTCGTGAGCTCGCTGGAGTGATGCCCAAGACCGCGTTGAAGGATGCAGACTGCTGCTATCGGGGCCGCCGAAACAGCCAATCTGCATCCAGAACGCGGTTGTGCCGCGTGAGACAGAGCTGTCTGTCTGGGTTGGCTGCCGATATGCTGCCTCGGTAGCGGGTTCGCCGATCAGGAGTTGGCGAACCTCGGTGGCGGTGAGTCTGCATCGTTACAGTGCGGTAGCACACGCCGAGCCACGACCGTCACGTCCATCTTCCTACGAGGCCAGGATTCGCCGATGAGTGCTCTGCCCGCTGACTTCTTCACCAAACCCGTCTCCGAGGTCGACCCTGAGATCGCCGAGGTGCTTTCCAACGAGCTCGCCCGCCAGGAACAGACCCTGGAGATGATCGCCTCGGAGAATTTCGTGCCGCAGGCGGTCCTGGACTGCCAGGGCTCGGTGCTCACCAACAAGTACGCGGAGGGCTACCCGGGCCGGCGGTACTACGGGGGGTGCGAGTTCGTCGACGTGGCCGAACAGCTGGCCATCGACCGCGCCAAGGAGCTGTTCGGAGCCGAGCACGCCAACGTGCAACCCAACGGCGGTGCCTCGGCCAACGCCATCGTCTACAGCACCCTGATGGAGCCCGGCGACACGTTCCTGGGGATGAAGCTCGACCACGGCGGGCACCTCACCCACGGCATGCGGCTGAATTTCTCCGGCCTGTACTACAACGTGGTGCCCTACGGGGTGACCAAGGAGACCTCGCTGGTGGACATGGACGAGGTCGCGCGGCTTGCCAAGGAGCACCGGCCCAAGATGATCCTGGCGGGCTGGTCGGCCTACCCCCGCGAGATGGACTTCGCGCATTTCCGGGCGATCGCCGACGAGGTCGGCGCGTACCTGTTCGTCGACATGGCGCACTTCGCCGGTCTGGTCGCCGCCGGTGAGTATCCCAACCCGGTGCCGCACGCGCACGTGGTCAGCACGACGATTCACAAGACGCTGGGCGGGCCGCGCAGCGGCATGATCCTGTGCAAGGAGGAGTTCCGCAAGAAGATCAACTCAAGGACGTTCCCCGGCTGGCAGGGTGGCCCGCTGATGCACGTGATCGCCGCCAAGGCGGTGGCGCTGAAGATCGCCGCGTCGGAACAGTTCCGGGAGCGCCAGCAGCGCACCCGGGCCGGTGCCAGGGCGTTGGCCGAGGAAATGCTCGCCGGCGGGATCAACGTGCTCACCGGCGGCACCGACACCCACCTGGTGCTCGCTGACCTGCGGGAATCCCCGCTGAACGGCAAGCAGGCCGAGGATCGGCTCGCCGAGGTCGGGATCACGGTCAACCGCAACGCGGTGCCGTTCGACCCTCGCCCGCCGGCGGTGGCATCCGGGCTGCGCATCGGGGCGTCCGGCTTGGCCACCCGCGGCCTGCAGGAAAGCGATTTCCACGAGATCGGCAAGGTCATCACCGAAGCGCTCACCGGGGACCTGGACGACGCCAAGCGCGCCGCGCTGACCGAGCGCACCAGCGCGCTGGCCAAGCGGTACCCGCTGTACCCCCAGCTCACTACCCAAGCGGGACGGTGACCGGCATGCCGAATGGACTCGTGCACTTGTACGTCCCCGGACCGACCAACGTCCCGGACGCGGTGCGCCGCGCGATGAACGTCCCGCAGCAGGATCACCGGGCGCCGGATTTCCCCGAGCTGACCCTGCCGCTGTTCGCCGATCTGAAGAAGGTTTTCGCCAACGAGGCCGGCCGCGTGTTCATGTACCCGTCGTCGGGCACCGGGGCGTGGGAAGCGGCGATCACCAACACCCTCAACCGGGGCGACCGGGTGCTGATGTCGCGGTTCGGCCAGTTCTCCCAGCTGTGGGCCGACATGGCCCGACGGCTCGGCCTCGACGTGATCTGCGTCGACCGGGAGTGGGGTGAGGGAGTCCCGCTGGACGACTACGCCCGCCACCTGTCCGAGGACCCGAGCATCAAGGGCGTCTTCGCCTGCCACAACGAGACCGCAACCGGGGTGACCTCGGACATCGCCGGGGTGCGGCGGGTGATGGATGAGGCGGGCTCAAACGCGCTGCTCTACGTTGACGCGGTGTCCTCGATGGCCTCGATCCCCTTCGAGCAGGACGCCTGGGGTGTCGACCTGGCGGTGACCGGCTCGCAGAAAGGTTTCATGCTGCCGGCCGGGATGTCCATGCTCGGGGTCAGCGCCAAGGCACTCGACGCGCACAAATCCTCGAGGATGGAACGCTGCTATTTCAGTTTCGAGGACATGCTCAAGACCAACGACCAGGGCTATTTTCCCTACACCCCGTCCATCCCGATGCTGCACGGTTTGCGGGCCTCGCTTGATCTGCTGTTCGCCGAAGGCCTGCCCCGAGTGTTCGCCCGGCACCACCGGCTCGCGGAGGGGGTGCGTCGGGCGGTGGACGCGTTGGGCTTGTCGCTGTGCGCGCTGAGCCCGCAGTGGTACTCCGACACCGTCACGGCGATCCGCACCCCGGAAGGCGTGGACGCGTCGGAGGTCTGCCGGATCGGTTACTACCGTTACCGCACTGCGTTCGGGGCCGGATTGTCCAAGGTGGCGGGCAAAGTGTTCCGGATCGGTCACCTCGGGGATCTCAACGAGGTGATGTGCCTCGCCGCGCTGGCCAGCGCCGAGATGTCACTGGCCGACGCGGGCGCCAAAGTCGAGCTCGGGGCCGGGGTGGCGGCGGCCCAGGACTACTACCGCACCGCGCTGGAAGCCGAAACGGACGTTACTGGCCAGGCGTGAATGGCGCAGTAGCAGCCGGGTGAGAAGACAGCCGTTCAGGTGAGGAGCCAGCGCGATGAGCCACACCCTCTACCCGATGCGCCGGCCTCGGTTGCAGCGCAGTGAGCTCGCGGTGCCGGGGTCGAACACCAGCTTCATCGACAAAGCGGCGGAGTCCGCGGCTGATTTCGTGTTCCTCGATCTCGAGGACGCGGTCGCGCCGCCGGATAAGGAGCAGGCCCGCCGCAATGTGATCGAGGCGCTGCGGGACATCGACTGGGCCGCCAAAGGCAAGACGGTGTCGGTGCGGATCAACGGGCTCGACACGCACTACATGTACCGCGATGTCATCGACGTCATGGAGCAGGCCGGTGATCGCCTGCACACCATCCTGGTGCCCAAGGTGGGAGTGCCCGCGGATCTGTACTGCGTGGAGACGCTGGTCGCGCAGGTGGAGCAGGCCAAGGGTTACCAGCGCCAGGTTGGGATCGAGGCGCTGATCGAGACCGCGTTGGGGATGGCGAACGTGGAAGCCATCGCTGCCGCGCCCGGTCGGTTGGAGGCGCTGCACTTCGGGGTGGCCGACTACGCCGCGAGCAACCGGGCCCGCACGGTGAGCATCGGAGGCCTGAACCCGAACTACCCGGGTGACCAGTGGCATTTCGCGCTGTCCCGGATGATCGTGGCCTGCCGGGCCTACGGGTTGCGCCCGATCGATGGCCCGTTCGGTGACTACTCCGACCCCGACGGCTTCCGGGCCAGCGCGCGGCGGGCGGCGGCGCTGGGCTGTGAGGGCAAGTGGGCCATCCACCCCAGCCAGATCCAGCTGGCCAACGACGTGTTCAGCCCGCCGGAAGCGGAGGTGGACCGGGCCCGGCGGATCATCGACGCGCTGCGCCAGGCCGAGGCACAGGGCAAGGGTGCAGCCTCCGTGGACGGCAAGATGATCGATGCCGCCTCGGAGCGGATGGCCCAGACGGTGATCACGATGGATGAGGCGATCCGGGCGGCCGCGGCGAGCCGGGGCTGACCGGGACCGGGGTCTGAAAGGGGACGGGATTGGACATCCACGAGTACCAGGCCAAGGAGATCTTGGCCCGCTTCGACGTGCCGATCCCCCGCGGTGGTCTGGCCTACAGCCCCGAGCAGGCGTCCTACCGGTGCACCGAGATCGGCGGGTCGGCGTGGGTGGTCAAGGCCCAGATCCACGCGGGGGGCCGCGGCCAAGCCGGTGGCGTGAAGGTCTGCTACTCCGACCGCGAGGTGCAGGACGTCGCAAACGCCATGTTCGGCCGTCGGCTGGTGACCAAGCAGTCCGGCCCGCGCGGCAAGTTGATCTACCGGGTGTACGTCGAGGAGGCCACCGAGATCGCTCGGGAGCTGTACTTCGGCATCGTGCTGGACCGTCGCATCGAGCGGGTGTGCATCATCTCCTCGGCCGACGGTGGCGTGGAGATCGAGGAACTGGTGAGGTCCAAACCCGAGGCCCTGATCCGCACCACGATCGAGCCCGCGGTGGGGTTCCTCGAGTTCCAGGCGCGGGAGATCGCCTTCGCGCTGGGCCTGCCACCCACGCTGACCGCCCAGGCCAGCCGGGTTTTTCGCCGTGCTTACCGTGCCTTTCGCGATCTGGACGCCACCATGCTGGAGATCAACCCACTCGTCGTGACGAGCAAGGGCAGCCTGGTCGCACTGGACGCCAAGATGTCCTTCGACGACAACGCCCTGTTCCGGCATCTGGAGATCTCAGAGCTACGCGACCGCAGCCAGGAAGACGCCCGGGAAAGCCATGCCGCCGACCGCGGGCTGGCCTACGTCGGCCTGGACGGCAATATCGGCTGCATGATCAACGGCGCCGGCCTGGCGATGGCGACCATGGACATGATCAAGTTGGTCGGCGGCGAGCCGGCGAACTTCCTGGACATCGGCGGCGGCGCCTCACCCGAGCGGGTGCTCAAGGCGTTTCGCGCGGTGCTCCACGACAAGAACGTCGAAACGATGCTGATCAACATCTTCGCCGGGATCAACCGGTGTGACTGGGTCGCCCAGGGCATCATCGACGCCTTCAAGGAGCTCGACGTGAAGATCCCGGTGGTGGTGCGACTGGCCGGTACCCACGTCGAGCAGGGCCAGGCCATGCTGCGGGACTCCGGGCTACCCATCATCACCGCCGGCACCCTGGCCGAGGCGGCCCAGAAGGCGGTCGCCGTCGTGGGCACCGTCAGTGCCGCTGATTGAGTCTGGCTGCGTCTAGTTGCGTTTGGCTGCGTTTGGCTGCGTTTGGCTGAGGAGGGTCATGGCCATCCTGATCGACGAACACACCCGAGTGGTGGTGCAAGGCATCACCGGCCGCATCGGCCGCTTCCACACCGAGGAGATGATCGACTACGGCACTCAGATCGTCGCCGGGGTCACCCCGGGCAAGGGCGGCGAGACGGTGCTGGACCGCCCGGTGTTCAACACCATGAAAGACGCCGTGGCGGCCACCGGGGCCACCGCCTCGATCGTGTTCGTGCCGCCCCCGTTCGCGGCCGATTCGTTGATGGAGGCCGCCGACGCCGGGATCCGGTTATGCGTATGCATCACCGACGGCATCCCCATGCAGGACATGCTGAAGGTCAAGCGGTACATGCGACGCTACCGGGCCCACCACAAGATGACCCTGACCGGACCCAACTGCGCTGGCACCATCTCTCCTGGGCGGTCCCTGCTGGGCATCATGCCTGGCCACATCTACCTGCCCGGACGGGTCGGGGTGATCGGGCGCTCCGGCACCCTGGGCTACGAGGCCGCGTCCCAGATGAAAGCGCTGGGCCTCGGGGTCTCCACCTCGGTCGGTATCGGCGGCGACCCGGTCAACGGCTCCTCGTTTCGCGACCACCTGGCGTTGTTCGAAGCCGATCCGGACACCGACGCGGTGGTCATGGTCGGTGAGATCGGCGGCCCCCAGGAAGTCGAGGGTGCCGACTACGTCCGCGAGCACATGACCAAACCCGTGATCGCCTACATCGCCGGGCTGTCCGCCCCCAAGGGCCGCAAGATGGGCCACGCCGGCGCGATCGTGTCCGCGGCGGGGGAATCCGCCCAGGAGAAGATCGAGGTCCTGACCGCGGCCGGCGTCACCGTCGCACCCAACCCCTCCTGCATCGGCGACACTGTCGCCCACGTCCTGTCCGAACACGGCCTGCTCGGCCGCTCTTCGGAAGTTGGTGGCTCTTCGGCCGTTGGTGGCTCTTCAAGACCCACCAACCGCCCTGTTGATCATCTTAAAGAGCAGCCAACCCGAGTATCTGAGCTGCTGGAGCGTCGCCGTGGATGATCTCGTCATCATCGTCACCCGGCGCTGGCCGGCCTCGGTCGAGCAGGAACTCACGAGACGGTTCTCGAAGGTCCAACTCAACGCCGACGACGTGCCACTGGGTCACGACGGGCTGCGCGCCGCGTTGGAGCGCGCCGATGTCGTACTGCCCACAGTGTCCGATCGATTACCGACCGAACTGTTCGCTGGTGAGGTCCGCACTCGATTTCTGGGCAATTTCGGCGTCGGCTACAACCACATCGACGTCGAGGCCGCGGCCAAGGCCGGCATCGTCGTGACGAACACGCCGCGGGTGCTCACGAACACCACCGCGGACACCGCAATGACCCTGCTGCTGATGGTCGCCCGCCGGGCCGGCGAGGGGGAACGCGAACTGCGCGCCGGTCGCTGGACCGGGTGGCGGCCCACCCACATGATGGGCGCCGACGTCACCGGCAAGACGCTGGGCATCCTGGGCATGGGCCGGATCGGGGTGGCGGTTGCCCGCCGCGGCCATTTCGGCTTCGACATGCCGGTGGTCTTCTACGACCCGGTCGACTTCGAACCCGATCACGGCATCCCCGGCGCCCGCCGCGTGGACACCATCGAGGAGGTGCTGGAGGTCGCTGATTTCGTGTCCCTGCACATGCCCGGAGGCAGCGGGAACACCCATCTCATCGACGCCGCGGCGCTGGCGCGGATGAAGCCCACCGCGTTTCTGGTCAACAGCGCCCGCGGCGACGTCATCGACCAGCAGGCCCTGATCGAGGCGCTGCGGTCGGGAACGATCGCCGGCGCCGGGCTCGACGTCTACGAGGGCGAACCCGATATCCCGGCCGAGCTACTAGAGCTGGACAATGCCGTGCTGCTGCCGCACCTCGGTAGTGCGACCCTGGAGACCCGCACCGCCATGGGGATGCTCGTGCTGGACAACCTGCAGGACTTCCTGGAGGGCCGCGAACCCTCCTGCCGCGTCGCCTGACGTTGGTGGCCAACGCGGAGGTGATCCCCCAGGTGGGGCGATTGCCGCTGTCGCCTGCTCGAGTGGTCGCGACCCGTAAGGGATACGTTCCGTAACGTTACTGAGTATCCTGGCGATTACGGAGCATGCTCGGGGATCTCGCAGCCGGTAGCGCTGCCTCTACCGCGGTGCCCGCGGAGGATGCCGCCGCGGCATGGCATCCTGGTGGACGGCTTTGGTGTTGCGGCCCGGTCAGGACTCTGTGTTCGCCCCGCAGGACTGAACACCTCGAGATCGAGGATCGGGAGAGGCCGGCCACATGGTGATTTCGCGAGCCTATCGGGTGTCGATCGAGGCTGAAGGTGTGGATGCCCGCCTGGCTTGGGAAGAACTGGTCAGCCTAGACCCGAGCATCCCACTGTCGAAGACACCGCAGTGGATCGATTGCATGTGCGATTCCGACCACTTCGCGGACGCGACTTTACTATTTCGCGGAGAAGACGGTCGTCGGCTGCTCCTACCGCGAGTGCGGAAAGCGGGAGTTCCTTCCTGGCCGGGCTTATTCTCGTCACCTCCGCGCCATTGGAACCTCGGCGCCGATGCCAGCGGCTTTCTGAGCGAAGGACGGCCGGCGTCACCGGAGGAGACCAGCGCGCTGATCCAGGAAATACGCCACCAATCCGGTCTGCGTACCCGAATCGTGGTGGGTGGGGATGATGCCCGGATATGGGCATCAGCGACTCCGAGTACGATCTATTCCATCGCGCGGACAGCGCAGGTTCTCGATCTCTGCGGTGGTTTCTCCACAGTCTGGTCGAATCGGTTCACCAGCAAAGTGCGATCCAATTCCCGGAAAGCAGAACGACGAGGTGTCGTGGTGGAGTCGGACAGCACTGGCCGACTGATCCCCGTCTTCGACGTGCTGTACCGGATCTCCGTCGACCGATGGGCACAGGAGCGGGGCCATCCGGTAACGTTGATGCGCTGGCTTTCGCAACGTCAACACCCGCAGAGCAAATTCGCCACAGTGGCACGCAATTTGGGCGATCAGTGCACCGTCTGGATCGCGTGGCGACAGGGCGAGCCTATCGCTGGCATCATCATTTTAGCAAGGGGGCCACGAGTCACCTACTGGCGCGGCGCAATGGATAAAGAGCGTTCGTGTGGCACTGGCGCGAACGAACTTCTCCATCGTTGCGCGATCGAGGCGGCATGCGCCAGCGAACGGCATAGCTACGACTTCGGCCTCTCTCAAACTGACGACCTGAGGAAATTCAAGGCTAGTTTTGGCGCAACCGAAGTTCCGGTGCACGTCTACTACTTCGAAAGAATTCCCACGGCCGCGGCCGAAGACAAGTGTTACGGTGCGGCCAAGCAGATAATCCGAACAGTGACGCGGCTTGCGCACCCGGGTAGGTAAGGTGACAGCGCTCGACGACGACATACCCACCACCACGGCGCGCAACTCCGCCACCGTTGCCGGGTGGACGCTGGTCAGCAGAGCCACCGGCTTGCTGCGGGTGGTCGTGATCGGCGCGGTCCTCGGGCCCACCTATTTCGCCAACTCCTTCCAGGCCAGCTATTTCGTGCCGAACATAGTGTTCACGTTGATCGCCGGGCCGGTGCTGGCGATGGTGCTGGTGCCGGGCATGGTCCGGGCCGTCGGCGCCGGGGGTCTGCCCCGGGCCCGGGAGGTGCTCAGCCGGGTGACGGGGTGGCTACTCACGGTGTCGTCCGCAGTGGTCGGCTTGCTGATGATCGCCGCCCCGGCGGTGGCCTGGACGCTGAGCGCCGGCATTCCGGATCCCGCGCTACGGACCCGCGGTCTATGGCTGACCACACTGATGGTGCTGCTGGTCGCACCGCAGATCCTGCTGTACGCCCTGGGTGATCTCGGCGTGGCCGCGCAACGGGCGCGGGGCCGTTTCGCGCTCGCATCGGCCGCACCGGCCGTGGAGAACATCGGGGTGACCCTGACGGTAGTGCTGGCCGGCTGGTATTACGGAACGGGCCTCGACTTCGATCACGTGCCGGTCGATATGGTGATCGCACTCGGGGCGGGCAGTACCTTCGCGGTCGCACTGCACACCGGATTGCAGCTCTTCGGTGCAGCCCGGGTAGGCCTGTTGACCCGCCCGTCGCTGCACTGGCGGGCCGACCCCGAGGCCGTCGCGGTAACCCGTAGGTTGGCACGCTCGGTGGGCGTGGCGGCCTGCCCCGCCGCGGCGATGTATGTGCTGCTCGCGCTGGCTGGTTCGGTACCTGGTGGCGTGTTCGTCGTCCAACTGTCCTACGCGGTGTTGTTTTCGCTGTCCTACGTCAGTGCCCGGGCAGTGTCGATGGCGGCGTTGCCCGGCCTGGCGCACGCCGCCCACCGCGAGGACCTCACCACGTTCGGCTCAGCATGGCGCCAAGGGCTGTCCTACGCCGTGATCGCCAGCCTGCCGCTGCTGGTGTTGCTGGCGGTGCTGTCCGGACCCACCGCGAACATTCTCGCCAACGGTGAGTTGCGCCATGCCGCCCTGATCGGTCCACTCGCTACCTGCCTGGCGGTGGTGGCGGTCGCCCAGTTGATCGGCGGGGTGAGCGACCTCGGTTGCCAGGCGCTCTACGCGCGACTGGACGACCGCATACCGCGACGGGCCAGCCAACTGGCGTTCGCCGTCAAAGTGCTGGTCGCAATGTCGGCGCTGCTCGTACCAGCCGGCGGCACCCGCCTTGTGTGGCTGGTGGTGGCCATCCTGGCCGGGGAGCTCGCCGCCGCCGGGATGGTGCTGACGCGGCTGCGCCGGGAGATGCGGCCCCAGCGATTCATCGAGCCGCGAGTCGTTGGCGGCGCGCTGGTGGCCGCGATAGCGATGCTGCCGGTGGTGGTGACGGTGTGGTGGGTCCAGCACGTGCACGGTGGCGGCCAGCTCAGCACCCTGGTGGTTCTCACCGTAGGCGGGATCGTGGCGGTCGGCGTCTACGCCCTCGTGCTGCGCGCCACCATGGCGCGGCGGACCGGTGCGGCAGCATGACAAAGATCGACGAGGCCTGACGTATCGGGGGAGGTCGGGGAAATGGTGCTCTCTCAGGCTTATCGGATGTGCATCGAAGCGGAAGGTGCAGGTGCCCGCCCCGCCTGGGAAGACCTCGCCGCCCGCGACGAGAGCATCGCGCTGTCGAAGACCCCTCAGTGGATTGACTGCGTCTGCAGTGCCAGCCGCTTTTCGGACGCGACCTTGCTCTTCCGGGGAGATGATGGCCGACGACTGATCCTGCCTCGCCTGCGGAAAACCGGTACCCCGTCGTTTCTGGGGCAATTCGAATCACCGCCGCAGGGATGGGGCCTGGGTGCCGATGCGGGTGGTGTGCTCACCGAAGGAGGGCCGGCGTCGCCCAGCCAGATCACAGCGTTGATCGAACATATCCAACGCCACCCTGGTCTGCGCACCCGCATCATGGTGGGCGAAGACGACGCCGAGGCATGGGCATCAGTGGCACCGAACGCCCTATATTGCACCTCCCGAACCGCCCAGGTGCTCGATCTCCGCGGTGGTTTTTCCACAGTATGGTCGAAACGGTTCACCAGTAAGGTACGGTCCAATGCCCGCAAAGCAGAACGACGCGGCGTTGTCGTGGAATCAGACAATACTGGACGGCTCGTCAGCGTCTTCGACGCACTGTATCGCGATTCTGTGGACCGATGGGCTCAACAGCGGGGCCAGCCATTATCATTAATGCGCTGGCGCGCGCAGCGCCGAGAGCCGCAGAGCAAGTTCGCGACCGTGGCACAGCGAATGGGCACGCGATGCACCGTGTCGATAGCGTGGCGACAAGGTGAACCAGTCGCCGGCATTGTCGTCCTCACGCGGGGTCCGCGGGCTACCTACTGGCGGGGCGCGATGGACAAGGAACGGGCGCGGGGTACCGGCGCCAACGAACTCCTCCATCGTTGCGCGATCGAGGCGGCATGCGCAGAGGGCCGGCACAGCTACGACTTCGGTATCTACCAGACCGAGGAGCTGAAAAGATTCAAGAGCACGTTCGGGACGCATGAAGTTCCCGTGCACGTCTACTACTTCGAAAGGCTTCCCACGGCGGCTGCCGAAGCGAAGTGTCACCACGCCGCCAAGCAGGTGGTGCGAGCTGCCCTGCGAGTTGCCCGTCCGGGCAGGTGAGCAGCGCTCGGCAGCGGTAGTGCCGCAGTGGACCCCACCGGCGACGGGATCATGCGGCGGGTCTCCGGCTGATATGCGAACAGAAGGGGTGTCCTATCACCTCACGTACACCAATCCCAGCGCAGCAGGCAAACGTTCATGGGGGCGCCCTGTTATCAGACAAGGTCACCGTGCTACGGCGGTACTCAACACGATCTGTCGGGGTGGACCGCGATGATGCGACCATGTCAACTACGAGCAGTGCGGAGGTGATGCAGCCGGTGCCGGAGGTATTCGCCCCACGCCGTCCGTGGACCGAGGAGGAGTTCTTCGCGTTGCCGGTGGATCGGCGGGTCGAGCTACTGGACGGGGCGCTGCTCGTGAGCCCGAGTGCTCGACCACTCGCGCCGACCGAGCCGATCGCGGTCACGCTTGACCTCGTCGCGCTGGCGGCCGCCGCCAGGCCATCAAGCTGAGTCACGGTGGTGGCTGATCCGCGGGCACTGTTGCGGTCGATGTTCGACGCGGCAGTAGCGGCCGCGGACCCGCTGCAACGGGTGGCGGCCCACCTGCCGGCGCATCCTCCCGGCAAGGTCGTCGTAGTGGGCGCGGGCAAGGCGTCAGCGCGGATGGCGCAGGCCGTCGAAAGCGCCTGGGACGGGCAGCTCGACGGCCTGGTGGTGACCCGTTACGGGCACGCGGTGCCCTGCGAGCACATCGAGGTCATAGAGGCAGGGCATCCGGTGCCCGACGTGGCGGGTGAACGGGCGGCGTGCCGGATCTTGGAGCTGGTCTCCGGGCTCAGCGCGGACGACCTGGTACTCGCGCTGATCTCCGGGGGCGGCTCGGCCCTGCTGGCGTTGCCCGCACCGGGGATCACCTTGGCCGATAAGCAGGCGATCAGCACAGCTCTACTGAGATGCGGGGCGTCGATCGCAACGATGAACCTGGTACGCAAGCACCTGTCGGCGATCAAGGGCGGCCGGCTGGCGGCGGCAGCGTTCCCGGCCGCGACCGTGGGCCTGCTGATCTCCGACGTGCCCGGTGATGATCCGGCCGTCATCGCCTCCGGACCGACCGTGGCCGAGGCGTCGACTCCAGCGGAGGCACTGGCGGCGCTGGCGCGCTACCACGTGCCGGTGCCGCCGGCGGTGCGGGCGCACCTGGAGACCACCCCGGGCTGCCCGGGACCGCACGACCCGCGGATGGCTCGGGTGCGCAACCATGTGATCGCCGCGCCGCAGCAGTCCCTCGAGGCCGCCGCCGCGGTGGCCCGGCAGGCCGGCGTCACACCGGTGATCCTCAGCGACTCGCTGGAAGGCGAGTCCCGGGAGGTGGGGATCGTGCTGGCCGGCATCGCCCGCCAGGTGCGCCGCCACGGCCAGCCGGCACCGCCACCCTGCGTCCTGCTGTCCGGTGGCGAGACCACCGTCACTGTCCACGGCACCGGCTGCGGTGGCCGCAATGTCGAGCTACTGCTGGCCCTGGCGCTGGCCCTGCGCGGCGCGGAGGCAACACATGCCATCGCGTGCGATACCGACGGCGTCGACGGTGCGGCGGCGGTGGCCGGGGCGCTGGTGGGGCCGGACACGCTGCGCCGAGCCGAGCAACTCGGCGTAGACGCTGCGAAGGCGCTGGCCGACAACGACGGACACGGTTTCTTCGCCGCGCTGGGCGATCAGGTGGTGACCGGCCCCACCCTGACCAACGTCAACGACTTCCGCGCCGTGCTGATCACTTGAGCCAACGTGTTGCGGTCCGGCATGGGTGGTACCTGCACGGCATGGTGGCACTCATCGGGTTTCGGCGTGGGCTCGGCTACGCGGGGGATCTGGCCGGTCGCCCAGACGTCTGTCGCAGCGGGCCTTGCTTGGTATCTCACCCACAGCGTGCTGGGGCACGCGCAGCCGTTCTTCGCACCTATCGCCGCCGCGGTATCGCTGTCGGCGACCACTGTGCTGCGCAGCCAGCGGGCGCTGCAGCTGATCACTGGTGTCGCGCTGGGCATCGGCGTCGGGGTCGGGATGGCCGCCGTTGCCGAAGGACCGGTGGCCATCGGGGTGGCCGTGCTGATCGCGATGTCCGCCGCTCTTGCCGCCGGGGGTGGCTTCTTCGGCCACGGATTGATGTTCGTCAACCAGACCGCCGGGTCCGCGATCCTGATCATCGCACTGCATCGCAGCGGCAGCGGCAGCGAGCGGCTCGTCGATGCACTGGTCGGCGGTGGGGTGGTGCTGGTGATCAGCTTGCTGATCTTCCCGGCAGCACCGTTGCGCCTGATTGACCGAGCGACTCAGAACTTGGGAATCGCGCTGCGCGAGGCGCTGAGCCAGCTCGACGAGCAGATCACTCGCCGG
>Ga0134126_10002876_pt1 | contig 21635 bp, 19 predicted proteins | sample KB31752_FD_96881 | JGI IMG/M metagenome (GOLD analysis project Ga0134126, IMG submission 96881) | Terrestrial soil microbial communities with excess Nitrogen fertilizer from Kellogg Biological Station, Michigan, USA - KB3-175-2 | ecosystem: Environmental > Terrestrial > Soil > Unclassified ... | reverse complement strand
ATCAACAAGCTGATCCGCACTTCGCGGCAGCTGGTGCAGGAGCTGGGACGCGAGCCGACGTCGGAAGAAATTGCCAAGCGCATGGACATTCCGGTAGCGAAAGTGCGCAAGGTGCTGAAGATTGCTCAGGAGCCGATCTCGCTCGAAACTCCGATTGGAGAAGAGGAAGATTCGCACCTTGGCGACTTCATCGAAGACCGTGCCGTCGTTTCGCCGGCAGAAGCGGTGATCAACGTCAACCTGAAAGACCAGACTTCGCACGTGCTCCGCACCCTGACTCCACGCGAAGAAAAAGTCATCAAGATGCGCTTCGGTCTCGAAGACGGCAGCGAGCACACCCTCGAAGAAGTCGGCCAGTCGTTCGCGGTCACGCGCGAACGCATTCGCCAAATCGAGGCTAAGGCGCTGCGGAAATTGCGGCATCCGTCGAGGTCGCGGAAGTTAAGGGCGTTTTTGGATGGGGTTCGAGACTAGCAGTCAAGATTGCAGGATTAAGGGCGCGCACGAGCGCGCCTTTTTTTTACTCCCCTACACTCCCCCGGCTATCTTCATTTTCCCGAAATTTAAGAAACAGCTAATCCGGGCATTGCCGCGAACCGCGCATCTGTCTCAGATGGGCAGTTTTCCCAGTATGCGATGTGCCAGCGTGCAACTTCCCCGTCGTAGCGTAGAATCGGCGCGTGAAAGCTCTCTCCTCACGGGCGCAGTTGATGTGGGTGTGGGCTGGCTATGGAGTGATGCTGGCGATCTCCGTGCTTCTGGTGGGGTGTAGATATCTGCAATATGCCTGGCATCCTCAAGATGCCAACCATACAGCGGCATGTGGGCCGGCGGGGACATGATCCTCGGCGTCTTCATCTTCTGCCTTTTCCTGGTGCCGACGTTCTTTCTGGTACTGGTGGCGCGGAAGTCGGAGCCGCTCAGCATCAACTATGCGAAGGTCCTGCTCGTTTTCAGTTTCACCTCGCCGCTTTCGATTGGGTTGCTTGCAATCCCGTCGATCGGCCAGTCCAATTCGCTGCTAGGGTTCGGTTGCATGTGGCGGCTGCTTGGAGCCCCTTTTGTGTTGGCCGGAATGACGGGCAGCCGGTTGCTGGCACGGTTTCCGCGAGCGAAACGGCTGTGTTCGTATGCTGCGCTGATCGAAGGAGCCGCGCTGATTGGAATGATCGTGCTGCTTGGGGTGGGGACGAAGCGGCATTGAGGGACTTAGTTCATTTGCCGTGCCGTCCCTAAAGGAACTCATATCATTTGTTGCTATCCCAGCACTTACGTGCTGGCTATCTATATGCCGCCGCCGCCCGGCTGATGGTGTTGTGCCGCAAACGGCTGCGCGGGGAAGTGCGGAAATTAACATCCACGGACGCATGGGCGACCCCTCCTCGAGCGTGTGTCCCGTTGAGTTATACTTCCGCGCGAAGATCCGGCGGGCACGAAGCCGCGTGGTGATCTCAGGGAGGAACAAATGAAGTTCGCGCGCGTTGGCATATTGATCTCAGCCGTCGTATTCACGTTGCCGTTTGCTTCACAACATGTCTTGGCGTCGGACAAGGATGACATCGTGGCGACTGTGCAGCAGTTTGCCAATAATCTCGATCCGAAGACGATCGACAAGGCACTGGCGACCTGCGACTCGTCTACATCGATCATTGACGAGTTCCCTCCGCATGTGTGGAACTCGTGCGCGGAGTGGATCAAGGACTTCGGCGAATTTAATCAGAGGAACGGAGTGACCGAGGCCGAGGCGAAGATTGGCGCGCCCTGGAGCGTGGACGTGGATGGAGACCGGGCGTATGTTGTCGCCCCGGCCACATACACCTACAAACAGCATGGGAAGGCGATGAAAGAAGCGCACGCTGTGTTTACGGCGGCTCTGAGAAAGACGGACGCGGGATGGCGGTTTAGTGCATGGTCATGGGCGAGACACTAATTCGCAGCCTGGCGGCATCGTTCTCTACGACCCTGCGCCGGTCTTGTTACTCAGTTGCTCCACCATGTCTTTAGCTTCGGCAAGGCTGCCGCCGTGCAGTTTGCGGGCAAGGTAAATCGCAGACATAGTTTCTCCGCGTCGTGCCAGTTCGCGCAGGCGTGCCTGCTGCTCTTGGCGGCTGAGCCCTTCAAGGTGCGCGAAGTCCTGAGTGATGGAAACCGGATCGGCAATCGTGGTGTAAGGACGGAGCGCTTCCAGGAAGGCGTGTGCACCCGGCGTCGCTTGCCAGCGAATGCGAAAGAAGGGGTCCGATTCCATGTGCATGGGATGGTCCTGGTAGAGAGTGGAGCTGCTGCCATACCAGCGCTTCTCGGTGGGGGCGTGTTCTCCAGCTTCTGCGTTGAGAGCCGCCACTAATGGGGCAACGTCGCCGGCTAGTTCGAGTTCCACATAGCGAAGATACTGGGTTGCGTCGCGACGGTTCTGAGGATCAGGAACGGTGACACGCTCCTTGATCAGGCGAGCAGATCGGATCTCTCCGTATGACAAGAAAACAACTGTGAGATCGTCAGGCGGCAGGTGATAGTTCAGATAAGAGCGAAATTGAATGAATACACCCTCGTCGTTCGTCCGCGCGAGCCAATTGGATGGGCGAAAGCGCGCCGTAACAAAACGCCGCATGAGTTGCGAAAACAAAACAGTGGCGGCGGCGATGTAGTAGCCCACCTTCCATCCGGTGGCGTAGGCGTGAAACGCGGCCCAGGCGGCGCCGCCCAGAACCACAATGACGATCAGGACGGCGTGCCAGCGTGAATAGCGATAAACGCGGTCGGTGTGCCTGATTTCGGTGTCGCGAAGACGGAGTAATCGCATATCCAAGCCCGGTCCTGGGCACCTGCCACGACAAAGATTTCCGCCGCTTGCATGTGCAAAACTTCAGGCGATTGTTAACGCTTTGTAATTTCAGCACTTAGGTTATGCGGAAGTAGGAGTTACGCCTATCCCAATGAAAACAAACTTATTGTTTCGGGTTACAACTTTAGTGCTATCAAGCTGAGCAGTCGATTTCGCGAAATCCATGCGAGCAGCTTGTACATTCCACAATCTTTCCACAGGGCAAAAAAACCGCACATTTTCAGCCAAAACCCGCTAATTTCACCGTCATAGTATCTGCGGAGCGGAGCATTTTTCGGCTGTAAGTTACTCGTCCGACACCGAGCCCCCTGCCATCGATTCAAAGCGAGTAGAGCTCTTGAGGAATGCCAGCTTAACCGTTCCTGTGGGGCCGTTGCGCTGCTTGCGAATGATCAGCTCGGCGACGCCATCGAGTTCGGGATCATCGGGCTTATAGACCTCTTCGCGAAAGATGAAGGCGACGACGTCGGCGTCCTGCTCAATGGACCCGGACTCGCGAAGATCTGCGAGCTGTGGACGATGATCACCTGCGCCGCGACTCTCCGGCGCACGGCTTAATTGCGAAAGCGCGACGACGGGCACGTTCAATTCTTTGGCGAGAGCTTTGAGGCCGCGCGAAATGGCCGAGACTTCCTGGGTGCGATTCTCATAACGCTTGCCGCCGCCGGACATAAGCTGCAGGTAATCTACAACGATCAGATCCAGCGCTCCTTTGGATTGCAAGAGCCTTCGGGCTTTGGCACGCATTTCGCTGATGGTGATGCCCGGGGTATCGTCGATAAAAATTGGCGCCTGGCCAAGTTTTTCGAGGGCCGAAGCAATCTTGCGCATGTCGTCCTGCCACAGCGAGCCGGTGCGGAACTTGTGCGCGTCCACCCGCGCGACTGAGCATAGCATGCGCTGCAGTAATGCTTCTTTCGACATTTCGAGCGAGAAAACGGCCACGGTTTTCGCGTCCTCGATCGAGACGTTCTCCGCAATGTTCATGGCGAATGAAGTTTTGCCCATCGAAGGCCTGGCAGCCACGATAATGAGGTCGGACTTCTGAAAGCCGCTGGTCTTTTCGTCAAGATCGATGTAGTGGGTCTCGAGGCCGGTGATGCGGCTGCCGCGCTGCAGGAAGGCATCCACTGAGCCGAACGATTCCTTGATGATCTCCTGCACGCCCATGAAGCCGCGGCCGATTCGCTTTTCGGAAAGCTGGAAAATCTGGGCTTCGGCATCGTTCAGGATCTCGTCCGCGGGATCACTCTGCTCGCTGGCGCGCGCGATGGCGGCGGTGGCGGCATGAATCAGTCCGCGCAGCAGAGCTTTGTCGCGGACGATTCTTATGTAGTGCTCAATGCTGGGGCGGTCGGGAACGCCGTCGAGCAATCCGGAAATGTAAGCCGCGCCGCCGATGGCTTCGAGTTCGGCGTGGCGGCCGAGTTCCTCGCATAACGTGATGAGGTCGATGGAGTGCGAGGCTTCGGAAAGATCCACCATGCGCGCATAAATGCGGCGGTGCGAGTCGAGCAAAAAATCTTCAGGCTTCAGGTGCTCGGCGGCCTGGTTGTAGGCGAGGTTGTCAAGCAGAATGGCGCCGAGGATCGATCGCTCAGCTTCAACGTTCGCGGGAAGCGCATGCGCGGAAATGTAATCAGTCGTCGCCACTTAAATTATTTGGCAGTTTCTTTCGGGAGAGTTTTCGTGCAACGCGAATGTGATAGTACTCGCTCAATGCTTGTGAACCCTTGTTGGAAACACTCCATAAATTAATTTTTCTCGGCGCAATGATTGCGTTGATATGTCCGGCGAGAATTCTCAACTAGTGTAGGCGAATCTTTTACGAAAGTTCAACAGGGGAACAGCTGCGTGAATGTTGAGAAATACAACGCCCGCACGAGGAAATTTCAGAAAAGTTTTGGCGAGGTGGTCACAAAAAATATGCGGTCTGGGCCAGCCACCCAGACCGCATTTGCTGACGTGAAATTCACTTCTGCCATCGCCCGCGTTCTGCCGCCCGCCGGGACTTGCGTTGTCACCAACGCCCGTTACCTGATGGACCACGAACTGCGGTGGCGCATCTGCACCAAAGGTGCAGTTGCATCCGGGTCGCGCCTTGCCGGCTTAGCAGTCCCGCCATGCGAGACCGTTTCTGAGGAGGCCGCAACGCCCGGGTTGCCCGCAACGCTTGCACGCTTTGGGAACCGCTCGACAGTTCGCCTTCGCGAACTGCCGCAGAACCAGCTTTGCGCGATCACTGGCAGCGTGATGTCCACGCCTGCAGTGATTGCAATGTCTCGCATGGCGAATATTTGAGCAACAGAAAATCCGGCATGGGCTGTGCGAAAACTGTGGACGCGAGGAATTGTTTGTGGAAAGGGAAGGAAAAAACGGAAATAATCTTACTTGGGGGATGGGTGATCGCCGGCCGCGTGCGTTGGGACTTCGAGTCCGGTTTGACATAAAATTTCACCCAACTCCCACCCTTTCATGTAAGAAGGAGGAACAAGGGGCCAACTGGCAAACCAGTCGCGCCTGACGTAATCATCATGCAAACAAGAAAGCTCATAGCAATCATTGTTCTCTTGCTCGGTTTCAGCGTGGCGATTTGCGCTCAGGAGGTCACTGTTGCTGCGGCCGCCGATCTGCAATTTGCCATGCAGGACATCACCGCTCGATACCAGAAGGAGACCGGCAACACCGTGAAGGTGATTTATGGATCTTCAGGGAATTTCTTTCAGCAAATCCAAAACGGCGCGCCTTTCGACATGTTCTTCTCCGCCAATCTTGATTATCCGAAAAAACTCGAGACGGCCGGGGTCATCGAGCTGGGGACGTTTTATCCTTATGCCGTGGGAAAGATCGTGCTCTGGGTGCGAAACGATTCCAAGCTCGACATCAGCTCAGGCCTCGCCGCGCTTTTGAATCCTGCGATCAACAAGATTGCAATTGCCAATCCGGTGCATGCACCCTATGGACAAGCGGCAGTTGCGGCCATGAAATCAGAAAATGTTTATGACAAAGTGTCAGGCAAGTTCGTGATGGGCGAGAATATTTCGCAAACCGCAACCTTCGTCATATCCGGCTCGGCTGATGTCGGGATTGTTGCCCTTTCTTTGGCGTTGTCCCCGAATATGAAGGACAAGGGCCGCTACGTTGAAATTCCGGCTGGTGATTACAAGGCGATCGAGCAAGCATGCGTGATTCTTAAATCGTCGCCGCACAAGGATTTTGCAAAAGCTTTCCTGGATTTTGTGAAAACTCCGGCCATCGGCGAACTGTTTCGATCCTATGGATTCGGCTTGCCGGTTCAATAATTGCGATTGCGATATCTCAAAGTCATCGGAATGCGATTGCGCCGGGGAATCGGGTATTGAGCCAGTAAGCAAACTATTGCGATTTACGGCTTCGGCTGCCGAGAAGAGATTAACCAGAACATCTGAAATTGTGTTGCTGTCGCTGACTTCTATCAGTTTGTGAGTCTTGGGAGCGTATCCGCCCATAAGCACGGTGACGTCATAGAATCCGGGGGGCAGGCTTGCAGAAAACTTTCCGAGCGCGGGCCACGTGCCTTAACGCCTAGTGTCCGGTTTGACATTAATTTCGTCCAGCCCCTACCCTTGTTCTTCCTTCTTCTATGAAAGTACTGGTTATTGGGGGCGGCGGCCGCGAGCACGCGCTGGTTTGGAAGCTGCGACAATCGCCGCGAGTGACGGAAGTCTTTTGTGCACCGGGGAATGGCGGCATCAGCGACGAAGCCCGCTGCTTTCCTGTCGAACAAAAGAGCGTAAATTCGATGGTCGCGCTCGCCAATCAGTTGCGCCCTGACCTGACTATCATCGGCCCGGAACTGCCGCTGCAACTTGGGGTAGTGGACGAATTCGCGCGCCGGGGCTGGCCGGTGTTCGGGCCGACCAAAGCCGCTGCGCAGCTCGAAACCAGCAAGAGCTTCGCCAAAGAATTTATGCAGCGGCACCGGATCCCCACCGCGCATTACGCGATTTGCACCTCCGGCGCCGAAGTAAAAGATGCGCTCTCGCGTTTCAGCGCGCCAGTCGTGGTAAAGGCCGATGGACTGGCGGCGGGCAAGGGCGTGGTTATGTGCCAGACCAGAGACGAGGCGACCGTCGCGGCTGCTGAAATGCTTTCCGGAAAAATGGTTGGCGAGGCTGGAGCGCGGGTCGTGATTGAAGAATGCCTTCAGGGCGACGAAATTTCGTTTCTGGTTCTAAGCGACGGCGAACGCGTCGCTGCACTGGTTGCCGCGCAAGACCACAAGCGTGCAGGGGATGGCGACACCGGACCGAACACGGGCGGGATGGGCGCTTATTCTTTTCCAGCGTTGCTGGATGAGCAGATGACGCAATGGCTTTTGCATCACGTGGCGCAACCGGTGGTGGACGGGATGAAAGCCGAAGGCGCCGAGTACAAAGGCATTCTTTATTGCGGACTGATGATGACGGCACGTGGTCCGATGGTGCTGGAGTTCAACTGCCGATTCGGCGATCCGGAAACGCAGCCGATCCTGATGCGCATGGACAGCGATCTGGTGGAAGCAATCGAAGCGTCCATCGAGGGCCGGGTAAGCGACGGCGACTTTCGTTGGTCACGGGATGCGTCGGTTTGCGTGGTGATGGCATCGGGCGGATATCCCGGAACGATTGAAGTTGGAAAACGAATTTCGGGTCTCGACGAAGCGGGGATGGTTGAAGGGGTGAAAGTTTTCCATGCGGGTACCAGTACGCGCGACGGCGCTTATTACACTTCGGGCGGCCGAGTGCTGGGAGTGACGGCGCGGGCCGCAGATCTGAAATCGGCGGTCGATCGCGCTTACCAAGCCGCGGCGAAAATCAAATTTGACGGCGCACACTATCGCAAAGATATCGCCGCCCGTGCATTGAAGATTTGAGCGGCTGAAACCGTTAAGTACGTAATTTGCGGGGTTGAGTGGTGCGGAAGAAGCTCCAGCAGGTTCTAATGCACCTGAAAACAAGATCAACAGTCACATAATTCGTCCCAATCACGTCTAAGATAGCTGGCGCTTCTTCTAAGGAGATCGAATGAACAAGCTACTTGTGCTGTCGTTGTTGATCTTATCCGTGATGAGCACTGCTTCGACGAATGCATTGGCCCAAAATCAGGATGCCGCTGTGAGCGCAGACCACACCGCCCCAAGCTATGACATGAAAGCGCAGTCGCTGGTTGATCTGGAACGCGTACAGAAGAAGTTTGTGGATCTGCTCGATGTGGTTCCGGCGGACAAGTTGACGTGGCGGCCATCTCCGGATTCGCGCTCTTTCGCGGAGTTGTTTTTGCATGTCGCGGGTGAGCGGTATGGAATTCTTGCCCTGATGGGGGCGGAAAAGCCAGCGGGATTCAATGGCAAGACATTCGAGAAATCAACGACCGACAAGGCGCAAATCGCCGCGGAGTTGAACCGCACCTGGGAATTCGCGCAGAAAACGATCAACGGAATGAGCAACGCGGATTTTGCGAAGCTGATGCCGAAGCTTGGCCCGCAAGCCAATGCCGGAGACGTTGTGTATATCCTGGTCGCCGATGCGCATGAGCACCTCGGCCAGGCGATAGCTTATGCCCGCATGAATGGCATCGTTCCGCCGTGGACGGCAGAGGCACAGAAAAAAGCAGCGGAGAAGAAGGCAGAGAAGAAGTAGCGGGCCGGTCTGGCTCAGTGCAAAAACTTACTTTTGTGAAGTCTTCTTGGCTTCGTGAACCGTTAGCGGAATATCCAGCGTGCCAATCTTTTTGTTGCCATCGTCAAGAACCCCGACGCGTATGTTGTAAATGCCGGGCGCGAGTTGCAGTTCCTGGTGGGCGGCCAATCCGTTGTGGACGACCTGCTCATATTTCTCTTGCGGGAGTGAAAGCTCGACGATGTGCGAAGCGTTAGCTTTCACCTTGAGATCCGGGCTCCACGCCACGGTTTCAAATTGCAAGTGGGCGGTCTCGCGGTTGCCGTCGCCCGGAGCAAAAGCCAGAGCAGAACCGTCCACAATGCAGTCGATGCGCACTTTCGGGTGATTGGAATCCGGCAGCGACACTTTCGCTTTCAGTGACAGCATGGTTGATTGCGGCGTCGCCGGCTGTAAGGCGCTGATCAGATCGGCGCGCCCCTGATCCGTAGGACGGTCCTTCTGCGGATTTGCGAAATAACCTTTGCGGTACTCGGCGTCAAGTCCTGAGCGTGCGAGTTGAATCTTGATGTGGTGATATTTCGAATCCCAGTTCCGGCGCTGCGGCACATAAGCAATGGTGTAATAATGCGAACCGTTTTCGATGCTGCGCTGCATTGCCAGCTTCAGATCATTGGTGTCGTAATAGGCGCGGCCTCCGGTTTCGCGCGCGAGGTTGTCCATCTCGAGATGAAGGTCTTCAATAGGTCTGATGCGCTCGTTGCTGCGGTCTCCTCCGCCAGAGCTTGCCGTTGTCAGGCCAGTGATGAGGCCGCGAACGTCGATTGGGTAAATCGAAATCTGGGCCGAAGAAAGCAGCCCGGCAGTATCGTGCATCACCTCAAAGTAGTTGCGGGCGCTTGCGCTCGGATCTGAGGCGTTGATCTGCGGCCCGAAATACACCGGAAATTCCTCTGAGAGCCAGATGAGGTTCTTCCTGCCACGAAACCCTGAAACTGCGCGAGTGATGTCTTTTAATGCCTGAAGCGTTATCTTGGCGCGGTCCTGATCACGGGCGGCGGTAGTTTCGGCCAGAAAGTCTGCCATTCGATCGAAGAACTCCTGGTTCATGGAGCCTTCACGCGCCAGTCCAAGCTGGTCCTGCGCCTCTTCGCGACTGTCCTGGGTATCGAGTAGGGCGGAGCGGTGTGGCACCACCTTTTTGGCGGCAGCGAGCAATTCGTCAGATGTGGCCCGAAATCCTGCAAGCATGCGCAACGTGCCGCCGAGTTCAAACAACGCCACTTGCCGTCCTGGCGGAAGCGTTTTCAAAAATTGCACCATCTGCTCGCGAGCATAAGGCTGGTCGGTCAACGGCGTATTCAGAAGGTCGAACAGAACGATGTTGATCGAGCTTGGAGTTTCATCAGAGATGTTTGAGTACTGATGTTCCGGGAGTGCAGCTTGTCTCTCCGTCGATGTTGAGGGTGTGTGGGCTTCGAAGAATTGGATCTGCTGACGCTTGCCGTCTTCGAGAACTTGAAAATCAGATTGAGTCAGGTCGGTGACCGGTTCGCGGTGTTTGGTCACGACAACATCGACCACGACCAAACGACTCTCGGAGTGGAAGATGGGAGGCGTTTTGCCAGTCGTAGTTTGCGCTGAATTGAGGGACTGCTCCGGCGGCGATGCGGTCTGTCCGGAGGCACAGCTCAGAATGAAGATGAGACAGGAGAACGAAATTAGGAAGCTAGAAACGCGATCCCGCATTGGACAGACCTGAGAACTCGCACCGCAGCGGCCATCTTAAATGCCCAATCATGGATGCACAAATGGAGGCGCTACCCCCATTTTCCAAGGCGGCTACGAGCATTACGGCGACTCTCAGAGCCGTGCCACCGGCTCCATTCTCAAAGGGCCAATATGTGCAAAGTTTTGCTGCATTACTTTCCTGGTGACGTGGCCAGAGTAATCAGTATTTTTTTCATTTTTTGGTTCTTGCCGTAATCGGAATTAAGGTCATAGTTACCGCAACTACGCTGAAAACAAAGGGCTTGCAATGATTACGGGATTCCGCCCGTGGGTCATCGCGTGGCCTTCGAAAATGGCATCTCAAACGCACCTTAACCGGGTGTTGGAACGGAGGACTGCTATGACAAAACGTATTGTTGCTATGGCTCTCCTGGTGACTTTAGGGTTCGGAGGGGTGATTACTGTACGAGTACGTGAACTCAATGCGCAGCTGGCACAGAAGAACGTTGAGCTGGGCGACGCAAAGCTGCAACTCGCAGAGGCCAAAAAGAAGCTCGAATTCCTGGAATCGGCCAAGACGCGGGTGCAGGTGACTGCGTACGCTCTCACGGATGATTTTGGACCCGCTCCAGTGTTCTCAAACAACACGCCGGCGCGCACAGCATTTGCGGTGCCGAAGCACACACTTCCGGCAGGCAAAGTCTTGAACGTTGCGTTGTCGCCGACGGCCGAGAAGAGACTGCATGCCCGCCTGAACGACACGCTGGTGCTCATGACGCGTCGCAGCCAACGTCAATACATGGCGCGCTTTGTGGATCGAACTGCACAAACCGAAACCCGACCAGTGGTTGACGTGCTCTTTGCAGATGCTCACCAGGCCCGCATCTGGGGCCGGCAGTCGTTCTACGTCGCCGATATCTCCAGCCCGGGTTCGCCCTTCCGCCAGGAATAGTCCTTCTCACAGTTAGCTTTACCGGAAGTCGCAGGGACGGGTATTTGCATCTATACTCCGTCCCTGTGAATCCAATTTGCTTCACAACGCGCCCTTCCGCCCATGGGTAACCTGAGCAAGATGAATTCAGCTGGAAGAAGAATTAATCAAGTAAAAGCCGGACTCGGAACCCTGGTCTTGCTGACCGCGGTTTGCTATGGGCAGAGAGGGCCCGGGGCAGGCGAAAATTCTGGAGCTACGGGGTCCGACGGATCCTCAAGCCAATCTGGATCTTCCTATTCAAATTCCTTTACTTTGCCGTCGGCGCCCGCCGGGCAAAATCCATTCACCAGCAGCGTTCCGGAAGGCAAAGCGACAGGTGACGTGTTGCAAATGTCATTCAAGGAAGCAATCGACCGTGCGCTAAGAAACAACCTGGGGGCACTGATCGGGAGCGACAACATGCTGGCAGCCCGCGGGCAGAAGTGGAAAGAACTGAGCGCGCTGCTTCCGAATGTGAGCGCAGCCGCCACCCAGAGCGCGACGCAAATTGATCTCGCCGCGCTGGGCTTCAGGTTTAATTTTCCCGGCGTGTCGTCGGTAGTGGGACCGATCGGAACGTTTGACGCTCGCGCTTATTTGAAATCTCCTATCCTCGATTGGGAATTGATTCAACGTGAGCGCGGAGCGCATGCCGGCGAAGCTGCGGCTGAGTTCAATTACAGAAGTGCACGCGAACTGGTGGTACTGGCCACGGGCAACGAATACCTTCTTACCATCGCTTCCGGGGCACGGGTAGACGCGGCCCAGGCACAAGTTGAATCTGCCCAGGCCCTGTTCGCGAAGGCCCGCGATCAGCAGACCGCGGGTGTTTCACCTGCGATCGACACTCTGCGCGCGCAGGTAGAATTTCAGTCGCGGGAACAGCAGTTAATTGCCGCGCGAAATTCATACGCCAAACAGAAGCTTCTGCTGGCGCGTACGATCGGCCTGCCGCCGGGGCAGGAGTTTAATCTTACCGACAAGGCCCCCTATGAGCCGCTGACGCCCATGAGCATTGAACAGGCAATGCAGCGCGCATATACGCAGCGCCCGGATTACCTTGCTGCCGTCCAGCAGGTGCGCAGCGCGCAATTGTTTCGGCGCGCCGCGACCGCCGAACATCTGCCAAACCTGAGTCTGGCGGGCGACTACGGAGCTGCCGGAGTCAACATCGGCAATTCTCATGGGGTGTTCGATATCGGCGCGACGCTCTCAATCCCGATCTTCGCCGGGGGCAGAGCGCACGCAGACGAACTCCAGGCGGAAGCGACTCTGCGGCAAAGCAAGCAGCAACTGGACAGCTTGCGTGCCCAGATTGATTACGACGTACGGGCAGCATTGCTCGATCTGGCATCGGCGGCTGACCAGGTGGAAGTGGCTCGACAATCTCTCGATTTAGCCAACCAGACGCTTGATCAGGCACGCGATCGCTTTACGGCCGGGGTGACGGACAATCTCGAGGTGGTGCAGGCGCAGGAAGCAGTTGCCACCGCGAATGAAAATTACATTGCCAGCTTATACGCGCATAATCTGGCCAAGGTTTCTTTCGCACGGGCCATCGGATTCGCCGAGCAGGGCGTCAGACAATACTTAGAGAGTAAGTAACTATGGCACAGCAAACCGAAGCTCAGGAACGGCCGCCGCAGAATCCACCCTCCAGCCAGCCGCAGGAACATAAGCCGCCTCAGATCTCCGAGCGCGACCTGAAGTGGAAGCAGTTCCGCTCGCGTAATCCGCGCTTCCGGATGTTCTTTATTATTGGTCTGGTGGTGCTGGTGGTTGCGGGATTCTTCCTATGGCGGTATTTCAACAGCTATGAGTCGACGGACGATGCGCAGATTGACGGCCATTTGAATCCGGTCAGCGCCCGAGTGGGCGGGCATGTGCTGAAACTGCTGGTCAATGACAACGACTACGTAAAAGCAGGCCAGCCGCTCGTGCAAATCGATCCTCGTGATTATGAGGTGCTTGTCTCCCGCGCCAAAGCCGACTACGACGACGCGGTGGCGACCGCCAAAGCTGCCGGAGTGAACGTTCCAATTACTTCCACAGCCACCAGCAGCCAACTGGCGACCGCTGAAGCTGAGGTAGGCGCCGCCCAAGCGACCCTGGCGGCGGCACGGCAGCAATACGACGCCGCAAACGCGCAAGTGGCACAGGCGGAAGCGAACAACGTAAAGGCCCAGAACGACCTGGCACGTTATAAGCAGCTGGTTTCGAAACAGGAGATTTCGCAGCAGCAGTACGATCAAGCTTATGCTGCGGCGCAGGCCGGAGGGGCTGCAGTGGACGCGGCCCGCTCATCTGCCGCTGCGGCCCAGCAGCAGATCAAGGCGGCGCAGAGCAAAGTCCTCCAGGCCCAGGCGGACGTGCAAAACGCGAGAAGCGCTCCGCAGCAGATGAGGGTCGTGCGCTCGCGGGCAGAATCGGCGGAAGCGCTGGTGGAAAGCAAGAAAGCGGCACTCGACCAGGCCGAGTTGAATCTGAAGTACACCACGATTGTCTCGCCCGCAAATGGGATTGTCACCAACCGTACCGTCGAAGAGGGGCAGAACGTCCAGCCCGGCCAGGAGTTGATGCGGGTCGTCAACCTGGACGACATCTGGGTCACGGCCAACTTTAAGGAAACCCAGCTGCGCGATGTGCGCATCAACCAACCCGTGACCATACACGTGGATGCGACCGGGAAAGACTATAAAGGCCACGTACAGAGCATTTCCGGAGCGAGCGGCGCAATCACCAGCCTTCTGCCTCCGGAAAATGCGACTGGCAATTATGTCAAGGTAGTGCAGCGTATTGCGGTGAAGATCACCTTTGACCCAGGAGAAACAAAGGAGCACGTGCTCAGGCCAGGAATGTCAGTTGAACCGGAGGTCTGGATAAGGTAAAGTGCTGCCGCTGGATCTTTGCTGATTATGTACCGAGTCATCACCATCGAGAGGGAATATGGATGCGGGGCCGGCGAAATCGCCGCCCAACTGGCTTCGCATCTCGGCTGGAAGCTGTGGGACCGCGACTTAACTTGCGAGATTGCCCGGGTCGCGAATGTAGATGACTCTGCTGTCTCCATGTGCGAGGAGCGGGTGGATAGCACTTTCCAGCGCCTGGTGAAAGTCTTCTGGCGCGGCAGCTACGAACGCAGCGCCAATCTCGAACATCAACCCTTTGGCCCCGATCGGATGGTGGAAGTAGGCGAGCAGGTGATGAAGGATATCGCTGACCGGGGAAATTGCGTTATCGTCGGGCGTGGGGCGCCGTATTTTCTGCGTGAACGCGGCGACGCATTTCATGTGTTCATGTATGCTCCGCGCGCGGAAAAGTTGCGCCGGCTGCAGGACCTCGGCAAAACACTACGCGATGCCGAAGACCTGGTGGACACGGTTGACCGCGAACGCATCCTCTTTGTGAAACACTACTTCGGCGCCGATTGGCCCACGCGCTCGCTTTATCACCTGATGATTAACACCTGCATGGGAAACGAGACCGTGCTATCCACCATCCTGCAAACCATGAGGATGATGGAGCCTGTGGCTGCGCAATAGCTTTCTCTTTTTCGAATTTCTGACCTCTTCGTTAATTCGCAGTTGTTCCTTTGTGCGACTCGGCGCAGCTTGTGCGTGGGTTACTCTCGTAACCCTGCGGAAAGCTTCATTCCCTCATAGGAAAGAGAGTTCCACTCCAAATCTCGCCCGCGCGTCTTCTTGAAAGACTAAGTTGCTCCGTATGAGGTGTTTAGCGGACCGTGTTTGGTCACCGCTTTGCACGATACACAGCCGGAGGGCATTATGCGGCGTATTTCCTCTTTCGTTCCGGTTCTCGCGTTGCTCGGCTCGCTCATCGGATGTGGAGGCGGTGGCACCGGTTCTTCCGGATCGAACGGGCCGACGCTGACTTCAATTCAGGTTTCGGGGCAAAGCGCCGCTGTTATAGCGGGTCAGAGTGACCAGATGACTGCTCTCGGCGAATATAGCAACGGCAGCACGCGGGATCTGACCAGCAGCGTCGCCTGGAGCACATCGGACGCAAAGATCGCGACGGTCGCAAGCAATGGCACGTTGAGCGCGAAGGCCAGTGGACAATGCTCAGTCATCGCCGCTTCCGGTTCGGTCAAAGGTTCGTTCAATGTAGTCATCTCGCCTTCCCTGATTTCGATATCTATTACCCCGGTCAATATCACTCTGGCGCCCGGTACTGCGCAGCAGTTCATTGCGACCGGAAATTACAGCGACAACAGCACACAAAACCTGACCGGCAACGTTAGCTGGTCATCTTCAGACACCAGTGTTGCCACGGTGAGCAGCACAGCACCAACAACCGGGCTGGCGAAAGCTGTTTCTGGCGGAACAGTGAGCATTATGGCGACGACGGGGTTCGTTAGCGGATCGACTTCAGTCACCGTAAGTTCTGCTACACCAACTTCAATTTCTATTTCGCCCTTGAACCCGACACAGCCACTAGGCGTAAGTCAACAATTTACGGCAACTGCGACGTTTTCTGACGGGAGCTCGCAAGATGTAACCAGCGTTGCGAAATGGTCATCATCCTCTAACGTCGCGAACATCACAGCTAGTGGATTTGAGAGTTCGAGCAATGTGGGCACAACCACTATCTCAGCCCTGTTTGGGGGCGTGAGCGGATCATCGCTGTTGACCGTCAATGCCGCGAATCTCAGTTCAATAGCAATTCAGCCAGTCAATGGCAGTATCGCTCAAGGGACGAAACAGCAGTTCACCGCTATTGGGACTTTCAATGACGGCAGCACGCGTGACATTACACACGCGGTCACGTGGTCATCTTCGGACACAACCATTCTGACCATTGGATCGAGCAGCGGGATTGGTAAGGGCGTTGCGCCTGGATTGATTAATGTCACGGCGAAATTGGGAGCTCAAAGCACGACAGTTCCATTCAACGTCAGCAATGCAACCATTGCCTCAATCTCTCTAGCGCCGGCATCGATCACACTGCCGATAGGAGCGCAGAAATTATTCGTCGCCAGAGGAACCTTCAGCGATGGGTCAACTCAGGACATCAGCGATAGTTCGGTATGGAGTTCAGACAACACTGCGGTCGCAACCGTAGGCAACAGCTCTGGAAATGTTGGGCTAGCCAGCAGTGTGGGCGCGGGAAGTGCAAACATCAGCGCCACCTTCAGTTACGGTGGCGTTAGCAGCACGGGCATTGCGCCGATGACGGTAACCTCTGCGACCCTGGTTTCGATTGCGATCACCCCCTCTTCGGCGCTCCTGGCGCCTGCGTCAGGTGTGCAACTGACGGCTACCGGCACTTTCAGCGACGGCAGCACCGTCAGAATCAACCCGTCAGTCGCATGGTCGACATCAGACAACAGCATCGCCACCTTAAATACGACCGGCTTTGTTACGGGGCAATCTGGCGGCGTGGTCACGGTGACCGCTCGGCAGGGGTCGATCAGCGGCACAGCGAATATTCTGGTGGAGTCCGCTGCACTGACTTCGATACAGGTTTCGCCGGCGAACGCGCAAGTCCCGATGACCATCCGTACCCAATTCAAAGCGACCGGCACATTCAGCAATGGGGATAAGCAGGATCTGACCGGCTTTGTAACCTGGACATCTTCGAAGTCGTCGATCGCAACCATCAGCAGTGCACAGAGCACAGCCGGATCGGCAACTGGGGTACAGCCCGGAAGCACGACTATCTCTGCGGTTTTTGCAGGGCAGGTAGGCACCGCGGCCCTCACCGTCACGAATGCGACCCTGAATTCGATCGCCGTCACGCCGGGCAGCGCATCGATTTCAGTGAATGCTTCGCAGCAGTTCATTGCTTCCGGGACGTTCAGTGACGGATCAGTGCTCGGCCTTACCGGCCAGGCGAACTGGAGTTCTTCAAATCCTTCGGTGTCCGTGATCAACAATGGGAACGCGACCGGCGTTTCATCGGGAACTGTGAACGTGTCGGCGACGCTCAACGGGGTCACCGGTGCGGCGACATTGACGGTTCAGTAGAGCATTCGCAAAGCGATTCGTGAGACGATAGACGTAGCGCATGATCCAGCTAAATTCTGCCGGAAAACGCTACGGCCACAAGCTCCTGTTCCAAGACGCCGATCTCCTGATCACGCCTCGGGATCGCGTCGGCCTGGTCGGTGCGAATGGCACCGGCAAATCCACTCTGCTGAAGATCCTCGCAGGCGAAGAAACGCTCGATTACGGCAATGTCAGCATGGCCAAGGGCATCAGCGCGGGATATTTGCCGCAGGATGGTCTCGCTCTGTCCGGCAAGACAGTATTTGCAGAATGCATGACGGTGTTCTCGCGGTTGAAGAACATGGAAGTGGAACTGGAGCAGCTTACGGCCAAAATGGCCGAGCTTGATCATACTTCCGGCGAGTACGACGACGTAGCCGAACGCTATCACCGCATCGAACATGAATTTCGCACGCACGATGGTTACGCGATTGAGGCACAGGTTGGTGCGGTTCTAGCCGGATTAGGTTTTCGCCCGGAAGACTGGCAGCGGCAAACAGAGGAATTCTCGGGCGGCTGGCAGATGAGAATTGCGCTCGCCAAACTGCTGTTGCAGAAACCGAATCTTCTGCTGCTCGACGAGCCCACGAACCATCTCGATCTCGAATCACGCAACTGGCTGGAAGAGTATCTGGCGAATTATCCGTTTGCGTTTGTTCTGATTTCGCATGACCGCTATTTCCTCGATGTGACCGTCAACCGGACAATCGAAATCTGGAACAAGAAAATCTGGGTTTACAGCGGCAATTACGAAAAGTATCTCTCTCAAAAGACGGCGCGGCGGGAGCAACTGGAAGCGGATTACCGCAGCCAGCGCGAACGAATCGAGCAACTCGAGGTGTTCATCAACCGGTTCCGTTATCAGGCAACAAAAGCCAAGCAGGTGCAAAGCCGGATCAAGGAGCTGGACAAGATCGAGCGCATCGAGCTGCCGGAAGAAGAGAAGACGATCCACTTTTCGTTTCCGCAGCCGAAGCCCAGTGGCCGCATCGTCGCCGAGTTCCACGGAGTGGCGAAGTCGTACGGTCCAAAGCAGGTTTTCAGCGGGGTGGATTTCATAATCGAGAAGGGTGACCGCATCGCTCTGGTGGGAGTGAATGGCGCGGGGAAATCCACGTTGATCAAGCTACTGGCTGGCGGCGAACCGCTCACGCAGGGCGAGTTCCGCCTCGGTCACAATGTGCAGTCAGATTACTTTGCTCAGGACCAGTACAAAGAACTCGACCAGGAAGCCCGCATTCTCGATGACCTCGGCCGTGTGTCAATCTCTTCGCGCGAAACCGATTTGCGGAACCTGCTGGGATGCTTTTTGTTTTCTGGCGACGACGTATTCAAGCGCATCGGCGTGCTATCCGGCGGCGAGCGCAACCGCTATGCGCTGCTGCGCATGCTCCTACACCCGGCAAACTTTCTGCTGCTGGATGAGCCGACAAACCATCTCGACATGCGCGCCAAAGATGTCTTGTTAACAGCATTGAGCAAGTACACAGGGACGGTGGTGTTCGTCTCCCACGACCGCTACTTCATCGACAAGCTGGCGAGCCGGGTGTTTGAGATCGGCAACGGACGGGTGGAGGTCTATCCCGGCAACTATGAAGATTTCATGTGGCGCAAGCAGGGCGGAGCGGAAAAACTGCAAGAACAGATTTCAAGCTCCAGGCAGAGCGAGTCGGGCAATGGAAATGGAGCCACAGCGGCCCAGTCCCGCCCCCCGGCTGATGGCGACAAGCCAGCCAAGCGCCTGAATCCGATCAAGCGTAAAAAACTGGAAGACCGCGTCCAGGAACTCGAAGAGCAAATCAGCCAATTGGAAGGTGCAATCGCTTCCGCCGAAACCTCGCTGCAAACTTTCGTCAGCGCCGAAGAAACTGCCCGCGTTAGCCGCGAACTCGATCAACATCGTGCCGACCTGCAGGCCCGGGTCGCAGAATGGGAACAAATTGGACAGGAGTTAGGCGTCAGCTCCTGAACTCACGGGCTGGAATTTCTTACCTTGCGAATTTCGCCGGATGCACTATCCACAGCTCCGGCTCGGTGCGAATCTGCTAATCTTTTTGCGCGCGTGATTTGCGCAAGGAGGCCGCAAATGGCAGTAAATCCAGTTCCCGAAGGTTATCATTCAGTTACTCCGTACCTGATCGTTAATGGCGCGGCACGCGCTATTGATTTCTACAAAATGGCATTTGGCGCAACCGAGATTATGCGCATGCCGGGTCCCAACGGACGCGTAATGCATGCTGAACTGAGAATCGGCGATTCGGTCGTCATGCTGGCCGATGAACCGGAGAGCGGCGAGCACAAGAGCGCGCAGGCGCTTGGCGGCAGTCCGGTCGGCCTGATGATCTACATCGCCGATGTGGACAAGGTCTTCCAGCGCGCTCTTTCGGCCGGGGCAAAGGAAACACGCGCCGTGCAAGACCAGTTCTATGGCGACCGATCGGGAAATCTGATCGATCCCTTCGGCCACAGTTGGACGGTATCCACTCACGTGGAAGACGTTTCCCCGGAAGAAATGCAGCGGCGTATGGCTGAGCTTCCGAAGAGCGCATAGACTTTACCGATTGGCGCGGTCTATGCCAGGCCGCGCCATTTTTCTTTCCAGCTTATGGGACAAACGAATGGCCGGCTGGGAGTAGACTGGTTCGCCGGGAGGCCTTTGTGCGCATGTGGACGATCCTGCTTGTCGTGGTAATTGCCTTTGGCGCGTTCGTTGTCGGCTCGCGAATCCTTTCCGCTCGAACTCTGCCGCTAGCGGGAACACCGGCGCCGGAGTTTTCGCTGGCGTCGCAGGATGGAAATGCCATCAGTTTGAAGGACTACCGGGGAAAGTGGGTCGCACTGTATTTCTATCCCAAAGACCTGACCCCAGGATGCACACTTGAAGCGCACAATTTCCAGCGCGATCAAGCGGAGTTTGCCCGGCGGAATGCTGTCGTGCTCGGGGTAAGCGTGGACAGCGCTGATTCGCACAAGCGCTTCTGCTCCAAGGAAGGGTTGAATTTCAAGCTGCTGGCGGACTCATCGCATGCGGTTTCCAAGCAGTATGGTTCTCTTATTAACTTCGGCGTGGCGCAAATTTCCGCAAGAAATACATTTCTGATCGATCCCGAAGGCAGGATCGCGAAAGTGTTTGCCGGCGTGAATCCGGCAAACCACAGCTCCGAGGTCTTGACGGCGCTCGACGACCTGGAGGTCCACCGCATGCATGCCAACTGATTCAAGCTGAAGGAGGTACGCAAAATGAGATTGCTGCTGATTCTTTTCCTGCTTGCGGTTCTTAGTTCGATTTCATTTGCGGCAGATCAAGAGCCATCATCGTCATCGAGTTCAGAAGCTCAGGTTTCACCGCCGAGCCTTATTTTGTCCGATTCAGATTCTGGGCTTCCCTCCCGAACCAATTCCAGCCAATCCAGCGAGAGGGATGCAAGATGGAATCGAAAACCGTCGTGGCAGATTCCGCTAAATTCTGCTGGTGATGTCTGCTATACGATGCGGACGTACAAAGTGAAGGCGACCGAGCGGCTTAGCGAAAACGAAAAGGGAACTCGCGGCTACTCAACCTGTCTATTTGCACGCGATTACGAACTGCGGTCTGCTGACATTCGAGGCGACAGATCGGAAACGACGTCGAGGTGGAAATAGCTACTTCGGCGAACGGCAGTAGTTCGAGACCTTCTGAATGTCTTCGACGCTCAGCGTGCGCGGTGTGTTCTGAGCTTCTCCGTCACTCATGCCGTGTTGGTTCGAAGACGGATCGCCGGGGTTCACATCACTAGCCGTGATCTTTACCTCTTGTCCGACGTAGCTGTCGAGGGTCTTACCGTTGCCGACCAGCTTGTAATCCCGATTCTCCTGATCGGCCAGCATGATGCTGCCGTTCGCGCGGATCATGCATCCCTGGTAGATCTTGGGCTGGGATGCGTTTTTGTCAGGGTCCTTTGTGGCTGGCCCTTTGGTGGGGAATTCCTGGGCCAAGGCCGTCGCCATGAACATTAGCAATGTTACGAAAAGAGTACGCACACTCACCTCCGCATACAGTTCGGACGGCGCGATGCTGCATAAGGTTGTACCGTGAACGTGCTTGCAATTCTGGTGAATTCCTGAAAATTCTAGAAGATATCAGCCGCCGCCGTGCCCCATTCGCCCAGCCAGCAGTATGAATCGGCCTGTGAGCGCAACGCATTCTCGCTACTCTTGAACAGCGATCCGTTTTATAACAGTCTGCGCACGGACGACCGTTTTGAACATTTTCGGCAATTCGTCACACGCGTAATGTAGGAGGCGGAGGGCCTCTTAGCTGCCTGCGGCAAACCCGCCCACGTGTGCGTAGGTGATGCGCAAATACTTGTGAGGATTTACGGGGACGTCGTTGATGCGGACTTCATAGTGGAGATGGGGGCCGGTGCTGCGGCCGCTGTCGCCGACATAGCCGATGGTGT
>Ga0134126_10002875_pt1 | contig 21644 bp, 21 predicted proteins | sample KB31752_FD_96881 | JGI IMG/M metagenome (GOLD analysis project Ga0134126, IMG submission 96881) | Terrestrial soil microbial communities with excess Nitrogen fertilizer from Kellogg Biological Station, Michigan, USA - KB3-175-2 | ecosystem: Environmental > Terrestrial > Soil > Unclassified ... | reverse complement strand
GCGCCGCTGTAGGAGCCTGGATACACCATGAACGACGCTTCCTTTGCGCTTGCGCCATCCGCGTCTTCGCCGCGAGTGTAGAGCCAGACTTTTCCTAGACCTGCTGCGCCCGGTTGTTCAAACTGAGGTTTGTATGTCGGCGGCACCGCATCGCCAAACGTTTCAATCGTTCCGCCGATGGTGGCTTTCTTGCCTTTGGATGTGCCTTCTGCTTCAAGGTGAACCAAGTCTTCAATCTGAGTAGGCTCGAACAATTCTGTTTCAGCCTCATACACCAGTTCGAGATACTGCTCAGCGGGCAACAGGTAGATCTGATTCATAATCACCTGTAGGCCATTGGTAGTGGATTTACCGAGCAGCCTCCATTCCCAGACTTGGTTACCGAGCGTGGCGATTTCGGGGCGACATTCGCCTAGGTTGATAATGCTCTTGCGGCCTTTGCCTTCGACTGATCCGACATACGGCTGAACTATTTCATTTTCAGTCCAGTAGTCGGAGCCGAGTGCTTTCCATTGAAGTTTGAAGAACGTCTGCCCCTGCGTGTTTAGATCTGTGATCCTCATGAGAGGAATGCGAGGACCAACATGTGACATCTGTCCGTGTTCTGTTTTGGATCCTAGGATCGGCTGCCATTGCAGTCCGAGCGTAGCTTTGACGCTGGTGACACTAGGAACGGATGCGCCTAGTTTCGTCAATTCATTGCAGAAGTAGCGAAGTTTTGCTGTGTTGGCGTTGCTGTATGTGTTCGCCTCCGCAGCCGCAATCAGGCCGTGCCAGTCGCCGTTCGTGCCCGGCGCTTCGCCGAATTCTTCTTCATCAGAGTTGTTGATGATTTCGACGCGCATAAGACCCGGCGCCGTGCCCTCGACCTGAGACAGTTCCCATTCGCCGTCGATCTGACTAGTCGAGTTCGCGACGTGCATGGTTACTTCTTCATCTTTGTAGAAGTAGGGAGAGCAGGTCATCGTCAAGGTGATTTCCGGCACAGCCTGTCGGTGGGCCATGAACCATCCGCCGATGCCTCCGATGACGGTTTTGTGAACCATGCAGCCGTAGTGGTGGGCGAAGCCACCGCGCCTATCAGGAACTCGTTTGACCCAACCGCCCTGTTCCTGAATCGTTCCAAGCTTCAACTGTAGGCGTTCTAGCACAGCCGCGAGCGATAGTCCTTTCTCCTTCGTCGCAAGCAGTTTCATAGTCACGGTACGGTTCGGCGGATGGCGTTCCGAAGGGATTTCGCCGATCATCTTTTTCACCATGAACAATTCCATGTCCGCATCGCCCCAGTCGACTTCGCGGATGTAGAGTCCAAGTTCATCTAGCGCAAGCTGCGTGCGACCGTTGATGAATTCAGGCGGGTCGAACACTGCAGTCTCATCAGAGATTGCTTCGCTTATGTCAAGCACACTCATCTAGTTCTCCCTCCTGGGGTGCGGCCGGTCGCTGCTCGCGTGGCCTGTTTGCGGTTGACCTTTTCGACCCGGCCATCGAAGTCTTCGCCATTCATCCTGCCGTGGACGCGGCCGTCCTCATGGAAGTGGATCTCTTCAAAGTTGACATCGGATTTGCCGGACCCTCGCAAAGCATTGACCGCCTCGGGGTGCGAGATCACGCGGCTATTGTTCGGCAGGAATGCGACCTCTGGCCCTGTCTCGCCCACCGTAGCTGCCACGAGACCGCCGCGAGCGAACCCGCCTGCGTAGGCGATCTGTTGGACGGTAGGCATGCCCTGCATCACCGGCGACTCAGCACTCAGCGTCTGCATGTTTTTTCGCAGCTGTTCGTTGATTTCTTCAACATCTCGGGTATGTTCTTCTTTGATTGCTTCCTGCTGGCCCGCAATCGAGCCGTTGCCAAGCGCTTCTTCAGTTGACTTCAGAGCGTTGGCCCATTGCGTGATCGCTTCAAAGTTGTTTTCGCCTTTGGCTTCATTCAGGCGTTCGATGTCGAGGTTGCGCTCAGCGGTCAGCGCGGCAATGTTGTCTTCTTCGCCAGGCGTGAGTTCAGCCAGCGCCAGGCTCGCTTCGATTTCCTTCAACTTCTGATCGCCGACGCTTTCGGGTTCGGGCGGTTCGATCACAGGGTGTAGCTCTGTTTCGATTCCGGACAGCTGGTTCAGAACGCTGAAGATTTCGCCGCCGATTTCATTCTGCTTGAATGCCTTGGTGCGCTGGTTGGTCGGACCGCCTTTGCCCTGCACAGTCTGCAAGCCCCAGAAGCTTTCCGAGCCGACGCTGCCGCCGCCGGTGAAGATGTCGGTCGCGGTCGTGCGCAGACCTTCTTCCTGAGATTTGATTGTCGGCAGGATCTGTTCAAGATTAGATTCGACGTTGTGCAGTCTGTTTTCGTCACCGCCAATCTGCGTGATGTGTTCTTTCCGTTTGCGAATCTTCGGGTTGATTTCTTCGTTGATCTTCTTGTGCAGTGCTTTGGTCGATTCGTTGCCGACGCCGTTGGTATTGTTGATGGCGTGCTGCTTGTCTTGGATCTGCCCTCTCAACCCGACGATTTCATTATGGACTGCCTGCGTCTGCTTCGGCGCGTTTTCCGCCTTGGACAGCTGGTGTTCCAATTCCTTCTGTTCTTTTTCAAGACCCTTGATGTTGTTGTTCTTGGCCTGTTCAATAGTCTTGATTTCGCGTTCGATTTCTTCGACTTCTTTTTCAAACTGCTTCACTTCTTTTTCAAGATGACGTTTCTGTTCTTCATCCTTCAAGATCTTGCGGATCGTGTTCTCGAGACGGCTGTGTGTTGAGTGATACAGCTTGTGGGTGAAGTCTGTCTTCTGGCTGATGGACCCGTGCGTGCCGATCAATTCGTTGCGCAGGCTCATCAGGCTGCCTAGCTTTTCTTCTAGCCAAGCAGTATCAACCTTGCCGTTGAACTTGCCCTGGACGAGCCATTCAGTCGGCCTGCCTTCTTTTTCAAGCTTTTCAATTTCTTTGCGCTTGGCGACTTCTGTGTGGTCGAGCGATTCAGCGTTGGCAGCATATTCCCCATATTTTTCAGCGTTGTTGGTCTGTTCCGCAAGCTTGCTAAGCTGTCCAGTGCCTTTCAGACCAATGCCTTCGATGGCTGTGAGTACGGGCGGGATCGCTTTCGACGCCTTGACCTGTTCTTTGGCGTTTTTCGACTTGGACTGTTTGGCGATTTCCGCAATCGCTTTTTCTGGATGGATCGTCCCGCCTTTGGCCAACCCCATGCTGTAAGCCTTTTCAGCGCCTTCGATCCGTCGCGGCAGGTTCTCGGTCGCTACCAGTGGGCGCTCCCATTCTTCCATGAAGAACTGAGCGGCTGCGGCAGGAGTCTTACTACTGTTCAAGCCGCTGATGATTGAACTGCTGATGTGTTCCAGAGCGAACGTCATCTGGAAGGCAGCGCTTTCATAGTTTTTGCCTGCCTTGGCCGCTGCTTCCTGCAGGGCAGCCCAGCTGATTTCGCCTGCGGTGAATCCGAGCATGCCGCCGCCGCCCGAACCTACTGCGCCTGGATCCCAACTCGACTCCTGCCAGGCGTTGCCCAGGATGCCGGACGCGCCGATTTTGTTCAGACCGTTAGCAAGCAGGGTCTTGCCCGCAGCCTCCACCGCGTTGTTGCCTGCGATTTCGGTGAAGTTGCCGCCGAACGATCCGCCGCCGCTCGGCGCGTTCTTGACTAGGTATTCGTTGGCGGCCTTGGTCGCTGTGTTAATTGCTTTCTGGTCAAGTTCCTTAAGCTTGCCTGCAGGACCAGTCACTTCCGTTCCAGCGATTTTTTTGACAGCAGCCGCCACAGCCGCGCTGGTAGTCGCGCCTCCTGCTGCGCTTGATATGATTTCGCCCTGTGGACCGCCCGCTAGCAGCTGGACATGGTTGATCTCTGCGGGGTCCGATACGAACGGCCGGTAGAGACCTGTTGCTTCAAGTTGCTTTTCAGCGACCTTTTCCATCGACGCGAGCGTAGGTGCGCCAAGACCGATGTCGGCCGCTTCGCCTCGGGTGTGCGGGTCATCTGCAAATCCTCCGACTTCAACCGAGTGCTGCGGCGTGCGGTAGGCGCTGATGACGTAGACGGCTTCGCGCATCTCGGCGGAGAACTTGCGCAGGTCAGACATGATCTGCGGCTCCTTGCCCTGTGTGATGTTTCCCTCTGCTGCGCTGGTCAAGATGAGTTCGCCATTGGAGCCCATGGCGCCACCTTTGGCGAACCGTGGTACGGACTTGTTGATCTTTTCAAGCTGGTTTAGCTTGCTGACTGCGTTTTTGTTTAGGACATGGACAACCTCACCTGGTTCGACCATCGCTGTCAACGGCACTGTGTCGCCGGAGCCGCTGCCGGGAACGAGCATGCCGCCCATAGCTTTTTTCTGAGTATGACCTTGATGTTGTGCCAGTTTGTTCTTGTGACCCTTGAAGTTGATGGGGCTGATGCCCATGCCTTTAAGCGAGTTGTTCAGAGCGCCCATCAGGCCTTCGATGTTGCCAACACCGTTTTCTTCCATGTTGGTGAGCGACATTTCGACGCCTTCAGAGTAATTCTTGACTCCGCCATGGAATGCACCGAAACTAGCCTGTGCCCGACCGAGGACCTGTTCGGTATGCGTCTGGAAGCCCTGAGTTTTGTTTTCCATTTCTGGAACGAGGGCGATGTAGTCTTTGCCCCATTTGTGCTGAGCGTTCGTCATTTCGTGATATTCTTTGTTCAAACCTGGAGCCAGGTTCTTCAATACCTTGAACGCACCGTGCAGCTTTTCCTGGGTGCCGACGACTTCGCCTTCAGCCTTGCTGATCTTTTCAAGAGATTCGGTAGTGCGACCGTTTTCTTCTTGTTCTTCGCGCAGGCGCTTGACTTTGAGCTGCATGTTTTCGATCAGCGGCTTGTCGGTGTTGATTACTTCCTTCGCCCGTTCGATGGCTAGTTCTTGTTCCGTGCCCGACAGCCTCTGAGCGGACGCCCATGCCTGTGTCGCTTCCTTGTTCGCCTTGCGCGCTTCTGCGAGTTCTTCTTCAGCGGCATGAGCTTCATGCGAGATCGGACCGTACTTTTCGACTACTTCATTTAGGTGCTTCTGCGCATCTTTGACGGCATTGGTCGTCTTGTTGTTGCCGACACGGTCGTGTTTAAGATTGTCTTCCGCCTTTTCAAGTCCGCTAAGAGATCTTTCCAGTTGTCCCTCGACCGACTTGGAGTGCTGGATTTCGGACTTGATCATTTCCTCAAACGGATGCTTGGTCGTGTGCTTGAAGAGACCTGAGATGATTTCTCCGCCGAGCGATCCGGCGGCAGCACCGAGCGCCGCGCCGACAGGACCGCCGACCAACGCCCCGGCGATTCCGCCAACCAGTGCGCCTCCAGCCTCAAACCCAGCATCACGGTAATCCTTGTTGGCTACGCTGGTAGCCACATTTCCGACCGCGTACGTGGCTCCGGCCGCGATTACGCCCCCTCGTAGCATTCCGGCCCTTCCGGCCACAGAGGTGCCAGCAGAGGCAGCCGAGCCGACACTGCTCTCGGCGCCCGAAACCGCGCTAGTCTCAGCGCTCGCAACCTGTACGCCGTGGACCTCAGCGTACATCGCGGCCAAGGCCTGTAGCGAGGCTATGACCTCTGCGTTACTTGCTATGATCGCGTCATTGCTAGCCGTCACAGCCGCAGCGCCATCCTCAGCCTCCGTCGCAGCGGTAGAGAACGCTGCTGTGAACCAGCCCTTGAGAAGACTGAACATCGGCCCTAGCAACTTCAGTTTCGCTGCGATGATCAAGAAGCCGATGATGTATTTCGTCGCAGGGCTAAGTTCCTCCATCTTCGCGAGGAATGCTGCGAGAACTTTGATTGCGCCGGTCATCGCTTCTACGAACAGTGGCGAGACAGTCAGGTAGATAGAGCCGATAGATTTGATAAATTCCGGAAGGACTCGGAGCAGCGCCACGACCTCTTCCTTGTGAACCTGGAAGAGATTATGAATTTCACCTGAGCCTTTAGTGCTGACCTCCCATTCATGAAGTTTTTCAAGCATGCCGGTAAGCACGACGATGATGCCTTTGCCTGTGTGCGTGTCCTGGCTGAAGAAGCCCTCAAGATCCTGGGCGAGAATCTTGACGAACGCAGCCCACGTTTTCCAGTCAGCAACGAGGCGACCAATCTCCTGTTCCCAGATCTTGAATCCCTGAGCGGAGTTGTATTTGGTGAAGAATTTATCGAGGTCTTTCGTGAAGCCGCCGGTGTACTGCGAAGCCACAGCCATCGTTTTCAAGAAGAACTCGACAGCCTGCGTAAGCGCGTGGACGCTGTGAGGTAGATCTTCTTTGAACTTATCCTCCAACGTGTTGAAGATTCCGATTCCTTCCGGACCCTTCAGCCATGTGAACAGAGGTTTCAGCTGTCGTTCGATGATCGCAAGGTTCTGGTCGGCGGCGTGCCCCGCGATAGGCGCGAATGTTTCGCCAACGCTCAAGACCTGCTTGTCGATGTTGGCGGAGTGTTTCTGCGCAGGTTCAGCAGCTTTGTTGAACTTGGTAGCGACGTTGCTAGCCTTTTCAGCGACTTCCAACTCGATCTTCGCAAGCGGACCGCGTTCCTTCATAACTTCATTCAGTTCGCGATTGGCTTTCTCCGTTACCTTGGAGTATTTGCCTAGCCGCTCTTCATCTTCGACGGCTTTCTTTTTCATTTCATGAAGTTCTTTAGCCTGGCTAAGAACTTTGGCGGACGCGAGTAGGTCGCTACCCGCGCCCACAGCCAGCGTGCCGAGGGCGCCCGCAGCAAGAACCCCGCCCCCGCCAACGCCAGCTGTGAGTCCGGACCCGACTATACCAGCGCCGGTCAGAAGAATGTGCTCGCTGCCGAATCCGGCGAAGGAACCTAGGCTGCCGAAACCAGCGCCAGCTGCCCCCATGCCGCCCAGATAGCCGAGCCAGCCCGGCATCCGGCGTCCACCGCTGCTATGACTGCCCCAGATCGAACCTGCTAGAGCGGAGCCGAGCATGCTGCCGCTACCGCCTCCGCTTGAAGACGACGCTCCGGCTGCGGCGGCCTCGCTAGCTGCTGCGCGTCCGGCGCCCTGAATATTAAATCTGATGTTCTGCGTGATGGGTCTTGCCGCAGCCGTGCGAACAGCTTTGTCCTCGGCCAAGAACTCGGCGAACCCTGCCTCATCCACCCGTGCGCGCAGAGTGGTAGTGGCGTCAGACTCGAAGATGTGCTTTTTAATCGCACCCTCTTCAAAGCCTAGATCCTCCAGGTCGGCTCTCAGGTGCGTAACCGCGTCCGACTCAAATATCGCCTTTTTAACTGCTCCATCTTCAAAGCCGACATCGTCAAGCTTTGCACGTAGCGTCGTGACGGCGTCGTCGCGGAAGATGGCCTTTTTAATGCCGCCCTCTTCAAACCCTTTGTCCTCGACTTCCGCTCGCAGTTTAGTGACGACGTCCTCGCGGGCGATCATCTTTTTGACAGCGAAATCTTCAAATCCCTTGTTGTCTACCTCAGCGCGAAGGTTTATGACAACATCGGAGTCGACTTTTTTTAGAGCAGTGTTTACCTGCCGCGCCTTGTTTATGACTTGGTCAGCTCCTTGCGCCTGGAAGATGACTGACAAGATCGCGGCAGGTTGCACTGTTTATCCGATCGTTTCGATCTCCCCTTCCGCTGCTGCCCTAGCCTCCTCGGCTTTGACCTCATAGAAGGTGCGCCACATAACCTTCTGGCGCTCGGAGATAGATTCCATAAATCTCTCTACGTCTGCTTCTCCAAAATCCTGTGCGAGTTGGTAACTAAACCGCAGGTCGCTCGCCCTGTTGCTGAAATTCTTCCCTCGACTTCTTGAGGGCCTCCTTGTCGATGCCGGATTTTTCATCCAGCCACGCGATCACGCGAGCGAAGCCTGCGCCTGAAGTCAGATGCAACTCTCGCACCTCTTCTTCGGACCAGGCCGGTTCCTTGACGCCTTCCATGAACTGAGTGATCTCCATCTCAGCCCAGGCGATGTCAGTTTCACCTTCACGGAACGCGAACCCTCGACTCCTGATGCGAGCGGAGGCCGCAGCGGTGAAGCTCTTCAGCTTCATGGCGTAACCCCACTCAGGGATGTCCACCACTTCTTCGATGATGTCTTTGGGCGCGGCTTTCAGGATGTCCGCGACCGTGCCGATGGGCAGGCTGCCCTTCTGCGTTGCCTTCACAACCTCGCCCACGCTCGCGGGCTTCTCCTCTGTACCGATCTCGCTCATAATTCTCCTTGCTTCGGGTTGGGGTTGGCCCAGATACTAGCTGATGATCCGTTCGATTCCCTGCGAACCGACGTTTTTGAACGTCACCTGAATGGTGGACGCCTGGCCAGGAGTACCCGACACCGGCGTGTAGCCGAACATCAGACTTTCCTGTTTGTACAGCGGGTTCGTCGCGGATTTCGCACCGGAGAACGGTTTGACTTCCACGAAGAACGGTTCTTCGCTGTTCTTGAGCGGCCACAGGGTTTCGTCGACCTGAGAGGCCGCGTAGTCCTGGATGAACGTGGCCGCAATCGACGCATCGCCCAGACCCTTGCCGGTCTGTTTGTTGGTCGCCTGAAAGGTTGTCAGATCGACTTCCTCGTCAGGCATGTCAATTGCCACCTGAGTGCAGCGTTTGGACAGGTCCACCCCGTCCACAACGAGACTCATGGTCTTGAGAATTACCTTGCTCACTTCTTACCTCCTTTTGAGCTATCGTCGTTTTCGGGGGTGGTGACCGCCGCTATCACGTCATCCTTGACTTCAGGATCTGTGTGGTTGATGATTGGCTCCGACGTGGCCTCGACTTTGAGGTCAACGTCATCGACAACCACATCCTTGCCGCTGCCGTTCACGACTTCAATCGTGCCCGAAGCGACCCGGCGGTCCTCCTGTGCCTGGGGAAGATCGGCGCGGAATTCCTCGCCGGTCGGATGCCCCAAGAACGGTACAGGTCCGATGACCTTGTAAGTTTTCATCAGCTGCCTTCCTTTTCAGTGATGATGTTGTAAGTTGCGCCTACGTGCTGATAGAACTGCGAGTCAACCTGTTCTCTGTAGTTGATGTCGATCAGCGGACGCAAGAACAAGACCTTGCGACCCGCCACAGCCGGTGTTGCGTCAGTCAGCAGCGCACGGCAGCGTTCATCAATTTCGCCCGCGACTTTCGACGGGCCAACTCCCTTTACATCCCACTGTTGATCCCAGTACAACTCGCTCTGCATGGCATAGTCGATTGCGCCGCCAGCTTGCGAGAAGATCACGTACGGACCCTCAGTGTCTTCGTCTGCTGACCCGAACCAGACTCCACCAGTAGCGAGAGCCTGTAATGTCGGATCTTCTTTCAGAAGCTCGAACAGCATGTTACGGATCGAGTTCATGACCAGACCTCAAGCATGCGCTCTTGGTACGGCTCACGCGCCTCGATCATTGCTGGACGCACCATCGGCTGCGGCGACATCCAGCGCGTACCAAACTCGTTGTAGATCGCGTATTCCTTGAGGTTGAACACGACACCTTCAAAGAGAGACAGTTTAATCCGCTTGCGTGAACGCCACGCGTCTTTCATATGAAGGTGCTCGGGTTCATCGTTTTTCTCGTCATAGCGACTACGCGCAGTTGCCCCTGCGATGACTTCATCCATGGTATCGTCAATGGCGCGCTCGATCTTGCCGGGCGCGGCCTCGATGATCTCAGGTATGCGGGTCTCGAGAGGCATGGTTGTTACGGCCTGGCGGCGTCTCCGTGAAAGTCAGACGGTTTGTCGTCTTCCTGGAACGTCGGCGGCATGGCAGGACCGCGAGCACCAGGAGCGCCGATGCCGTTCCGCTCGGCGTACTCGTTGTACGTGTCCAGAGCCTGTTCCGTCACGGCATCGCCAAGCGCCTTGGAGACATCGGGAATCTGTTCCGGATCGACGCCCTCAGCGGACCCCTCCATCCAGATCTTCCGGTTCTCATCAATGTCGATGCTGCATTGAAAGTTGATTCTCATTTTACCTTCGCCTCGCATACTGTTGTGGGTTGGTTTGTGCCGTACGTCACCGCAAGGATGATCCACGTGTTTTCATGGGCGACGATCTCGTCTTCAACCTTGATATGAATCGACGGGTCGAAGTGGATGATGTGAGTTGTAGAAGAGTTGATGCGGCCGCCTACAGGAGCCTGTCGCGTAGTCCGGTGTCCGACATTTTCGATGGCGCACTTGATGTCTGTATATTTCGGGACAAGCGTCCATTCCTGATCACCGCCTCCGTCGCTCTGCTTTTCGCGTCGCAGGACTTCGGCAGGGTCAAGCAGCGTCAGGCTTCTGCCGAACGTTGTAGCCCAGACGGTTACCGGAGGGCCGACATTACGGCCAGGAGTAGCGACAAGAGGCCTCATTCGTCTTCAACTCCGATTCCGAATTCCTCTGAGGCGACCTGCATGCGGATCTGCCGACGCGAGAACACATCGACGCCCATCTGCGCAAGTTCAAATTCAAAGTCTTCGTCGCCAAGCGCTTCCAGACGATTCGCCATCGCTTCCTGCTGTTTGGCCAGAGCCGGTCCGTCCGTCTCCAATTCGAGAAATGTGATCTTTTTCAGAGTCATCGCTTCGTTGTTCGCGATGGTGCGCAGGGCGAGGCTAGCCGCCAGCATGACGGATTCTCCGCCCATCATTTCAAAGAATGTTTCGATCTCCACATCTGTGAATATGAAGTCTGTGCCGGACGTGCCTCCAACGTCTGAGATCAACAGACGGATCTTGTCCTTGTTGCTAAGCGTTGTAGTCACTGTCGCCTCCCAGTCCGCCATATGTGCTGCCCGGTGTGGGCGCGAATGTGGCGCCGCCTGTAAGACCGCCATAACTTGATTCAACGTGCGGACCTTCGGCCAGCGCAGTAGCGATGCCGCGACCTAGCGCGATTCCTTCCGCGCTCTTTCTGATGTGAGATTTAGCAATGGCTACGCCTCTGCCTGTAGCCACAGCCGTGCTACGGTGCCCGATGTGGCCCTTAGCCGTCACAACCGCTTCGCCGTGGGCGTAGCCAGCCGCAGAGCGCCCTACGCGGCCTGCGCTGTGCGCTGTTCCGGTTCCGACCGCGCTACCGGCGGTACGATGGGCAATATGAGCTTTGGCTGTAGAAGTTCCGATCCCCTGTGCGGAGCCAATTGCTCGATTACCAATATGACATTTCGCATGCGCTACTCCTTCGCCAGTAGCGGCACCGCCAGCTTCTTTGACTACTTTTTCTTCAGCGGGTTCGACAGGGGCGTGCGTCGTCCCGATCCCAACATCATTGCCCACTGCAAGTTCCGGACCATGAGATTTGAATGACGGTTCATGTTCTGAATTAGTACCTTCCAGGGTCCAGTAGTAGACAAGTGATTCAGGACGGATCGTTGAAGGGTTTGCTCCTTCATGAAGTTTTTTCATCTCTTCGTTGGTGAGGCCGACGCTCCAACCAGCGACATGCTCCAGTTCACCTTCAAAGTGCGACAGAATCGAACCGCTGAGTTCTAGAGCGCCGACAGTCAGCGTCGTGAGCGCTCCTTCATGGCATGCCGTAGCTCCCGCTCCAAGACTGCCATTCAGATAAGCCTGAGCGTTGTTGGCTGGTTCTATCTGCCCTATGACAAGATTCCATCCGGATGTGTATTCGCCAGGGGCAAACGAATCCCCTCCGGCAGAGGTCTCGAAGAACACGTCTTTCTGAGCTCCTCGGCAGCCAAGAGCTAGATAGCTTGATTGACCTGTGTTGCCAAGGCCAAAAGCAGTTCCAACACCAGACAACGTTGGATTGGCCCACACCATCATGGTCTTGATTCTCTCTTCAGAGATGAATTGGCTCAGGCCAGATGGATCTTCGATGTTGGCTACCATTACGGAGCCAGTGCTTGTGCGGAAGGAACGGCTCATTGTTAGAGGGCGCCGAGTTTCAGTTTGCCGATGGCCATCTTGAGGTCCTGCCCGACAGCCATGAGCACAGCTGCTTCAAGTTCGCCGTACATCTCAGGGTTGCCTCCGGACGCAGCAGTCCAGACGGAGAACCATTTGACTTCCTCGGCGTGGGCGTATTCGGCCCATTCCACCACGGCTGTGTTGACAATGGTGTCCGCAGAGATCGCGCCAAAGACAGCTTTCTCGCGGGTGGTTTCGGCAGCCACGTTCGCCGTGCAGGCGAGACCGGGATTGCCAGTGTGAAGTTGAACGAAAAGTTCCTCACCCTCCAGGGCTTCCAGAATTGCTTTCGCTCTATGTTCGCTGAAGGGCATATCAGTCTCTTTCCGCCGAGAGGCTTTGGAGCGGCCAGGGGTTAGCCTGACCGCTCCGTTTACCTAGATCAGCTGCCGGACCCGTTGGAAGCAACGGTGCTTTTGTAGCCACCAGTTTCTTCAAATTTGGTCCCGCCGAGCACGTGACGAACTTTCCATTCGTACGTGTCGTTGAGGAACGACTCGCGGACTTCGCCGCCGCCGACCTGGCGAGCGTCGGGCGCCTTTTCAAACAGCGCCGGTGTTTCGTGGCCTCGCAGGAAGCCCATCTCAGCGAACGGGCGGCTGGTGCCCGGCGTTGCGAAGAGCGCCCATGTGGTGGCCGCGTTGGCACTGGTTGCGATGGAACCGATGTACGGGTCCACGACCAACTGGACTTTGTTCTTCATCCAGTTTTCGATCCGGAGGCGCGATTTTTCCGTGCCGCCGAATTCGTTGACGTCGATGCTCATGCTGTGGAGGATGTTGTTGGCGGTGACTTCCAGAGCGAAAGGCACGACCAGTGTGACAGCCTCGATGGTGATCGGTTCTTCGTCGAAGTCTTTCATTTCTGAAAGGACCTGGAATGCTTTCTGCAATCCGTTGATCGAGAGAACCGGGTTTCCGGTGATGATGTTTTTGTGCCCGCTGGAGTACAGCGTGCTGTCGGGACCATTCGGCCCCAGCCAGAGACCAGAAGCAAACTTCTGCTCGGTCCGATGAGCAGCGAGTGCCAGACGGCCAGGCAGGTTGTCGAACCCGCCGAGATCGTCGTTGATCATCGCCTCCCAGTCGATGGCGATACGGCGCCCGTACTTCGCGACGGCGTATTCATCCTTCTTGTCCTGAAGGGACGACTCGGGGTACTGTTCCTGCTCCCCGACTTTGGTCAGCACGGACTCGCTGCCGTCGACAGCAACGCGCTTCACGTTGCGGAAGTCGTTGACGGTGCCGCGCTTGATGTAGGCAGGCCAGACAGGGCTGAGAGAGTTGTAGCTCCCGATCAGCTGGCGGTCCAGGATATCGGCCATCAGGATCGGGAAGTCCGAGCGGCTCATCGCCTCTTCAAACTGCCAGAATTTCCTTTTGCCCGTCTTGATGTCGTTGAGGAACTTCTGAGCCTCAGCGAGCTCTTTCGCGCCATGCCGGTTGCCCGCCTGGACGCCCTCTCCGCCGAAGAGTTTGGCCACTGAGGCCTCCTCAGCGCGGAAAGACTCGATCAGCTCAAGAACATCTGCCATGATCTGATCAACTCCTTTCTAGAATCCGATGCGGACCGCGATTTTGGTTGTCGCTCCCGAGGCAACTACCCCGAGTGCAGCACCAAACGCAGCGCCGGTCGCGATTTTGGACAGAACCCCTGTGGTCAGGAAGATCGTGTCCCCGATTTCGACTTTGGAGCCGCCGGAGCCATTTTCTCCTTTGACTTCAAATTCGTACACGCCCTCGCAGTCGCACACTGCGTTTCCTTCTGAGTCGCGGTTGACCAGAGCGACGCCAGCGATGGGCCTCGCAACGGGTCCGACCGCAACAGGCATCCCCGATTCAGTGCCGGACGGAACCGGCAGCTTGAGCGGAGCGCCCTTGCTGTATTTGCGGTTCTTGGCCATGTTGCCTTACCGCCCTCTCGCCGCGATTTTTGCGGCCTCCTCGGACATGCCGCCCGCTTCAAACGACTCCTGAAGCGCCGTCAGGTCCTCTTTGCTGGTCTGGTCGGTGGCCGCCTCGCTGAACAAGCCGCTGCCTCCACCCTCGCCGCCGCCCGCACCGCGTACGCGACCGATGCCGCTGGTCTCTGCGATGTAGTCGATTTCCTCCTCAAGGAGTTTCTCAGCGGACTCTTTGAGCTTTTCCTTGTTGAGTTTGTTGTCTTCCGTCATCGGAAGCGTTCCGGACAGCGACCGCTCGATGATGCGGTTCCGCATCTTCTCGGGGATCTTGTCCTTGACGTTCTCCGCCTCCAGGACGCCACGCACGACGACGCCCGCTGCGGCGCGAAGATTCGCTTCCTCAGCTTTGTCGGCGCGTGTGTTCGCCTCGGTGACTTTGGTCGTCAGCGTCTCTTTCTCGGCCTGGAGAGTTTTGACGCTCTCCTCCAAAGCCTCAAGACGACGCTTCTCCTCGTCTGTCATTGTGTCTCCTTGGTTCGTCGGCTTTGGATCGCCGCTCTCTTTGAAGGCTATGGGCTCCGGCAAGTTTTTTGCCAGACGCTCGATGAAGCCTCCCAATTCCTCCGGTGTGGCACGCTCCATCACCTTGATCATGTCTTTAACGTCCTCGTCAGACACGTCCTTCGACAAGATGATGGACTCGGCGAGTTTTTTCACCGGGTCGTGGTTTCTGGACGACTCGATCAGCCGTCCTATTTTGCCGCCTGCGCCAGCGTCGGTGACGTAGTCGATTGACTCGCCGTAGACGAGGCTCTCGATGATGGGACCGTCTTTGCCGCCCGCACTCCCATCCTCCGAGACGCCCCAGGCACGAATGCTAAGGCCGATGTCGTTCGCCATGGCGTCGATGGTAGGACGCCAGTGCTCATAGATGTTGGCCTCTGCCACAGCCGCGATCCCCGCCATGCGCGGGGTCGTCGCGAGTGTGCCGACAAGATCATTCAGATCACGCTCAGGGCGTTCCATTTCCTGAGACTCTGTCGGGTGGTTGAGGTACATCTTGCTACCGGCCGGGAAGATCTCGGGGATGTCGCGCCCGATCAACTCTCCGGAGTAGTAACCTGACGAACCCCATCCCTCTTCGATGATGGTGACCTCACGCCGCCCACCAGGAGTTGACCCCTCGCGGAATGCGGTTTTGGCCGCCTCTTGGATTTTGCGACGTGCCATCAGGCTCCCCTAGAGTTCGAACAGTTCGACAACGACACCCGTCGTGGCCGAGAGTTCAAGTTCGCACTTTTCTTCTTCATTGTTGTAGATCGACTTGGGGAACGGGCCGAGAAGTTTGGTCGCTTCTTTCACGACAACTTCTCTAGCGGTCGGAGTCAGACCGTCCACTTTCTGCTGAACTTTCACTTTGGCTTTGACTTCGGTGGAGCCTGCTGTGATGCGCAGGACCTGCTTGCCGTTGTTCGACCATGTCTGGACATCGGCGGCGTTCAGTGTTTCGTGTTTGGTCGGGACTTTGCCGAGCGTGGTGGGCACGTCGGGCGTCCAGAGGTTGATAGCCTGAATGGCGAAGCCAAACAGAACCATCTTCGCGAGAATGGACTTCATTCCTGATCACCTTCTTTCGGTGGTTTGTCTGGCTCCGGATTGTCCGGATCAGCTTTAGGCAGTTTCGCCGCTTCAGCGCGAAGCGCCTCAAGTTCGCCTGCAATTTTCTGAAGTTCTGTTTCTTCCTCGGATGTAAGCTCTTTCAGCGCAGCCGTGATGTCCTCGACGCCGAGAGATTCCATCAACAGCTTGCTGATCAGTTCCTTCGGCAGAGTGCTGGCAGACGTGCGACCTTCCAGCGTGGCTGCGGTGACGATTGATTTCACCACGTCGGCCGGGTCGTCCTCCAGGATCGGCGGGAAAGAAACTTTGACTTCCGGATCACTGTCGAATTCGATCACAGATAGTTTCATATCGCCTACTGTCTTCCAGGTCTCTTTGCCTTTGATTTTGTTGCGACCTGTGCCGCGCACTTTCGCTTCGCACCCGTAGATGAAGATGTCCTTGTGTAGATCAGCCCAGCCGAACTGTCGATTGATCATGTAAAGCTCAGTAGGACGGTCGAGCGTTTTGGATGTAGCGAAGTTGCCAACATCAACATCGCCAGACAGAATGGTGTCTGGAATGTTCATAGCTGAGGCAACCATGAGGCGAGACATGCGGGCGTCTTCAGCGCTGGTCTGTGCGCCGGTCTTCGGGATCGGACTGATATCGTCACCAGCTTTGCCGACAAAGGCGCCTCCCGCCGTGAAGTCGTGCTGGTCGAGCGGTTCATCAGTCGAGTCGATAGTCGAGCGAAGTTTCGCGGCACCACCTTTGACTTTGGATCCTTTGGTGGTGACTTTCCAAGCGAATTTTGAGAGGCTGGCGACAAGCGTGTGCCAATTCTCGAGAAATTTCTTGTAGGCTCGCGCCCAGTCAAGAGCGGCGTATGTCGAAGGCACGCCGAACATCATAGACTTGAGGCCGCCTTCTCTGTGATGATAGATCGGCGCGTCCCAGTGTACCGGGACATTGTTGATCTTGGGCGGACGCTTCTTAGGTCTGAATTTGATGTCAGGGTAGAGAGCTTCAGACTGAATCACCTTGGAGCCGCCCTTTTCCATATCAAAGACGACTTCAGACCAGACTCGACGGTAGAACGCCACTCGCCGTATGTCACCCTCGATGTGATGGATTTCACGGATCTGACGGGTGGGGAAGGATCGGACCTGGACATTGCCTCGGATGTCGGTGAAGCAGGCGAAGAACAGATTGCCTTCAACGATGAGGTCCAGATCGGTGAGAACCTGTGCCTGATGTCCGTACAACTCAGCTTTGTTGCCGACATCAGACATCATGGGTTCCATAACTTCTTTTTTCACATTTTTGTCAGCAGCGATGAATGACGCGCCCTGAGCCCATGTGTAGAAGGCGCTGACGTTGGCGGCACGGTTGATCAAGGGGTTGCTGAGGAACATGGCCTTGGAGATCTCGATGATCGCATCCAGGCCGCCACGCGTGAATTCGCGCTCCTGTTCTCGACCCATCCGACGCCAGCCGACATCTTCGTTGGCCATTTCAAGCGTGGCTAGGTTCTCACGGAAGATGTCCGCCATCGTCCGCGCCCCCGCCTCGGCGGTGATGAGCTCGGCGTGCGCCGATGGCGAAATGCCACCCAGACGCTCCACAGCTGTGTCTCTAAGCCCCATCTCAGCGCGAAACTGTATCTACGAACACAGGTTTGCCCCGTTTCTGCTGCTTTTTGGCATATTCGTCCGCAAGCTGCCTGATCGGGCTGGATTTCGACACCTGTTTCTGACTAATAGCGTCGAAACACGCATATTCTTTGAGTTTGATCATTGGAGACATCTGAAAACCTTTCAAAAAGGCCGGAAAGAGCCCGAAAGCTCAATCCGGCCAATTTCAGACGTTCTAGGCGATCTCGAGAGCAGAGATGGCGCGGAAGTCTGAGCAGTACCCGCCCAGGACGTATTCCCACGGCATCCAGAAGTAGCCATCGTCCTGAACGTTGGCTCCCCAGCTGTTCCGGCACTCCAGATGGGTCTGAGTCCAGCCGATGGCAAGCGGCTCATGCCCGCCAAGACTTTTCTCGTTCGGGCCAGGCATCGGCATGTAGCCGGTCGTCATGCATTCGTTGCCCTCGAATGATTCAAACACGTTGAATCCGAAGGCGACCGGCTTGCGATTGAGAATCAGACCCATGATGTGGTTTTTGGCGCTGATCGCGTGGCTGTACCACTTGATCTTGTTTTCCGCCGCAGCCGTGTAGCATTCTTCGGTCGGCTTCTCGGTGAATCGGTTGATGTCGTAGGGCAGCATCGTCTCAGGACAGACGCCGGTCTTCCGCAGAGATGCGAAGCCATCGCGACCGTACGCGCCGCTGTCCTCATTGACCGTGCCCTCGCGGACGCGCTCGCAGTAGTAGATGAACAGACGCGACGGCGTCCAGATCTTGTCGGCTGGCAGATCCGCATCCATCGCCATGAACTCGTAGGCACCTGCGATGGCGTTCGCCGTGCAGCTGCCCAACTGTCCCTGATCATAGACGGCGGGCATGTCCGGTCGAGGACTGAACGTTTCCGGCATCTGGCTGGCCGCAGGCGGCTCGGTCTTGAACTCAAGAATGTCGCGCGGATCGGGCAGCGACGGTTTGAATCCGTACTTGTACTTGCTCATACATCAGCTCCTATGCTTTCGGGTTCCCATTGCTCATAAATTGCATCTTCATCCTGCTCGGACAAGAACAACTCAGTGCAGCCCCACACGAGGCCATCAAGCCTGTCGGGCGAATCTTCTCCTTCACCCGGCACCCACGTACACAGCTGATCCTCTAGCTCAGTCATGGCGGCTGGTTTGTAGTGTTTGATTCGAGAAGGCCTCTTCTTGCCATCACCATAAAGGGCAGCGACAGGCTGGGCGCGAGTCTGCTTGCCTCGGGATGCGCGGACGGGCACGAACGGGATGTTGGGGAACATCGAGGCTATGACGTACTGGACCATCTCGCCGCCGTTGTTTACCTCGCCGATCACATAGTCAGCCTGGTAGCGTTCATATGCGCGGCCGACGCGCATGCCCCATCCATCCGGACCCATGTGACAGGTCAGGTCGTTGATGACGTACCCCCACCCATCGACGCCGAGACCGATCACGATGATGCCGGTGTCGTCGGATGTCTCGCTTGATGTCGCAGCCGGATCCACGGCAACCACGACGATCTGCATTTCCGGAAGGGTGTCGACGTACGCTGAGTCGATCATGCGACGGTTCCATAGCGCACCCTCTATGTCGTCAAGCAGTTCGCCCCTCAACTCCTGACGACCAAGGCGCGTGCCTTCGTATTTCTTGATCATCATGTCAACCCAGTGTTTCGGGTTGTGCGGGTTGTCGAACAATGACGCGTGCGTGAACTTAGTGCCCGTCATATCACGCAGGGCGCGGTACTCCATCGTGTTCCTGGGAGTGGTGGACGCGATACTGTGCGGATACTCGCCTAGCCGCAGTCCGAATGCCGCCTGGTCCCACGCTTCTTTCAGCTGCGGGTTAGCTGCCATCTCCTCCCACCAGTCGAGGTGGCGGTTGCCGCCCGCACGGAGACGATCTACATCACGAGGCTGCGGCGTTCCGATGACCGTTGCTTTCGACCCATTCGGCCAGCTGAGTCGCGCACCACCTGCAGCGGAAGGATTCCATTTGACCTCGGGATCTATGCTGAGGACACCGGACGGACCCTCCACGCAGGCTTCCACAGCGTCACCAAAAGTCGGCGCAATGATCCGGCCACGATGGCCTGGATGTTCACGCATGTACTTGCAGTAGTAGCGCGCAGCAGCCTCGGTCTTGCCGGCACCACGACCAGCCTCCAGCAGCCACAGTTCCCAATCCTTACCGGGCGTGCCTGACGGCGGAATCTGGTGCGGCTCTAGGGGCGGACGGTTCTCGGGTTCCCACTTAGGCGGATCAAATATATTGGCGGCGAACTGGAACGGGTCAGGGATCTCCAGTTTCACAGCCGCTTCTAGCAGCTTGCCTGAGTGGGGTTTGCGTGTCGCCACAGCCGTGTATCCTAGGCTCTCTTGCGACGTGACTTCGTGTTGTGCTGCTTATTGCGCTCATTGGCGGCTGCGCTAGTGCCGTGCGGCTGGCCCATGAACCTGGCGGTGATAAGCCTCTGCGGTACGTCGATCAAAAGTGCGCGGCAGGGTGGGATGCATGTTTTTGACTGGTAGTCCGAGGAGTACAGCGCTCCACACCTAGGACACTTATGACCTATAGCCTCTTCCACGATGGCTGAAAATAGTAGCTGGTTTCTGCTTTGTTCAAAAAGTTTCGGTTGGGTGCGAGGGTGAATTTTCAATCCGTGGCCGCCACACCGACCGCAGGACCCCATCACTATTTTGAACCGGAGTGGGCACTCCGCTTAGTCTGACGACCGGAGTGTCGACTCCGCTTATGGCGCGGTTGAACGCGAACACCAGCTTATGATGTCGCTTAGGTCTGCTTCGCGTAGGCGTATGAGGCAACGCCGCGTGGGTGGCTCCCAGCGTGCCTAGATCCGCTCTATCAACAGCCTTATGGCTACCATCTGGTACCACCGCCTAGTGGTACTCAACCCATGGCTATAGAAAGTTGCCTAGCGCGCGTCATATACGCTACTATCTAGTTATGAAGTCGATCACCTACCGAACGGAGCTACCTACCATGAACAAGCGACGCATCAACCTGTCCGAAGTAACCAAAGGCGACACCGTACGGGTAACGCCCGCTCGTCGCTACGGCGAAGAACAAGAGACGGCTGACTACTGGGATGCGCCTGTAGAGGCCATCGACCTAGACAACGGTATGATCGGTATCGCTAGCGGCAACCCCAACCCATCTAGTCCGGCCATACGCTGGCTGTCCGTACGCGGCTCTAACCCGAACGGCGTAGATCCGGCTTGCCCGCGTACGCGCCTACTGGTCCAGACTCACGCACCCGTCCGCGTGTTCCAGCCCGTCTACCTCGCCGATGAGCCGGACGCGCTAGAGGAATTCCGCGACCGTGCCCTAGATCTGAACACCCGTATCCGCGTGGCTACCCGTAAAGCCGACCGCGTCGAACAATCCAAGGATCTGGCGGCCGTTATCCGAGCGATGTACGCGGAGGCGAAAGACATATGATCGAGAACATCGCAGCCGTACTCGCGATCCTCGTCGTCACGGCACTCTGGGCCTTCACGATCCGCTCTATCTAGACACCTCATATAAACCACGTAGAACGGGCGCCTATATGGCGCCTTTTCTACGCCGTAACGAGCTCACCACGTAGCGACTCGCCTAGCTCGATAGCGTCCGCTCCGCTAGGCAACTCGCGAAGTACACGACCGACAACCTCTGGTACGCGTGGGTCTTTCGCTAGACCCAAGATTTCGAGTACGGATTTGATAGCGAACGCGATGAGTAGACCTTGCGTTTCCGCTAGCTCGACCTTCCGTAGCTCCACCCCAGCTTCGACGCATGCCTTGGCGACCTTAACCAGACGGTCACGTTCGACACCGTACAAGTTGATCCAGACGTTCGGTTTCCACTCCGGAATACCACCTTGCCCGCCGCCTACCGGACCGACCATCTTCTCGGTTTCCAGTTTCGCTACCTCCAGCCGTAGCCACTCGACATGACCAACCGTCCGGTGTAGCTCGTGTTCGAGAGCCTCACGCGGGTCGATTTCTTTTGGTAGCCCGAACTGCTCTACCGTTTTGACGGCGCGTAGCCGCTCGACCTCCGCTGCATAGCTAGGCGCCGCGCCTCCGTGTCGCGAGCATCGACCGATACCGACGTGATCAGTTCCAGCACCAGCCGTCCGTTTACACAGCACGCCCTCCGGCTGATTCGCCCTTTGACCGTTGCAGTACTTGGTCGGCGGCTTACCTTTGACTTTACGGCCCATCATCACTCCTTCATTGGGGTCACTAGAGCAGATCGTATCGTCATTGCCATTTTTAAGCCAATCTGCATGGCTCGCAGACACAAACCCACAGTATCTACCAGGTTCGATCTACCGTCCAGTGACGTTGGCGGAAAACGGCAAAGAAAAGGGCGCCCGTAGGCGCCCCAATCCTGCTGCTTGTAAGCCGGAGCTACTTAGCGAACGGATCACCTGAAGCCTTGGCGGCCGACTTCGCTTTGGCGCCTTTCTTGACGACGCGCTTTTTACCGACAGTCGCCTTTTTGACGGCTTTCTTAGCCGCTTTTTTCGGCGCCGCCTTTTTGGCGGCTTTCTTAGCGGAGGCTTACG
>Ga0134126_10002874_pt1 | contig 21648 bp, 20 predicted proteins | sample KB31752_FD_96881 | JGI IMG/M metagenome (GOLD analysis project Ga0134126, IMG submission 96881) | Terrestrial soil microbial communities with excess Nitrogen fertilizer from Kellogg Biological Station, Michigan, USA - KB3-175-2 | ecosystem: Environmental > Terrestrial > Soil > Unclassified ... | reverse complement strand
GCGGTGGTGAGGCCAAAACCTTGCATGAGTTGGCGGAAGTCGCTGGAAACCATTGCGAACCCCATTCTTAGCGCGGCGTACAAATATCATGCTGCCACGCCGGCTGGCGCGCGCAAGTGCAAAGAAGTCACATTTCGCTGATTTTTCATGCTGTTATCACTCGGATCGGGCGAGCGCTGATTTTTGCGGAGGCTCACGCGGCGCGCGCGGAAGCGGCCGGCGCGATCATCATGGCGAGGAGCGAGGAGAGAAGTCGTCCGCGGTATTGCCGACCCACCGCGGCTTGCCGTTTCCCTCTCCCCGCAAGCGCGGGGAGAGGGGGAAGCGGCGGCGCATGGCCCGTCGCCACCCCCTTGCAGAACGCCCTAGCGCAGCGAGTTGACCGCGCGAAGGATCGCCTCCGGCGTCGCCGGCGACGACAACTCCGGGTGGCCGTTGGGCGCGCAGGCGTGCACCGCATCCAGGATCGCGCAATAGACCGCGATGGCGAGCATGAACGGCGGTTCGCCGACCGCCTTGGAGCGGTAGATGCTCTCGGTCGCATTCGGGCGCATGTGCAGACGGGTGATGAAGCGCGCCGGCACATCGGAGGCGACGGGGATTTTGTAGGTTGCCGGCGCGTGCGTCGAGAGCCGCCCCTTGGCGTCCCAAACGAGTTCCTCCGTCGTCACCCAGCCGAGCCCCTGGATGAAGCCGCCCTCGACCTGGCCGAGGTCGATGGCCGGGTTGAGCGAGGAGCCGACGTCGTGGAGCAGGTCGGCGGCGAGCACCTTCATCTCGCCGGTCAGCGTGTCGATGGCGACCTCGGCGCAGCAGGCGCCATAAGCGAAATAGAAGAACGGCCTGCCGCTGACGTTGTCGCGATCCCAGGAAATGTCTGGGGTCTTGTAATAGCCGGCCGCCGACAGGCCGACGCGATTGACCCGGCAAGCCTTGGCGAGTTCGCCGAAGCTCATCGAGGCGTTGCCGCCGAACACGCGGCCGTCGCGGAACTCGATCTCCTCTACCGGCAGCCCCCAGGTCTCGGCGGCGAAGTCGGCCATGCGGGCGCGGATCTGGCCCGCCGCGATCTTCGCCGCCATGCCGTTGATGTCGGTGCCCGAGGAGGCCGCCGTCGGTGAGGCGTTCGGCACCTTCGCGGTATTGGTGGCGGTGATGCGCACGAAATCCAGCGGCACGCCGAATTCCTCGGCCACCACCTGCGCGACTTTGGTGAACAGGCCTTGGCCCATCTCGGTGCCGCCGTGATTGAGCTGAATCGAGCCGTCCGAATAGACATGCACCAGCGCGCCGGCCTGGTTGAGATGGATGAGCGTGAACGAGATGCCGAATTGCACCGGCGTCAGCGCCAGGCCCTTCTTCAAGATCGGGCTCGTGGCGTTGAAGGCGCTGACCGCCTCGCGGCGGGCGCGGTAGTCGCTGGAGGTTTCGAGATCGGCCAGGATCGCCGGCAGCGTCTGGCAATCCTCGACGGTCTGGTTGTAGGGGGTGACGTCCGCGCCGGGCCGAAAGAGATTGGCGAGCCGCACGTCGAGCGGATCGCGTCCGGTTTCGCGCGCCACCGCCTCCATCGCCCTCTCGATGCCGATCATGCCCTGCGGGCCGCCGAAGCCGCGAAACGCCGTCATCGAGACGAGGTTGGTCTTCAGCCGTCGCGAGGCGATGCGCGCCACCGGCAGGAAGTAGCAGTTGGAGGCGTGGAACATCGCCCGGTCGACGACGCCCGGCGACAGGTCCGCCGAGCAGCCGCAATTGGCGTTCAGCGCAACGTCGTAGACGCCGACGCGCCCGGTTTCATCGAAGCCGATGCGCCAATCGTCGCGGAAGCCGTGGCGCTTGCCGGTCAGTTCGAAATCGTCGTCGCGGTCGAGCCTGATCTTGCAGGGGCTGCCCGTCACTCGCGCGCCGAGCGCGGCGATGGCGGCCCAGGCGCAGGCCTGGCTCTCCTTGCCGCCGAAGCCGCCGCCCATGCGGCGCGTCTCCACCGTCACGAAGGCGTCGGGAATCCCCAGGATGCGGGCGACGATGTGCTGCACCTCGGTCGGGTCTTGCGTCGAGGCCCAGACCGACATTTCCCGTCCCTCGCCGGGCGCGGCGACGGAGATCTGGCCTTCGAGATAGAAATGCTCCTGGCCGCCGACGGCGAGCTTGCCTTCGAGCCGATGCGGCGAGGCCGCCAGCGCCGCCTCGACGTCGCCGCGCCCGAAATCGTAGTCCGGCAGCACGCGCGCGCCGCTGGCCAGTGCGTCCTCGACGGTGAGCGCCGGCTTGGTCTCGGCGATGTCGATTTTCGTCAGCTTGGCGGCGCGTCGCGCCGCGTCGCGCGTCTCGGCGACGACGGCGAACAGCGGTTGGCCGAAATACAGAATCTCCGCCGTGGCGAACAGCGGCTCGTCCTTGAACGCCGGGGCGATGTCGTTGGCGCCGGGAATGTCGGCCGCGCTCAGCACCGCGACGACGCCCGGAGCGGCGCGCACCGGGTCGAGGTCGAGGCTGCGAAGTGTCCCCGCCGCCTTGTTGGCCATGCCGATGGCGATGTGCAGCAGCCCCGAGGGCTCGCGCAGATCGTCGATATAGGGGGCGAGGCCGCGCACATGCAGGCGCGCGGAATCGTGCGGATGCGGCTTGTGGACGACCTGTGTGTCGCGCTCCAGCGGCACGCGCGGGACTTCGGTGACCTTATTCAGCAGCACGGAGGTCTCCCAGGCGTGTCGGCGCGCCGAGATCAGCGACCTCGATCAACGCCCGTTTGACGAGATTGGCCGCTGCCTCGCAGCGGTAGGCGGCCGTGGCGCGCATGTCGCTGAGCGGCTGGAAATCGGCGGCGATGGCGGCCACCGCCGCCGCCCATGTCGCGGGCTCGTCGAGATCGGCGCCGACGAGCGCCGCTTCGCAGGCGCTGGCGCGCTTCGGCGTCGCCGCCATGCCGCCATAGGCGACGCGGGCGGCGGCGATGCGCCGGCCGTCGAGATCGAAGCGGAAGGCGCCCATGACGGCGGAAATGTCCTCGTCGAAGCGCTTGCTGACCTTGTAGGCGCGATAGGCCTGGTGCGGCTTCAGGCGCGGGACATGCAGCGCCCGAACATATTCCGAGGGCCGCCGGTCTTGCTTGCCATAGCCGAGGAAGAAAGCTTCGAGTGGCAGCGTGCGCGAATCCGCGCCGTTGCGCAGTTCGACGCCGCCGTCGAGCGCCATCAGCGCCGGGGCGAGGTCGCCGATCGGCGAGCCATTGGCGATATTGCCGCCGGCGGTGCCGCTGACCCGCACCTGGGTCGAGCCGAAGCGCGCCATCAGCAAGCCGAGATCGGGATGGATTGCCGCCAGATGCGGCGTGGCGTCGGTGAGTTTCGCCCCCGCGCCGATCGTCAGCCCCGCCGCGCCGCTCGCGATGCGGTCGAAGCCGGCGACGCGCCCGAGCCAGATGATCTTCGGCAACCGCATGAGCCGCTTCGTCACCCACAGCCCGACATCGGTGGCGCCGCCGAGCAGCACGGCGTCGGGATGTTCGGCATAGAGCGCCGACAGCGCCGCCTCGCTCGCCGGCGCCGCGAAGAAGCTCGCCGCATCGCCAACGAAGACATCGCCGCCGGGCAGGGTCTCCAGCGCCGCCAGCCGCGCCGGGCCTTGCGCCGCGAAACGGTCGTGCGGCGCGCCGTCGATCACCGCTAGCGCCGCATCGACAATCGGCCGATAGCCGGTGCAGCGGCACAGATTGCCGGCGAGCGCCTCGTTGACGCTGTCGCGGCTCGCCGGCTGGTCGGCGTGATAATGCGCGAACAGGCTCATCACGATGCCCGGCGTGCAGAAGCCGCATTGCGAGCCGTGGAAATCGACCATCGCCTGCTGCACCGGATGCAGCGTCTCGCCCTCGGCGAGGTCTTCGACCGTTATCAGTTCGGCGCCGTCGATCTGTCCCAGCAGCAGGATGCAGGCGTTGACCGGCTCGTAAGTCAGCCCGCCGGCGCGCGGCCGGCACAGCACCACGGTGCAGGCGCCGCAATCGCCCTCGCCGCAACCCTCCTTCGTCCCCTTGGCCCCCGCCTGCTCGCGCAGCCAGTCGAGCAGCAAGCGGTCGGGTGGGAAGCCGGAAAGCGCCACCGTCCTCCCTTTATGACGAAAGGTGATTTCGTTGCGTTGCGGTTCAGGGTTCATGTCGTCTTTGTCGCGGTTCCCGGCGGTGAAAGCGATGGGCGCGCCGCTCGTCAGCGGTGCGAGATCGCCGCCCCCGCAAACAGCGCTTTGAGTGTGTGCGGCTGCGAGCGCCAATAGGGCTTAGGCGCCTGCACCACAGCGCCGAGCTTCGCCGCCGCATGCCAGGGCCAGCGCGGATCGTAGAGCGCGGCCCGCGCGATGGCAATGGCGTCGGCGTCGCCCTCGGCCAAGATCGCCTCGGCCTGTTCCGGCTCCGTAATGAGGCCGACCGCGATGACCGGAACCGTGGTGGCGCGCTTCACCGCGCGCGCGAACGGCAGTTGATACCCAGGCACGGCCTTGATCGCCTGTTTTGGCGACACGCCGCCGCTCGACACATGCGTCGCCGCCGCGCCGCGCTGCTACCACGCGCGCGCCATGACGAGGGTCTGCTCGATGTCCCAGCCGCCTTCCACCCAATCGGTGGCGGAAAGCCGCATCCACACCGGCGTTTTAGGATCGACCGCCGCCCGCACCGCCTCGAACACTTCGAGCGGAAAGCGCATGCGGTTTTCCAGCGAGCCGCCGTATTCGTCGCCGCGTTGGTTGGCGATGGGCGACAGGAACTGGTGCAGCAGGTAGCCATGCGCACCGTGCAACTCGATAGCCTCAAAGCCAAGCCGGGCGGCGCGGCGGGCGCAGGCGGCGAAATCCTCGCGCACCTTGCGCATGGCCGCCCGGTCGAGCGCCTGCGGCGCTTCCTCGCCGGGCGCGTGAGGCAGCGCGGAGGGAGCGACGGCGAGCCAGCCGTCGGGCGCGTCGGCAGGCGCCTGCGCGCCGCCGTCCCACGGCCTGCGGCTCGACGCCTTGCGGCCGGCGTGGGCGATCTGGATGCCTAGCGCGATCGGCGAAATGTTGCGTATGGTCTCGATGACGCGCCCCAGCGCCCGCTCGGTCGCATCGCCATAGAGGCCGAGATCGCCCTCGGTGATACGGCCCTCGGGCGAGACGGCGGTCGCCTCCACGATCAACAGGCCGGCGCCGGAAAGCGCGAGCGAGCCGAGATGGATCATGTGCCAATCGCCGGCCAAGCCGTCCTCGGCCGAATATTGGCACATCGGCGCGATGACGATGCGATTGGCGAGCGTCAAGCCGCCCAGGGTCAGGGGGGTGAAGAGATACGGCATTACGGGTTCCCGGACGAGGCAAACGACTTTCGAGACTTGCAGACGGGTTCGGTCGATTCGCTCCGACCGCAGCGCTTCATGAAATCACTCTGTCGCGACCAAGTCTTCGACGCCGACCTTCAGCGCCGCCGCCAGCTTCGCCATCGTTTCCGACGAGCCCGCTTCCGCGCCCGACTCGGCGACTTCGATTTCCCTCTGCGCGACATCGGCGGCCTCGGCGAGCGCCGCCAAGGTCAGGTCCCGCTTCTTCCGCCAGAACGCCAGCGGCGTTGGCGCCGCGAGCAGCGCCTGCATCTCGTCCTGCGTGACGCCTTCCTCACGCCCCGCGCGATAGTCAGCCGCGACGACGGCGTGGCGCAGGGCGTCGCGCATCTCCTCGTATTCCTCGGCCGGCAGGATCGCCAACCTTTCGCCTTTCGGAGTTACGATGATCTTCGCGTTCACGCCGCCGTCCTATCGATCGTAGATTTCGCTTTTCGGGCCGAGGTCAATCACAAGGATTTCCTCATTCGTCTCCTCGAATAATACGCGAAAGTCGCCCACACGCATCCTCTTCAACGGCCGACCGCGCAACTCTGTCACTTGGTTCGCGGACGAACCGGGGTCCGCCGCGTAGCCGTCAAGCTTCCGCATGATGCGCTGCGCCATGTTCCGATGTTTCAACAGCGCCCGTCGCGCCGGACCGAGCCAAACGATGCGCTTCATCGCATGCAAAATACGAATGGCTTACTCACCGGTCAACGGCTCCAAATTCTCCGGCCCGAACGATTCCGGCAGGAGTTGCGCCAAATTGAAGCTCGCCCGCACGCCCTCCGGCCCCGCGATATGGATCGGCGTATCTTGCGCCGCGAATTCGCGCAGGCGCTGGCGACAGCCGCCGCAGGGCGTGCATAGGCCGGCGCCGCCGCCGACCACCACCACCTCGGCGATGCGCCGGCGTCCGGCGCGCGCCATCGCCGATATCGCTCCCGCCTCGGCGCAGGCGCCTTGCGGATAGGCGGCGTTCTCGACGTTGCAGCCGGAATAGATCTCGCCCTCGGGCGTCATCAACGCCGCGCCGACGGGGAAGTGGGAATAGGGCGCATAGGCGTTGGCGAAAGCCTCCTTCGCCGCGGCGAACAGCGCCTCAACGTTCTTTGACATAGGGCACCCCGGAGGCCTTGGGCGGGATCGCCTTGCCGATGAAGCCCGCCAGCAGCACCACCGTCAGGATATAGGGCAGCGCCTCGATCGCCTGCACCGGCACTTCGCCGAGGCCCGGCAGATGCGCGCCCTGCATGCGGATCGAAACCGCGTCGAGAAAGCCGAACAGCAGGCAGGTGGCCAGCGCCGGCCACGGCTTCCATTTCGCGAACACCAGCGCCGCCAGCGCGATGAAGCCTTTGCCGGCGCTCATGTGCGGCTGGAAATAGGCGGCCTGGGAGACCGACAGATAGACGCCGGACAGGCCGACCAGGACGCCGCAGATCAGCACCGCCGAATAGCGCAAGCCGCGCACCGAGATGCCCGCCGTATCGACGGCGGCCGGGTTTTCGCCGACCGCGCGCAACCGCAGGCCGAAGCGCGTCGAATACAGCGTCCAATAGGTGACGGGCGCCATCAGGAAGGCGAAATAAGTCAGGATGTCGTGGCCGGAGATCAGGTTGCGGTAGAGGCTGCCGAGGACCGGAATAGCGCCGATCTCAGTGAGGAAAGGCAGCGCGATCGGGTGGAACAACGCGCTGTTGGGCAATTGCGGCGTGCGCCCGCCCTGGCTCCAGATGGCGTTGCCGATCAATGCCGTCAGGCCGTCGCAGACCATGTTGATCGCGGTGCCGGAGACGATCTGGTTGGCGCGCTGATCGATCGAGGCGTAGCCGTGGATCAGCGAGACGACGACAGTTGCGGCAACGCCGCCCAGCAGCCCGAGCCAGGCGCTGCCGGTGAAGGTGGCGACCGCCGCGGCGGCGAAGGCGCCGGTCAGCATCTTGCCTTCGAGCCCGATGTCGACGACGCCCGAGCGCTCCGACCACAAGCCGGCCAGACAGGCCAGGATCAGCGGCACGGCGAGCCGGATCGCCGAGGCGCAGATGATGACGAGGGCGTCGAAACTCTGCACCTGCGGCCCCTCAGATCGGCGGCTGGGCGATGCGCCGCGCCAACAGCGCCGCCACCGGCCTGCGGAACATGTGCTCCAACGCGCCGGCGAACAGCACCACCAGGCCCTGGATGACGACGATCATGTCGCGGCTGATCTTCGGCATGTCGAAGGCAAGCTCGGCGCCGCCCTGATAGAGCACGCCGAACAGGATCGCCGCCAGCACGATGCCGATCGGATGGGCGCGCCCCATCAGCGCCACGGCAATGCCGACGAAGCCGAAACCGGCGGTGAATTCGAGGATCAGCCGATGTTCCTCGCCGAGAATGACGTTGACCGCCAGGCCGCCCGCCAGCGCGCCGGAGATCAGCGTCGAGATGATGATGATGCGCGCCGGCGATACGCCGCCGTAAACCGCCGCCGTCGGATTGGCGCCGACAGCGCGGATTTCATAACCGAGGCGCGTGCGCCAGATCAGCGCCCAGACAAACACCGCCGCCGCGAGGGCAAGAAAGAACGACAGGTTGAGCGGCGTGACCGGCCAGACGATCCCCAGCGGCTTCAGCAGGGCGTGCAATTGCGGCACGATGCCGCCGGGCGGGAACGGCAGCGTCTCCGGGTTCATCTGCTTGGGGTTGCGCAAGCCGTTGACGAGCAGATAGCCCATCAGCGCCGAGGCGATATAGTTGAACATGATCGTCGTGATGACGATGTGGCTGTCGCGCTTGGCTTGCAGATAGCCGGGAATGGCGGCGAAGGCGGCGCCGAACAAAGCCGCCGCGATGATGGCGACGATCACCTGGCTGTAGCCGGGCAGTGGCAGATAGAGCCCGACCAGCGCCGCGCCGAGCCCGCCGATATAAGCTTGCCCATCGACGCCGATGTTGAACAGGCCGGCGTGGAAGCAGACGGCGACCGCCAGCCCGGTGAAGATGAAGCTGGTGGCGTAATAGAGCGTGAAGCCGAGCCCTTCGAGATCGCCGAGCGCGCCGACGATGAGGATGCGCACCGCCTGGATCGGATTTTCGCCGATGGCGAGCACGACGAGGCCGGAAATGACGAAAGCGGCGGCAACATTGACGAGCGGGATCACCGCCACATCGGCCCAGACGGGGAGCGGCTTGAGGGGGGAACTCATGGTCTGCGCTCTGAAGCGATGCTGAAAGCGGCGCAATCGTCATTGCGAGCGCAGCGAAGCCATCCATCTGCGAGAGATCGTCCGCTTTTCGGAAAGGGCAGCGTCGCCGAAACGTGGATGGCTTCGTCGCTGCGCTCCTCGCCATGACGGTTCAACTCGATCGCGGAACGACAAGGCGAGAGCGGCGTCTCCCCGCGAGCGGGGCGAGGCAGGACACCCAACAGCGCGCTCATGCCGCCCGCTCGGCTACGCCCGCCATCAACAGCCCCAGGTCTTGCGCGTTGGTCTCTTCCGGCCGCCGCTCGCCGGTCACCCGGCCGCCGCACAGCACCAGGATGCGGTCGGCGAGCGCGAAGATCTCGTCGAGTTCCACCGACACCAGCAGCACCGCCTTGCCGGCGTCGCGCAGCGCCACGATGCGCTTATGGATGAACTCGATGGCGCCGATGTCGACGCCGCGCGTCGGCTGGCCGACGAGAATCACGGCGGGGTTGCGTTCGATCTCGCGCGCTAGCACGATCTTCTGTTGGTTGCCGCCGGAGAAATTGGCCGTCCGCAGCCGCGGCGCGCGCGGGCGGATGTCATAGGCCTCCATCTTGGCCGCCTCGTCGGCAATGATAGCGCGGCGGTTGAACAGCAGGCCCCGGCCATAGACCTTCTCGTCCTGGAAGCCGAGCATGGCGCTTTCGCAGGCCTCGAACGACATGATTAGGCCGACGCGGTGGCGGTCCTCCGGCACATGGCCGACGCCCAGGCGGCGCATCGCCTTGGGGTCGCGCGCGGCGGCGGGTAGGGCGACGCCGTTGAGCCGGATTTCCCCGCCCGCCAGCGGCCTGATGCCGGCCAGCGCCTCCAGCAGCTCCGACTGACCGTTGCCGGCGACGCCGGCGACGCCCAGAATCTCGCCCGCCCGCAGCACGAAGGAGACGTCTTCGAGCCGCGTCACGCCGCGATCGTCCTGCACCGTCAGCCCACGCGCCTCCAGCGCGACCGCGCCGGGATCGGCTGGCCGCTTCTCCACCTTGAGGATCACCTTGCGCCCGACCATCGCGTCGGCAAGCTCCGGCGGCGAGGTCTCAGAGGTCTCGAACGTCGCCACCATCTCGCCGCGCCGCATCACCGAGACACGGTCGGTCAACGACATGATCTCGCGCAGCTTGTGGGTGATGAAGATGATCGTCTTGTGCTGCGATTTCAGCACCCGCAGCATCTCGAAGAGCTGGTCGGCCTCCGAGGGCGTCAGCACCGCCGTCGGCTCGTCGAGCACCAGAATTTCCGCGCCGCGCACCAGCGCCTTGAGGATTTCGACGCGCTGCTGAAGCCCGACCGACAATTCGCCGACGATTGCCGCGGGATCGACCTCCAGCGCATATTCTCTGGCGAGTTGGGCGAGCTTGGCGCGCACCGCCTTGGCGCCCGCCTTCAACAGCGGCCCGCCCTCGGCGCCGAGCATGACGTTTTCCAACACGCTGAGCGGCTCCACCAGCATGAAATGCTGGTGCACCATGCCAATGCCGTGGCTGATCGCCTCGCGCGAGGAGCGAATGCGCACCGGCTCGCCGTTAACGAGAATCTGCCCGGCGTCGGCCTCGTAGAAGCCATAGAGGATCGACATCAGCGTCGATTTGCCGGCCCCGTTCTCGCCGACGATGCCGTGGATGATTCCGCGCTCGACGCACAGATTGACCTGCCGGTTGGCGTGCACGGGGCCAAAGCTTTTATCGACGCCGATCAGCTCGATGGCGGGCGGCGCGCCCGTGGCGTTTGTCACCAAGCTCTCCCGCGCAAAGAAGCCCGCCAAGGCTCGCTGCGTCCGTCATGCCCGGGCTTGTCCCTGGCATCCACGTCGTCGAGAGACCGACCCCAGGTTGATGTCACGCCGCAGTCCGTTCAGCGTCAGCTTTAGCGCGCTTTGCGCCATTTCGCGGCGTGGATGGCCGGGACAAGCCCGGCCACGACGGCGAGCGGCGTTTTAAACGAGTCGCCTCACACCGGGCACTTGTTGTCGGACATGAAGTCGTGGACCTTGATCTTGCCGGCGATGATCTCGGCCTTGGCCGCGTCGGCGGCCTGCTTCGCCTTGGCGGTGAGGATAGTCTTGTTCCACTGATCCTGCGCATAGCCAACGCCGCCGTTCTTCAGGCCGAACACTTCGACGCCGCCCTTCCACGTGCCGTCCTTGGCGGCCATGAACGAATCGTAAGTGGCGACGTCCGCCCGCTTCATCATCGAGGTCAGCACATGGCCGGGGAACAGGTCATCCTGATCGGAATCGACGCCGATGCCGTATTTGCCGGCGTCGGCCGCGGCTTTCAGCACGCCCTGGCCGGTGGCGCCGGCGGCGGCGAAGACAATGTCGGCGCCCTGCGCGATCTGCGCCTTGGCGAGTTCGCCGCCCTTGACCGGGTCGTTCCACGCCGACGGCGTGGTGCCGGTCATGTTGGCGATGACGGGCATTTTCGGATCGACGTATTTGACGCCCTGCGCGTAGCCGCAGCCGAAGGCGCTGATGAGCGGAATCGCCATGCCGCCGACGAAGCCGACCTTGCCGGTCTTCGTCGTCTTGGCGGCGATCACGCCGACCAGGAATGAACCTTCCTCGGCCTTGAACACCATCGACTGCACGTTCGGCTTGTCGACGACCATGTCGATGATGCCGAATTTGGTCTTCGGATATTCGTCGGCGATTTTCGTCAGCGCGGTCGCCCAGGCGAAGCCCGGCATGATGATCGGGCTGAAGCCGTCTTTGGCGAACTTGCGCAGGATCTGCTCGCGCTGCGCGTCGTTCTGGATCTCCAGATCGCGGAACTTGATGCCGGTGTCTTTGGCGAATTTGGTCGCGCCGCGGAAGACGCCTTCGTTGAACGATTTGTCGAACTTGCCGCCGAGGTCGTAGATCACCGCCGGCTTGATCGTCTCGGCATAGGCCGCGACGCTGACGAACACGCCCGCCAGCAGCGCCGCCCCGAATTTGGCGAAGTTGGAAACGCCCATGCAATGCCCCCCATTTTCTACAATCGAAGCCGGCTCTCGGCGGCCGCGCGGCGAACTCGCAAAGAGTTGACCAATTGGTCAGATACTGACAGCCGCGGCGACAGAGTCAAGGCTCGCCGCTCACGGCGAATCGTTCTTTTCCTTGCGCGGCGCCATCATCCCGAGACCGACGGCGATGGCCAGTTGCGCCAGCGTCGCTGCCGCCGAGGGCGGCGGCGGAGCGGATTTGCGCCACAGCGGAATCGAGGCGAGCGCGGCGAGCCCGATCGCGCCCACGGCGACGATAAGGGCGGCGCTTACCGGGCCGAGCGCGGCGTCGAGCGTCAGGAACAGCGCCGCCGCGGCCGCCGCCAGCGCGATGGCGGCGAAGATCAGCGTCGCCGCGGCGAAGGCGGCGAGACGGGCGATTCGTCTGAGATTGGCGCCGATCTGGCCGGTGACGAGCGTGAGAAGGAGATCGAGCAAGCGGCGGGCTCCACGGACGGCGCTGGATTTTGTGCGCATGGAACTTGCGACGGCGCAAGCGGCGGCGAGCCGTCTTGACTTTGATAGCGCCGCGCTCCCTCTTCCGCACACGATGGAAAGCATGAACGCCACATCCGAGGATTGGAAAGCAGCGACCCGGCGGCTGGCGGCAGGCGAGGCGCGGCTCGTCGATCTCTGGGGCGACGACGGCGCGGTCTGCCTGGCGCTGGCATCGCCCGAAATCCGAGTGCTGCGGCTTGCCTGCCCGGACGGAGCGTTTCCCTCGCTCGCCGCCGTCCATGCGCCGGCGATCCGGCTGGAGCGGGCGCTCGCCGATCTGCATGGCCTGCGGCCCGATGGGGCGCAGGATGCGCGGCCCTGGCTCGATCACGGCCGCTGGGGGATTGAAGCGCCGCTCGGGCGCGCCGGACCCCGCGCGACGCCGCAGCCGCCTTACCCGTTCCGCACGGCCGACGGGCCGGCTTTGCACCTGATTTCGGCCGGCCCCGTCCATGCGGGGACCATCGAGCCCGGCCATTTCCGCTTTCACGCCAGCGGCGAGACTATTGTGCGGCTCGAAGCGCGGCTCGGCTACACGCACAAGGGCGTCGAAGGCCTCATGCGCGGCGCCGCCATCGAGACCGGGGCGCGGCTCGTCGGCCGCGTCAGCGGCGATTCGACCGTCGCCTACGCCTTTGCTTACGCCCGCGCCATCGAAGCGGCGCTCGGCCTCGAACCGCCGGCTCGCGCCGTCTGGCTGCGCGCGCTGGCGGCGGAGATCGAGCGCATCGCCAACCATGTCGGCGATTTCGGCCCCATCTGCAACGACGGCGGCTTCGCGTTGATGCACGCTCATACCGGCGTCTGGCGCGAGCGCACGCTGCGCGTCGCCGAGGCCGCCTTCGGCCATCGGCTGATGATGGACGCCATCGTTCCCGGCGGCGTCGCCGTCGATCTCGCGGCCGATGCGGCGCAGGCGATCCGCGCCCATGTCACGGCTTTGCGGCCAGCGATCAAGCGACTGACCGAGCTCTATGACAAAACCGCCTCGCTGCTCGACCGCACGGTCGGGGCGGGAACCCTCAGCCGCGAGCTGGTTGAGCGCTGGGGCGCCGGCGGCTATGTCGGGCGCGCCTCGGGGCGCGATTTCGACGCCCGCCGCGACCATCCCTATCCGCCCTATGACTCCCTGCGTTTCGAGGTTCCCGTTCGAGATAAGGGCGACGTCGATGCGCGCGTCTGGATGCGCATCCTTGAGATCGAGCAGAGCCTCAGCCTCGTCGAGCAGCTATTGGACGGCCTGCCCGAGGGGCCGACGCGAGCCGAGATCGCGCCGGCGGCCGGCGAGGGCTTCGCGCTGATCGAGGGTTTTCGCGGCGACGTCTTCGTCCACGTCCGGCTCGGGCCGGACGGGCGGCTGGTCTGCGTACGCCCGCGCGACCCCTCGTGGCTGCAATGGCCGCTGCTGGAGGCGGCGATCGAGGGCAACATCGTGGCCGATTTTCCGCTGTGCAACAAGTCGTTCAACGGCGCCTATTCGGGCGTCGATTTGTGAGGCCGCATGCGACGCACGCTGCTTGAGGGTCTGAAGCCGCCGCTGACCGAAAGCGCGGCTTTGCTCGACGATGCCGAGCTTGAAGCGCTCGCCGCAGAGCTGAAAGAAGGCGCGCGCGCTCGCCTCGGGCGCGGCCTGTCGATCCGGCAGGTCGACGCCGGCTCCTGCAACGGCTGCGAATTGGAGATCGTCGCGCTGAGCGGCGCCTATTACGACTTGGAGCGCTTCGGCCTCAAATTCGTCGCTTCGCCCCGCCACGCTGACGTGCTGCTCGTCACCGGCCCGGTGACGCGCAACATGCGCGAGGCGTTGGAGCGCACCTACGCCGCGACGCCGGCGCCGAAATGGGTGGTGGCGGCCGGCGCCTGCGCCCGCGACGGCCATCTGTTCAAGGGCTCCTACGCCGTGCTCGGCGGGGTCGGCGAGGTCGTGCCGGTGGACCTCTATATCCCCGGCTGCCCGCCCTCACCGCGCACGCTGCTGAAGGGACTGCTGGCGCTGATGCGCGGGCCTCAACCCAAAGCCTGATCCAAATCCGCGAGCAGATCCTCGACGTCCTCCAGCCCGATCGACAGCCGCACCACATCCGGGCCGGCGCCGGCGGCGGTCTTCTGCGCATCGGAGAGCTGGCGGTGCGTGGTCGAGGCGGGGTGGATGACGAGGCTGCGGGTGTCGCCGATATTGGCGACGTGGCTGAACAATTGCAGCCGGCTGACGAGATCGACGCCCGCCTGGTAGCCGCCCTTGACGCCGAAGGTGAACACCGCCCCGGCGCCGCGCGGGCACAGCCTCTGCGCAAGCGCGTGGTCCCGGGCGTCAGGCAAGCCGGCGTAATTGACCCAGCCGACCTTGTCGTGGCCGGCAAGATGCTTGGCGACCACCAGCGTGTTGTCGCAATGGCGGCGCATGCGCAGCGACAGCGTCTCGACGCCGGTGAGGATGAGGAAGGCGTTGAGAGGCGCCATCGCCGGCCCGAGATCGCGCAGGCCCAGCACCCGGCAGGCGATGGCGAAGCCGAAATTGCCGAAGGTCTCGGCCAGCACCATGCCGCCATATTCCGGCCGGGGCGCGGAGAGCATGGGATAGCGTGCGTCGCCCAGCCATTCGAACGAGCCGCAATCGACGATGATGCCGCCCATCGAGTTGCCGTGGCCGCCGAGGAACTTGGTGGCGGAATGGACGATGATGTCGGCGCCGTACTCGGCCGGGCGGATCAGGTAGGGCGTCGCCAGCGTGTTGTCGACGATGAGCGGCACGCGGGCTTCATGGGCGATTTTGGCGACGGCCTCGATGTCGCAGACGACGCCGCCGGGATTGGCGATCGATTCCATGAAGATGGCGCGCGTCTTGTCGGTGATCGCCGCCTTGAAGGTGTCGGGCTCGTCGGGATTGGCCCACTTGACGCGCCAGTCGTAGTTCTTGAAGGCGTGGTTGAACTGGTTGATCGAGCCGCCATAAAGTCGGGTCGAGGCGACGAACTCGTCGCCCGGCCGCATCAGCGTGTGGAACACCACGACCTGCGCCGCATGGCCCGAGGCAACCGCCAGCGCGGCAGGGGCGCCTTCGAGCGCCGCGACCCGCTCTTCGAGCACGGCGCAGGTCGGATTGGTGATGCGCGAATAGATGTTGCCGAACGCCTGCAGCCCGAACAGCGAGGCGGCGTGATCGACATCGTCGAAGACGAAGGCGTTCGACTGGTAGATCGGCGTGATGCGCGCGCCAGTGGTCGGGTCGGGGCGGGCGCCGGCGTGGATGGACAGGGTCGAAAAGCCGGGTTCGTCGTTGCTCATGCGGGCGCGCTCCGTTGCGAGGGCGCGGTTTAGCCCGCAGCGGCAGGGTCCGGCAACCGAATACGCACGCGCCGGTTCTGCTTGCCCTTTTTCTCGATCCCCGTCACCTCGATGCGGCCGATCTCGGAAAGCCGCGCGACATGGGTGCCGCCGCAGGGTTGCAGATCGAGGCCGGCGATCTCGACCAGGCGCACGCGCCCCGTCCCCATCGGCGGCTTCACCTTCATCGTCTTGACGAGGCCGGGATTGGCTTCGAGTTCGGCGTCGGTAATCCAGCGCGTCGTCACGGCTGCGTCGGCGCCGACCATGGCGTTGAGGCGGGCCTCGATCTCGGCGCGGTCGAACGCCATCTCGCCGGAATCGAAATCGAGCCGCCCCTCGGCCTCGCCGACCGAGCCGCCGGTGACGGGGTAGGGCAGCGCGACGGAGAGCAGATGCAACGCCGTATGGGCGCGCATGCGGGCGTAGCGCAGCGGCCAGTCGAGCCGCGCCGTCACCGCCTCACCGAGCGGCGGCAGGACGGCGCCTTCGGCCGGAACGAGGAGCATCGTCGCCCGGTCGGGGTCATAGACGGTGTCGGCGACGGCGATCGCCGCGCCGTCTGCCAGGATCAGTTCGCCACGGTCGCCGGGCTGGCCGCCGCCGCGTGGATAAAACAGCGCGATGTCGAGCACGACTCGGCCGGAGGCGGCCTCGACGACCCGTGCAGCGGCCTGGCGGGCGTAGGGGTCGGTGCGAAACAGAGGCTCGGTCATGGTCGATACGCCTGCGCAGGGTTTCCGAAAAGTGGACACCGGCCTTCGATCAAAGATCCTGCGAGAACAGTAGGTTCTAAGCAGGCTTTCGTTGCCGGGGTCATCGCCCGCTTAGCACGAAGCGCGAGCGCTGTGGAAGGGGCGGGCATGTCCCACAAATTAACTGACTTTGACAGCCCTTCGTTCACCCCTAGGCGTCAAAACCGGCGAAATGTAGCAATGCCGCTCGTAAACTTGGCGCGCGCCGATTCATGTGGAAAAAAATCCGAGAATTGTTCACCACGTCCGGTGACGACCTGGAGTTGACGCACGCGCAATTTCGGGCTTTCGCCAGGAAAGTTCCTTTACTGTACTTTATCGTATGTGTGAACTCACTATCGATAATTTATACTTTTTCTCGTTTCGGGCATCCTTGGTTAACCACCTATCTCCCCGGCGCCCTGGTGGCGTTCTGCGCGGTACGGGGTTGGGTGTGGTGGCGGCGCGGCGAGCAGGCGATCTCCCCAGAAGCGGCCCTGCGCATGTTGCGCGCCACCACACGGCTCGCACCGGTGATCGCCGCGCTGTTCAGCCTCTGGAGCTTCACGCTTTACGGCTTTGGCGACCCCTACGCGAAGACGCAGATCGTCTTCTATCTGGCGCTGAATTTGATCGGCTGCACCTTCTGCCTGACGCAACTCTTGCCGGCGGCGCTCGGCATCGCCGCCGTCGGCGTCGGGCCTTACTTCCTCTATTTCTGCTTCGCTGACAGCGGGCAGTTCCGCACCATCGCCATCAACCTCGTGCTGGTGGCGATCGGCGTGGTGGCGACGGTGCTGCGCAACTCGCGCGATTTCGCCCGCCTCGTCGTCTCGCAACGCGACCTGCTCGCCAAGCACGGCGAGACGCTGCGCCTCAGCGACGACAATTTCCGCCTCGCCAACCAGGACCCGCTGACCCGGCTCGCCAACCGTCGCGCTTTCATCGTCAAGCTCAAGGCGCTGTCGGAGACGACAAGCGAGGTGGCGATGGCCTTCGTCGATCTCGACGGGTTCAAGAACATCAACGACGATTACGGCCACGAGGTCGGCGACGCGCTAATCGGCAATGTCGCCGAAGCGTTGGCCGAACGCCTGCCCGGGGGCGCGCTGCTGGCGCGGCTCGGCGGCGACGAGTTCGCCGCGGTCGATTGCGGCGCCACGGCGAAGACGCGCATGCTCGATTTCGCCCATGCGGTGTGCGACCGCCTGGCGCGGCCGATCGCCATCGGCGAACGGGCGGTGAACGTCGGGGCGAGCATCGGCGTCGCGGCGGCGGCGCCTGGAGAATGCGACGGACAGGAACTGATGCGCCGCGCCGACGTCGCCATGTATTACGTCAAAGCGCACGGCAAGCTCGGCGTACAACTCTACGCGCCGGAGTTGGACGCCGCGCGGCGGCGGCAATCGGCGCTGAACGACGAGATCCGGCGCGGCCTCGAACGCGACGAGTTCGAGATGTTCTATCAGCCGATCGTCGATGCGCGCTCGAAGGCCATCACCTCGGTAGAGGCGCTGCTGCGCTGGCCGCGCCGTCCCGGCGGGCCACTCGGGCCGGATACGTTCATCCCCGCCGCCGAGGCCGAGGGGCTCATCGACGCGCTCGGCATGTTCGCGCTGCGACGCGCCTGCCAGGATTGCCGCGACCTCAACGGCGTCGCGCTAAGCGTCAATGTCTCGCCAGCGCAATTCCGCAATCCCGAGTTCGAGGCGCAGGTGGCGCAGGTGCTGGCCGAAACCGGTTTTCCCGTCGCGCGGCTGTCGCTTGAGGTGACGGAGGGTTATCTTATCGACAACCCGCAGCGCGCAGCGACGGTCATCGACGCCCTGAAGGGCATGGGCGCCTCCGTCGTGCTCGACGATTTCGGCTCCGGCTACACCAGCATCGCCTATCTGAAGAAATACGGCTTCAGCGCCATCAAGATCGACCGCTCGCTATCGTCGCGCATCGGCTTCGACGACAAGGCGCGGGTGCTGGTGACTGGCGTTGTCTATCTCGCCAACGGACTCAACATGCCGGTGACGGCCGAGGGCGTCGAGACCGACGAGCAGGCGCAGTTGCTGCGCCTCGCCGGCTGCCAGAATCTGCAAGGCTACCGCTTTTATCGGCCGAAGCCGATCAGCGAGCTGCTGGCCTGCGAGTTCCGGCGGGAGGAGGAGGCGGCCGTCGCGCTTTAGCGCCGCGAGGAGAATTGGCTGAGGCGCGGCCTGCCGCTTGCCTCCCCGTTCTTCACGGGGAGAGGGTAAGGGTGAGGGGCTTCAGCTCACACCCCGCCCCAGACCTCCGTCGCCACCTCGACGCAACGCGCCAGCTTCTTCCACTGGTCGGCCTCTGTGAGGTCGTTGCCGTGGGCGGTGGAGGAGAAGCCGCACTGGTGGCTCAGCGCGCATTGCTCCAATGGCACATAGCGCGTCGCCTCCTCGATGCGCCGCTTGACCTCGTCCTTGGTCTCGACGGCGCCATGTTTGGAGGACATCAGCCCGAGCACGATCGTCGGCCCCTTCGGCGCGAAGCGCAATGGCGCGAAATCGCCGGAGCGCTCATCGTCGTATTCGAGGAAGAAGCCGTCGATCTTCATCTCGTTGAGCAGGATTTCGGCGACCGGCTCATAGCCGCCCTGCGCCACCCAGGCGCTCTTGAAATTGCCGCGACACAGATGGACCGAGACCATCATGTCCTTCGGCCGATCCTTGATCGCGTCGTTGACGAGCTTGCAATAGAGCCGCACCAGCGCGTCGGGATCGTCGCCGCGCGCCTTGGTGCGCTCGCGGATGGCGGGATCGCAGAGATAGGCCAGGTTGGTGTCGTCGAGTTGCAGATAGTGCAGGCCGCGCTTGGCGAGGTCGTTGACCTCTTGCGCGTAGGCGGCGCTCAGGTCGTCGTAAAACTCCTCCATCCGAGGATAGACCTGCGCCGAGATCGCCTCGCGGCCGCCGCGGAAATGCAGCATCGACGGCGCCGGGATGCACACTTTCGGCGTCTTCGTCACCACGCCCTTGAGGAAGTCGAAATCGGCGCCCTGGATCGGCCGGGCGTGCCTGATCTTCGTCTCGACATGCATGGTTGGCGGCTTGAACCCGACCTGCGTGCCATCATCCTTGCGGAAGGCGGAGGAGAATTCGCCGTAGCGGACCTCGACGCCGTCGAGGCGCTCCAGGAAATCGACGTGGAAATAGGTGCGGCGGAATTCGCCGTCGGTGATCCCCTTGAGGCCGACCTCCTCCTGCTTCTTCACCACTTCGCGGATGCACTCGTCCTCCACGGCGCGCAACGCCTCGGCGGCGATCTCGTTGGCGAAGAACTTCTGCCGCGCCTCGCGCAGCCGCGCGGGACGCAGGAAGCTGCCGACGTGATCGGCGCGGAACGGCGGGGCCATGATTCCTCCTAAGAACACCTTCGGCTGGCGGCTTACCACCGCCGCTGGCATGCGCCAAGTTGATTTGTCAATTTACGTTCCGTCGCAGCGCCTGTGGGCTGAGATCGGCGATGCGGGGATAGCCGTCGATCGCCATCAACAGATCGGCCTCGGCGAGCAGGCTGCGCAGCACGTGCGCAATTCCCTCGGCCCCGTCGAGCGCCAGCCCATAGGCGTAGGGGCGGCCGATGCCGACCGCGCGCGCTCCGAGCGCCAGCGCCTTGACCACGTCGGTTCCCGACCGCACGCCGGAATCGAACAACACCGGCGCCTTGCCCGCCGCCTTGACCACGTCGCCGAGCAGGTCGATCGCCGCGATGCCGCCGTTCGCCTGCCGGCCGCCGTGGTTGGAGCAGTAGATCGCGTCGACGCCGGCGTCGAGCGCGCGGCGGGCGTCGTCGGGATGGCAGATGCCCTTCAACACCAGCGGCAGCTTGGTCAGCCCGCGCAGCCACGGCAGGTCGGCGAAGGTCAGCGGCTTGGCGAACAGTTGCGTCCAGGCGCGCACGGCGGCGGCCGGATCTTCCTCCGGCGGTTTCGCCAGCAGCGCCCGGAAGCGCGCGTCGGATAAATAATTGGCCAGACAGGCGCCGCGAAGCTGCGGGAAATTGGCGTCGTTGAGATCGCGCGGCCGCCAGCCGGGAACCCAGGTGTCGACGGTGACGATCAACGCCTTGAAACCGGCGGCCTCGGCGCGGCGCACGAAGCTTTCGGCGAGTTCGCGGTCGCTCGGCGTATAGAGCTGGAAGAAGCCCGGCGCGTCGCCGAGCGCCTTGCCGACCGCCTCCAAGGGGTCGTTGGAGAGGGTGGAGAGCGTGAACGGCACGCCGGTCATGGCGGCGGCGCGGGCCGCCGCCAGATCGCCGTGGCCGTCCGGCGCGCAAATGCCGAGCACGCCGATCGGCGCCATGAAGATTGGTGAAGGCAGCTTGAGGCCGAACAAATCGACCGAGAGATCGCGCTGCGTGGCGTCGACCAGCATGCGCGGCATCAAGCCGTAATCGCGGAAGGCCAGGGCGTTGCGGTCTTGCGTATGCTCGTCGCCGCAACCGCCGGCGACATAGCTCCACACACCCGACGGCATCGCCTGCGCGGCGCGCTTCTCCCACGAAGCGAAATCGACCGGCAGTTTCGGCCTGACGCCCGCCAGGCCCTTCAGGTAGATATCGAACTGATAATCGCCGAAGGCGGGCATGGGCGAGGTTCCTACTCGGCGGCTTGCTGAGGCAGCATCGCTTCGGGCGCGAACTGCGTCGGCAGGCCGTCGATGCTGACCATGTTCTTCTGCACCCAATATTTGCGCAAGTTGGCGAGCCCCAGGCGCGTCCAGTGGCGCGCAAGGTTCTCGCGCTCGCCGCGATAGTCGAAATAGGGCACCGCCATGCCGCAGGAGGTGTGGACGCTATCGACGTCGAGGCGCACGATCTGCCGCGCGCCGGGCATTTCCTCGAAATGGGGCAAGAGGGCGGCGTATTCGGCGCTGCCGCGCAGGAAGGAATGGCCTTTCCCGTAGAGGCGCAGCACCACCGGGTCGCCTTCGAAGGCGGTGAACATGATGGTCAGGCGCGGCAGGACGAGCAGATGCGCGCGCGTCTCGCTGCCGCTGCCGGTGCAATCGAGATAGGCGACGCAATTGTCGCCGAGCACCGCGAACGAGGCCATGCCCTTCGGCGACACGTTGACGCGGCCCTCCGGCGCGGCGGAGGCGACGAAGTAAATCTTCTGCCGGACGATGAAGGCTTTGTGCTGCGGTTCGAGGGCGGGAAACTTCTGCGACATTGACGAGGCTCCGATGCTGCTCTTGGCGCCGCCGGCGCCGGCGCGCAAGGTGGGGAGCGCCAACAGGAGCCTCACATGCAGTTCATCGCCTCTCCCGACGTTGCCGCGCGCGGCCTGCCGTTCTCCGCCGCCGTGCGCGTCGGCGACATGCTCTATCTCTCCGGCGCGATCGGCAAGCGGCCGGAGACGCTGGCGCTGGTCGAGGGCGGCATCGCCGCCGAGGCGCGGCAGGCGATGGACAATATCGGCAGCGTGCTCGCGGCCTGCGGGCTCGGCTTCGCCGATGTCGTCAAATGCACCGTGATGCTCGCCGACATGGGCGAGTGGCGGGCGTTCAACGAGGT
>Ga0134126_10002872_pt1 | contig 21660 bp, 19 predicted proteins | sample KB31752_FD_96881 | JGI IMG/M metagenome (GOLD analysis project Ga0134126, IMG submission 96881) | Terrestrial soil microbial communities with excess Nitrogen fertilizer from Kellogg Biological Station, Michigan, USA - KB3-175-2 | ecosystem: Environmental > Terrestrial > Soil > Unclassified ... | reverse complement strand
CTTGGTCAGCCCGCGGGTGGCGATGGCCAGCGCCGCGGGCGCGACCTGGTCAGCGGGCTCGGCACCCGCGGACCAGCGCAGCTCGGCCTCGCGGCGAGCGTCTTGCGTACCGCCCGCCTGCGTCCCGCCCGCCTGCGTACCGCCCGCCTGCGTACCGCCCGCTTGCGCCCCGCCCGCATGCGCCCCGCCCGCTTGCGCTCGGTCCGCCTGGGCCTCATCGGGGGCAGGACCGAAACTGATCTCGTCTGGCTGGGAGGGGTGCGGCGGGCTCACTTGAGGGCAGCGGCGTCAGCGTAGAGCACGGATGGCTGCACGGCGCCGACGAGCACCGCACCCTTGCTGGTGATCAGGACGTCGAACAGGCTGGTTCGCAGCAGTCGCCCGCTGCCCCACGCGCCGTGCACCGGCGTGGCCGCCCGCAGCAGCGGCCCGAGGGACGCCGGGCCCATGCCCTGCGAGGCCAGGGAGCCATCCTGCTGCAGGGCCCGGCCGACCGGGGTCGAGCCATCATGGATGACGACGACCTTGGCCTTGGTGCGAGCCGCGACCTTGCCGGTGCCGGCGGAGACCGAGACGTAGGAGACGCTCCCGCTGACCTGGCCTGTGGAGGAGAACTCCCGGAACGTGCCCCCGCTGCTCGTCGGAGCCGGGCAGACCAGCACAGACAGCCAGCCCTGGCCCACGACCCTCGGCGCGGGCAGGTTATTGAACCCGCCGCCGTTCGAGGAGGGCCCGCCGCTCAGCGGCGAGTAGGCGTACCAGCCGCGGCGCGGGCCGAGCAACGCGCCGGGACCGAACGGGCCCGCCAGTGGCCCGGTGGGCACACCGACCTTCTTGACCTTGGCCCCTGACGGCGGGGTGAACGAGAAGTTGGACGCCGCCGGGCGGCCGAACGTCAGCGAGGTGAAGCCAACCTGGAACGCCGGGGCGGCCGAGCCGCGGGCGAAGACCTGGAGCCGGAGCGGGAAGTGCCTGGCCCCGTCGATGGCGACCTGGATCCGGCCGACCAGCGACCGGTGGTCCTTGGGGGCCAGGGAGATCTGGTAGGCGGCCTGGCCGGCCACGGTGACGTTGCTCTGTACCGACACCGTCGTGGTCGGGCCGACGGCGGCCAGGATCTGCCGCGCGGCCTGCTGCGGGGTCGGCGGCTTGAACGCGCCGGGGTGCTTGAGCGACCAGGTCTTGGGCGGTGCGGCCGGCGTGAACGTGCGGGTCTTGCCGCCAGGCAGGGTAACGCGCACCTTGCCGCCGGGCAGCTTGGTCACGTGGGGCCGAAACTGCCTGGGCAGCTTGGACGGGATCGCCTTCATGCACTTCTCGGCCGGCTTGGCCTGGCCCTTGACCGGGCGGATCATGCACACCCGGCCCGGCATCTTGTAGATGTGGGGCATGAAGCCCGGCTTCAGGGGCTCGGCGAAGTTGCGGCCGCCCGGCACGGGGATAGCGCCCGCCGACGGCACGACGTGGGTGGCGGTCTGGGTCTTGCTGTCCCACAGCCAGACCTGGTGCCCGTTCACGCGCAGGTCGCTCTCGCCCAGCTGCACCGGCTCGGAGATGCGAATGTGGGCCGGGTCGGCGTACCAGATGTTGAAGGTGTGGGTGCCAGACAGCAGCGAGTAGGCCGACGACGGGCTGTCCGAGCCGGGCAGGGCGGGCAGGCCCAGGTTGGCGGTCTCGGAGATGGTGCCGGTCATCGGGCCCGGCCCGGCCGACGTGGCCACGTCGGTGAGCAGCTGGGCCGCGCTGCGCGGCGGCAGCACCGGAGCCGCCTGGGCCCCGGCCGTGGTCATCCCGGCGATCACCCCGCCAACGGCCAGCACCGCGCCCGCGGGCACGGCCCACCGGGTGAGCCGCCGGGGCCGTCGGCCCGTTGGTTCGGGAAGGCGGTTCGGCGGCGCACCATCCATGGCGGTGCTCTGGTGATCTATCGGTCCGTGCTCCATCCGCCCACCTCCAGCGGCTGACCTGCCTGACGGCCGATCCGCTGCCCACAATACGGCGTTTCTCCCACAGCGGCGAACCTCACCATCCGGGTCAGCGCCGTCGCCGCCGCCGGCATCACAGCCCGGTCCCCGAGACGACCGGGTCGCCGACGTGCTCATGGAACCGGGCCAGGTTGTCCCTGGCCGGGTACCTGGCCGCGGCCGGGCCGTCGGCGAACGCCCGCAGCACGTTAGCCGTGACCCGGCGGGTGAACCGCCCGGACGCCCTGGTCAGGCCCCAGTGGTACAGGGGCGGCCCGAACGACTCCACCCAGCGCATGGTGCCGACGCTGAACACCCCGGCCCCGCCCGGATGGGTGTAGTAGGCGGAGTCGGAGAAGCTGGCCACGCCGTTGCAGACCAGCGGCGAGTGGGACAGCACCTGGATCGGCCGTTCCAGCGGGTAGCCGGGGGTGACCCGGTCGTACTCGATGCCGACCAGGGCCGGGAACCGGTCGCCCTGGCGGGCGCTGGTCCCGGCCAGCATCCACGCGTCCGGCGCGCCGACCACGTAGTCCGCGACCGCGGGATAGCCTTCGTACATGGTGCCGGTGAGCGAGGACTCCGGGCTGGGGTCGGGCGGCTCACGGAAGTCGTTGGTCACCAGGGCGTTGTCCTGGCCGTACAGCGGGTCCTGCTGGTAGCTGGTCTTGTAGCAGATGACCTGGCGGTTTTGGCCCAGCGTGGTGGGGGCCAGGCGGACCCGCCGGAACATGGCGTTGGCGCCGAGGAAGGCCAGGTTGACCCCGGCGTCCCTGGCCGCGGTGACGTGCTGGCGCTCCTGCGGGGTCCAGTACTCGTCGTGGCCCGGTGACACCAGGGCGCTGGCACCGTGCAGCGCGGTCGGGTCGGTGGCGATGTCCATGCTGGTCAGGTAGGCCAGCGGCAGGCCCATGCGCTCGGCCAGGTTGATCAGCTTGCGCTCGTAGACCATGAACAGGAAGGCGCCCTCGAGGTCGTAGGGCCGGTCCAGGCTGACCGCCAGCGACCGGCTGGCGTAAGACCCGTCGGGGCCCTTGTACAGGTCGTAGCCGCCCCAGGTGTTGTAGGCCTGCCAGGTGGCGACCGCGTTCTTGAGCACGACCTGGCCCGCCGTGCTGGCCGAGCGCACGGTCAGCGGCACGTAACGCTGCGCCCCCGAGTGCGCGTCCAGCCGGAGCAGGTAGGCGCCCGGCGGCCAGCCCGCCGTGGGCACGGTCAGCGACGAGCCCCAGTCGGCGTGCACCGTGCTGGTCGGCTGGTCCAGCCGGGGGGCCCGCTGCCGGTGGCCGCGCACCGGGCCCGACTCCCAGACCTTGCGGGCCAGGTCGCCGCGGTACCAGCCCATCCGGAAGGCCCGGACCCGGAACTCGCGCGAGGTGGTCGAGACGTAGAGCTGGACCGGCTCGCCGGGCCGCACGCTGGCCTGGCCGGCGTAGCCGAGGATGGCGTCCGGGGCGCCCAGCGAGCTGATCCACCAGCCGGGGTCGCCGGGCAGCTGGTTCTCGGGGACGGGGTGGCGGGCCAGCCGGCCGTGCCGGGACTGGTCGAGGTCGGCGTGCGCGGTCCCGGACGGCCCGCTGCAGCTGGCCACGGCGGCCGCGACACCGGGCACGGCGGCGGCCACCGCGGCGCGGCCGAGGAAGGCCCGGCGAGTGCAGTCGCCAGCGGGCGGGCTCATGGTTGCCAGCATGGCCCATCGGCCGGCCGGACGCAGCTAGTAGCCGGTCAACTACCGGCAATAACTTTCCGGCTCACTTTCTTGCTGTTATCACTCGCACACCCCCGCCGCCCGCTCGCGCCCTGAATCTCACTGGAGGCCATTTCGGCGAGTCCGCAAGCCGGGTTGCGGCCGGTCCCGACCGACCAGCGGCCGGGCTACCAGCGGCCCCAGGGGAGCAGGGCGGTGACCGCCACTGCTGCGAACAGCAACGTCAGGTACGCAATGGACAAGTGGAACAGCCGCATGGGAGCGGGGGCGGGCGGCTTGGCGGCCGAGTCCGTTACTCCTGATCCGACGGAACCGCCGGCCATCGCGACGGGCGCGGCGATCCGGCCCCGCAACTGGTGGGCCTCGACCAGGAACCAGGCGCCCAGGCCAAACGCGCACGTGCCGTAGATCCAGCCCGCGTAAGGCACCAGGGCCAGCGTGGCCGCGACCATGGCGTAGGAGTAGAAGACGATCTTGCGGGCCACCACCGCCGGGGACGCCACCACCGGCAGCATCGGCACGTTGGCCGCCGCGTAGTCGTCGCGGAACTTCATGGCCAGGGCCCAGAAGTGCGGCGGGGTCCAGAAGAAGATGACCGCGAACAGCAGCACCGCGGGCAGGCTCACCCGTCCGGTCACCGCGGCCCACCCAACCAGGACAGGGAAGCAGCCCGCCGCCCCGCCGATCACGATGTTGGAGGCGGTGCGGCGCTTGAGCCCGAGGGTGTAGACGAAGACGTAGAACAAGATCGCGCTGTCGGCCAGGATGGCTGACAGCCAGTTGGCCAGCAGCCCCAGCAGCAGGGTGGAGATCGCGCCGAGCACGATCCCCGAGGCCAGCGCCTCAGCCGGCTTGATCGTGGGCTGGCCGTCGGGGCCGGTCTTGGCCACCAGCGGGCGGCGTGAGGTGCGCCGCATGACCGCGTCGATGTCCCGGTCGATGTAGCAGTTCAGCGTGTTCGCGCTGCCCGCGGCCAGCGCCCCGCCCAGCAGGGTGACCGCGATGAGCCGAGCCGACGGCAGGCCGCGGGCGGCCAGCAGCATCGTCGGCAGCGTCGCGACCAGCAGCAGCTCGATGATCCTCGGCTTGGTCAGCAGGAACAGCGAGCGAACGACCACGCCAGCCGGGCGGCGTGCGGTCGCCGCAGCCCCCGCCTCGGAAGGACCACCTCCCTCCCCCGCTGCTGGGAGCGCGTCCGTCACATGAGTCACTCGCTGGCCTCGTCCTTGTTCGGTGGGGTCCCGGCCGCCGAATCGCCCGGAGCCGCTGGCTGATCCGCTGCGGGCTCGGCGTCAGTGGCCTGGTTCTCGTCCTCCGACACGCTACCGGATGTAGTACTAGCGCTCGCAACGTGGGCACCTGCGGCCTCGTGCACGCCCTCGGTCGACCCGCCGCCGGCGGCGATCGACGGGCCGGCGGCGATGGCCGCGTCCCGAGCCGCCTCCGGCTCGGGGACGCTGTCCGGCCGCAGGGTGCCCGCCTGCCCGGCGCTCGAGATGCGCAGCGGGCCGTGGCCGGGCACCTTGTGCGGACGGCTGTAGACCAGGTACAGAACGCCCGCGATCACGATGAACAAGATCATCGGGAACGCAAACGTCAGGTTGTAGCCATGCGGCGAGTTGTCCGTGACCGAGGCCAGTATCACTCTGTGCACCGCTGTCTCCTTTTTGGAATCCGCTGTCGTCAGTGCACGAGGTAGAACAGCACCCACATGACGACGGCGACCACGGCCAGGTAATTCCACACCAGGGTGAAGCCGCTGAGCGCCGCCTGGAAGCGCTGCACCGCGAACGCCTCGGCGAACGTCGGCGGCTGCTCCACGAAGGAGATCTGCGGGATGGCCCGGCAGCGCATGATGAGGATCTCCAGATAGACCATCGCCCCGAGGGCGATGACGACGAACACCGGAGCGGTACCGACGAAGACGCTGGCGAAGCCGCTCGCTCCCGGCCAGAACGGCAGGTCGACGAGCTGGAACAGCTGCAGGCAGGCCGCGACCACCCCGAGGACCAGGGCCACCACCGCCGCGCCCATCCAGGCGCTGCGCTGGGCGGCCTTGATTCGGGTCAGCCCGGCCCACTGGACCAGCGCGCTGACCACGATCAGGACCATGATCGTGGTGCCCAGGCCCTTCTGCGGCCCGGTGAACTTCGGCGGGTACCACATGCCGTGGGAGTTCAGCGACTTCAGGTAGAAGAAGGCGAAGATGAAGGCCCCGAAGGCGAACGAGAGCGACGCGATCAGGAGCCGGGCTCCGGTCCACGCGCTGTTCAGTGCCGCCTCGTGGTAGAAGGCGGCCTCCTCCTGCTCCGGAGTCAGGCTGGGCGCCTGCGAGGTCTCGGCCATCGTCATGCCTCCGCTCGGGCGTCCTGCGGCGTGGTGAACGTCGCGGCCAGCACGCCGGGCGGCGGCGACAGGTCGGCCACCGGCTCGGCGTTCTTATCGCCGTACTCGTAGGGGCCGGACAGCACCACCGGTACCCGGGTGAAGTTGCCCGGCGGCGGCGGCGATGGCACCTGCCACTCCAGCCCGCGCGAGTTCCACGGGTTGCCCTCCTCGCGCACCCGAGCGAAGAGGGTGGACCAGACGAAGTTGATCACGAAGATGAGGATCGAGACCCCGAGCAGGAAGGCCGAGATCGAGACCCAGTCGTTCAGCGTCTCCAGATTCCGCGCGTACTCGAACACCCGGCGCGGCTGCCCGGCCATGCCCACCGCGAACAACGGCAGGAAGGTCGAGTTGAAGAAGATGAACATGGTCCAGAAGTGCCACTTGCCCAGCGTCTGGTTGAGCTTGACGCCCATCATCTTGGGCAGCCAGTAGTAGATGCCGCCCATCAGGGCGAAGATCAGCCCGCCCATGATCGTGTAGTGGAAGTGGGCCATCACGAAGAAGCTGCCGTGCTCGGTGGTGTCCGCAGGCACATCGGACAGGAAAACGCCCGAGATACCGCCGATCAGGAAGTTGAAGTACATCCCGATCGCGAACAGCATCGGCACCGTCAGCCGGATCTTGGCTTTCCAGAAAGTCCCCATCGCGACCAGGTAGATAAACCCGGTCGGGATCGAGATCAGCTCGGTGGTCAGCATGAACAGCGGCCGCATGTCCGGGTTGATGCCGCTGTCGAACAGGTGGTGCTGCCAGACGAAGAAGCTCAGCAGCGTCACTCCGATCATGCCCGCGGCCGCCACCTTGTAGCCGAACAGCGGTTTGCGGCAGAACACCGGGATGATCTCCGACACGATCCCGAAGCCCGGCAGGGCCAGGATGTACACCTCGGGATGCCCGAAGAACCAGAACACATTCTGGAACAGGTAGCTGCTGCCGCCCAGCTGATCGGCGAAGAACGCGGTCTGGGCCGTCCGGTCGGTGATGATCATGTACATGCCGCCGACCAGGACCGGCGCCGCCAGCACGAACAGGAACGAGGTGGCCAGCATGGACCAGACGAACATCGGCAGCCGACTCCAGCGCATGCCAGGCGCCCGGTAGCAGATGATCGTCACGATGAGGTTGAAGCCGGCCAGGATCATGGAGATGCCCATGAGCCCGAACGCCATGGCGTAGGAGTCGGCGCCGACCGTGGCCTGGATCGACAGCGGGGCGTATCCGGTCCAGCCGAACGGGAAGCCGCCCAGCAGCAGGCCCGACAACAAGATGATGAAGGCCGCCGGGGTGAGCCAGAACGACAGCGCCTCGATCCGGGGGAACGCCACCCGCTTGGAGCCGATCATGAGCGGCACCAGGTAGTTGCCGAGCGGGCCCACGATGACCGAGGTCATCAGCATCATCATCATCGTGCCGTGCTCGCCGACGATCTCCACGTAAGCCGATGAGCTGAAGACGTGGTGGACCGGCGAGAGCAGCTCGGTCCTGATCGCCATGGCGAACAGCCCGGCCGTACAGAAGTAGATGATCATGCCGATCAGGTACTGCAGGCCCACGACCTTGTGGTCATGGGTGAACCTGAAGTACTTGGCCAGGCCGCCGACCTCGTTCTCCTCCACCTGCACTGCCGGGCGTCCGACCATCTGGCGCAGGATGTCGTTGAAGACACCAAGCCCGGCCAGCCAGCCGACGATGCCGAGGGAGTAGCCGATCACGATCGGCCAGTCCTCAGAGTCCGACAGGGCCACGTTGGGGTACAGGCCGGTGCCGGTGCCGGTCAGGTAGTCGCCCAGCAGGTGCCCGAGCGTGTAACCGATGGCGCCGCCAACAAGACCCCACAGGATGTTGGGCCGCCACCACCAGGGCCGGCGCTCCCGGCCGGCGATGGCCTGTCCTCCGGACTCACTCGCCTGAGGCTGAGCCGCGATGGCCATCCGGTCACCTCCTCCTGCTGGAACGGGTTGCGCTGTTCATCTGGACTGCATCTCCCGCGCGCGTCATGGCTGCACCGGGTCGTTGGGCGGGTAGTAGTAGCCGTTGGCGCCCGCGATGCCCGCCTTGGCCATGGCCTTGTTGATGGTCGGGATGACCGTCGGGTCGTAGGTGGTCGCGTACGGCGGCAGCATCCTGGTCACGTTGGCCAACTGGGCCCTGGTCTGGCTGGCCCAGGTCATGAAGGCCGACTCGGAGACGACGTGGCCGTAGTTGTTCATGGCCCCGTGCCAGAGGCCGCACAGCTCCGCGCAGCGGACGATAAACCGGCCGGACTGGGTCGGCTTGGTGAAGGCGACGTTGTTGACGCCGGGGTTGGCGTCGGCCTTCACGCCGAGCTGGTAGGCCCAGAAGCTGTGGATGACGTCTATCGAGGTCACGTTGAACTGGACCCACTTGTTCACCGGCAGCACCAGCTGGGTCGTCTCGAAGCCGCCGAACTGCGGGTACCGGTAGGTGAACCGCCACTGCTGCCCAATGACCTGCACCTGGAGGGGCTTGGTGCCGGTCGGGTGCCAGATCGCGGTCGGGCCCTCGCCGGCGCCCGCACCCTGGCCGTTGATCAGCTCGTAGGTGCCGAACCCGGCCAGGGTCAGCACGATGACCGAGGTCACGGTGATCCAGGTGGCCTGGACCCGGGTATTCCCGTGGATCGCGGGGCCGTCCTCGTCGTCGCCCTCGCGGTGCCGCCAGACGACTATCGCGTAGGCGCCGTAGACGAGCACCAGGGCCATGACGGGCGCGGCCATGACGGACATCACCTTGATGTCGAACTGCTGCCCGCCGGACGCGCTGGCCATGTCGCCGGGCGGCAGGTGCGGGCCCCAGACGAACCAGATGAGCAGGTCGGCGGCCAGCGCGACGACGAGCCATATCAGGAAGATCCGCAGCCCGTGGTTGGGCTCGGCGGGACCGGCCCCGCTCGACCTGGCCCCGGCCGGCGCCTCGGAAGCGGCCATCAGCTCACCACCTCCATGTTTCCGGTCATGTAGCCGATGGTCTGCATCGGGCCGCCGAATCCGTCGATGAAGCCGCCGCCGCAGGGCACGCGGCACTGCCAGAAGTAGTCACCGGGCGTGCTGGGCGTCTTGAACTTGAACGTCATCACCTCATGCGGGCCCGAGGTGCACGGCGACGTCCCGCACAGGGTCGCGGTCACCGACGGCGTGGCCATCGGCACGTTGAGGCCGATGCCAGGGATGGAGAACGTGTGGCCCACGTTGCAGCCGGACCAGGAGTTGATCGCGGCGACGGGCTTGCCGTTGACGTAGGCGCGGTTGCCGTAGGTACCGGTGACCTTGCTCCAGAACGGGTTACGCAGCGGCGTGCACCCGTCGTAGCCGAGGATGGTCATGTCGACCGTGGTCCCGGCGGGAACCCGGAACAGGGTCGTGTGCACCCACTTGCCCGTTGTCGGGCTCTTGATGAAGTACGACACCCAGTCGGGCTTATTGCTCACCGTGTTCTGCGGGTCTTCCTGCATCGTGACGTGGACCTGCCCGGCCGACACGGTCGTGAAGGACTCGACCGGTGGTCCGCTGAGCAGGAAGTTGATGACCAGGAAGGACCCTCCGGCGACCACGGCGAGAAACGCCACCACCAGGGTCGCGACCCGGGCCGGCACAGACACCCGCCATCACCTCGCTTAAAGACGTCCGAGCACGCTGCGCTGAGCACCGTGCGGGCGAGCTCCGGTACCGACCGTGACTGGCCGGCACCCGCGGGGCTCGGTTACGTACTGATCTTCCGAGCCACGCCCCAAGCCGATCAATGTCCGCGAAGGTAAATGACTAAACTGTCATGCAAGGGAGCGGCTACGCTGTGTAACCAAGAGAGGGGGGTCTTGACCGTTGATGTCCCGATGGAGTAGATCCTCTCCTAAAGCGTTTCCGCCACCGGAACAATTTCGTCGGGCCGCGCTGCACACGATTGCAGCCGCGGAGCCGCCGCAGAGTGAAGTGTCCCGAGATGACCACTGGACTCAAGGCCCAGCGCACGCCCGGTCCGCGCATTCTCGTCGTGGACGACGATCGTGCGATACGCGAGCTTATCGGCCGCGCGCTCGCTGACGTGGGTTACTGCGCCGACTTCGCCGAGAACGGCGAGGTCGGCCTGACACTGGCCGCTGGCCAGGACTACGGCCTGGTCATTCTCGACCTGGTCATGCCGGACATGGACGGCCGTGCCTTCCTGGCCCGGCTGCAGTCCGGCCACCGCCCGTCCCCGGCGGTCCTGGTGCTGTCCTGCGTGGACGACGTGGCGATGAAGGTGAGCTGCCTGGAGCTGGGCGCGCAGGACTACCTGACCAAGCCCTTCTCGCTGGCCGAGTTCCTGGCCCGGGTCCGGGTGCGGCTGCGCGACGACCCCCACATGCACGGCGAGACCATCCGCGCGGGCGACCTGGTGCTGGACGTGTGGCGGCTGCGGGCCGACATCGGGCAGGGCCCCGTAGCCCTGACCAAGCTGGAGTTCTTGCTCCTCAGGGAGCTTGCGGAGCACTTCGGTCAGCCGCTGCGCAAGGAGGAACTGCTAGCGTCCATCTGGGGACTGGACTTCGATCCCGGGTCCAACGTGGTCGATGTCTGCGTCCGCCGACTACGGTCCAAGCTCGGATTTGATCTGATTAAGACGGTGCGCGGTGCCGGATACCAGCTCACGTCGTGATGCCGCTTCTGTGGCGCGTGGACGACTGCCCGAGGGGCTGTTTTTTGAAGCACTGTGGGTGGTGCTGTGCCTGCTCGGACTGGCCATCATCGTTGACCAGCCCCGCTGGGGACAGCTCAGCTTCTACCTGATCTGGGTCAGCTTCGCGCTGCTGTACGGCCTGCGCGCCTGGCACGCGCACCGCAGCATGGCCGCTGACGCGGCCCGCTCGGCGGTCAGCGCCGAGAACGAGCGGCTGCTCGCCGCGCAGCGCCGCTTCCTCATGGATGCCTCGCATCAGCTCAAGACCCCGATCACCATCGCACTCGGGCACGCGGAGCTGCTGGCCAGGGATCTGGCCGGGCAGGACGGCCAGCGTGACATCCACGTCGTGGTCGGCGAGCTGAACCGGCTCAAGAGCCTGAGCGAGCGGCTGCTGCTCATCGCGGCCTCGGAGAACCCGGACTTCCTGCGGCCCGAGCCGCTCGCCCTGCCGCTGTTCGCCGTGGAGCAGCTGCGTCGGTGGCGGCCCGCGGCCACCCGGCGCTGGCTGGTCGGCCAGGTCGACCACGTCGTGGTGTCCGTCGACGGCGACCGGCTGGCGCTGGCCCTCGACGCGCTGCTGGAGAACGCGGTCCAGCACACCGCCGACCACGACCTCATCCGGGTCTCGGTGGTGACCGGGGAGCACGTGGTCAGCGGGGAACGCGCTACATTCGCCTCCGTGATCATTGAAGACAGCGGCGCGGGCATCCCGGAGGCCGAGCTCGCGCACATCTTCGACCGGTTCAGCAGCGGCCGGGCGGCCCGCGAGCGGGGTGCCGCCGAGCGGGGTGCCGCCGAGCGCGGTGCCGCCGAGCGCGGCCCGGCCCGCCGCGGCACCGGCCTGGGCCTGGCCCTGGCCCAGGCCATCGCGCGCGGCCACGGCGGCGAGGTCCGGGTCACCAGCGAGCTGGGGGCCGGCAGCCGGTTCGAGGTCCTGATCCCGGTGCTGGTGGCCGAGAAGGCCGCGGGTGACCGGACGATGGCGCGCTGCAGCAGCGAGTACAGCGGGGAGGGCGTGCGATGAGGGAGTTCCTGCGTCGGCCGCGCTCGGCGCTGATGGCGGCCGGAGCGGTCTGCCTGGTGGTGGCGGCGGTGCTGGCGGTCACGGTGGCCGCCTCTGGCTCGCCCGGCCGCCGCGTCGAGCCGCTGGCCAAGGCGTTCACGCTCGGGCAGCTGGGCCACGCCGGGCAGCACGTCTCGCTGGCCGCGGATGCCGGGCATCCGGTGATCGTGAACTTCTTCGCCTCCTGGTGCGGGCCGTGCAAGCGGGAGACCCCGCTGCTGGCCCGGTTCTTCGCCGAGCATCACGGCGGCATCCGGGTCATCGGCATCGACAGCAACGACCAGACCAGCAACGCGATCAAGTTCGTGACCAAGGAGGGCGTGACCTACCCGGTGGCCGTGGATCCGTTCCCGGCTAAGACGGCCGTGTCCTACGGGGTGCTCGGGCTCCCCCAGACCTTCTTCCTCAACGCGCAGCACCGCATCGTGCGGCACATCTTCGGCGACGTGACGGCCAGCCAGCTCAGTACCTGGGCCGATCAGCTCAGCCGGGCGAGGAGCTAGCCCATGACCGCTCCGGGCCGGGTCCGGCTGCCGGGCCGCGCCAACGGCTGGCCGGTGCACCGCACCCCTCGCTGGGCCGTGCCGGCCGTGGTGGTGCTGGTCGGGGTCGCCGTCGCGGTCGGGCTGGCGCACCGGCCGAGCCTCCAGCAGCGGGCCACCGACATGCACGGCTTCCTGTACGCGGTGACCTATGACATCGACTCCTGCGCCGGCCCGGTGCGCGACTCGCTGGCCGCGCTGCGGGAGGTTCAGTCCGGGTCCAGCCACGACCTCAAGACCGCGGTCACCATCGCGAACAACGGCGCGGCCCAGTGCTCCCCGGCCAACAACGAGCTGATCGACGACCTGGAGAACTACGAGGTCCCCGAGTCGCTGGCCAGCTACCACCTGCAGAACGCGGTGACCGGGCTGATCGACTGGGCCGCCCCCGACGCCGAGCAGGCGGCCAGCGACGTGGCCACGGTGCTGGCCGATCGCGGCACGGCCAGGGAGTCCGCCGCGATGGCCAGCCTGCACCAGGCGCTGACCAAGCTGGACCAGCAGCGCGCGAAGGTCAGCCAGGTGCTGCGGCCCGCGATCAGCGCGCTGACACCTGGCTCGAGGGGACCGGCACTACCAGGATGAGCGGGCGCGGCGGGAGGGGCCATTGAGTTACCTGCTGGACCACTGGTCGGCCGATCCGTTCCTGGCCGTGGTCGCGCTGCTGGTCGTCTGGCACGAGATCGGGCTGGCCCGGCTGGCCCGGCGCTCGCGGCCCGACCGGACCGCCCAGCGGCGGCGCCGGTCCTGGCTGTTCTACGCGGGCCTGGCCGTCCTGCTGATCACCGTCTGCTCGCCGCTCGACTACTGGGCTGACGACTACTTCTTCGTGCACATGATGCAGCACCTGCTGCTGATGTTCGCCGCGCCCATCCTGGTCGTGCTCGGCGCTCCGTGGCAGCCACTGCTGGCCGGGCTGCCCGGGCACCTGGGCCGCAGCGCCACCCGCGAGGTCCTGGCCGGCGGCTGGTCCCGGCCGCTGCGGTCGGGCCTGGGCTGGCTGGGCCATCCGTGGGTCGCCATCGCGGCCTTCAACCTGGCGATGATCGCCTGGCACCTGCCGGTCCTGTTCGACCTGGCCGCGCGGAACCAGGTCGTGCACATCTGGCTCATGCACGGCAGCTTCTTCGTCGTCGGCGTGGCCTTCTTCGCGCAGTTCCTGAAGTCGCCGCCGCTGCGGATCACCATGACTCCCGTGGCGCAGGCCGGCGCCCTGGTGCTGACCAACATCCTGATGTGGGTCCTGGCCATGGCCATGGGTATCTTCTCGGCCCACTCCTGGTATCCGGTTTATAACCACATTCCCGGCGTGACCTTGCCACCATTTCCTGACCAGCAGATCGGCGCGGGCATTCTGTGGATATGCGGCGATTTCTGGGCCGTGCCGCTGATGATTATCGTGGTCCGTAGGCTAATCGCCGAGGACGGAAGCGTCGGCTCGGCGGTGGATAAGCTGCTGCACAGGGAATCACACCGATATCAGTGGGCCGATCGGCGGTAAGCGCGCCGCGCTGATCTCTATGATCGGCTGGGGCTCCGGGTAATTACCCGGAGCCGGGGCGGTATCGGGGGGACTGCTACAGAACATGACTATCGACGTGCGTGCCCGCATGCGGCGGACTCGGATCGGACGCATGGGCGGACGGGTCTCGCTGGCAGTCGCGCTGTGCGCGGCCGGGTTCCTGGCCTCGGCCTGCGAAGGTCCCAAGGCGGTGGCCACCGGTGAGCAGGCCAGCGCCTTCTCGCTCCCGCCGCTGGCCAATTCCAGCCACGCCATCTCGCTCGGCGACTACGCCGGCCAGCCCGTGATCATCGTCTTCTTCGCCACGTGGTCACCGACCAGCGCGGCCGAGATCCGGGTGCTGGGCCACTTCTACCGCGCCCGCAAGCAGCGGGTGAAGATCGTCGGGGTGGACGCCCGCGACTCCCGCAGCGCGGCGCGGGCACTGCTGCACCGGATGCAGGTGACCTATCCGGTTGCCGCCGACTCCAGCCTGGCGCTGGCCACCAGGTTCCACGTGCCCGGCGTGCCGGCCGCCTACTTCCTGGACTCCCGGCACAAGATCGTGGTCACCCAGCTCGGCGGCCTGAACTGGGCGAAGATCCGCCAGGGCGTCCAGGCGATGCGCACCAGCACCGTCATCAGGCACCCCAACGGGGATTAGCCCGGCCCAGCCCTGATGGGCCGGCGCCCGGCTAGTGGCCGATGGAGGCCAGGGCGGCGGTGAACGCGGACTCGAAGGCGCCGGGGGCGCCGACCGGGCCGGGGGCGGGCGGCTTGACCCGGTCCAGGGCGGCCAGCGCGCCGCGGGCCACATCCGCGGCGGCGGGCGAGGTCACCCCGGCGTCGCCGAACTCCAACTCGTGCTGGAGGTTGTCCCGGCCGTGCCCCTGCACCACGTCGAGCAGCAGCAGCGGGCGGCCGATGGTGCGGGCCTCCGTGCAGGTGTCCCCCGAGCTGGTGATGACCAGGTCGGCGGCGGACATCAGCTCAGGAACGCGGTCGGTGAAGCCGAAGGCGCGCACCCGCCCCTGGACCGCCGCCACCTCGGCCAGCCGGTGCTCCAGCCGGGGGTTGCGCCCGGCCACGGCGAGCACGTGGACCCCGGCGTCGCCCAGGGCTCGAGCCGCCGCGGCCACCGGGCCCAGGCCCCACGCCCCGGACATGAGCAGCACGCAGCGCTCCCCGCGGGGGATGCCCAGCGCGTCGCGGGCGGCGTCCTGGGACGGCGCCTGGAAGAAGACCGGCCGGACCGGGGCGGGCATGACCAGCACCCGCGCGTCCGGCTCGAAACGGCGCACCGCCGCCTCGGCGACCCGCGACGTCACCAGGTACAGGTCCACATTGGGGTGCACCCAGAGCCGGTGCGGGGTCACGTCGGTGCAGAACACGACGTGACTCATGGCCGGGTACCGCGGGGCGAGCGCACTGATGGCCGAGGCGCCGGTCGAGAATACCGAGATGGCCAGGCCGGCCGGATGCTCGTCGAGGTAGCGGCGCAGCCGCGGGACCAGCTGGCGACGGGCGGCGGCGTCGGCCCACAGGGCCAGCCGGCTGCCGGTGCGCAGCCCGGCGAAGTGGAAGGCGTCGAACAGGCCAGGGATCGCCAGCATGGTGCGGAAGACCCGCTCGCCGGCCGAGTTGCCGCCGCGGCCCAGCAGGCGCATGGCATCCAGCGTCTCGGCGGCGATCCCGCGGGCCTCCAGGGCCGAGGCGCAGGCAGCGGCCAGGGCGTCGTGGCCCATGCCGATCGAGCCCGACACCAGCAGCGCGCGATCGTGGGTCACCGTGCGGTCATCCCGCTCATGCCCCGACTCCACCAGGCCCGGCCTGGTCCCCGGTGGCCAGCCAGTCCAGGTACCGCCGGACGCCCTCGGCGAACGGGGTCACCGGCGCCCAGTCCAGCAGCTCCTTGGCCAGCCGACCGGACACCGCGACGCCCTCGTAGTCGGCGGTCCTGGCCGGGACGTGCTTGACCGCCACCGGACGGACCAGGCTGCACACCGTGTCGGCGATCTCCCGGACCGAGACCGGCGCACCGCCCTCCAGGGCCAGGGTCTGGCCCGCCGCGGCCGGGGCCAGGGCCCGGACGTGCGCGTCCGCCAGGTCCTCCACGTAGACGTAGTTGCGCTGCTGCTCGCCGGTGCCCGCGATGGTGATCGGCTCGCCTGCCTGGGCCGCCTTGACGAACCGGGCCACCACCAGGGCGTCGCGCATCCGGGGCCCGTAGGGGATGCCGTAGCGCAGGATCGTGAACTGCTGGCCGAACATCTCGTGGTAGCTGTGCACCAGCATCTCGGCGGCCAGTTTGGTCGCGACGTAGACGTGACCGGCCCGGCTCAAGTCCACCGGCGCGGCCTCGGTCCGCTCGCCCTGGCCGACCGTGGCCCCGTACACCCACACCGTGCTGGCCAGCACCACCCGGTCCACGCCGCCCTGCCGGGCCGCCTCCAGGATCCGCGCCGTGCCCTCCACGTTGAGCTGGACCGCCCGCACCGGGTCGGCGGCTACCGCGTTGACGTCGGCCGCGCCGGCCAGGTGGAAGACCGCCTCGGCGCCGTCCAGGGCGGCGGCCAGGTCCGGCTGGTCGAACAGGTCGGCCTGGCGATAGTCCGCGGCCGGGTTGCGCCACCCTCGGGCCGGGTCGACCACGACCACGTCGTGCCCGGTCCGCACCAGCTGATCCACGACATGAGAGCCGATAAAGCCGCAGCCCCCCGTTATCGCTACGCGCATGCGTGCCTTTCTACCCGTCCGTGGGGCGAACCGTGCAAGCTATTTCCGCGCGGCAGCCCCGTCGCTCAGACCCCGGCCATGGCGCCGTACACCGCCGTCACCGCGGTCAGCACCTGATCCACCTCGTCGTCGGTCATGTCGGAGTGCACCGGCAGGCAGACGTGCCGGGCGCACAGGTCCTCGGCCACCGGCAGCGCTTCCCCGGCGAACTCGGCGAATACCGGCTGCTGGTGCAGCGGCACGTCGTAGACCTCGCCCGCCAGCCGGACCTGATGCAGGTCAGACAGCTCCTTCTTGAACTGGGCCCGGTCACAGCCCGCGGGCAGGACCACGATGTACTTATAGAAGTTACTCTCGCAGCCCGCGGGCTCGGCCAGCGCCGTAATGCCATCCAGCCCGGCCAGCGCGGCCGAGTAGCTGGCCGCGACCTCGCGGCGCCGGGTGATGGCCGAGGCCATGCGGCGCAGGTGGACCAGGCCGGTGACCGCGCTGAACTCGGTCATCCGCCAGGCGTAGCCGGGCCGGACATGATGGTTGTTCAGGAAGCTGCCCTTGCCCTGGTCCCGGTAGATGTTGGCCTCGTCGGCGCAGTCCGCGGCCGAGGTGAGCACCATGCCGCCCTCGCCGCAGGTCACCACCTTGGTCGGATAGAACGAGAACGCGGCCGCGGTGCCGAACGACCCGGCAAACCGGCCGTCCCAGGTGGAGCCGTGCGCATGCGCCGCGTCCTCGATCAGCGCGATCCCCCGCTCCGCGCACATCCGCCGCAGCTCGTCCAGGTCCGGGCTGATCAGCCCGCCCACGTGGACGACGACCACCGCGGCGGTCTGCGGGGTCAGAGCGGCGGCCAGGGTCTGCGGGCTCAGCGCGAACGTGGCCGGGTCCATGTCGGCGAAGACCGGCCGGCCACCGGCCCTGGCCGCGGCCGCCGCCGTCGCGTAGAACGTATTGGCCGGGACGACCACGTCCCGGCCACTGACCCCGACGTAGCGCAGCGCGATCTCCAGCGCCGCGGTGCCGCTGGCGACCGCCACCGCGTGCGGGATATCGGCCTCCGGGCTTCCCGGCCGGGAATGCGCCGCGGCGAATGCCGCCTCAAATTGCCGGGTGTACGGACCCAGCGTCAGCATTCCGCTGGCCAGAATCTCGGTAACGGCGGCGGCGATCTCCTCGCGGTCGACGGCCGGAAAGACAACCCGGGCTGGTGAGACAGCCAATCTGGTACCCCTCGGAGTTGGCCGCCGGTCGAGCGGACCCGGCGGATACCAGCACGGACAACTAACATGATCCCAGCAATTGCCGGGGTGTGCGGAATCCGGGCGGGCGTGTCACGCGCTCGCCGCGGCCGGGCCAGGGGACGATGAGCAGTAAAGTGCCGAGAATGGCGCGTTCAGGCATCCTCGCGCCGGCGAGCCTGACCGGCGTGGCGCTGGCCGCGGGCGGCCTGGCCGCCGGCCTGGCCGTAGCCCAGGCCGGGCCCGGCATCACTGGTCTAGGTCCCGTCCGCCGGGCCTTCTTCCCCCGGCTCTCGGGCCAGGGTGATCCCTCGCACGTCGCGCTCACCTTCGACGACGGTCCCGACCCCGCGGCCACGCCCAGATTCCTGGACCTGCTTGCCGACCGCCAGGTCACCGCCACGTTCTTCCTGCTCGGCCAGATGGTGGCCAGGGCGCCTGGGCTGGCCGCCGAGGTGGCGGCCGCCGGGCACGAGATCGCCGTGCATGGCTGGGAGCACCGGTACCTGCCGGCCCGTGGCCCGCGGGCCACGTTCGACGACATCCGCCGGGCCACCGAGATCATCGCCCGCGCCGCCGGCACCCGGCCGAGGCTGTTCCGGCCGCCCTACGGCGTGCTGAGCGGGCCGTCCCTGGTCGCCGCGCGGCGGCTGGGCCTGACTCCGGTGCTGTGGGGTGCCTGGGGCCGGGAATGGGCCCCAGGTGCCACTCCAGAATCGGTCTACGCCAGCCTGTCGGGCCGCCTGCGCGGCGGGGTCACCGTCCTGCTCCACGACTCCGACTGCACCTCGCCGCCCGGCTCCTGGCGAGCGGCCCTGGGCGCCCTGCCCCGGCTGCTCGACGACTGCTCAGGCCGCGGGCTGGCCGTCGGGCCGCTGGGCCAGCACGGGTGCGCGGGCACCCTCGGCGGCGACGGCCAGTCCCCCGGCTGCGAGCGGGAGGCCGACTCCGGCCAGCACGCCCGAAGCTGACGGCGCGCGAACATCACGTGCCTGCCTAGCTGCGCGCCCGGCGCGGCCGGCCAACCGACCCGACCAGGCCCGTCACGCCGTAGGCCGCGGCACCGTGCCACAGGCCGCTGAACACGCTGCCGAACACGCCGCCGTCCACGACCATCGAGAGCACGAAGACGAGGATCGCGCAGGCCGCGCCGGGCAGCAGCGCGAAGCGCCACGGGTGGGTCTGCGCCCAGACCAGGGCCCGGCTGCGCCGCCCCCGCAGGAGCGCGCCCGCGCCCGCGACGGCGAAGAACGCGACGAGCCCCAGCTCGATCGGCCCGGTGAGCGCGAAGCGCAGCGTCACCAGGTGCAGAATCACGTCAGCCACCGTGGTGACGGCGCCGGCGGCGGCCGCGAGCCCCCATGGGGCCTCGGACAGCACGCTGCCGGAGACGGAAACTTCTTCGCGGCGGGTCAGCTCTCGGTCCGGGCCGGCCCCGTAGTTGCGGGTTGTGGTCGACATCATGACTCCCCAGTCTGGCGATCCGACGTGTCTCAAGATATATCTCCTGCCGCCCGATCACAAGATATATCTCCTTCGCCGAGCGTGGCGGGCTCGGCTGGCCCCGAGTTGGAGGGGACGTGGAAGCCATGTGGCGCGCCCGGAACGTGGTACCGACGGCCGGGCCACGCCGCGGCCACGCCGCGCGGTGAAGCCCCGCCGCACGGGCTGTGGCAAGGGCCAGTTGCGGCCCGGACGCGCGCCTGGACGCCCCAGCGCCAGCCTCTGGCCACCTCTCCCGTCACACCAGCATCGACCCCAGGAGTGGTTCGGGTTTTACGTGCTCTGGCACGCAAAACCCGAACCAATATCGGCTGTCCACAGGTCTGGCCGAGGGAGCGAGTTGTGCACAGGGCCCGTGTGCCGCCTCTGGCCAGCTCTCCCGTCACACCAGCACCGAGCTCGGGAGTGATTCGGGTTTTACGTGCTCTGGCACGCAAAACCCGAACCACTCGTAGGCTGCGGCGCGGCGGGCCGGGCGGGTGTGCTGTGGCGTTGGGCCGGCTTGGGCCGCTGGGGACGTCCTATGGCGGGGGCCGGGGGCCGGGCCTGGATGGGCGGCCGGGGCGGCAGCCGCTTGGGAGGTCCGACTGGAGGGTACGGGTGGTCGAATGAGCGGGGGCGCCTTCATGATCCCCCGGATTTTTCAGTCGTTATGGCTGATGACTGAAAAGTCCGGGTGATCATGAACGGGGCGGCTAGTCGGGCCGTGGGCGGGGCGGGCGGAAGGTCCCTCGTCAGGCGGGATGCCGGTGGCGGGAGGGCTTCCTCAGACGACGTTCAGGTAACGCCCAGGTCGCTGGCGTTGACTGGGGCGGCGCGTACTTCGGGGGTGCCGGTTTGCTCGGGGACGCTAGGAGCAGTGGCGCCGGGAATCTAGGCTGGCACTGGGCGAAGGTGGTGGAGATGCAGGACGAGCAAAGCGGCGAGGACCAGCAGCCGAGATTCGGCAGCCCCTGGGCCGCGCCTGGAGACTCGAGCGGCCAGGAGGCCGCGGCTCGCGGCGCGCCAGCAGATGACCAGGCCAGCGACGCCGGGCCCGGCAGCCCGATGTCCGTCTTCTCGGCCTGGGCGCGGCATGACGACGCGGAGCAGGAGGACCTGGCCGGGGACGACGCCGACGGCGGGGCCGCGGCGGACCCGTCCGCGCGGCACGCCGGCTGGGCACCTGCGGGCAGCGCGCCGGAAGGCAGCGCGCCAGAAAGCACCCCACCCGAGGGCATGGCCGCGGACCGGAGCCCGGACGGCTCGGACGGCGGGGCCGCCAGGCCGGGTTTCGCGCCCGGCAGCCAGTTTGGTCAGCCGGCACAGGCCGGCCAGCCAGGTCAGGCTGGCCAGCCAGGTCAGGCCGGCCAGCCGGGACAGCCCGGCCAGCCGGGCCGGTTTGGCTATGGGGCGCCGGGCGGCTATGGCTACGGCCAGCCGGGCGGCCAGGCACCGCCACCACCACCGGGCGGGTATGGCTACGTAGCGCCGCCGCCCGGCGGGTACGGCCCGTCCGGCAACTATCCCCCGCCTTCTGGACCGTACGGCCAGCCGGGCGGCTACGGGCCGCCCGCGGGTTACGGCCAGGCTGGGCAGCACGGGGCTGGGGCCTACGGACAGCACGGAAGCTACGGTCAGCCGGGCGGCTACGGGCCGCCGGGCGGGCACCCCGCCGGGGGTTACAGCCCGACGGGTGCCTACGGCCCGTCGGGCACGGCCCAGTTCGAGCAGCCGGGTGCCAGCCAGCCGGGGCAGCACGGCCAGCACGGGACCGGCCAGCCGGGTGCCAGCCAGCCGGGGCAGCCGGGCCAGCCGGGTGCCAGCCAGCCGGGGCAGCCGGGCCAGCCGGGTGCCAGCCAGCCGGGGCAGGCCGGCCAGCACGGGACCGGCCAGCCGGGGGCCGGTGAGTCCGGCAGTGACCAGCTCAGCTCGGGCCAGTCGAGCTCGGGCGCGCCGACCACGCCGAACGCGCCGACCGGGCCGGGCGCCTACAGCCAGCACGGCGGCTACGGCCAGCCCGGCGGCTATGGCGCCGGCGGCTACGGGCCCGGCGGGTACGGCCCAGGCGGATACGGCTCGAGCGGTGGGTACGGCTCGAGCGGTGGGTACGGCTCGGGCGGCGGGTACGGCGGCCAGGGCGGGGGCTACGGCGGTCAGGGTGGTGGCTACGGCGGTCAGGGTGGTGGTTATGGCGGGTATGGCGGCTACGGACCGGGCGGCTTCCCGCCGCCGCCCTCGGGCTTCGGCCCGCACGGCGACTACATCGAGCATGACCCGCCGCGACGGCGGCTGACGGGGCTGGTCGCCTACATCGCGGTCGCGGCGGTCGCGGCGGCGGCAGGGGCGGGCACGGTGCTG
>Ga0134126_10002871_pt1 | contig 21661 bp, 12 predicted proteins | sample KB31752_FD_96881 | JGI IMG/M metagenome (GOLD analysis project Ga0134126, IMG submission 96881) | Terrestrial soil microbial communities with excess Nitrogen fertilizer from Kellogg Biological Station, Michigan, USA - KB3-175-2 | ecosystem: Environmental > Terrestrial > Soil > Unclassified ... | reverse complement strand
TCTTATAACTGTCGAGGTAAGTCTCCATGTACTTTCGAACCGCGGTGCCATTGAGCTTGTCCACTTCCAGACCCGTGGCTTCGGCAGTTGCCGGGTGGTTCGTGATCCCGAGCAAACTATAGCCAAACCGTAGTACGACCCAGTGGCCCGGCGGCGGAGTCCAATCGAGAGTGCCATCAGGATGCATCTTTGAAGTGAGGTCAATCACATCAGAAGTTTTGACAACGTCGTTTCCACCGAATGCCGGTGTGGCAAATTGATACAAATCCGGCGTAGGCACGAACGCCGCTTTCTCCTCAAAATGGTTCACGCGTGCGCCGGGATGCAGCGCGAGTTCCGCAATCTCATACTGTGTTGGCGCGGATCCGAAATTTCCAAAAGACTTCGGATCAATGCCGGAAGCCCACGCCGGAGGCGGAGGCGGAGGTACATTAAGAAAAGTCACCCGAAAATATTTTGCCGTGACCTCGGGAAACGAAACCGTAGTCTCAGGAGATTCGCCAAGATCAAGCCGTGTCACTGTCCGCCAATTCTCGCCATCGTCACTGGCCTCAAGAGCTTTTTGCGGAGGAGCGATGCCATAAATCATGGCGACGATCCGGTTTGGATCATTCGTCACCAGCGTAATGGCGCGAAGGGTCACCGGATCGGAAAAAGCGTACTGTATCCAGGCCTTTTGACCGCGAGGCGGAATTGGAATTCCCGTACCTTTGGAGAGATCATTGTCGGTCAGCATCGCCGTATCGAGTGACCCGCCACTGGACGTAATGGTCGGGTTTAAGGAATCCAGTGAGACATCCGGCTCCGGCTGGCGATACGCAACGACAACACTGTCCGCGTAAAACTGTGGAGCGGGCTTTCGTTCGCCGCCCATCGCGAGTGAGTCGCGAATGCCGAGGGTCTGAAACGCGCCTGTGCTCTCGGGTGGATGCGCGAGCGCACCAGTGAACGGTTGTCCGCCCTCCACCACAGTTGTGCTCCAAACATACTTTTTCATGCCATCGGATGGCGGCACCCATGGACCGCCCGATTCACTCCATCCCGGAGAACCGGCGATCGCTTCCTCCATCCCGTAGTGAGAGGCCAGATTCGTAGCGTGGCGGAACGCGTCCTGCCAGGCAGGCGTCATATAGACCAGGCGCTCTTTCACCACCTGAGGAGTCGCGAGCGCCGCATCGAAGGTCTGGAAGCCAGCAAGGCCTGTCCGATGCATCCAGTCCAAGTCGAGGGTGATCCCTTCTTTGGTGATGTTGCCGTTCATCCAATGCCACCAAACCCTCGGCCTCGCGGATTGAGGCGGATTCTTAAAGTTCTCCTGCAACTGGTCTTGTCCCAGTAAGCAACCGCTTAGCAAGAACAGGATCGCCACAACTCGAAGACTCAATAGAGATTTCATCAGGACACCTTTCAGGGTTGAGGTCGTCGCTGCGAGCTAAGACCCCAGCACGCTTTCTTCCAATTGGAATAACTTTACTTTCTTATATTCACTCGCCAACGTTAGTAATTCGCACTTCTGCATAACCGTGATTCTCAGCGCAAAAGCAATTGTTGATGACCAGGATGCAGCGTGAGAGTCTTCCCCTTCCAGATCAAATCTCCCGACACATTCGGAGGAAGATTCACCTCGGCACTCACCCCAGAATCCTCGGAAAGGTAATTTACCTCGACCATTCCTTTGGGAGTCGGCATGGCGCTGCTCACATTGCGCAACACACCGAGATGCGGTTCGATGCTGACGCTGGAAAATCCAGGCGTCTTCGGTCGAATTCCGGCGACAATCGTAAGAAGATCAAAATTCGGATGAGCGCTCCAGGCGTGAGAATCCGATCTGGTGGGCTCCGGTTGTTCAGCCCAAGTCGTCAGTCCCAGCGCCACCATGTCCCGCCATGGCTTAAGGAGATTCAAGTATTGGTCTCCCATGCCTGCATGCTCCACCGCCCGCGCCAGATAAAACCGGAAGTAGTAAGTCGCCTTAGTCATTTGCGGAACAGTACCGTTGGAAGTAAACCCTGGGTCGCTCACCGAAAGAACTTTGTTGAGAACATCCTTCTGTTGTTCCCGCGGAATTACGTCAAGCCATACGCCGAGGATATTGGCATGCTGGCTGTAATGTTTCTGTGCTGGAGTATCGGCGATTAAACCATTCTGGCTGTTCCAGCACAATTTGCGGACCGCATCTGCCGCGCGATTTGCCGCTTGTCGGTAGCGTTGCGCGCGGACCGAGTCCCCGAAAGTGAATTCCAATTCCGCGCCATAACGAAGCGCTTCTATGTATTGAAGCGTAAGCGGAGAAGAACCGCCGTCCGCATCTTCGGGAGGCATGCCAAAGGCGAAGTCGCTACCCCAGTCGAGGAAGGGCCACCACTCCAAGTGACCGAGAAGTCCGTCTGCTCTCTGACGGCTGATAAACCAATCAAGCACCGTTCTGGTGCCGGGTACCTGTGCTTTGACGAATGCATCGTCTCCACGATACTGCCAGAAATCATGCACCATTCCAATCCACAAGAGCGAAAAAGTAGGAATGATCTGTGTAACGGACGACGGATACCGGCTCCGAGTAATTCCTTCAGGAATTCGAGAATCGTTAAATGCTTGAATGGCCTGCCGAGCCAGGCGGTCATCGCCAGCGACGGCATATGAGATCAAAGCTTGTATTCGCGTGTCGCCGATATACTGCATTCGCTCCCAGTACGGCGTATCCATGTATGTGTCGTGAGCATCGAGGCGAGCTGTTCGCCACCCGATTTCCCAAATCTGTTTCAGAACCGGATCGTCCGACTGAAAATGTGCGCGCTCCTCAAAGGGAAAAGCCGTAAACCAGGAGCGAATGTTTTCAATACGAAGCGGCTGATCCGCCGTCATGACATCAATCTGCATATATCGCCACGTGCGCCAAGAAAGAGGCTCGAAGGCTCGCTTTTCGGAGCCATCCGGCAAAAATTCATCGAAGACCCCTACGATGTGTTTACCCTCGATCTCGTTGCGATTGCCCTTCGCTCCCTGGCTATCCACGAGCGCTTCCGCATAAGTGAGACGAATCGTGCTCTTAGCGCCCCCACTTACGGTCAGTTCCGGGTATGCGGTAGTTAAATGGGACTGATCCACCAGCAAACTGACAGTGGCATGGGCGGGGATTTCGAATCCGCTTCCCGGAAAGTCCGCGGGCGGCTGAATTCCAGACGCACGCACCACGCGCCCCACCGGGGTGAGTTCCATCTGCATTGGGGGAAGCGAATCCGGCATTAATTGCCAGTTGTTATTCTGCAGCACCGCGCCGCGCTCGTTGGCATTTCCAATCGAAGCAGCCTTCTCCCATTTGCTGCTTGAGGAAGATGCATTATTCCAAGACCAATCGAGTAATGCGCCATCGATGCGCTCTCCCGGCTCGGCTACGAAATAAGAGCGGCGAACCTCCGCCGGGATGGGCAGCATTTCCACGCCCTTATCTTCCGCGACTTCCCATGTATTGTCAGTGTCGGCGGCACTTGCCTCCGGCGTATTACCACGCAAAACGAAAGCAGTTTGATCGCTGATCTGGGCGCCGGTGGAAACGCCGAGACTCCATACCGTCGCCGCGATCTCGTTATGGCCCATGTGCAGAAGCGGTGCCAGATCGTATGCTTCATATTTCCAATGAGCCAGGTCGCTGCGTGCCGGACCGCGTCCTACCTCGTGTTGATTGACGTTGAGAATGAACAAACTGTCGGCGCTTACCTGAACGACAAAATGCTCCGGGACTTGCGGTAGTTCGATCGCTTTCCTGAAATGCAAAACGGCAATGTCACGTTTGGGCGCTGTTGGGGAAGTGATCCATTGCGCTTTCCAAAGTCCGGCCCGAGCTTGAGCTGGGAGCTGGGCGAATGCGCTGATTTCGAATGCGACCAGCAGGCAGGCGGCCATCAAGAATTTGGATTTCATGGGACCTGTTGTTACACGCGCGCCGAGAACCGATTCAATACCGTTGGCGGAAGTTGCTGCTGATTGCGATTTCCCCGCTATGCGAGCATTACAGATAAGCGCCTCCAAAGGACGTGAATGAATATCTTAAGGAATGCCGCTCCGATTCATCGCTGAAACGTTCTCACCGACTTAGCTGCACGTCAATACATCGCACATTATTTCGCACTGAAAAACCTTGCCCCCGTGCGCTTAATAACGGGGGCATTTCCCGAATTTGAACAACGATACTAACCCTTCGTTCGCTCGCAATATGACCAACACCAGCGATACCTTGGTTTTCTGACGAGGCGATGTTCACGCCTTACACAGCCCACGACGGCGGTAGTGCATCCCCACCGACTATCAATAAATACCGCGATCATTGTGAAATTTCGCCATGCGAAATTCGCGAATTCCAACTAAATAATGAAGAATGCGCATTTCCGGTAAAACGGACTTGCGAGTAACAAACAAACCTCACAGCACGCCCGCTTCGCAGCCAAACGGTAGGGTACGGTTTTCCCTGTAAGGCCAAAGTTCGAGTCTGTGAAGCGTGACAATTAATCAGCGAATTCAGGTTCGATCCAGCATGCAACGACCCTGATCTACTGAGTAGGTTCCACCAGGTCGAGACGCTGTTTCCATTGGTCCGCCTCGGCTACCGGTCCATGTAGAGTAAAGTTGAGCAGTTTGTCTTCTTCCGCCGAGTACTGCGGCCAATCTGGCAGTCCCGCGCCATTCGGATTGCCCGTCTTGGCAAAGTTCAGCCAATATTCGTGGATCGCCCGTGCAGCCTTCTCGTCCTGGTCTGTCAGTTCTTTGCCGTATTTGGTGCGCACCGTGTCGAATACATATGGGATTTCAGTCGCATGGGGGGCGCCTTTCCATGTTGAGCGCATCGAGGTGGCGACATAAGAGAAGCGGTATTCCCAGACCGGTTGACCGGAGCGACTCATAGCTCGCGCGACAAATCGAGCCGGTTCCACCATCATCTTGTCGGAAGCCACCTTTCCCCTCATGGTCGCTAAATCGGCATTTCCTTGCGGATCGTACGTTGCCCGAGCGGCAGCGGCTTTGTCCTTGAATTGTGCAAATAACTCCTCTGCGCTGGACGCCGTACCAAAGCCGATTTCCATGCTGTTAGCACCAACAATGATTGGCACATGAAGCTGGGTGCCGGCGGAATAAGATGTCTGCGACTCTTCCAGTACAATCTTGCCATCTATCATTGGGCCGGAATACGTGTTTACAGCCTGCCTCATACTGGCCATATTGAGTGCGTCCACGATGGCGTCGGCGGGCAGTGCGCGCAATTTCTTCAGGGCTTCCGCGTCATCTCCTTTAATTCCTTTGGACTTCGCGAATGCCACACCCATGGATTCAGCGGATGACTTGCCGTTTACAGCTTCATGTAGGTGAGGTGTACCTCCAAATCCATTTCTCCCACCGCCCGATTCAATGGCAGCTTTCTGAAAAAGCCCCTTCGCCAAAGGAGAGTTCAACAAGGCGTGCACCGACCCGCCTCCGGCGGATTCACCGAACAGTGTTACGTTTTTTGGATCGCCGCCGAATGCTTGAATGTTCTTCTGTACCCAACGAAGAGCTGCGATTTGATCCATGTATCCATAGTTGCCCAACAACCCGTCCGAGCTTTCACGCGTCAACGCAGGATGGGCGAAAAAACCAAACCGGCCCAAACGATAGTTGAAGCTGACGAAAACTACACCTCCCCTGGCAAACTGCGAGCCATCGTAAACCGCGGGCGAACTACCGCCGTTCACAAATCCACCACCATAAATCCAAACCATTACTGGAAGAAGACCTTTGGACGCAACGGCCGGTCTCCACACATTCAGATACAGGCAGTCCTCGGCCGGAGCTGTGCCCAGCGGCGCAGCGTCGCTGGGAAATGGCAACTGCATGCAGTCGGCACCGTATTCGGCGGCGGATCGCACTCCGCTCCACTTCTTTGGCTGTTGCGGAGGACGCCAGCGCAGCGGCCCTACCGGAGGCGCCGCAAAGGGAATTCCTTTGAAGGCGACAACCCCATTCGCAGTGACGCCTTTAATTTTTCCAAATGCGGTAGTGATCTGCTCCGCTGGTTTTTCCTGTGCGGTCAATAGCAAGGTGGTAGCGACAACGAGAAGAAGCGTTTGCAGCGTGTATCCAAATCTGTGGGGCATGTTTTCTCCCTAAACAGCTCATCGCGGATTTAATTGCGGGCAAAGCGCCAATGATGGCCACGCGCCGAATTATTGCGGGGTTTTTCGATCCCAAAGCGCGATCAGAAAGACTCGACTAAATACTTTTAATATTCGGTTCTGAATCATCGCGGAAACGGTCTCACCGACTCAGTCGCATGTCAACAAATTTGCGCCGTTTCGCAATGAAAACCTCTCGCCCTTAGCAGACGCGCACATGGTCGATTCCAAGCAACGCCGCTAGGTTTTCCAGTTTGCGTGTAAGATGACCGACCCCTACTGCACAATGATGCGCCGGGCCCTTTGAATTCCATTGATTGACGAAAATTTTCGCACCGATCGCAAAACGGTACCGGCTATTTGTGTTGCCGATTTCGAGTATAGGACCGGCGACCGACTCAGCCTCCGCAGTCAGCAGTTGCAAACGCCCATCTCCAGTCTCAACCACTGACAACAAAGTAACCGGTCCGTGTTTCACTGACATTTCCACCGAGAGCCCGCGCCCCACTTTCCCGTGATAAACCTGCAACGGCCGAACCTTCGTTTTTCCTTCCGCAATGGCGATGTGGCCGGGTCCATCATGTCCCATAAGAACAACATCATCGTTGTAATCCACCGCATAGTACTCCGTGAATGAGCCTCCGGCGCCAAACGAATCGAGAATTTTCATCGCCTGCACATTCTTGATTTCGTACTCTCCAGCAACTGGAATCCCGCGCGCAGTTAAGAGACTGTTTCCCAGGATGATCGAGCTGATCGCATCCTGATTCTCGGAATGTCCCGTGCCCTGATAGTAATAGGCCAGAGAACCAAGACGGTGAAGCTCCACCAGGCGATCAAGTGCAACCGAGGTCCTGGCGGCACGGCGAAGTTCCTCGCCAGAGCAGTCGTTGTGGACATCCATCGCGGCGCAAATCTCGCCAACTCGACTCTCGATTTCGGCGCCAGTAACGCCAGCACGAAGCTTTGCCAACTCATCTACTTCGATGATCTCGATATGGCCGCCGAACACCGAGCATTGCAACGTCAGGTCCGAATAAATGTCGAGCATGCCACCGTAATAGTGCCCCATCAGGCCTAATCGATTTTCCTCCATGATCCGCGCAACCCGGGCGGCGTCAATCCAGTCGTCAATCTCCTTGCATGCACGCGCATCGTCCTCCAATGTTCCGGTGACCTGAAAAAATGGGATCCTGCAGCGGCGAAACACACTGGCAATTTCAGGCACTGAGCATGCCTGACAATTCGCCAGCCACTCTCCTGTCATTTTTGTACGGTCCCCAAGCCGGTTGAACGATGAATAATCGATCGCCGCCGCGGGGGAGAGATTAAGTATGATCACTGGAACACGAGCGCGACGCACCGCCGGCAAAACCGTGGACGAGAGCGCGTACGTGGTCACATACAGGAAAATCAAATCTACATCATCCTTGCGAAATTGGTGACCTGCCTGGAACGCTTTGTCGGGTGTGTCAACCAAGCCAAGGTTCACCACGCGAACTTGCGGACGCGCGAGACGTCGCGCGACCAGTTCAACATAGCCGGCGAGGCGTTCCCGCAGGCCCGGGAACTGCGACCAGTAGGCATCCAGGCCGATGCCGAATAGACCGATTGTTAACTGATGTTGCGTTTGATTGTGTGACATTACCGATACGGATCGCATGATCACATTGTGGACTGGATGCCGTCAAGACTAGGAGACGTGGCGTTCCGCAGAACGAAACTCAGTAACATTTCCTATTTTTCCCTGCGCATGCATTCAAGAAAATTTAGTATTGTTACGGCCAAAATTAAGCTTTAAAGCGATCCGGCATTAGCGATGTAATATTTCGCATTGCACAATGTCACACGGCCCGCCGTTCTGCTTGCGAGTTGCACATTTGACGGCTATGCTTTTGGGCGTTTGTAGGAGGCACAACAATGCTACATCGGCGTTCATGGTTGTTGTTTTACATTGTAGCCGCTCTCGTCACAGGCGGGGGATCAGCGCACGCGCAAACCAAGGTCGCCGTCAATTGGGGGAAAATCCAGCGCACCTCGCAGACTTCACCGACTTTGCAGATCGTAGTCAATCCACCGCTGCAGCGGGGCACTCCGGTCCATGACAACGCTTACAAGGCAGTCCATGACCTGGGCGCTGATTATGTCCGCTATGTTCCGTGGCTGCCCTATCCAAAACTTGGAGTGGCTGAATTGCAGCCGCCGAAGGATGGCCAGACATCGTGGGATTTCTCGTTGATTGATCCTATGACGATTGATTTTCTGGAAGCCACGAAGGGACACAGCGTCATTCTGAACTTCAGCACGATCCCGCAATGGATGTTCAAGACTGACAAGCCGGTCGCATACCCGTCCGACCCGGACCAAGTAACCTGGGACTATGAACAAGGTACGGAATTGCGCGATCCGACATTCAAAGAAGTAGCCGACTACTATGCGCGGCTACTGTCGTGGTATACGCGAGGCGGCTTCACCGATGAATTAGGAAAGCGACACGACTCCGGTTACCAATACTCCGTTCCATATTGGGAGGTGCTGAACGAGGTTGAGTTCGAGCACCACATGTCCCCGAAAACCTACACCGATCTTTATGACGCCGTCGTCACCGCCATGCGACAGGTGGATCCTAACCTTAAGTTCGTGGGATTGGCGCTGGCCACACCGTCACAAGAACCTGACTTCTTCGAATATTTTCTCAATCACAAGAACCATAAGCCCGGCATCCCCCTGGATTTCATCTCCTATCACTTTTACGCGATACCTACGCCTGATCAAACGCCTGAAATCCAGGCCTATACCTTTTTCGCACAGGCGGACGGGTTCTTAAACACCGTCCGCTACGTGGAGTCCATCAGGAAAAGACTTTCCCCAGAGACACGCACCACCATCGATGAGATCGGCGCTATTTCCGCCAACGATCTCGCGCAAGGCCGGGCAGGGCACCAAACCAAACCGATACCCGACTCGTATTGGAACCTTACCGGGGCAATGTTCGCATATGTGTATGGCGAACTCACGGGCATGGGCGTTGATGTCGCTGGCGAATCGCAGTTGGTTGGATATCCGACCCAATTCCCCTCTGTTTCAATGGTGGACTGGAATAATGGAACTCCTAACCCACGCCTTCGAGTCTTGGCGCTTCTGCACGAAAACTTTGGCCCCGGCGATAAGGTAGTAGAGCTTGCCGCAAATTCTTCAAACTCTACTCCGTTCCTGTACGCTTTGCCGGTCATCACGATTGGGGGCCAGAAACGAATTTTGTTAGTCAACAAGAGCCAACATGAGACCGAGATTCAAGTTCCGGGCTCCGCTGGGGCGAAGCTGGAATACGTCGATGAGACCACTGGGTTCCAGCCAGCAAAAACAATCCAACTGGGCTCGGATGCGATAAAGCTCAACGCATTTGCGGTCGCAGTGCTCACGTTGCCATAATAATTTATGGAATTGGGCAGGCTTTCGGAGGATTGGGCCGCAAATTAGTCAGGTATGATTCCGCCAGGATAGGAATTCTTCTCGACGCTGATTGGCAAACTTATCGTGCCTCTTCCATCCTCTAGTTCAAAGGGTTGGCCTCAAGTTTTTGTGGTGTCACTTCTTCCATGGGAACTACCTGGTTCTTGGCTTGCTGCTGCTTCAACTTTTCGGAATGCAGCTGTTGAAATTTCTCCAAGGCCTTTCGCTGTTCGACGGAGTTTCCGAGCGTACCTTCTACGCGCGATAGACGGTACCAAGAAACCTCGTTGTCCCCGTTCAGCGCAATGGCTTTTTGCAAGTGGAGCAACGCCTGTTCTGATTTGTGCTGTGACATTAAAACGGCGGCGAGTCCCAACTGCGCTTCTTCAAACTGGGGATAGTGCTGCAACGCCTGCTCAAAGTAATGCAGAGCTTGATCGAGGTCTCCGGAATCACGATTCATCTCTGCCAGCTCATACGCGGCATTTGCATTCAACGGATCAATCACAAGTTCCTCCTCAAACTCCTTCATTGCCGTCCTGCGATCTTCACTTGAAGACGTGCTTCTCGCGCGCGCTAAAAGGGTTCGTCCAATTTTGTAATGAATACCTGGGCGGCGGGGGTCGATCAAAAGCACCTGGCGATACTCACCAATTGCCGACTCATAAGATTTCTGACTTTCATAAGCTTCCGCCAAAGTCTGATGCTGCCAGACAGAACCTGGAGCAACCTGCGAGAGCCGCTGCATGCTGAGAAATGCAAAATTTCCAAATATTTTTCCGCTGTGATACAGGACTTCCGGATCATCGGGATACAAACGATTCAACTGCAAGGCAATCTCAACCGCCTGGCTATCGCGCTGAAGATTTGTGTAAACCCGCTCCAACTGGAGGCCACACATGCGTTTCATTTCGGGATCAGAAGATCCGCGAAAGCATTTGTCCAGACCTGGTAGCGCCTCTTTGTACCGTCCAACTTCAGAAGTGGCCATAGCCAGCACGGCTTCGGTTTTCGTCAAACTCGATTTGAGCTTGAGCGCACGCTGCAACTCCGGGACCGCTTGTTCGTACTTACCTTCTTCGAAGTAGATCAATCCGAGATTAGCGCGCACCTCGGCGATTGTGGGTTCGAGATCCCGCAACTTTTCGTAAGCCCGTTCCGCCTCACCATAGTTTCCGTTCGCCAATGCTTTTTGTCCAGCGTCGGAATATCGTTGGACCTCGGACTCCTGCGCCGTCGCGGGGGCAGCGACAAGCCATACAGCCAGAAACAGTGCAACCACGAACTCTTTGTAAATATGTTTCACAAATTCCGAGTGTATTGAAAAAAAACCGCCAGGTCTAACTTCGACCTGGCGGGAGGCTTAGTAAACAATCGTTGAGCAATCAGAAGATGATCTTAGCTCCAAGTTGAACGATTCTCCCTGGACGAGCGCTAGTCACCCGTCCAAAAGTAGGACTGTTGACGTTGCCGTTGACTGCGCTTTGGCCCGGCCCACCAGCCGCGGACGCGGTTGGGTCAATGCCATATTGCGTATGGTTAAAGGCATTGAACGTTTCGATTCGGAACTGCAGGCCCGCTCTCTCGGTGAACTGGAACATCTTGGCTAAGCCCACGTCCCAGTTGTTGATTCCAGGCTGCGTCAAAATATTACGCCCGGAGTTACCGTAAACTCCAAAAGCCGGCTGAGAAAAAGCCGCAGTGTTGAACCATTTATTAATACCTTGGCTGTTGATGGTAGAAGTTCCATTTTGATTGGCTCGCATGCCGAAGCTCCCATAGGCGCCAGGGTCACTCGCCGTAACTGAGAACGGGAAGCCAGACTGGAAGGTGGTGATAACGCTCAGTTGCCAACCGCCAGCTATCAAGTCTTCCGCCCTGCTCATGTTTTGGGCGAAGCGTTTACCACGCCCAACTGGTAACTGGTAAACAACGCTGTTGACGAAGCGATGCTTTACGTTGAAGTCGGACGGCGCATAGTCAAGCTGCGGATTAAGGTCGTCCTCGTGGCCGGCGAAGCCCGCTCCCGCAGAGCCGATGCCGGCTGCGGCGGATTTGTCATCCATGCTCTTCGCGTACGTATAAACCGTCAACAAAGCCAGATCGCCGCTGCGGTGCTCGAGCTTAATGTTTCCGGCATTGTAGTTGGAATAACCTTCCCAGCTGCTGTTGAGCACGCCTGGAGGGCCAAAGTTCGGCAAAGGCTCGCGGGTGTTGTTAGGGCATTGGTCCGATTGAAAGGCGGCGGAGGTGCCAGGCAGGCCCGCGAAATCTGCCTGACAAGCTGCCAGTTGGGCGCCCGTAAGCAGCGGAGGCGTATTGACATTGATACGATCCAGCAGATGCAGACCGCGGTTCCCCACGTAGTTCACTTCCAACGTGGTGTTTTTGGCGATTTCGCGCTGCACCGACAGCGTGTATTGCTGCACGTATGGATTGCGTGGATGGTCAGAGATGACAACCGCTACAAACTGGCTGCCAAAGATCCCTGGAGTGATGGGAGCAATCGCCGTATTTGGCGGGAATAGCTCGTCGGTTAGCTTGGGCGCAACCGTCGCCGACTGGGTTTGCGGATTAATGGAAGCTCGCTCAATGTATGGGTAGAAGTCGCCAGAATTGTCAATTTCCCGGGCCTCGGAGGAATCCCAAAAGATTCCGTACCCACCGCGAATTACAGTTTTATCGCCGCCGAAGGGGCGGAAGGCAAAACCGAAGCGAGGAGCGAACGGGGTTTTGGAGCTATCAGCGGGATTGCGTCGGCCGCAATAGGTGTACAAACCATTGCCGTCAGGCGCTATCCCATCGGTCTCGAGGGCCGGGTCTGCAAAGCACAACCCTCCTCCAGTGAAGCGCGAGCCACCCGGCATATTCTGATCGTCAAGCCAAAACATGTCGTTATTCTGTTCGTAGGGCACATTGCGCCAATCCCATCGCAGGCCGACGTTCAAGGTCAGGCGATTGCTGACTTTCCAGTCATCTTGCACATAGGGAGCGAAGTAATCAAAAACATAGTGGTGCAGGTTGCCGGGAGTGCCGGGTTTACTAAACGGCCCCGGCGTAAATGTTGCGGCCGCACTGTAATAGCCTAATAAGAAGTCCGCCACTTCATTGCCTGTACCGCACAATCCCGAGGGTGTGGTGCAGCTGCCGCCAAGGCTGTTATGTAATATGTTGGTACTGTTGTAGGTATAACCACCCAGGTAATTTGTCGCCAAATTACGGGCCTCCACGAAGTGCCGGTAATCAACGCCCACCCCGATTGTGTGTTTTCCACGAATCATGGTCATCGAATCGGCGAACTCCCACTCGGGAATGTCGCTAGTAGTGGGATTGTTGACGGGACTGCCAGTGGTGTTGATCGCGTTTGCGCCGCCGTCTCCAAATGTCAGGGTGGGAATGCCGGCCGCGAAGCTGGGAAGGTTGGTGAATACGCCGGTCAAGCCAAGAGCTGAAACCTGGCTACTAGAAATTCCGGGCGCGCCCTGGATTGCGACCGAGTGCAAGTATCCAAAGCGGAAGTTATTCACGTTCCGAGCTCCCAATTCGATCGTGTGCGAGACTGTCCAACTGGTGGACTGCTCATTGAAGGTATTCAGGCTGAAAGTTGGCGATACGTATCCGCCTTGAGCACTTTCATTGTTGTAATTTGCCTTCGTGTAACGGAAGAAAATCTTTCCCGCCCTTCCCAGTTCCTGATCCAACCGGTAGGTCTGTTGATTGGTGGTATTCGGCAAAGTAATTTGTGCCTGGAAATTGTTGAATCCTCCGCCGCAAACCGCTGGATTTGCTACGCATTTTGGAGTCGGTGCCGGGAACACACCGGCTGCGATTTCTACTTGAGCAAGCCGTGAAAAACTGCTCGTGGGAACAACGCCGCCCGGGAACGCAGCTCCGGTTTGGGGATCTCCCGGCATACAAGGTACAGCCACGGTTTGGGTCAATCCGGTCTGGCAAGGCGAACCCGTCGTCAAGTCAAACGGATTTAATCCCGTTCCACCGAAATTACCAGCCAATTCGTCTGGGGTGGGAACAACGCCCTGCATAATACCGCCGTTGCCAATTCGCCAGCCCTCATAGTTGGCCAGCCAAAAGGTTTTATTGCGGCCGTCATAGACCTTGGGAATGTAGACGGGTCCCCCGAGGACAAAGCCGAATTGATTTTGGCGCAGCACCGGCTTCGACGGAGTCGTCTGGAAAGGCGTAGGAGTGAAAGCGTCGAGGGCGTCGTTTCTGAAAAACTCAAAACCTGTGCCATGCAGTTCGTTGGTGCCACTCTTACTGACGATAGCAACCTGATTAGCGCTGTAGCCATATTCTGCGGAGTAGTTTTCGCTTAATACCTTGAACTCCTGGATCGCATCCTGAGACAAAATAACGGCTGGAGTACTCAAGGCCGCATCGGTGTTGGCTAGGCCGTCCAGCATGTAGTTGTTGGATTCGGGTCGGCCACCATTAACACTGATGGCGTTTCCCTCGCCTTGCCGCATCTGACCCTGCTCGCCGACGGTTTGAACGGCGCCGGAGGTAATAAACAGCAGGTTCAAGAAGTTTCGTCCATTCAGGGGCAACTGCTCCACCTGCTTTTGGGTCACAGTCTGTGCGATTGCCGAAGTGTCGGTATCGAGCTGAACCGAGCCAGCTTGCACTTCCACGCTCTCGGTCACCGCGCCCGTCTTCAAAGCGACATTGGCGCGAGCCTGTTGGGCCACGTTCAGGTTAATGTTGTCTACGACACCTTTTTGGAAGCCGGCCGCCGTGACGGTCACCTGGTAGTTTCCTACTATCAGGAAAGGAACCGTGAAGTCCCCCGAGGATGTAGTCTGCGTGTGAGTTGTGACCTTTGTCGCAGTGTTAGTTATGTCAACGCCGGCATTAGGCACTACTGCGCCCGTGGTGTCGGTAACGGTCCCGAGGATTGTTCCCGTGCCACCAGCCTGACCGAAGAGCAATCCGGCTGACACAAGGATAAATAAACAAACCAAGATACTCGTAGTCTTCATCGTCGCTCCCCTTCGAAATCGCTCCGAAAATGCGCATTCAGCATTACTCATAAATTCTCCATCTCCTTGACTCGTTCGCTGAACCCCGAGAACTGCTAGCACTGTCCAGACTTCTCAGGGTCATTCGCCCTTGAATGTCTCTCCCGTTGCAGGGCAAATTCGCGAACAAGTTGCAATCCCATGTTGTTCGAGGAAACAGTTGCCAGAAAATTACACTCTGCCTTCTGCAACGGGCGCGATGCTCCCATCGGTGAGGAATGCTTGTCAAGTTCGACGAAGGAAACGCATTTATTCTGTATTGAGAAACGTCTTTGCGCACGCCTTAGACTCTCGAAAGGCCTGATAACACGCCTGAAGAACGTTTTGGCATTTATTTGCCCCGCGAATTTCATTGAACTCTCTTTGTTTTGCAATGCGAACCGACATTTCGTGCGGAGATCAAACAATCTGGCCCGGAATAATCAGCCTTCCCTAGACGAATTGGGACAATGCAAGGAATTCAAATTCGGCGGCTCAGATCAAGCGGGGGCGATGCCAACGCGGTAAAGATTGTGTCGGTCTACATTAGGCGATCGTTGGAATAAAAATGATCGATGGTCATTGGAGTTACAAGTTTGTGATCGACGAAAACTGCAGGTGGAACTGGCCTCTTGTCCAGAATGTCGAGGCTGACCTTTACCAAAGCAGGACCATAACGTTCGGGGAAAAAAGCAACAGAACCTATAAGCCTGGTATTTGCCTTGCGTATTTCAGCCCGGCCCTCGGGAGAAGCATTCTGTCCCATGACGGCACAAGCATCGCCTCGGCCAGCTTCCTCAAAACCCCGCAACGCACCAATAGCGCTGACATCATTGATGGCGCCTACAAGTATGCGACGGGAACGTGAATTGCGAAGATGCCGGCGCACAATTTCAAAGCTCGGCCCCATTTCTCCATCTCCGTTCAGGTGCGTTACGCGACAATTCTTGGCACTGGGAAGAGCCAGATTTATTCCCACCAACATGCCACTCAGACGCATCTGTGGCAAATTGCCGGCACGCGGCAATTCCAACATGATGATCTCGTCAACCTTCGACTCCCAATGTTCTTTTGCCCAACGCCCAAGGTAGCGTCCACCGATCAATCCAGCCTCGTAGTTATTGGCGCCGTAATATGTCGCTCCCGGATGCGGAATATCGATTGCAATCATGGGAATGCCAGCCTCACGGTATTTGGCTGCGACAATGGGAGCAATGGTCTCGTCAGTTTGAAATTCAATGGCCAGATCGACTTTTTCACGGACCAAAAGATCCGCATTCCGCTGCGCAATCTTCGCGCTGTAGTGATTGTCGAGCGCGATGAGTTCAATGCCTTCTTCCCGTGCGGCTCTTTCGAGACTCGCTGAAACTTCTCTGGAAAATTCGTAGTTGGTCCCCTGCGCGGCATATCCCAGCCGGCAGAGCCGTTGTTTGGTCGCGCGAACGACGGATTGGTATAAGTTCGTGCTGACCTTCTCCACCATTCCACATTTTTCAAGAGTGTATAGGAGACGAAAGCACATCGTCTTAGGGAGTTCGGAGCGTCGCACGATTTCTTTCAACGAAAGAGCTTCTCCGGCAGAGCGGAAACTGGAAAGAATCTTTGAGGAGTGAATCACTGACTTTACGAGATAAGGATCTCTGGTACGAGTCGTGTATTTCAAATCGTCATCTGCGGCGAGTGAATCGGAGGCGATACCCTTGGCGGGCTGATATGCATCCATGATTGAACCCCTTCCCAGTCAACAGAGCCATTACTTCCGGTCGAGGAATCTTAAATGACTTACGAAAAAACGCTTGACTATACCACAATGGTATCGTCGCTATGCACATCTTATATTGGCATATTCGATTTCGCAATCTATTACTGGCGTCCTATTCCCCTGTCCTGAATCGCGGCAATGCCTTAACGTTGCTGGTCGCACCTCGCAGCGGGCATCTAGGCACGTCGATTCTTTACATTTTAGCTCTATTGATCTTCCTACCTCCGCGCGTGCTGGTAATATGCGATCTCGGCTTTTTGGGTCGCGAGCCGTTAAACGCCGCAATAAAGCCTGTCTTTTTCTTGAACGCACCGCGAGTGAATTGCACGAAATCCAGCGTTGTCTTGGACGGTTCGTCCTTACGCCAGACTACATGCACCTCGGTGACGGCGGATGGCGCGTTAAGCGGCAAAGTGGTCAATCGGTCCGAAAACGCAGGGTGGATGGGATTTCTGCCGACAGCAATATAAATCCCTTTGCCAGAGTCAACCAGGATGGATCCCGCTTCGTCGGCGGATATCGTTGCCGTAGAGACAGTTTTCGGCTCGATCCCCTGTTTCCGGAATAGCGCCAGAGTACGATCATAAACGCCGGGAGAGATGCGCCGGTCGATAAGCAATAGGGTCTCATCTTTGAGGTCGGACAACTGAAGCGCCTTGCGCTTTGCCAACGGACTTGTTTTTCGCAGCACGACCGAAAATGGTTCCAGAAATAAAGGCACCGAGACGAGTTGCGCGGCGTCTATCGGCGGACGCATAAAACCCACATCGATCTTGCGATGTATGAACGCCTCGGTCTGAAATCCGGATGGTATGTCCAGGACATCGATCTCTACTCTTGATGCATGACGAAGATATTCGTTCATAACCCGGCTGACAACCTCGCCCAAACCCTTTGCAATTCCTATGCGGACAGTACCGGCCCATCCATTGCTTATTTGCCGGGCGGCCTCAGCTGCCCGCGAAACATGTTGGAGGACAACGCGCGCCTCATTTAAAAAACTGCGTCCAGCATCAGTAAGAAATACCCGGCTACTGTTTCTTTCGAACAACCGAACTCCGAGCTCAGTTTCCAAATCGCGAATATGGCGGCTCACAGGAGGCTGTGCCATGCGAAGACGTTTCGCTGCCTTAGTAAAGTTTAATTCCTCCGCAACCGCTACAAACGAGTAAAAATGCCGGAGTTCCATGCGTGGTCTGTCCTTAGTGGGTTGATTAGCTCAACTGTCGGAATGAGTTTATACCAAATAAGTATCGGTTTGTCCGATATTATGCTTCTGCGGTATCGGCTCATTACCGCGCGGGTATTGACAAAGCAAGCCGCATACGAGAAGCTGCGCAGTCATATGGGTAATCGCTAATCCGCACTCTTAAACATGCCAACAGATGAAGGCAGGCAGTGTGTGAACCGGGAGGATACAAGTGTTTCGTCTTTCAAGATTGTCCCTATTGTTTTTTGTAGTCCTTGCGAATGCATGCTCCCTGAAGGCGCAATTCGGTCCCCCCGAACCACAAGGATCCGGACCTAAACTGAGTACGCCGACAGTATTCCCTCCGCCCGGCACTTATCCAACAACGGAGTCGATCACGCTGCTTGACGAAGATCCAGAAGCCACGCTCCACTACACATTGGACGGAAGCACGCCCACCTCGAAGAGTCCGGCGTACGATCCGCAGAAACTCTTGTCCATCGACGGCATTTACGTCGGCAATCAGGGCCTGAAAAGCGGGTACACGATTCGCGCTGTCGCCATGCGCGAGGGCCGCACCAACAGCGAAATTGCCAATTTTGAGTTTGTAGTCGATCGCCGCGACCACACGGCATACGTGTCAGAAGAAATCCTGCCCGGCGTACGCATGATTCGCGATTCGGACAACGACAAGATGTTTTTGATAAGAGGCGCGAAAAAATATGCGCTTATAGATAGCGGAATGGGTCGTGGAGCGTTGCGGGGGTATATTTCCCAATTTACGGGCGGCCTTCCAATCGAAGTCATTTTTACGCACAACCATCCCGACCACATCGGACAAGCAGATGAGTTTGTTCGCAAGAGCGTAGAGCACATTGGAGAAGCGGACCGCGCGGGTCTCGTGAAGCTACTGGCGAGTCGTGGAATTTCAGACGAACTGATCGCAAAGAACGTAGTCTCGGCTCACGATGGAGATCGGATTGACATCGGGGATCGCTCGCTTGTGATCTATGCAGCCCCTGGCCACACTCCTGGTTCCATTGTCGTGTTTGACGAGGACACCGGATATCTCTTCACTGGCGATGCATTCGGCAGCAATTCGCCCACAGTCCCGGATGCACTGTGGATGCAATGGAGTACAACCCCGCTCGATCGATACCTGGCAATGGTAAAGAACTGCCGAGAGAAATTTCATGGCAAAGTGAAATACATTATGACGGGCCACAATGATCAGCCACTCGTAGGCGAAAAGTATCTTGATAATTTGGAAACCGCTCTTCAGTCGCTGATGGACGAGGGCGACGCCGTCCTAGTGCCATCGTATCGTCCATCTGGACTAAAGCAAGTCGTCGTTGGCGACCGGCTGCACGATCACAATTGGGTGGCGATTAATGTGAATCAGAATACATATTTGCCTGCGCCGATTGACAAGATCGCGGGTCTCACGCGAATCTCGGTTGAAGGCGCTAAACTCTCTCCCATTTTCTCGCCGGCCGTAACGGAGTATACGGTCACTGTCCGCGCAGAAATACACGCTATTGGCGTCATTGCTGAGCCGACTTCAACCCGATCAAAGGTGCTATCCATGAACGGAGAAGTTTTGAAGGCGGGGGTATCAAACGAATTGCCACTGACAGTCAAATCTCGCGGCGTAGGCATTCGGGTACTCTCACCTGATGGGACTCGGACGATGGACTATGTCCTGAAGATATTAAAGCGCTAAGGTACGGGAAATCGAGGTTGACCGGGGGCTTAATCTATTGATTTGGCCGAAGTCGACTCGAAAACGCATGCGTTGGCCTTTTGCTCTTAATCGACGATCTCCTGAAAATTAAAGAATAATCTGCTTTAGTCGAGTCCTACGCTGCCTACGCAAATCAGGAAGATCGGCAGCGTAGGATTCGAACTAAATCTTACTTACAAGTTCGGGATGGACGAGTCTTAGTGGCTGCGCCGCTGCTTCAAGCACGTCCTCCCTAGTTGTGCCGCCCACCACGGTCTGCAGTAGAGGGTGGAACAATTCCTTTCAAGCGCAGATATACCGCCATGCTGCCATACGCTTCATTGTCATGGGATACATTCCCTGCAAGTGCAGCCAGGCGAGAAGTCATTCCACGGAATGACTGCACGGCATCCTTGGCATTGGCGTCGGTCAATGCGCGGTAGGCCCTGTCGCACTCGTCAAACGACTGCTTCAAAGCGGCGGTTAGATCGGATTTCTTGGTCATCGAGCCTGCGTTGAGGCTTTTCTGTGCTCCATTTGCGCGTGAACAGATCGCCATTTGAGCGTCGGCAATATGGGCGACCCATCCGCCAAAGGTGCGCTCTTCTGTTGTAGGAGCGAAGGCATAGTCGGCAGCGGGCATGACATCGGCAGCTTTGGTGAAATTATTTTTTATATTGTTATATCCCTGTTTAATTCCGTCGCTCAAACTTGGAGCAGCGTCCTGAGCGTAAAGCGCAATGGCGAACACGACTGTGAATGCAACCATCAACAAACGACAACTTCTCATGACTTTCACCTCGAAACATTTTTAAGATTCATCTTACAGAGAGTTTAATCTCCCCCGAATGGGCGCTTCTATTTTTGATCAGAACCAAGGTGCCCCGTCCCCGCATTTTTTGCAAGAGTAGGGCAACGGAAATAGCAGCACAGTTTGAAAATAAAGAAAAAGGCTGCATATTGGGATGCTAAGGAGGTTGGTCCAACGCATCACATGACCGCTCTTCAACAAGATTGAGGACAGTTGCAGAAAGTTACAGAGCCCCTCACCGTGCATCTCGCGGCATTAATGTATAAGAGGTACAACTAAACCCGGAGGCACATGAAAGAATCCCTAGCCATCAAGAAAATAAGGAGATCCGAAAGTGCGGAGCAACAGGGACGATTTTCCTTTTCAGCGTTGCATGCGTAGTCCAGATGGGGGCACCCTTAGCTAACGCCCAAGCACAACCTGCAGCGGCCCAAGGCACCACTCAGGGGACGGCCGCTGCTGGAAATGGACCGGTGGATAAACGTATCAAACGGGAATTTGGATTTCATGAACCGGAACCCCTTGATTTTGACGATCACACCGGCTATGTACAGATTTTCGATGGGATAAGCCTGGGGACTGCCAAACGCAGTGTAAGTCATGTAAGACCATTCAAATGTGGGTTAGGTGTGGGTTGGAATTGTTTGTTTTAATTGAACCCTGCCATTGAATGCGCGACTCGACTGAATTGGCTAAGGCCCCGTAGCACAGAAATTCGTAATAGCAGCTTCATCCGCATCCATGAATCGTCCCCACCGACTCACGTCGTAAACCAAAATAGCTTTGTAGGGCTGACCCCCTTTGAGGACATCCTGAAGCAACTGGGCAAGGCCTTCCCGCTGCTTGAGAACAACCCCGCTCTTGCCGCTATCAACATAAGTTCTTACGACAATAAAATTGTTTTGTGCCGCATAATGCGCAAGTGCAGCGCTTTGATTTTCCAGTGAAAAGTTCTGATGTTCCGTGGACATTCGGAGATATTGGGCCACAGGGATTGGTTGCGTCGAAGCAGCATGGCGATCCTCCCTTGTTCTAAAATCCGTTACTTTGTGTAAGGACACGTGTTGAAATCAACTCCCGAAGCCCCAATTTCCGCCGAAGGACAGACCCCCCACTTCGGGCTGCGTCGGAACAGGTGCCGAACGATCTAGAAGCCTCTTGCTTCCGGGTGTTGGCCGATCACAGCGGACTCGTTTTTAACGAATACTGCTGGTGTTTTGTGGATATGCGCAAATATTGAGCGGCAGGAATAAGATTGACAGGGATAGCGTCCCCTTAGAGTCGCACATCGCCGGGAATTAAAAAATCCTTCAGGCGAAAATTCGAGCTGCTCGAAGGCTTGGGCTGCAACTTTCGAGACTGCTGTCTCCTATATCTACAAAGGTTATAGGTCCCAGTCGCGTGGGTGTCGGTGTCCAGGAGGCTATTGCCCATTTCAAAGTAGGCCAGAGATTGACGTTTTCCGGGCCACATCATTTTCAATGGCAACACTTTTCTTGCAATTACTGCAGCGCGTTCTAATGAGTGTCGATCTTCCCGGCGGCACATTGTAAGAATTCATTTCT
>Ga0134126_10002870_pt1 | contig 21662 bp, 15 predicted proteins | sample KB31752_FD_96881 | JGI IMG/M metagenome (GOLD analysis project Ga0134126, IMG submission 96881) | Terrestrial soil microbial communities with excess Nitrogen fertilizer from Kellogg Biological Station, Michigan, USA - KB3-175-2 | ecosystem: Environmental > Terrestrial > Soil > Unclassified ... | reverse complement strand
GGCTTTGAAGGCCACGAGAGTCGCCGGACCCCTTTCGCCTCCGCGGGAAGCAAGCGCCGGATAAAAATATCGCATTTTGGACCGGGATGGTACGCGTTTCGGGGCGCGGGTAAGCCGCCGCGGCTGGGGGACTCGGGCGAGAGTACGCGTTTTGCTGTATTCACGCGGTTGGCGGCGAGCCGTACGGTATTTAGAGGGGAATCCGTGCGGAGCGGCTTTGTGGCACATTAGATTTTTCCGGCCAAGGGGCGGTTCAGGAGGGAACTCATGGCGAGATACGGCAGAGCGGCGGGCAAAAGCGTGAAGCGCGCAATGCACAAGAAAAAGCATGGCACGCTGCGTTCTGGCAAATCTGGCAAGGGCGGGCGCGTGAAGAGCAGGAAACAGGCGATTGCCATCGGGCTTTCCGAAGCGCGAAAAAAGGGCGCAAAAGTCCCGCGGAGACGAAAGAAATCGTGATCGGGCAACCTGCAAGTCCCGGCGCTTAGGCGCGGGAAAACAAGTCAAGCGATTCGGCGATGCGATCGTGAATGAAGCGCAGGTCCGCGGGAGGGGTGACGTAAGGGGGCAGGACGTAGATCACGTTGCCGAGCGGGCGCAGCAGAATGCCGGAGCGCAAGAAAAAATCGTAGAGCCGCGGCTTGAGATTCGAGAAGTAGCCGGCGTCGGGGGCGCGGAGCTCGATGGCGGCCATGGCGCCGATCGAGCGCACGTCCGCCACAGCGGGATGATGGCGGATGGCGGCGAGGCGCTCGCGATGAATCGCGGCGATTGCGGCGATTCGATCGAAGACGGGTTCGTCACGAAAGATTTTCAGGCTGGCGACGCCCGCGGCGGCACCAATCGGATTTCCGGTGTAGGAATGGCCGTGGTAGAAGGCGCGCATGCGATCCGGGGAAACGAACGCCTCGTGAATGAACTCCGCGCAAGCCGTGGCTCCCATGGGAACCGCGCCCCCGGTAAGACCCTTCGATAGGCACACAATATCCGGCAGGACGTCCGCCAGTTCACAGGCGAACATCTTCCCGCAGCGACCGAAGCCGGTAAGGACTTCGTCGGCGATCAGAAGCACGCCGTACTCGGTGCAGAGCGCGCGAAGGCGCTGCAGGAATTCGACGGGATGCACAATCATTCCGCCAGCGCCTTGCAGCAGCGGCTCGGCAATTACGGCGGCGATTTCGCCATGTTTTTCTTCCAGCAGGCGCGCGAGCTTTTCGACACAATCCAGAGAACACGAGTCGCGCGTCTTGCCGACCGGGCAGCGATAGCAATACGCCGAATGGACGCGGTGCACGGGGAAGCGCATGGACTGGAAAGGATCGTTGAACGCGGAATCGTCGCCTACGGACATCGCGCCGACGGTATCGCCGTGATAGGCATGCTCGAGCGCGACGATTCCGGTTTTCGCCGGCTGTCCGGCATTTTTCCAGTATTGGACCGCCATTTTCAGGGCGACTTCGACGGCCGTCGAGCCGTCGTCCGAAAAGAATAGGCGGGTCAGTGTGGGCGGGAGAACCTCGCGCAGGCCGGCGGCGAGCTGCTCCGCGGCATCGTGCGTGAAGCCGGCAAGCAGCACGTGATCGAGGCGCGCGGCCTGAGCGGCGATGGCGGCGGCAATGGCCGGATGGCCGTGGCCGTGGATATTGGTCCACCAGGAGGAGATTGCGTCAATCAGGCGGCGGCCGTCGTCGGTATAGAGGTAAGGGCCTTCGGCCTTCGCGATTCGAATGGGCGCGGGATCGAGAGCCTCCTGCGTGAAGGGATGCCAGATGTGAAGGGCGCTCGCCATAGCGAACGACGATCATAGGTCAGTGCGAGGGCAGTGACAACGCTCGGCACACGGTTCTTGTAGATGAAGCGCCGCGCGGCTTATGCGCGGAAATCGCGGGCGGAGAAATGCCGGCGGAAGGCTGCGAGCAGCGCGTTGCGATTCAGCGCGCGCAGCAAGGGCAGGCGACCAAGCACGCGGACGCGTCCGTAGTGTTCGATGGCTTCGTGATTGGCGCGATTTGCATTGCCGACGAGAATGACGCCCCGAACGGCAAGTCGCGCGGCGCGCAAGGCGGCGAGCGAGAGCAGCGTGTGATTGATCGTGCCGAGCGTGGTGCGAGAGACGAGCAGCACTGGTAAGGCAAGTTGCTTCATGAGGTCGGTTGTGAGTTGCGAGCAATTGATCGGAACGAGCGCGCCGCCGGCGCCTTCGACGATGAGTGTTTCGCCGCGCGGCACGGCTGGGAGACGAATCGAGGCGAGACGAATGCGAACGCCCGCACGAGCGGCGGCGAGATGAGGGGAGACGGGCGGCGCGAAGCAATAGGTTTCGGGAAAGGCGCGCGAAGCGGAAAGGCCGGCGAGGCGCATGACCGTGCGGCGGTCGGTGCCCTCGCGCGAGCCGGTCTGAATCGGCTTCCAATAGCTTGCGTGGAGCGCGGCGCAGAGAAGCGCGGACACAGTCGTCTTGCCGACGCTCGTGTCTGTGCCGGTGACGAAAAATTGCGGGCTTTTCATGCTACGAATGAGACTGAGCGTGCAAGCCCGGGCGGGCTGGGTTGCGGCGCCGCGAGGCTACATGACATGAACGAGATTGGCGGGACGCTCGGCCGAAAGCCGCGGCGCTTCGCCAAGCGCGGCGACCAGGCGATGCACGTCTTCCCAGGTGATTTTGCTGGTGAGCGAAAGACGCAGGCGAGAGGTGCCGACCGGAACCGTGGGCGGGCGGATCGCGCGGACGGCGAATCCGGCGGATTGGAGCTTGGCGGCGGCGCGCAGGGCAGCTTCATTTTCGCCGAAAATCACGGGCACGATCTGGCTGGAAGAGTGGCACGGCGGAAAATTTGCGAGGGCGAGTTCGGCGCGCAATACCGAGGCAATTTTTGAAAGATGATTGCGGCGGCCGTGGGCCTCGCGAACCATGCCGAGCGCCGCGCGAATCTGGTGGGCGAGATAGGGCGGCATAGCCGTGCTGAAAATAAAGGTGCGCGCGCGATTGACGAGATAGTGGCGCAGTTCGCTTGAGCAGCCGACGAACGCGCCGGCGCTGGCAAGGGCCTTGCCGCAGGTATAGACGATGGCGAGCACTTCGCGCTCGATGCCGTGTTCGGCGGCGATGCCGCGGCCGTGCGGCCCGCGGACGCCGATGGCATGGGCTTCGTCGAGGACGAGCTCCGCGCCGTGAGATTTCGCAATTTCGATCAGGCGCGCCACCGGCGCGATATCGCCCTCCATGCTGAACACCGTTTCGCTGACGATCAGCTTGGCGCCGTGATGATCGCGATGGGCGCACAACGATTCTTCGAGCGCGGCGAGATCGCAGTGCGGATAGATCACTTTGCGGACGCGCGAGAGGCGGATGCCGTCAATGATGCTGGCGTGATTGAGCGCGTCTGAAAAGACAATGTCGCCCGGCTGCAGCAGGGAATTGAGCAGCCCGAGATTCGCAGCGTAGCCCGAACCGAAATAAAGCGCGGATTCCATCCCCGCGAAGGCCGCGAAGTCTGCTTCGAGCGCTTCCCATTCGTGGCAATTGCCGGAAAGCAGGCGCGAGCCAGTGGAGCCGACCGACGCGGCGCGCGCGGCGCCCTCTAGCACGGCCTGGCGAAGGCGCGGCTCGGAGGCAAGGCCGAGATAATCGTTGGAGTGAAGATTTACGCCGGCGGGCGTATCCAGAGTGCGAAATTGCGCGTCGTCGCGGAGAGCCTCCAGTTCGGAGGAGACTCGGCGGCGGAAGAACGTGTCACGAAGCGGCGACATTTTGCAGAACCCTCATTCCTAATTTTTGCAGCAGGCGTTCATCGTCATCGGCGGCGGGATTGGGCGTGGTCAGCAGACGCTCGCCGGTGAAGATGGAATTGGCGCCCGCGAGAAAACAGAGCGCCATGGTTTCCTGGGACATTTGGCGCCGCCCGGCAGCGAGGCGGACGCGCGAAGCGGGCATCAGGATGCGCGCGGTGGCGATCGACCTCACCATTACGAGGGGGTCGAGATCGGCGGCTTCGGCGAGCGGCGTTCCCTCGGCACGAACGAGCATATTGATCGGCACGCTTTCGGGATGCGGATCGAGAGACGAAAGCTCGTGCAGGAGGCCGATGCGGTCCTCCTCCGATTCGCCCATGCCGAGAATGCCGCCGCAGCAGACCGTGATACCGGCACGGCGGACGCTGGCGATGGTGCGCAGGCGGTCGTCATAAACGCGCGTGGTGATGATATCGCCGTAGAACTCGCGCGAGGTGTCGAGATTGTGATTGTAGGCAGTGAGGCCGGCTTGGCGGAGGCGCAGAGCCTGGTCATCGGTGAGCATGCCCAGTGTGCAGCAGACTTCGAGGCCGAGGTCCGCGACGCCGCGCACCATCGTGAGAACGCGCTCGAAGGGCTCGCCCGCGGGAATCTGGCGCCAGGCCGCTCCCATGCAGAACCGCGTGGCACCTTCGGCGCGAGCGCGGCGAGCGGCGGAGAGAACGTCAGCGGGGTCCATCAGGTCCTCGCGCGAGAGGCCGGTCTCGTAATGGGCGCTTTGCGGGCAATAGGCGCAATCTTCCGGGCATGCGCCCGTCTTGATCGAAAGCAAGCGGCAGAGCTGGACTTCATCGAGACGATGGAACTGGCGATGGGCTGTCTGTGCCTGGTAGATCAGTTCGGGCAGCGGAAGCGAGTAGGTCGCGCGGATTTCTTCGCGCGTCCAATTGTGGCGAACCTGCATGGTGTTCCGACCTGACGAGGATTCTAGAAAAAAATGTCGGGCGAGGCGGCCAGCAGCACGGCTTCGCCAAACCGCAAGAGCATAACAGCGGCAGGCGGGCAATTCGAGAGCAAATTCAAAATTTTCGGCCGGGCGTGAGGGGTGGGTACTAAGGTGCTCGAAAGCGGGAATCTAAGATCATGGCCGGGCGCGAAAATCGAGGACTGTTATTTTACAACTTGTTTACAAGGGATTGCGATCCGCGGCGTTCCTCGCCATGTAATATGCGCGAATGGGTTCGAGACCCCCACAGATGTTTCCGCTGACGTCCGCGCGCTTTTCCCTGGCCATGCGGGTTGCCATCTATCATGAGACCGAATAGGGGCTCCATCATACGATGGGTTAGCGATCTGCGGAGCGGGGTCTGCAGCCTCCTCCACACCGGGGGATATGTTGCGGCCGGTTTCTTCGTACTTTCAGGATTTGTGTTGGCATACAACTCCTCCCTTGCCCGGGGGTGGATCCCGGAAGAACCAAAGCGGTTTGGCATCGCCCGGTTCGCAAAGGTTTACCCTGCTTATTGCGCAGGACTCCTGCTTATTCCGCCCTTTATTGCAAAAGGGCTGTACAACCAAGTCACTAGATCCAACGCGGCGCACTGGGGGCTTGCCGCGGTATTTTCTTGGTCCAGTGCTGGTTCCGAAACTTCGCAGTTGCCGGGCACGGGCCAGACTGGGTCGCTATCAAAGGAAGCGCTTTTGATCGCACCGTGGTGAGTGGAATGGTCAGCCAGCGAATGTTCCAATCGCGTTCCTTGCCGTGTAGTACGGCCGGAATGGATTCGAAGCCACCCCATTTGTTTCCGCTGACTTCCGTGAGATTTATCCTGGCGATGTGGGTTCTTGCGTACCACCAGTCCTTCGTTTATTCAACGGATCAGATCGCACGGCTTCCGCAGCCGCTTTTCTGTTTCTTGCGCATGGCACCTATCGCGCTTGGATTCTTCTTTGTGCTCTCCGGTTTTGTCCTGGCGTACAACTATCCGCTCGACAAACGCTGGAAATCCGATGCCCGGAAACGATTCGCCATAGCGAGGTTTTCGAGGATATACCCGGCGTATTGTCTGGGGCTTCTGCTGACCCTTCCGTTTGCCGCCAAAGCTCTGCTGAATCGCTCAACCGTCTTGCACGGTATCAGGTTGGCGGTAACCGCGGCGCTTAATTGGACACTGCTACAATCTTGGACTCCCTGGACGGCCCTTAAATGGAACCCTCCAGGCTGGTCGCTCTCGAATGACGTATTTTTCTATTTTTGCTTCCCAGTGATCGGGATCGTGCTGTGGCGATTCTCGCGACGGTGGGCTCTGCTGGGGGTTGGCTTGCTGCTCTGTGCGGCGGCTGCCGTTCCGCAGATGGTGCTGCTCGCCAAGGTCGCACATGGCTGGGCGCATCAGGAGGTGTGGCCGGGACCGACGCTCGTTGAACTATGGCTCACGAGATTCAACCCCGTTGCGCGGTTGCCTGACTTCTGCGCGGGGATCATTCTGGCGCGCACGTATTCGATTCTGAGGGAACGCGGTCACTGGTTGGTTGGCCGCGGCCATTGGCTGTATTTACCCGCTCTCGTTGCAGAGGCGTGCGCCATTCTGCAGTTCCAGAAACTGCCACCCCAGCCCGGGTACGACGGCCTTCTTCTCCCGCTAGATGGTTGCATCATCCTAGGATTCGCGCTTGGCGGGGGAGTTCTGGTGCGCGCGCTTTCCATGCGCTGGATGGTGTTCCTGGGCGATGCGAGCTTCGCCATCTATCTTTTGCATACGCCGATTAAGTGGTGGATGGAGGCGCTCGCCAAAAGTCGGCACACGGACGCGCTGTGGAGCGGAGGAGCCACCACGTTTTACGTGTGTTTTGTGGTCGCGGTTTCTTGTATCGTCTACGAATATGTCGAAAAGCCGCTGAACCGTCGCCTGAGAGCGCGGCTCGGCGCTCGCCTCGATCGGACGCAGGACACCGCGCCAAAAACGCCAGCGACCGGCTGGCGCGCGGCTAGCGGATGAGGCGCTCGAGCGCTTCATGCACGAGAGGAAGCGCGGCGGGTAGAAGGGCGAGTGCTGCGACCGCCAACGCCGCGCAGGCGCCGAGGCAGAAATTCCTGGCACGCGGTTGCGCGGGAGGCAAAGGCGCTGCCGGTTGCGCGCGCAACAAGCGCTCGACGCGGGCAGCGAGGTTTTCATCTCCGCTGACGAAGGGCGCGAATAGCGGCGACAGCCGCGCGGGCGTTCCCAGGCGGGCGACACGCAAGAGCGTCTCGGCAAGTGCGACCGAGCGGCCGGGATCATTGTCTGCCGCTTCATCGTCGGCGGCCCACTCGGCGAAGACCGCCCACGCCGCTTCTATCTTCCGGAATGTGCGCGAAAAGGGAATGACGTCCGGTGCGAGCAGCAGCAGTCGTTTCCAGTTGTCGCCAGAGCGCCGGTGGGCGTCTTCATGGCGCAGCGCAAGCTCGAGCTGCTCGACGGAGAGCGACCGGGCCACGCCGGAAGAGAGAATGATCCGCGGGCGCACAAAGCCGGCGAGGGCCAGCACGGGGGATTGGGTGTCAATCACGCGCAGCGTGCGTCCGCCGAGGGAGATCTCGGGCATATTCATCGGCTCAAGCGCGGCGGCGGGATCAAGCCAGCGCAGGGCGCGAATGGCGCGAACCGCCGACCATATCCAATTGGCCAGTCCGAGCAGGGCGATTACCGAACACCCAAGGCCAATCGATTCGACGCGTCGCGTCGGCTCGAGCCACAGATAACTCGGAAGGCAGAGGGCGAGCACGGCGAACGCGGCCGCAGCCGGCGGCAAAAGGCGCAGCGCGAAGAGCATCTGCTCCGCCGCGCGGACGTTCATGCGAGCGGCGCGGCGAATTGCTGCGGGGGAAAGAATTCGAGCAAGCAGGCCCAGTGCGGCGTTCACCAGGAAAAAGGACGCCAGGCACAGAATTGCGATCCGGAGGACGTAGGGGGCGCTCATGGCTTTGATTTCCGCAGCAGGTCGCGGCGCTTCAGCCGGACTTTATTCTCCAGGTCTTCGAGCAGCTTTTCGTCATGCCGGCCCGCAGCTTCCAGGAAGCAAGAGACGAGCAAATCGCGGGCGGGCTCAGGGCCGGCCAGAAAGGACGCGATGAACTCACCGGCCCTTTGGCGTTCCCATTCCTCGCGCGAGAACCGAGCGGAATAAAGAAACGCACGGCCCGAAATCCGCCGCTGCAATAGGCCTTTTTTGAAGAGGCGTTCGAGCGTGGTCATGACGGTGGTGTAGGCCAGCGGCCTGCCAAGGATGCGCGACACGTCGCGCACGGTTCCTTCGCCGCCGGTCCAAACCGCATCCATTACCTGGCACTCGAGCGTGCCAAGCGCGGTGAGCTTCCGCGAAGATTTCGCGGGATCGGTGATGCGCTCGTCGGTTCGCGCGCCAATGAAATCCATGGTGGTTTGCGAGCGGGCTCATTCCACGCGCGCTCAACAGGCGCGATTCTAAACCCATTTGAGCGCTTGTCGAAGAGCAAATTAACCGGACTCCAGGCGCGTACCGAGCCCCGACCGCTCAAAACCTGCGAACCGACTATAAATTGCGGCAGGAACTGCTGCGCTTTAGGATTTGTTCCGGCCTGCCGCGGCTGACCTTTGCTGCGCGCGGACGCCGGGTGCGACGGGCTGCGGGCCCGGCTTCTGTCGCGCGGGGAATTGCGCCTCGGCACCAGAAGAGATCTGGGCCGAGTGTGACGGGTTCTCGCCTTGAGCGAGAGATCTTCCGGACGCAGCGGCCAATTCTCGCTCGGCGCGCGTCCAATCCTCGATGTCTTTGCCGTGTTCGCGGCCACGCTCGCAGTACAGTTCGTACGCGCGCCGCTGAATCTGTTCTCTATCTAGGTAAATACTTTCCATTTATTATGCCTCCCGGGCTGATGAATACAAACACGTAGAGCGTACTGGGGCTTTTTTCGCGCCGCAATCGGGTGAAGGGTGTAGGCCGCTCTAGGACCCGGGCTCACCTGCCTTAAGCTGCGAACTTCGGGCCGCCTGTTTGCCTTCCGATCCCAGTTGTTCCACTTCCGCGCGCAGACGCGGCAGGGCGTGAGGATACTTCTGCTGGAGAAATTGGATCAGCTTTTCGCGCACGTAGCAGCGCAAATCCCAGGCCGTTCCGCCGTCGCGGGCGTCCATCAACGCACGAATCTTGACCGTGCGTTCGCTGGCATCGGTCACTTGGAGGACCGCCACCTGGCCCTTCCATTTGTCAGTGGATTTCAGAATTCGCTGGAATTCTTGGCGCAGCTCTTCGACCGGGACGGAATAGTCGGTACAAATCTCGACCGAGCCTAGCAGGTCGGCGCTTTGGCGCGTCCAATTCTGGAACGGATTTTCGATGAAATAGGAGAGCGGCACGATCAGACGCCGCAAATCCCAGATGCGGATTACGACGTATGTCGCTCCAATTTCCTCGATCCATCCCCATTCGCCTTCCACCACCACGGCATCCTCAATCCGGATCGGCTGCGTGAGCGCGATCTGAACGCCTGCAATCAGGCTCGAGAGCGTGCCCTTCATGGCTACACCAACCACCAGTCCGGCAAGGCCTGCCGATGCCAGCAGGCTCATGCCAATGTGTTTGATGGTGGGAAAGGTCATCAGCATGATTCCCGCCGTGATCACAATCACGATTACCACCGCGATCCGATGCAGGATTCCCATCTGCGTGTGTATACGGCGCGCCTCGAGGTTATCCGCCACATCTACTTTGTGCCTTGCGGCGATCAAGTCCACGAGCACGTCCGTACAGAGAATGACGAGCCAGGCAATCGCCGCGATGAGGCCGAGCCCGAGAACGTGCTCGACAGCGGTCCGCCCCGCCGGCGGCAGCTTCGCTTCGGGCACCGCAAGCAGCAGCGCGACGAGCGGCAGAATCCACTTCGACATCCTCTGGCTATGGCGAACCAGGGAGCCTGCCAGCACCGTTTTCCGGTGTCGCGCGAGTCGTCGCAGCAGCAGGTACACGACTCCATGCGCGCCGAGCGCAACCACGATGGCGCCGGCGATGACAACGGCTGACCACAGCCATGCGTGCCAATTCTTAAGCAGCAAATCCATTTCGGCGTCCTTTCATAAAGGCGGCGCTTCCGGTTATTGCTCAACCCGGCCCCGAGTGCGGCGCAGCCCGTCGCGCGGGGCCATTTTTTCAGTGTACGACAGGGGTGCCGCCCGGCCGCGCGCGGAATTTTGAAATCCAGTGCTCCAAACCGGCGTGGGGCGCGGTATGATGCTCTGCCGGTTCGCGCAAGCGGCACCGGCCCTGCCGATCGCGGGGCTTATTCCGGTCCCGCGGAGGCGCCGATAATTCCTAACGGAGAATATATATGCGCCGCATTTGTGTCCGTTTTTTGCCGCTCGTACTCGCCCTTGTTTGTCTCCTGGTAGCCCCCGCCCTGTTTGCGCAGGCCGGGCAGACAATTGATCTGACGGTGGACGCGACGCAGGCGCCCGAAAAAATCGTACACACAAAGATGGTGGTTCCGGTGAAACCGGGCCCCATGATTTTTTATTATCCGAAATGGATTCCGGGCGAGCACGCCCCTGATGGCCCCGTGGAGAACGTCACCGGGTTAAAGTTTACGGCCAATGGAAAGACCATTTACTGGCAGCGCGACCTGCTGGATGCCTGGACGTTTCACGTGACGGTGCCCGACGGAACGAACCGGTTGGAAATTTCATTCGATTATCTCGAACCCGCCGGAGGCGAGTACACGGCCGGGTCTTCCGCTACCGACAAGCTGGTGGATATCAATTGGAATCAGAATTTGTTGTATCCGGCGGGGACACCCGTGCAGCAACTTAATTATACTGCGAAGCTGGTGCTGCCGCAGGGCTGGAAATTCGGCACGCCGCTGCCCATCGAAAGCCAATCAGGAAGCGAGATTACGTTCAAGCCAGTCGAGTTGAACCGACTGGTAGATTCGCCGGTGATTGCGGGCGAATATTACCGCGCGATTGATCTGACCCCTCCGGGAGAGTCCATTCATCATGAATTGGATATCGTGGCCGATAGCGCCGCGGCGCTGAACATGAGCCCGCAGGTGCAGAAGGGCATGACGAATCTGGTGGCCGAAGCGGGGAAGCTTTTTGGCTCGCGCCATTACCGCGACTATCATTTTCTGCTTACGCTGAGCGATCACGTGGCTCATTTCGGCCTCGAACATCATGAAAGCGACGACAGCCGCCTGCCCGAACGCACGCTCCTCGGCCCGCAGGCAGGCGTCGCGCTGGGTGGGTTGCTGGCCCACGAATACGCGCACTCATGGAACGGAAAATTCCGGCGTCCGGCGGACCTGAGCACTCCCTACTACGAAGAGCCGGAATCCACCGATCTGCTGTGGGTCTACGAAGGATTCACCGATTTTGCCGGGCCGCTGCTTGCGACGCGCAGCGGCTTGTGGACCGAGCAGCAGTACCGCGACTACCTGGCGGGCATCGCCGCGATGCTTGGGCCGGGGCGCCCGGGCCGGACATGGCGTCCGCTGCTTGACACGGCAATCGCGGAGCCTGTGCTCGGAAACGTGGGCGCCGAATGGATCAATTGGCGACGCGGCACGGATTATTACGATGAAGGCGATCTGTTGTGGCTCGAAGTGGCCACAATCATTCACCGGGAAAGCCAAGGAAAGAAGTCCATTGATGATTTCTGCCACATTTTTCATGGCGGACCCAACAATGGCCCGGAGTTGAAGACTTATACCTTGAACGACGTGGTGCAGGCGCTGAACCAGGTGGTGCCATACGATTGGGCTGGGTTTTTCCACGAGCGGCTAACGTCCACTTCGGCTGCTGCACCAGCGGGCGGCATCGAAAACGGCGGCTGGAAGTTCGAATTCAATAGCGAGCCGCCGAAGGGCACCGGCCGGCGCCCCATCCCGCCGGATGCCTACTCGATCGGATTGCTGCTGAAGGGCGACGGCTCGGTCACAGATTCGATCATGAACGGGCCGGCTTACAACGCCGGGGTCACTCCCGGAATGCAGGTGGTTGGCGTGAACGGTCGCGTGTATACGCACGATAGGCTGGAGGAAGCTATCGAGGCGGCGAAAGGCAATTCGCAGCCGATCAGCCTTCTTGTGCTCGACGACGAATACTACAAGACTTGCAACGTGGATTATCACGGCGGATCGCGCTATCCGCATCTGGTCCGCGACGAGAGCAAGCCGGATTACCTGGACGAACTGGCCAAGCCCAAAGCCGCGGGCGAATAGACCATCGGTGGGGTGCTTGGCGGCCGGATCGTACTAAAACTCTGTTTCTTCGCAACGGACGCGTTCGAGAAAGGCAGGCGCATGAAGAACCACGCGATGTCGCAATCTCTCGAATCTGAATCGCTGCGCTGCACGCCGGGCTGCGCCGGCAACGGCGGCTCACGTTTCACGGGCTTGCCGGTATTTTTCGCCGCGCTTATTGCGGCAATGCTGTGCTTCGTGCCTCCTTCCCTCGCGCAGCAGTACGATCCCAGCCTGTTCTCCGGGCTGCATTGGCGGTTGATTGGCCCGTTTCGCGGTGGCCGGAGCAACGGCGTGACGGGCGTGCCTGGCCACCCGGATACCTTCTACTTCGGTTCAGTGGGCGGCGGCGTGTGGAAATCGGATAATTCCGGGCGGACGTGGAATCCGATTTTCGATTCCGAGCCCGTGGCTTCGATCGGTGCCATTGCCATTGCGCCGTCGGATACGAACGTCGTGTACGTCGGCACAGGCGAGGCGGATATGCGCTCGCAGATTTCGTTTGGCGACGGAATGTACAAGTCTACCGATGCGGGCAAGACCTGGACCCATATTGGACTGGACAACACGCGCCAGATCGGGCGCGTTCTGGTGGACCCGCACGACGCGAATCTGGTCTTCGTGGCAGCGCTGGGGCACTCGTATGGGGCGAACCCGGATCGCGGCGTCTACCGCTCGCGCGATGGCGGGGCCACCTGGCAGAAGGTGCTCTACAAGGGCGATAGCGTCGGCGCGATTGACCTGGCTTTCGATCCACGCGACTCACGCACCGTCTATGCGGCCCTGTGGAACACGCGTCGGCCGCCCTGGAGCATCTATCCGCCTTCGTATGGCCCCGGCAGCGGAATTTTTAAGTCCACCGACGGCGGCGATACCTGGCAGCAACTCGCGGGCGGATTGCCGACGGAACGCGTGGGACGCATTGGCATCGCCGTGGCGCCCACGGATGCGAACCGCGTCTACGCCATTGTGGACGCGAAGCAGGGCGGCCTTTACCGCTCGGACGACGCGGGCGCTACGTGGCGGCTGATGTCGAATCAGGGGCGTATCTGGGGCCGCGGCTGGTATTTCTGCAACGTGGTGGTGGACCCGAAGGACGAAAACACCGTCTACGTCTCCGATACGTCGGTCTACCGCTCAACGGATGGCGGCACAAACTGGACCGCGATCAAAGGTGCGCCGGGCGGGGATGATTATCACCAGCTCTGGATCTATCCGGACGATCCGAAGCGAATGATTTTGGCAAGCGATCAGGGGACGATTGTCACCGAAGACGGCGCGCTCACCTGGAGTTCATGGTACAACCAGCCGACCGCAGAGCTCTACCATGTGGCGGCCGATTACCGCTTCCCCTATTGGGTTACTGGGGCGCAGCAGGATAGCGGGGCTGTCGGCGTGCCGTCGCAAAGCAGTCACGGCGAAATTTCGTTCCACGATTGGACCGGGCTCTGCACCGGCGGCGAGAGCGGCTACACGGCGCCCGATCCGTTGCATCCGGACATTCTCTTCGGTAGCACGGTTTCGCGCTGCAATGTGGTGACCGGCGAGCGGCGCAACATCTCGCCGGAAATCGGCCGCGATGGCCCGTTCCGCAAGACGTGGACGCTGCCGTTGGTTTTCTCCGAGGCCGATCCGCACGCGCTCTATTTCGGCGCGCAATACCTGTTTCGCACGCTCGACGGCGGCAATAGCTGGTCGCAGATTAGCGCGGATCTGACGCGCGAAAATCCCGGCGTGCCGCCAAATCTGGACGCGGCGACGACGGCGGATGCGCCCTCCTACGAGCGGCGCGGTGTGATCTACACGATTGCGCCCTCGCCCATTCCGGCGCACGCGCAGCTTATATGGATCGGCACCGACGACGGCTACATCCAGATGACGCCGGATGGCGGCAAAACCTGGCATAACGTCACGCCGCCGGAACTGACGCCCTGGAGCAAGATCGTCATGATCCAAGCGTCCCATTTCAACCCGGCGGAGGCCTACGCCGCCGTGGACCGCCATCGCCTCGAGGACAACGAGCCTTACATCTATCGCACGCGCGACAGCGGCAAGACGTGGCAGCGGATCACGACCGGGCTGCCCGCAGGCGTCTACGTGCAAACCGTGAAGGAGGATACGAAGCGCAAGGGGCTGCTCTTCGCGGGCACGGAACTCGCCGCATGGGTTTCGTTCGATGATGGCGACCACTGGCAATCGCTGCAATTGAACCTGCCGCCGGTCTCGATGCGCGATTTGGCGATTCATGGAGACGATTTGATCGTCGCCACGCACGGCCGCGGATTCTGGATCCTCGACGACATCACGGCGCTGCGCCAGATCACGGAGCAAGTGTCGCAATCGGATGCGTATCTTTTCCGGCCCGCGGCAGCGATCCGCATGCAGCCCGGCACGGAGGACAGCACGCCGCAGCCGCGCGACGAAGCGCTGGCCGATAACCCGCCCGCCGGTGCGATGATTGACTATTACTTGAAGTCGGATTCCGCGCAGCCGGTGACGCTCGAGATTCTCGATTCCACGGGCACGGTCGTCCGGCGATACTCAAGCGCGGATCATCCGCGGCCCGTGAATCCGAATACACTCGACGTTCCGGCATTCTGGCGACCCACGCCGCAGCCACTTTCCGCCGCGGCGGGAATGCACCGCTGGATGTGGGATTTGCGCTACACGCCCGCCCCCGGCGGCGGGCGATACGGCGGCGAGTACGGCTTTCCGGGCCCCGGCGGCGTGACCACCCCGCCGGGCGCGTACACCGTGCGGCTCACCGCGGACGGCAAGAGCTACACGCAGCCGCTCACCGTGAAGCTCGATCCGCGCATTAAGGTGGCTGCCGCCGACCTGCAGAAGCAATTTGAGACAGCCAACGCGATTGCTCGCAATCAAGGCGAGGTCAATATGGCCCGCGGCGAAACGCAGCAGGTGCGGGCGCAAATTCGCGATCTCCGCGCGAAGGCGGCCGGCAATGCTTCGCTTTCCTCGGCGCTCGATGCGCTGGGCGCAAAGGCGGATGCGATTGGCGGCACCCCGCCGACTCCGGTTGCGCCCGGGAATCAGCCCGAGCCGCCGAAGGAGCGCACGAGCTTCACCTACCTGAGCGGCGAATTCGTGCAGATTTTTGGCGCCGTGAATGGAGGCGATGCCGCGCCGAGCACGGATGCGTTGCAGGCGCTTGCACGGGCGCGCAGCGTGCTTGCGGCAACCACCGCGAAGTGGAATGCTGTGAAGACGAAGGACCTGCCCGCGGTAAATGCGCAATTGAAGCAGGCGGGCCTGCCGCAGATCGTAATACGTGCCGGGGCGCCGCCCACGCCGCTGCGCAACCGCCGCGGCTAAGCCTTAGTGAAAATCGTGGGATGCCGGGGCGGCCTTCGTAACCGCGAGCGGCCACACGCGCTCGGCCTTCACTGAAAGCGTGTTCTCCTGGTTCTGCAGCCGTCCTTCAATCAGCAAAAAGCCTTCATGGACGATAGTCAGATGGCTTTCCTCGAAAAGGCGCGGGGCGATAATGGCATTGGAAATTCCGGTTTCGTCCTCGAGGCTCAGGAATACGAAACCCTTGGCCGTGCCCGGGCGCTGCCGCGCAATCACGGCGCCCGCCACGCGCACGCGCGCCCCGTCCGCCACGCCCTGCAAATCGCTCGCGGAAAGGATCCCTTTTTTTTGCAATTCCCGGCGGTGATAGGCCAGCGGGTGCGGGCCCGCCGTCATCCCCATGTGGCGAAAGTCGGCTACCAGGCGCGCCTCGGTGCTCATGGGCTTGAGAGCAAAGGATGCGTCTCCCTCCGGTGTGGCGATAGCGCCCTGCGATTCTTCCTGCTCGTCGAGTAAGGGCCCGGCGCGGCGCGAGGCGCGGTCGATCTGCCATAGCGCGTCGCGGCGATGAAAATTGGGATTGTCGCCGAGGCGATTGAGTGCACCGATTTCCGCCAGCGCGGCAAGCTCCGATTTTTGAACGCCGGGGACGCGGATTTTCAATTCGTTGATCGAGCGAAATGCGCGCAGCGAGCGTTCTTGGACGATTTGCCGTGCGATTTCCTCGCGCAGGCCTTTCACGTAGCGCATTCCCAGCCGCAGGCAAAAGCCGCCGGCTTCCGGGCGCGGCGGGTCTTCGAGCGTGCAAACCCAGTCCGAGCAGGTCACGTCAATCGGGCGAACGCGCAGCCCGTGGCGCTGCGCATCCTTCACCAGCGTGGCCGGGGAATAGAATCCCAGCGGATAATTATTAAGCATCGCCGCCGTGAACGCGGCCAGATAGTGGCATTTCAAATAGGCGCTGGCATAAGCGATTAGGGCGAAGCTGGCCGCGTGGGATTCGGGGAAGCCGTAGAGCGCAAACGAAGTGATGGATTGCACGATCGCGTCTTGCGCCGCGCCGCGGATTCCTTTCTTCTCCATGCCGCGCCGGAGCTTTATTTCCACCTCCTTCATGCGCTGTTCGGAGCGCTTGAATCCCATGGCGCGCCGCAATTCTTCGGCTTCGCCGCCCGTAAACCCCGCGGCAATCATGGCCATGCTCAGCAGTTGCTCCTGGAAGAGCGGCACGCCCAGGGTTCGCGAAAGGATGGCCTCGAGCGAAGGATGCAGGCATTCGGCAGGCTCGCGCCCCTGCCGCCGATTCAAATATGGATGGACCATCTTTCCGACGATCGGCCCGGGACGGATGATGGCGACTTGTACCACGATGTCGTAAAAGCAGGCGGGCTTCAGCCGCGGCAGGCAGGACATCTGCGCGCGGCTTTCGATCTGGAACATGCCTACCGTGTCGGCCTTCTGCAAGGCCTGATAGATCTGTGGGTCGTCTTGGGGCAGGGAGTGCAGATCAATCGGCTGCCGGTATTGATTTCGGATCAGCTTCAGGGAATCCTCGAGCACGGCCATCATTCCCAATCCCAGTAGGTCAATTTTCACGATGCCCATATCGGCGCAATCTTCCTTGTCCCATTGCACGACCACGCGATTGGGCATCGTTGCCGGTTCGAGTGGCACCACGGAATCCAGTTGCCCCTGGCAAACCACCATTCCGCCGGAATGCTGGCCTAGGTGGCGCGGCAGGTCCTGAACCTGAAGGCACAGCTCGAGAAATTTGCGGATTTTGGGATGCCGAAGATCGAATCCGGCATTTTTGAACTGGCGCTCGAGCGTATCGTTCGCGTCCCTGTACTCCCAATTTCCCACCAGCTTGGCGAGCCGGTCCAGGGTTTCGGGATCGAAGGCCAGCGCCTTTCCGATCTCGCGCGCGGCGGAGCGCCCGCGATAGGTGATCACGTTGGCGGTCATGGCCGCGCCCAATTGCCCGTAGCGTTCATAGACATACTGGATGGCGCGCTCGCGCTGATCGCCGCTCGGCAGATCGAGGTCAATATCCGGCCATTCGCCGCGCTCTTCGGAAAGAAATCTTTCGAAGAGCAATTTCATTTTCACGGGATCCACGGCGGTGATTCCCAGGGCGTAGCAGACGGCGCTATTGGCGGCCGACCCGCGGCCCTGGACAAGAATATTGTGCTCGCGGCAGAAGCGAATGATGTCCCACACGATCAGAAAATACCCCGGCAGCTTCAGCTTTTCGATCAAGGCGAGCTCGCGCTCGATCTGGCGGCGGGCGGCCGGATCGTCCGCTCCATAGCGAGCGATCATCCCTTCGAAGGTCCGCTCGCGCAGAAACTGCATTTCCGACGAACCCTCCGGGACGGGATATCTGGGAAATTCATAGCCCAAATCCTTCAGCGTGAATTGCAGCCGCGAGGGAAGCGCCTGCGTATTGGCAATGGCTTCGGGGCAATCGGCGAAAAGGCGCGCCATTTCGGCGGGCGACTTCAAGTGCCGCTCGGAATTCAGCGCCAGAAGCCGCCCGGCGGTATCGAGAGTGCGATGGTGGCGAAGAGAGGTGAACACATCCTGCATTTCGCGCTGATGAGGAAATGCGTAGCAGGTTCCGTTGGTGGCTACCAGCGGCAGATTGAATTCGCGGGCGATCTCGATAGCCGCCTGGTTGCGTGCTTCTTCCTCGCGGCAAAAGTGGCGCTGCAATTCGATGTACACGTTCTCTCGGCCGAAAAGCGCGCACAATTTGCGCACGCACGCCTGCCCGCGCGGCATTCCGCCGATCCGCAGCGCATCGGCTAGCGGGCCTTCCTCGCCCCCCGTGAGGCAAATCAGCCCTGCGGCCATTCCTTCGAAGTCCGCTGTTGTGATGCGCCCTTCGCCTTTGGCCGCGCGCAATTTCGTGCGTGTAATCATCCGGCAAAGATTTTGGTATCCCTGGCGAGTGGCGACCAGCAGGGCATAACGCCAGCCATGAATCGAAGTGAGCTCGGCGCCGATGTGTGCCTGCTGCCCGGCCTTTTTCGCCGCCTGATAAAAACGCGGTGCGCCATACACGCCATCGCGATCAAGCAGGGCCATGGACGCCATGCCATGCTCCGCGCAGGCCGCCATCAACTCCTCGGGCAGGGAAGCACCTTCCAGAAAGCTAAAAGCGGATCGCGCGTGAAGTTCGGTATACATGGGGATGAATTTCAGTCATGAGTTCCGCGAACGAACCAGCGCCCTTGCCGTCCATCGTTGTAGATGCGATACACGCCTTGATCGGGGCGCGGCTCGGAGCCCCGGAGGGCCGTGCGTGTTCCAAAGTCGAGGGCCACGTCCCATTCGCTGTGCTGCCATGAGTCCTGCCACCAATCCCCGGAGGTTTTCCATGGGCCGGACGCCGCCGTCACTGTTCCGCACTTCCCGCGCAGATAAACGCGGACCGGCTCTTCATCCCGAATGTCCACGGTTATGGGCACAGGAGGCCGGATCGCGCGGAAGCCCTGCATGGGTTTTGCCGTTCCGATTTTTCCGCTCGCATTCTGAGCGCTTTTTTCGGGCCGGACCTGAGAAGGTGCGAAGCGGTTCATGCGGAATGCGCCGGGGCGGTGCGTATCCAGCGGCTCGGGGGAGCCGGCATTCGCCTGGCCTACCAGCTTTGCCAGGCGCGCGAGGGTGAGTTCGAGTTTTTCAGGATCGGGCGCTTGGGGAGCGAACAATCCGTTCTGCGTGACGCGCGGAGCGGATGCTTCCGCGGAAAGAGAAATTTTACGAATAGACGCGAGCGGGGGATCGGATTGCAGTTGCAGGCGAAGCAATTGCAACAGCAGCTTCGCATCGCGAACCGGAACGGGCAAGGTCAAAACCTTTCCGTAGACCGTCGCCTCGCGCGGGCGAACGTCATCCGCAAGCGACCGAAACTCCCTCTCGAAATGCGGCTCGAGATCGAATTGCAGATGCAAGGCCCGCAGCGCCAGCGCCCGCCCCGCTAGTCGCGCACACAGTTGATCGAGCAAGCGCCCCAGCAGGAACGACAAAGGATCGAGTTCCTCGACGGCATCTTCCAATTCCATTTCTTCCTCGAAATGCAGGCTGGGGGAGGCAAGCACAATCGAGCGAGTGCAGGAGCCGCTAGCGATTTGGTGGAGCCGTACCCCTTCCGCCCCCAGGCGCTCCGAAAGGGGAAGCACGGGAAGGTTCGCAAGCCCGCCCAATGTTTCCACGCCCCAGCGTTCCAGCATTTCGATCGTTTCCACTCCGGCCGAAAGCACATGGATGGGGAGCCCGCTCAGCGCTTTGCGCTCTTCGCCATCGGGAATCACGGTAATCCCCGCGAAGCCGCGCGCCGCATGTATGGCCGCTTCAATGCTCGAAGCGGCCGCAACCTGCGGGATTAATCCAAGGTGGGAGGCTCGCCGGGCCAGTTCGCGTGCAATATCATTGCGGGAGCCGAAGAGCGAATCCAATCCAGCGATATCGAGCACGATCGTATCCTCGCGCGTTTCTTCCACGCGAGGAGAAGCGCCCCACCCCGCGTCCAGCAGGGCGGCGTGTGTGGCTTTCTCCTGGGACTCGGAACGATGGCGAACGGGGATGCCAAACTCCTCGGCCTGCGCTTTCGTCATTCCCAGCTTGAGGCCGGCCCGCAAAGCGACGGGATTCGCGGCCACTACGTTCCATAGAGGAGGGGCGCCTTCAATCACTGCAAGCGGCCCATCGCGAAGCGCAGGCTCCGAGCGCATCAGTGACTGCACCATGAAATCGGGAATGTAAATGCACGCAAAAGCCATGCGACGGGCCCTTACACCTTTAAGAGGATGAATATAAGGAGGCGAATCCAATTGCGTCCGAATCGCTCGGATCGAATTTTTCGTCCGGCGAAATCGCCCAAGCCATTTGGGGCTCAATCCTTCCCGGCGGCGTAGCTGCGTCTGTCGGCCACGACCCTCGGCGTGGAAATATGTGGACGCATTTCCGGCCGGGCCGCGGAATCCGCGAGCGAACGATTGCGGCTTCCAGCGGTGCGTTTTCGAGGAGCCTGATAAAAGAAGGCGCTCCTGCTGACGCGCCGCGCCAGCGAGCCGCCTCGGCCTGCAAGCCCAAGACGAGCGAAGCGCAGGGGGCATTCGGCTGCTGCGCGAAGAGCGCCAGGATCGTAGCCGTGTTTTCCACGGCGCGGCGAAAGCGAAACCACACGTTCAGGGGAACGGCGCGAGCGGTCTTCGGCGCAGTCTCGCTCAGGTCCATGGCAATCAGTCCGAAGCCGCCGCCTCGCACCAGCAGATCGGCGGCGCGAAGCCCCTGGTCCAGGCTCTTGCAGCGAACCCAAAGAAGCCGGTCGAGCGCCACGCCCGCGGCGGCGGCCGCCAGCGGATCGAACGTATCCTGCACGTCAATCAGGGCGCACGCTTCGGTTTCGGCGGTTCGTTCGGCAAGCATGGAGACCAGCAGCGTCATGCGGCCCGAGCAGGGCGGGCCATAGATCTCCGTCAGCGCGCCGCGAGGCAGCCCGCCGCTGAGCGCGTCAATCTCCGGGATGCCGCTCGATACCAGCTCCGGATTCCCGCACGCCTTTTCCGCAAAAGGAGACGCAACCCGACCGCGAAGCTCGGATTCGACATGGGAGCGAAGGATTGCGGTGTTTCGCGACATGGCATTTACAGCGAAAACAGGGAAGATTTGTGCTTCGCCTTTTATTCGCCTGCTGATTCTGCGCGTGCGCCGCGGGGATGTCAAGCCTTGGAGGAAATGGGGAAATTGGGGGTCAAAAGAAGAGGCCGGCTCAAGTTATAGCTTGCAGCCGGCCTCTCCCGCCAGGGTTTATGGAGTGGCGCTTCCTTTAATGCCCACCGCACCCGGGGACGCGGAACGCCCCGATTTTGGTGCTGTAGTTCGTGCTTCCCATCTTCAGGTAATCGCCCACATACCAGAACGTGCAGTCGTCGCTCGGGTCCATGGCCGTCGTGGTGTAGTCCTCCCAGCGCAGCGTGTTGGTTTGGGAAGACTCGCCCTTTACGAGCACGGTCTCATGGAAACCCATGACGCCCTTGGGATCTTTGGGCCGCCTCGCGGCAAATCGCTGGCCGGGGAAATTTGGTGTTCCGCCGAAGGAGTAGCCGACGCCGATATCGCCCTTCTTATCCATCGCGATGCTCGGCATCCAGCGATAGAACTGATCCGGGGCATAGGTGCCTTGTTGATAGAGGTGCAGATCGCGTTTTTTATCCAGCCGGAATTCATACCAGCGGATGCCGCCACCGCCGGCTTTCGTAGCCACGGAGTGAGCGGCGACGATGGATTCCTGATGGCCAATCCGGCGATAGATTACGCGCTGCATGATCTTGTCGCCCTGCGCATCCAACCGCCGCTCGGT
>Ga0134126_10002869_pt1 | contig 21678 bp, 16 predicted proteins | sample KB31752_FD_96881 | JGI IMG/M metagenome (GOLD analysis project Ga0134126, IMG submission 96881) | Terrestrial soil microbial communities with excess Nitrogen fertilizer from Kellogg Biological Station, Michigan, USA - KB3-175-2 | ecosystem: Environmental > Terrestrial > Soil > Unclassified ... | reverse complement strand
GCAGAACATCGGCGGCATGGGATTGAAGCCGTCGTAGGCGATGGTGACCGACTGCGCGTTCTTGAGTTCCGTGAACGTCTTCATGTCGAAGCGAAAATCGCTTTGGGTGTTGTAGCTCTTTGAAGCCGTGACATTCGCCCGGTGCGCGAGGGCTTTGCCCGTCAGCAAACTCACCCGCGCGTCGTGGCCGCTTTCCGAGATGTTGTAGCTGACCTTGAGCCTATCTTCCCGCCCGCAAAGTTCACTTGCGGTTTTGGCCGAGAAATCATCTGAAAGAGCGAGGAATATCTTCGTGCGAAATGTCTGCAACAAAGTTCGCCATGTCTCACCCGGCAGAACAGACTTGAGAGAGCTGATACTCTGGGTAGCGACAATCGGTATGCATTTCGGCTGGCGCGAAAGGCTGAAAAACTTCTCGTCGCCGGTCGGTTCGTTCTCTCCGACTGTCGCAAAGTTCTGATACTCGTCGCAGATGAAGAAAACCTCCCGAAAGTACTTCTTCGGGTTCTTGGCCATTTGCGGCATTCGGTTGAGTACCGCGCGCTGAAAATCGAGCTTCATCATGACGCCGATGGCGCGGGCCAGTCCGGGGTTCATTCCAATGGGAAAATTGAGGGCGCAGACCTTGCCATTATCGATGAGCCAATCGAAGGAAGGCAGAGGCGTACCAAGTTTGTGGTCCGCGTTGGCCACTGGGTCATAGCACTTGGCCGGTGGACAGAAGACTCGTTTAACGACGGGATTATCGTCGAAGAGCGAAAGGAAAACAGAAATGCCTTCGACGATGGAAGTGCGCAGCTTAGGCTCGATCCGCCGCCAGTCATTGTAGAACCAGCGCTTCACAGCTTCGAGTTGCTCTCGTTTCATTGCGTCCGGGTCGCCGGGTCGAGTCTCGGTCTGCGACTGCCACTCGATGCCTTTTTCGTTGAGAAAGGCCCGGAGAAGATCGGAGTCCTGCGCTTTGTACATGCCTCCATCTGAAGCGGCCAAGTTGAACTGGAAGGACTTCAGGTCTTTCGAGTAAGTAAGAAAGGCATCCGAAGAAATCAACAGATATCGCGTGCCACCGATCTTGCGTTCGGCCTCTTGAATCCGCTTATCAAGAAGATGGGGAGAAATCGCGCATTCGTACACGTCGAAAAGGGTGACGTAATTGTAGGCGATCTTGTGAAGCAGAATGATGAACTTCACCAGGTTCGTGTACGCCTGCTGCCAAAAGGGTTCTTTGCCTTTGCCGAACAGGTTGTTCAGGAGTGACGCGATGCTGTAGGCCAGCGCGTAGGCGTCGAGGTCGTTGTGCAACGGGTTGTAACGGTACTCAGAATCGAGACTGATTTCGATGTAGTCGTCGGCCCGGTCATGGCGCGTCAGAATCTCGTTCACTTGATGACAGAAGTCGCCCTTCACTTCGAGTACGAGCCCGCCGATCTTTTTCTGGGGATCTGACGACTTGTACGCAATGAGTTGTTCGGCAAAGGGATACATGCAGCAACTTGTCTTGCCGGTGCCTACGGCTCCGATGATGGCCGTTCCAGTGAAGAGTCCGCGCTGCGGGATGACGAGCCAGCGAGGTGTTTCCGATGGCCCCGGCATACGTGGGTTGTGAACCTCGCCGGCGACGAGGAACAGTTCTTCTCTCGCGCGAGGATCTGGATATAGAGGAAGGCGACCTGCCTTGATCTTTCGATGTGCTTTCAAAGCGAATATGTAAAGGCCCGAAAGCAGGATCGAATAGGCGATGTACGACGTCGAAAAAAGGAACACGGCGTAGGACCACTTGACCCCGAGGTAGACGATGGGAGCGCGGATGGCCATGAACCGCAGGAAGATGTTTTCCTGCGGGAACGGGAACTTGAAATAGAGAATCATTCCTGTGCACACGGTCAGGACAAAGGCCACGAAATTCTTGGAATTGATGAGCCTCTGAATCATGCCCTTTTTACCTCGGTGGATGGGGTTGGATGCGCGGGTTTGCGCTGTTCCTTCTGCCAGCGTTTGAAGTCCAGGTCTTTCCAGAACACAAACCGGAGGGCCGAAGCGATGACGTGGTCGGGTGTGCTGCCGATGAATTTTGCGTAGTGGTCGAGCGTCAGCGAGACGGGTTCTTCAAGGCGAAATTCGCGGCTCACTGTCTCGGGTGGTTTCTTGATAATTGGCATGGCGGTTTTCCTTTCGTGGTTCTTTCGGAGTCAGGGGATTCTTGTTCTTCGCGGACAAAACACTCGGCAGCGACTTATTGCCACTGGGCGGGAGCGACCCCAGGAATTTTTGGGCGGCTGAAAGCCCAAAAACCAGGGTCGCTCCCGCCCAAGCTCGGTGTTTTGTCCGCGGCCTTTTCTTTGGAATTTGGATTGGCAACTTGCTGGCGTTTGGGGTAGTTGCGTTACTCGCTTGGGTGAAAACGAGTGGCTAAAACCGGGGTGAAACCACTCGTCGGAACCGCTTTCACCCCTTTCGCATGGCGGTTCGATGCAAAAAGGGTTGCTGTTTTACAAGGCAAGTCTCAAAGGTGATCTGGCGAGTGCCGTTCGAGTGGCCAAAGATGGATGCGATATCGCTTTCCGCTATGTGGTCGGATTTCCATGAGCGATACAACTCCTGGCATTGTTCGGATTTGAAACGAGCGGTTGCCTCGCTAAGAAATTCAATGTCTTCGTTCTGGAGTTCCGCAAAGCGCTTCTCTTCCCAGGCCTTGCGGACGCGAAAATAGCGTGTCAGTTCGAGCGCCGCTGGCTGTTCCAAGGGGCCTTTTACCAAGGCACCAAAAATCTCCGTCGCTTTTCTCGAGAGCGCGTCGTTCGCGGAGATAAACAGCAACCCAAATCGTTCGAGCTTGCGGAACAAAGGCAAGTACGATTGCAAGTGGGTCACGAACGCAGAAAGATTTTCCGCTTGGGGTTCCACATAAGAAAAGCTGACCACAGAGGGCGTACCGCAAGCCGGGAGAAACATCGGGAATTTATCCACGAAATAACGAGGAGTAATGGAAGTGGTTTTCGTGCCCAGATACAGCTTCGTTGGCAGCAGGCCTTTTTCGATTCCCAGCCCTTCGACGAAGTATTGGACCTTGTCTCGCTCGGTCTCAAAGTAGTTGTGGCCTTGATTCGCGAGGATGAAGTCCAGGACCATAAGCCGGGTCCTCATGAACTGGAACTCATGGTCGCGCCGGTTGCGGATGTTCTCCTTGCCGATCCGCGCGTAAATCTTTCGGGAAAAGAGATGGAAGACGCGGGCATTCTGCGCGTAAGCGCGCGGCTTGGCATGACGATTCGAGAACACTTTATTCGTGAATTTGTACGAGCGTTTCCCGGAGGGGATTCCGGCGAACGACAGGTACTGGCTGACGGTGAAGTATCCCGAATGCGTGGCCGCGATATAGAGGAACCGCGATTCGTTTTCGGTGTAGCCGAGCGATTTCAGCGCGTCGAGGTGAGCGTCTTTGATGTTCATATAGACAAGATCTCCGCCGTGAGTTCGCGGTCGTTTAGAACGCGCCGCAACCGATCCACGTCTTGAGAGGAAGCGTAGAGACTGAATCCGGCCTGGGCTTTGGCTTCCATCTGACGGGGCCGGTAATGTTTCGTGGCCAGCTCGATATTTACCCGCGCCATGTCGCCTTCCGGGGTTTCGTATTCGACTTGAAGATCAGGAACGGTGATCCTGCCGTTGACCACCCGCAGACCGTGAGCCTGGGCAATGCCCGATTTCCTCTCTGGATGGCCTTTGTCATCTCCGAGCTTTGCGAGGTCTCGATAGACGTTCTTCTTCAATTCAAAATCGAGCGCCACACGAAGGTTTTTGCCACCGTCGCGCACGATCTTGCGCGCAACCTTCTGATAGACCCGGTACAGGCTCGAATCGTGGCGAGCTTCCTTGGGTTTCACGAAACCGTGATAGATGGGGCGGTTCTTCGGCACGAGATTCTGCCGCGACAGGAAACGCTGGCCGGCCTTGGTCAGTGTGAGGATTTGCGTGCGGTCGGTTTGAGGTCCTTCGATATTTCGCCGGGCGATGAGGGATTGCCGCGCCAGATTCTTCAAGTCTTGCTCCATGCGAGCATGGTTTCCGTTGTAGGCAAATTCAGCGAGAGCGTCCGCGTCTACCGCGCGGAAAGTCCCGAGTTCGGCGAGTGTGCGAATCTCGGACGCCCGAAGAGCGTAGGTGCACTCGCGGTCGCGGTACGGAGTGCGAGGCTCATCGGCAGGTCTGTGTTGAGTGTCGTTTTCTCTCTGGTGAAAGGGTGAAGAAAGCCCCTCTGGATTGCTGCCTCTGTCGAGCGAAGACACCGCCTGTTCTTGCTCGTCTGTCCGCGATGGTTCGGGAGAGTGCTGTCTCGGGTCGAGATGGTCGCCCAAATCGGAACGTTGGCCTGAGCGGGACATGGAGTCTTACTCTCGGTCGAGATTTTCAGCGGAAACATCGCTCTGCCCGACGTTGAATTGCTTGTCCAAGTGGGCGAGCTTTCGGCCTGTGTCCTTCAGAAAGAATTTGCGGTTCAGAACAAAGGTCGCTGCAAAGACGTGGATAAAGAGGATAGCAACGTAGGCGAGAATGTATGTCGAGTAGGCTCTCCAGATGACAATCTTGAACGGGATGAAGAACCTAAGCTCGCCCATGAGCGCGAAGCCGATGGCCAGCATCATGGCAATAGCGATGAGAAGAGTATTGGCAACCATGAGGTAAACCTCCGAAAGAGTGCATCTCGTGACGCGTTTACTTGAAGGCTTCGTCTTCGCGGAAGTAGGTGATGGTCAGGCCAAGCGGGTTGATGGGAATGAGTTCGTTCGGCACGTGCGTCCTGAAAAAGAAGACGAAATTGGCGGTGTAGAGCGTGCGCTTCAGCTCACTGTGGTCGGCGGGCGAATAGTAAACCATGTAGAAGTCCACGCGGGCTCGGTAGGGCGGCTTTTGCAGCTCCTCGATGGCGACGTTCTTCACTTCGATGTCGATCTCGGGCTTCGATGGGTCGGTCAGGAAGCTCTTGATAATGTCGCTCTTTTTGTAGGCGTCAATGATGTCGCTCGCGAGCTTGCCATCGAGGAAGTAGAGCGACTTCGAGAAGTCGTCGTTGATGGTGTAGCGGTTTCGGCCGTAATAGAGCTGGCAGAACTGCGAGAGGAAATAGCGTACCTCGGCGTCCTGTGGTTTGTATTCGAAAGTGCTGTAGCTGAGGGCCTCTGCCCGGCCCAATTGGTCAATGCGTATCACCAGCGGACGGAAGTCCTGGAACGTGCGAATCGTTCGCAGATCAATGAGTCCCAGGCCGACCGCGACGAGGGCCAAGAGAACGAGTGCAATCTTGAGGTAAGTATTCGTCACCATCGGATCACCGTATTGCTCCAGGTAAAGCCGCTTCGCGTCGTGGAAACTGAGGTCGTTGCTCATGACAGGCTCCCGGAATTCGTGCGATTGCGTTTTACCGAATTGCGGCTCTAGCTCAAGGGCGAAAAGCCTGAGAGAAGTCCTGCTGAAGAACCGCCGGAAGTGCCGCTGAAAATGTGATTCGTGAGCGCCGGTATTTTCAGAAGTGCATAGATTGAGGCAAAAAAGGTGATGAACAAGACGGGGAACCACCCAATGAGTTGCGACGTTGACACCGTGCCCGGCGGACCGAGGTGAAGGACGCCCACGATCAGGTTCGCGATGACGAAAACAACGGCTGCGGCGATGACTTGATAGAACGCATATTGGATGAAGCACTTGAGCCATCCCCAGAAGAGCCATTCGAGCTTCGGGACGATGAAAAATGGAATGAAGATGGGGCCGACTAAGACGCAGACCGCCGTGGCGATAAAACCGAAAGCGATGACGACAATGGCGATGGCCTGCGCCGCCGCAAGCAGGATGATGACCACAACATAGATTGCGGTCCCCAGGAAGTCCCCGAATGTCGGCGAGTTCAACCGGCTTTCGAAGTCACTCACGCCGTCCACAACGACCTGCAACTGCTGTTGTGTGATCCTGTTGGCCAAGAATTGCGACTCGTCGGTGACGAGGTTATGGAAGCTCGATCCGATGCCGGGAATGGGCCTGCTGTAGTAATTGACCATGCCGAAGCCGAAGCTGATGGTCAGCAAGAGGCTGGCGAAGTTCTCGAAGTGGAGAAGATGCCTGCCGCTAGCCGCCGATAATGCGGATTTCACTCCGTACCAGACGACGAGAATCGTCGCGAACATACGGAACATATTCTGGCCCATCGCGTCGAAGAAGCCCAGGTTCTGTGTGAGCAGGTTGTTGATCGCCTGATAGATGAACTGCAGAAAGTCCGTGTGCATGAGCGACTCCTTCGCCGCGGCGTGATCTGGGGTAATTCGGATTACGGCATACGGAAATTCTGAAGCGAGTTGCCGAGCGTGCTGGTGACCTGAGCGAGATTGCCCGCAAGGGTCGCGCGCCGCTCGATTTCAGCATTGATGGAGTTGGCTGTGGCTTCGCGCTGCTGTTTTGCCGCGATGACGTTTTGCTCAAGCAAAGAGAGCAAGAGCTTGTTCGAGTCCTGGGCCGTGCGGAGGGTGAGGACGTTCGAGGCGTTGATCTTGTTCAATACGGAGACTTCGGTATTGAGGTTCGGATTGTTCGAGAGCGAGTCCTGTTCGAGATTGTTCATCTGGTTCTCAATGTTCTGGGCGTCGTTACGGATCGCGCCGATGGTGGCCATTGACGTGACGTTCGCGCCATCGGCGAGTTCGACCGTGGCGTACTGCGACTTCACGCGGTCGAGTTCATCCGGCGTCATCCCGCTCAGTTCCTGGCCGTTGTACTGTAAGAGCGGGACCGTCGCCTGCTGGTAGCCTGCGTTGACCGCGCCTGCACTTCCAGTATTCATGCCGTTGACCCACGTTCCCGTGTTGCCGTAGGTGTTGGGCGCGATGACATTCCGCCAGTTGGAGAACTGAGCGCGGTAGCGCACGGGCATGTTCTGGATGTTCCGGGCCATCAGGACGGCCAAATTGTATTGCTGCACGATTTGCGTGTAGGTTTGCCGGAGTTGGGCGAGCTGCTGCACGAGCTGACTGTAGCGAAGAACGGCATTCGCGTAGTTCGTGGGGTCGTAGACGATTCCGAATCCGAATTGTGCGGAGGCGGTACCGACGCACAGCCCGATAATGAGCAAAAGAGTAAGAATTCTCTTCTTCATGACGGATTCTCCTTCGTAGAACCTTTTGAGTGAGGGACGCGGAGTGTTGATGCCTACAGGTCGGACGGCATCTTGTGGCTTGCGTAGTCGGGCAAAACTAGATCACCGGAGAGGTAAATCTTCACGCGATGGCCTTCGCGTATGGTGACGGTCGGCAGAATGTTCAGGAATTTGTCGAGGATGCGTTGCGACGTTTGACCCAGGCTTTGACCCACGCCCTGCTGAATTCCCTGCGTGCCGGATTGAGTAAGAACGCCTCCCGAACCTGCCTCGGCAATTCCCCCGATAGCTCCAACTGCGAGCGACGCGCCGAAGATTTTGAAGTAGTGGTTGTTCACCTTGTCTCGCAGGCCCGTGTCGCCAATCTGATTCATGCCTTTGAACTGGTCGAGGCTGACGGAGTAGCCGTCCGGCATGATGAGCCGGTGGAAAGCGACGGCGAGCCGTGTTTGGCCGAAGGTGTCCACACGCTTGGCTTCTCCCAGCACCTTTGTTCCCGACGGAATGAGCAAGTGCTGACGATCATGCGAGTAGGTGTCGCTCGCGACGAGACATTCAACAGGGCCGGTGAGTTCTCCGTTTAGACGATTCAGAAGGACCGCTTCCAGTACAGTGCCTTCGAAAAGAATGTAGGTCTTACCGTTGGCAGCATTGAGGGGGTTTGAATTAGAGCTTTTTGCTATCAGCTTCTCTTTCTCCGCCGTTGTTGCTCTAGGCTGAGGAGAGGTTGCCGGAAGCTGCGGCGGCAGAGGCGGAACTTGGGCGAGTATTTGAGCAAGTTGGTTCATGTCCGGCTGTTGATTAGGAAGAGAGGACAGTCCTGGTGCCTCGTCGGGAGACTGCGAGTTGGGTGAGGACCGCACTGGCTGAGCGAATTCCTTCCGATAGCTCAACGCCACATTCGAAGAGAAGAGTGATACATAGGCTCGTCTCTTCTTTTCCTCCCGAACTGGATCGGACAGTGGCGCCTGCGGAGTCTCGCCGGAAACTTGAGCGGAAGCGGCAGGCTGCGTCCCTGATTGAAGCGAGCCCAAGAACTTGTTTTGCTGCGCGAGTGCATTTTGCTGCTCCCGTTGCAACTCCTGAATCCGGTTCTGAAGGTCGGCAATCTTGGTTTCATTCACTTCAGCGGGTGCCGGTCGCTGGAATGTAGAGACGTTCGACTTTGACGCGGTCTGGGTCTTCCTTCCGCCGGTGAGCCACATGATGCTGACCATAAAAAAAGCAAGACTAAGCATGGCCCACATCTGAATGTTCTTTGGCATCAGGCCGGGCGGTTTTGGCGCTTTGTCCTGGATTGGTTGAGTGGCCGGCGAATTGGCTGTGTCGGTCATGGGGTTCCTCTCATTCCGCAGATGAAGTTTTGGTGAGTTGGTTCTTACTGGTGACGGACAAAAGACAGCTTCTTTTTCCCGATGGCAAGATAACCCTGGTCCACAATCTTGGGCATGATGTAAACGCCATTCTGAAGGTCGAAGTTGATGAGGTTCGGTTTACCGTCGTTGATTTCGTAGATGGCGGGCTTTTCGGGGGCAGCGCATTTGATGTAAGTGAATTGGTCGTCATGGTAGATCGCTGAAATCAAAAACGGTGAGCGCGTCCCCTTTGGGTTGAATTGGTAGTCAAACTGAAGCTTGGTTGCGTATTCAGACCGGAATTTCTCGATCTGCTGTTTGGCGCTCGTTTGCGCTGCCTGAATCTGCGTGTTTGCCTGGTCACGGATGGCCTGGATTTCCTGCCTATAGGCTTCGGCTTCGCTGGCGGGAACGAAATTCCGCGCAAATGCCCCGGTTCCAATGGCGGATTGCTCTTTCGGCTGGATGAGGATTTTCAGGTCCGGCTCTACGTTCGGTTCATTGCTGATTTCCTCAAGCGAGAATGAATAGACGTGGCCGGTGGCCGTGATGAGATTCAGGTTGCTGCGAATGCCGGCCTGTGCTGGATGGATGTAGCAAAGGTTGTGCGCGCCGTTGATGATCCAGAAGTCCTTGTCGCCAGTCGTGAAGTCCAGGATTTCCTCATTCTCGGGCAAGACGATGAGCGTCGAAAAACGCACCTTCGCGTGTACGGTGACAATGTCGTTCTGCCCGTACTTCACGATACGAGCACTCTCCGTCTCGGCCCGGAGAGTGAAGGCGGACAGGCCGAATGCGCAGACCAAAACAAGAAGAACGGATCGTTTCACAAAACAGGCCCATTGAAATCGTGACGCGGTTTTCATTTTTGTCCTCCTCGATGAAAAGTATCCTCAACTTGTTTGGGTTCCGGTGGTTTGCTGTCTGGACTTCGCAAAAACGGAGTCCAAGTCATGACCAATTAAACGAGTGCGGTGAACGCGACGATGAGCGCCGAGCACTCACTCGCGGAATGCTCTCGAAGGAAGCCCAGCAGCATCATTGGGGTCAGAAGAGTCGGTGTCATTGCCCTCTCGCCAGGACTTCGAGTCCTTTTTCGAAGCCGTAGGCGTCGAATGCCTCCTGCCTTTTGCGGTTGTCGAAGGGATCGTTGGTGTAGAGCCAATAGCTCTTGGCATCCACCTCGAGGTTGGCGACTTTCGCCAGTTCAGGTGTCTTGATGAGAAGCTGCCGTTTGGGTTGGAGAGTCGAGATCATCTGGATTTCGCTCTCGTTGAGATTGAACTGGCGACGGTACAGATCCCGGTCCATGTCCGGGTTGGCGAGAAAGATTTTCGTCGGGCAGCTTTCTATGATGATGTCGAGGATTTCCGACTTTCGCAGTTCGTCGAGCGATTGCGTCGAGAGGATCATCGCGGCGTTCTGTTTACGCCAGGTCTTGAGGGCCTCGATGATATAGCTCTTGATTGCCGGGTTTTTCAGAAACAGCCAGGCCTCGTCGATGAAGAACGCCTTGAAGGTTTGGCTGATCTTCGGATCGCAGATGGAGGCATTGGCCCGATGCAGGATGTAGAAGAGCAACGGCTCCAGCACCTCCGGGTATTGGTTCATCCCCTGAAAATCGAAGCATTGGAAACGGGAAAAGGTGATCGTATCTTCCGTGTTGTCGAAGACGAAATCGAACTGCCCGCCTGTGGTCCACTTGGCGAGGCGGTCGGCGAGGCGGCGGTCAAGCGTATTCGACAGGACGGTGAGCGTCCGAAGAGCTGGCTCGATTTCGTACAGGTTCTCGATCTGATTATAGAGGTCGCGCTCCTCGGCGGGGGTGAAGTCCACCGGAGAGGAGCCCTGAATCAGAACCGTGAGAAAGGCGGCGAGAAAGTCGAGATTTTCTTTCGTCGGTGGAACCGAGAACGGGTTCATCTTGAAGGCGGGCGAATTGAGGCCGAGGCGGACATACGTGCCGCCGAAGAGTCGCGTGAGGCTCTCGAAACTGCCTCCCAAGTCGAAGATGAAGGTGTACGGGTCGTACTTCTGCATATTGGTGATCAGGAAGTTCAGAAGGAACGATTTGCCTGATCCCGTGCGGCCAAGAATCATCGTGTGAGCGACATCCCGGTGATGGAGATTTAGGAAGTAGGGCGTGCTGTGGTTGGTTTCGAGGACCGCGAGATATTCCTGTGTCAGGTGGGGGTTCTCAGGCTCGCCACAGTGGAGGGTGAAGAGAAATGAATAATCGGCATAGTTCGTGTTGAGCAAATACATGGAACGGAGGTTGAAAGCGGAGCCTCCGGGCACGGTCGCCAGAAACGCGTTAAGCAGGTTGTAGTTCTCTTCGTAAAGCTGCGCATCGTGGACGCTGAAGACTTTGTAAAACTCGGCGCAAGCGGCGTCCACCTTCGCCGGATTGAGGTCATAGATAACGACGCTTAGCGAAAAGTGTCCAAAATAGTTGCCCTCGATCTCAAGCTGCTTGATGCTCTCGCCTAGCTCGCGGACCTGGGCTTCTTTGGAATCGTCGACAAGAACGTCCGTTGCCGGAGCGTCCGAAACGTTGAGATGACTCATGAGCGACCGCTTGGTGTTGTGAAAATGGCGGCGCTTCGACTGGATCGTTTTGCGGGTCTTGCCGGAATCTTCCTTCTTCCACTCGGTGACGATATGGAAATTCGCTTGCACTTCGAGAAGATTTTTGAAGATGAGAGGGAAGCTCTGCGCCGAAGGCTCTTTGAGGGTCAGAACCTTGACGTAGTAATCGTCGAGGCGAAGATACCCGCGATGGCATTCGAGATGCGATTCGCAGAGGTAGTAGTCGAGAAATGTATCGTGCTTGAGCCGGGCAAGTTGGAGCTTCAGGGGCGCGAAATTCAGCGTTCCCTTCATGACTCGAAATGCTTCCTGCTTCAGTAGAAGTTCGACGCGAACGAAGTCGCTGACCTGCAAAATGAAGCTCTTCACCTTCTGATTGAGCGTGGCGAGGGCCTTCGACAGTTCCGTGTCGAGCAACGCGACCTGCTTGCGCGATGAAAGAGCGGCCCGAATTTCTGCGAACGCCTTTCCTGGATCCTTGTGAAATTCCGCCAGTGACCTCAGAACCGCCTGTTTGAGATGGAAGCCCTCGAAGAGGACCGCATAGAAAACTTGGAGTGAATAGAGAGTGTCGGCTTTTTGTTCAAAATAGCGGATGCGATTCTCGATGGCCGTGTTGACGACGGGATTCGCGTACTTCTTGTGCGGTATCGTTTCGTGATTCCGCTTGAAGAGGTATTGGTAGATGCGGAAGTTGCTGTCGAAGAGCCGAAAGGCTGATTCGAGCCGCTTCGTAAGCGTATCGAGCGAATTCCCGTCCAGGCACTCGTAATCGACGCCGTGAACCTGAAGGATCACGCCGATTTCGCCGGATTTCGTGAAGAAGGCGTGCGGGTCAATGAAACCGTAGAGGTTGATCTGTTCATTGAGTGCGCCGGTTTCGGTATAGGGCTTGAGGGCTTTTTTCAGGTTAAGCATTCGAGCTTCTGCGAATCGTGATTGGGCTGAACTTGGCCGGGTCGTACTGCGTTTTGAATTTGGCCGCTGATAAAAGGAATCGGAGAATTTGCGGGTCAGTGTTGGTGGCCCAACGCGCGGCAAAATAGAGAAGCAGAAACATCAAGACTCCGCCGAGCAAGCTCGAAAGCATGTTGAATGTTGCCGCGCCCATGCACATGGCAAAGAAGAAGAGCTTTCGCTCTACTCCGAGAACGGTCAGCGGGCGATTGAGTACCCGGCAGACAGTATTGATTCTGCGTTTGGGTGTCATGATGAGATAGACCGAAAATCAGGGAAACAGCCAGGCCATGAAATTGACCGCGGCGATGGCCATGCCGACGCCGAAGAGGACACCGGCAAGGATTCGCTTCGATCCGCCTTCGCCAAAAGCGAAAGTTAAACCTGCGACCACAATTGACACGAGCGAGAGGCCGCGAGCGATGGTGGTCGTGAACGCCTGCATCAAAACGCTGACTGCGTTCTCCCACGGTGAGCCACCTGCGGCCTGGGCGAATGCCGCCGATGCGGAGATCAGCGAGAACGAGACGATGGGAAATGCGCGACGGAGCCAGCCCTTGATAGCGGGCCAGCAGAAAATAAATCTGTTTCGTAGGATTTTCTTCATTGCCGGCGAATTCCTTTCGGATGATGCGAGACGGGCGCGCATCGGGATTCGAAGGCAAGCTCTCGCCGGCTTAGCCGGGCGAAATGGGAGAGTGAGGAGCCGGAGGATGAATTTGCGGCAAGCTGCCGCCAAGCCGCTCCAGGTACTCCGAGTTCGCCCAATCGCCTTCAGTGGAGTCGCGAGAATCAGCAAGTTCCAGTGAGTTTTGTGGAGAACTGCTGCGTTTTCGTTTTGCTCCGCGAGGGCGAGGATTCCAGCGAGAGTTGCCTTCTACTATTACCTATAGCCAAAAAAACGCTGGAAGTGCTCAAAGAAAAAGTGCTCACACTTTCTGAAAGATTTCGTGTTGTTTCTTCGCCTTCCAATCTGACAGGGGTTGTCAAATTCCGCTTCGGGGAAGGAAACTCCCATGCCGCATCTTGCAGCCGCTTCATGATTCGTTGTATGTGTACGTGCACGGCTTTCGGCGATAGCACGGTGTGCGGGTTCATAACTTCCTTAGCCACCAATCCATCCACTTTCACTTTGATGAGCAGGTCGCGCTCAAACTCCGAGAGAATTCCGATGCGCACGGAATAGTCAAGAAAGTCGCGCAAAATAGAGATGGATTCAAAATGAGCATTCTCGTGCGGTTCGTCTTGCTTTGCGCACTCCGCGGCGAAATGCTCCCGATCCATCAGCATCAATTGTTCCCGCCTAGCCCAGCGAAGCGTGTTTCGTCGCAGGCTGCGCGCGAGTGCGAACGATAGTTGGCCGTTCAAGAGCCCAAGCGGTGCGGAGGCGGCGAGTTCGAGAAAAAACAGAAGTATCTGCTGCGCGATGTCATCGGTGGGAATGTCTTGAAACCACGCGCGGGTTTCCCGGTAGGTGCGATGAATGGCTGGCATGAAGGCGAGAACCAAAACAGACTGGCTCATTTCAGGGTCACGGATCTCCGGCCCAGCTTGAATCAGAGCGGCCAGGACTTCGCTGACTGACGGCGGGCAATAGTCACCATCTTTTTGATTGTGCAGGTGATGGATGAGCGCAGACGCGTTGATGAAAGTCGTGAGTACTGACGAGTTGGCGGCCAGTTTCAAGAAGCGCTCGGTGCCAGGAGGTTCCGCCACGGATAGGAAGAGAAGCCGCTCGACGCTGCAAATAGCGCAATTGCACTTGAGGGTTTCTTTCATGGGAACTCCAGAAATTTCTTCGTACAGCTAGTCCCACTCTCGCGTCCGCCCGAATTCCAGGTCATGCGCGGGATGAGGTGGGTTGTCGAGGCTCGCGGCGTCGCCTTGTCCGCGGGAAGAATCCGCGAGAACTCCCCTCACTTACTAGGGAACATGCAAGGGGGAAAAAGTAACAAGAAAAATTCAAAACAATCTGAGCGCATTATCTGCCTGGTTCTGTTGACACTGCATGCAACACAATGGCACGCTCTACATGCTGTTCGGCCTAATGGGCCACAAAACGAGCGACTAGTGTACAAACCGGACCCGTATGGCGAGTGGGTGATTCTGGGAAGTAAGCACGGAGAGGATAAAGGTCCATACCCGCTAGATGAAGAATTGTTAGGTGCCGCTCGTGAAGCATGGCCTCGTGTCCTGGCTCATGCCCGGCACGAATTACGCGATAAATCTGCTGGCTCAGACAAAACTGCTTTAGCGGCGGATGTTTGGGAAAGTGTACTTCGCTCAGTTTCAAAGACGCGCCAGCGAGGTGGCCAACGACCTCCTATCGCTGATCTCCAGTCCTACCTCATAGGTGTCTTTCATCACCGCCTTAATCGGGTCCTGAAACGCGAGCACAAGCGGCTAGAAACAATTGAGCCGGTTTCATCAACGCTGGACCTTGAGCGCCTGGAAGGCGCACGCGATACTGAGTGGGTTTCGGAACTCGAACGCGCGATTACGGTTAAGCAGATCATTGGTTACATGGATGAGTGGACAAGACGGGTTTGGAGCGCGCGGCAATATGCCTGTTCATGGAAGGAAATTTCAGGCCGCCTGTACTTGAGCGAGCACCAGACGAAGATGAGGTTTCACCGAGGATTAGAGAAAACCCGCGACGCGATGACGCAGCTATTGCGCGAGCGAAAGGCAGGCAGTAAGGACCAGGAATGAAGTTAGATATGATTCGGAGCCGTTTCGGATTTAATCTTATGCGAGGCGAACTTCTCTGAGCGACAAGACATATTCTCCGAAGAAAGAAAAGCGCATCCTGGATGCGCTGGGCCGAGGTTTGCTCACGGAGTTTCCGAATCCCGAGCGTACCGGGTGCCCCGGTTCTGATGTTCTCAAGAGAATCGCGTCTCGAACGATGCCGCTCGCGGAAGCGGAGAGGTGGCTCGATCACCTCGGCTCTTGCAGCCCGTGCTATCGGGATTTTTCTCAGTTTCAAAAAACGTATCAATTTCGTCGAAAACGCACGCTGCTTGCAATAGCGGCGAGCATCTTGGTCTGCGCATCAATTGGGGGATGGGCATTGGTTCGGTGGCACAACAAAACCCAAACCGTTCAAACCGCTGTGCTGGACTTGAGAAATTGGTCCGTGCCGCGCGGAGTCGAGCCGAATCCGGGAGTTAAGCCACTTGAAGTGAGTCCTGAAGCATCTCGTTTGGAGATTTTGCTCCCGCTCGGAAGCAGCGAGGGCGAATACGAGGTTCGTATTACGAAGCAATCAGGAGAATCGCTCGTGACCGCGATTGGTACGGCGAAGCTGAGCAGCGGCGTTACAACCCTTCGAGTGATGCTGAGAATGTCTTCGGTAGGTCCGGGAAGATATATACTTCAAATTCGGAAGGCAGGTCTGGAGTGGAATTCGTATCCGTTAACTCTCCGTTAAGTGCAGCATCATTCGTATCTTAAGGCAACCATAGGATCGGTGCGCATCGCCCGCCGCGCCGGTATCCAGCACGCCGCCACCGCCACAATCGCCAGCACCACCGCCGACGCCGCAAACGAAGAGAAATCCATCGCCGACACTCCGTAAAGCAGGCTGGCCAAGCTTCTTGCAAACCCATAACTCGTCACGATGCCCACCGCAATGCCCAAACCTGCCAACAGCATTCCTTCTCGCAAGACCAGCCGCATCACGTCGCCCCGCTGCGCTCCCAGCGCCATGCGTATTCCGATTTCATGCGTTCTTTGCGACGTGTAATACGAGATGAGCCCGTAGATGCCCACCACGGCGAGCAGTATCGCGAGAGTCGAAAACGTCGTCAAGAGTTCCGTCGTGAACCGAGGCTGTGCGCTCGACTCCGAGATCATTTCATCGCCGGTATGCACCTGGCCGACAAACATATGCCCCGGAACCATCTGCAAAGCGGCGTCGCGCATCGCCGTGGCCAAGCCCTGTGGCTCTCCCGCGGTGCGCACAATCAAGGAACCATGTTTAGTAGGTACCTGCGAATAAGACAAGTAAACCGCAGGCAGGGGCGTCTCGCCGCTCCCGAATTGTTTTGGCTCATGGACGACCCCCACAATCGTGTATGAGATGTCTTTGTCAGTGAATCGAAACTGCGGCTTCACCCTAACACCCACCGGGTCGCGGTTCGGCCAATAAGCTTTCGCCATCGCTTCATTGATCACCGCCACTGGCAATGTCCCGTTTCCATCCGCATCTGCCAACCATCGCCCGCGCAGAATGCGCATGCCCATCATGTCGAAGTACTCTGGCGTCACAATGTGCATGTCCGCTGGTTGAAAGCCCTCCGCAATGAGGCCCCCACCCCCGTCGGCCTTAAACTGGTCGAAACTGTGCTCGTGAGCCACCGGCGGAAACCCGTCTGCCAAAGCGACCGTTTTCACGCCGGGCAATGCCGCGACGCGTTGTTCAAACTGCTCGAACTTAATCCGCACCGAATCGTTATCGTTTTCGGGCAGTGACCTTAAATAGGCGTTGTCTATATCGACGTTCATCGAAAGCAGGTGCTCGGGCTGAAACTGCCCATTCACGGCCAGTAGCTTTTGCATACTCCTCAGCATCAACAGCGCGCCGGTCAGCAAAACAAGTGCTAGAGAAACTTCCACCACCAGCAGCGCGCTGCCCGGCCTGCGCAAAACTGACCGTGTTGGTGACGATTTGCGCGCGCTTCCCGATTTCAGCGTTTCATTCAGATTGGGCCGCGCCAAACGCAAGCTGGGAAGCACGCTGAACACGCCTGCGGCAAACACCGAGAGCAGCCCGGCGACGACGAGCATTCGCGAATCCAGGGCCACCGAATCCAACCTCGGAATGTAAATCGTTTGCGGCAGCAGGGCGAGAAAAGCGCGCAGACTTCCATAAGCCAGTAACAACCCCAGCGCGCCTCCCGCCAGCGCCAGCAGCATCGCCTCGACCAGCATCTGGCGTATTAGCGCCAATCTGCCCGCGCCCAACGTCGCGCGAATCGCCATCTCTTTCTCGCGCGACACCGCGCGCACCAGCAAGAGATTGCCCACATTAGCGCAACCAATCAGCAGAATGAATCCGAAGGCCGCCAGCAGGACCCACAAAATGCTGCGCACATCTCGGATCAGCTCGCTGCTGAGTGGCACCACGCTGACATCTTCATCTTTGTAATCCTTGGGATACTGCGCGCGAATGCGATCCGCAACGGTGTGAATCTCTGCCTGCGCCTGGGCCAGACTCACGCCAGCTTTCAAGCGGCCCACAACTTCCAGGTCGTTTCCCCCGAGACTGGTTTGGATGAGTGCCGCGTTGGTCCAGATATCGGGCTTGCTCGGCCCGAGTGGATAAGGAAAATCAACACCATTCGGCATCACGCCGACAATCGTGTACTGTCTCTTCTCTCCAAACTTATTGAGAGTGATTGTCTTGCCGATTACGTCAGGGTTCGCTCCGTAATGCTGCCTCCAGTATGCATAGCTTAGAATCGCGACGTGCGCGAATTGCCATCTGTTGTCCTTCGCGACGGCAACGCCCTCGCTTGCTGTGAATGTCCTCCCCAGCGAGGGTGCCACTCCCAACACCGAAAAGAATTGCGGCGAGACTCCGGCGGCTGCCACGCGCTCTTCCGTTCCCCAAAGTCTGGCCGCGAGAAGACCGCCACTTAAGTCCGCAGAAGTGAAGGCCGCCATACCCTCGAAACTCTTCGCTTGGCTCTGCAGAATGGCAAACGAACCCTCCATCACAGAAATGTGCTTCAGGCCCGTTCTGCGATTCGAGTCCCACAGCATCACCAGCCGCGACGCATCCGCGTAAGGCAGGGGCCGCAAGACCAATCCGTATAGCGCGCTGAACATCGCCGTGTTCGCGCCAATCCCCAGCGCCAGCGTAAGCACCGCCACCGCCGTGAACCCCGGCGCCTTCGCCAGCATCCTCAGACCGTATCGCAGGTCTTGCCAGAGCGTGCCCATTCGGTACCTCCATTCCCCACGAGGAGCAGCACGGCAGCTACATGCCTCTTACCACGGCCAGTGCTTTCTGCATTTGGGTATCTGCGCCCGCAATGAGCTCGTCGGGTGCCAATTCAACAGGAACGTCCGGCGGTACCCCTTTGCCTTCGATCATTCGTCCCTGCCACGTGAGATACGCGGCAACAGGCAAGCCCAAAATATAACCCGAACCGGCCTGAAACGTTCGTCCGCTCAATAGCCGCCCTGGTGTTTTTGTGCCGACAATTGTCGCCAATTGGTTCTCCTCCGCAAACGCGGCAACCATTTCGCCCGCACTGGATGTGTGCTCGTTTACAAGGATCGCGACGCGGCCGTGGAATCGTTGCGGACCGAGGCCCTCTGTTACGACGAGAATCGACTTGTCGATAAAGCCGTATCGCATCGCCAGCCATAAGAGAGTCGGCTTATGCGAAGGTATCCGGCTAAATCTCGGCAACTTCTCGCGTGCATATCCCTTCTCTTTGCGCGTACGCGTGAGGCTGTATCCGACCTCCTTCTTTCCGGGAGTCAGATAACTCATGAGCCGCAATGCGCCAATTCCTCCTCCGGTGTTCCCGCGAAGATCCACAATCAGCCGCGTCGAATCCTTCAAGTGTGCGATGGCGGTGTCGAGCATGTGAGCGAGGTCGATCCCAACCGCCCCCGGAAACATAGTCACTTTCAACCAACCGATGCCGTCGGGTAACTGCGAGCAGAGCACTGCTTTGGGAACGATCACAGGACGACTCTTCGACTGGGGTGACGGCACCTTTAGGGTCCCCATGACCCGCTTGCCGTCTGGCTTTTGCACTACATACTGGGAATCGTCTCCCAGTGGAAAAATCGGCGGCTCGGGCGGCTTCAATTCTCGATTTCGGACCTGAAGCAATATGTCACCTGGATGCAAACCTGCGATATGGGCTGGGCCGCCTTCGTGAACGTCTTGGAACATCCAGCGCTGCTCACCGTCGAAGTTGCACCGCATGAATGTCGCGGCGATGGCATGGCGTCCGGGAATGTTGCGGCTCTTGGAATGCCGAAACCCGGTGTGGCTGGTCTTTAGTTCGTTCAACAGTTCTTGTATCTGTTGTTCAAACTCTTCATCAGTGCCAGTCCGCAGGATTTTGTCCTTCCTACTTTCGGACAATTCCTGCCAGTTGGCCCCGTTCATTCCGGGATCGAAATGTTTGTGCTCTACAAGCTCGCAGACTCGTGCGTAGATTTTTTCTCGAGTCTTGGCGTCGAGGGTCATGGCTAGTGCAGAGGAATCGGCGATCCGCCGTCTCCGATTAACACGAATGCTCCCCAATAATAAGGCGAAACCTGAGATCCGTATTTTGCCAGCAAATCGCGCTTCGCGTCTCTCAAAGCCGTTGCTTTGTCCTCGCCTTGCGCTAAATGTGTATAGAAACGATTCATCAAGTCCGAAGTGAATGTATCATCGGCACTCCAAAGACTGGCGACGACCGCCTTCGCGCCACTTACCAAGAACGCTTCAGCGAGATTGGTGATTCCTTCCTCGCCTTCGATTTTGCCCACCCCGGTATCACAGGCAGAGAGCGTAACGAGGTCGGCATTGAAGTGAAGCCGCATGATTTCGGGAATTTGCAAAAGGCCATTATCGCGAGGCGTGCGGTCCATGCCGAGCACCAACCCTGATCGTTCGGGGAAACGGCTGTCGGCGAATCCGTGCACCGCAAGGTGAACGATGCGAAAGTCTGCGAGAGGCTCAGATTCAAATGCGGCCTCAGTCGCGTGAGAGCCGAGGAGAATAACGCCGTGATTGCCGAGAATGTGGTTGGCGTCGAGAATCTCCGCGCGAGTCTGCGGGAGATCGTGCAGCGGAGTGCCTAACGTGTCGGAAAGGCCGCGCAAAACTGCTTTGCCAATTCCTTCGGGCTTCGGTAGCTCGGGCGACACGTCGCCCTGGTCGCGATAGAGGACATCTCCCACACCGAGGAACGAATGCCGCGGCTTCTCCTGGTCGCTTCTGGTTCTCAAAACGTTCAGAACCGTCATCGCAGGAACATAACTGACTGCTAGTGACTCCGCCAAGAAGGAATCCTTGAGGTCGCGGAGCGTGTCGAAGGGCAAGAAATACAGAATGCCATCAGGAACCACAATCAAGGTATCGTGTGTGCTTGCTTGGGTCACAGGCTGCAAGAGAATCGAGTAGAGTTCCTCAGCAACCCGAACATTGTCGCGTTTCGCCTGAATGCTGCTGAGGTAGGTTTGCGTTAGCGCACGAATCGTCTGTTTTCCAGCTGGCAAGGTGGTGAGACCTGCGTGTTCCTTTGAAATCCAAAGGCAGAAAGCGTGAGGTTCGTCCAGAACATATTCCAACGCAAGCTCGTTTGGGTGGAGGACGGCCTGAATCGATTTCAAAGATGCAGGCTTTTCGAGCCATGCGTGCCGCGACGCATCCTGGTCGTTCCGTGTCCAATCTAACCGACGTTCGTATTCGATGAGCTGATTGTTCAAGTCCTTGCGCTCCGTGGCGCTGTCCGAACGCATTAGACGAAGTTGAAGCTCGGAGACGGTCGCCGCCAGCGGTTGCACAGCGGGCGATTGGTCATTGCTAAACGACACTCTGTCTTCCAGCAGAGCTGCTGCGGTCCTCCCGCGTACGCGTTCCAAAATATCCAGTGCTCGTCCTGCGTTTCCACTGCGGGCGATGAGTTCAAAATGATGCAAGTACGTGTTTCCCATCGCGCCCGCCAGAGAGCTGCTCCAATAGGTTTCGTCGGCATTGACCAGCATCCCATCAATGACCTGTTCCGCTTGTTCATACAATGCGTCGGCCTCGGCGACATGACCTTCGCGAGCCTTTAGGTCAGCGAGCACAGTAAGGTCGCGCGGTAGGAAATAGCGGTCACCGACGCGTCGACTGGCGTCCAACCCCAAGGAAGCATATGGCTCGGCGGATTTGAGGTCTCCGTTTTCACTGTAAATGTTCGCAAGGTCGAAGAAAGCCTGGTCGGCCATGCGATAGAACGCATGTGTCCAGCCGAGCTGGCCTCCTTCCTCCAGATATGATGTCGCCTCGTCTCGGTCTCCGGTCCGGAGATCCAATTCTCCAAGTTGGATGAATATTTGTGATTGATGGCCGAATTTGTGGTTCGTTTTTGCAATCGCCAATGCTTGATTGAGCGTATCCGTTGCTTCTCGGAGTTTGTTCTGCCCGACTAAGGCTTGGGCCTTACCTTCGAACGCCATATACGGGAATCCCGCATCCGGCGTGTTCGTGGCAACCTTAATTGCCCGGTCGAAGAACGCAAGAGCCTCTGCATATCGCTGAACTGTATTGAAGCCATTGCCGAGCATTTCGAGAGATCGAACCTGACCGCCCGTGTCCCCACTCGCCATCGCGGAAAGAAGCGCGTCACCAACCAACTTTGCAGCGTGCCCACTTTCGCCTTGCAGGAATGCAATGATTCCGAGCTCGGCGTTTGCGCGTGCCTCCCATTTGGCTTCTCCCAGGCGCTTTGCAATCTGCCGTGCTTCGATCCAATCCCATTCCGTAGCCGCCGGACTGATTTCTATATCGGTGTAGCCCTTTTGGGCGAGACACCAGAGTTTTAATTCGGGATCGCTTTTTACAACAGGGTCATCGAGCTCCTCACCGATCATCTCCGAGACATCTACATACGACATGGTTTCGGATTGTGCTCG
>Ga0134126_10002868_pt1 | contig 21679 bp, 19 predicted proteins | sample KB31752_FD_96881 | JGI IMG/M metagenome (GOLD analysis project Ga0134126, IMG submission 96881) | Terrestrial soil microbial communities with excess Nitrogen fertilizer from Kellogg Biological Station, Michigan, USA - KB3-175-2 | ecosystem: Environmental > Terrestrial > Soil > Unclassified ... | reverse complement strand
TGGTGACGAGATAGCCCAGATGGTGCTGGGTGATGAGGTCGAGGATGAACCAATGCTTGTTGATGACGATGTTCTTTTGTTTGCTCACCGTCTCCAGCAGCGCACGTTCGATCTCTTTGCCGGTGACATCCTTGTGATGGAGGATGCGGAACTCGCTGTGGCCGCCTTCGCGACCGAGCTTGTAATCGCCTTCCGCGTCTTTGTCGAAGCGGGTGCCCCAGTCGATGATCTCCTGGATCCTGTCCGGCCCTTCCTTGACGACGATCTCCACCGTTGCGGGATTGCAAAGCCCATCGCCGGCGATCAGGGTATCCTGGATATGTTTGTCAAAACTATCGTGTTCGAAGTCGGTGACGCCGGCGATTCCGCCCTGGGCGTATTTCGTATTGGTCTCGTCGATGCGGGTCTTGGTGATCACCAGTACCTGGCGGTCCGGATAATGCTGTGCTACTTTGAGTGCATAGCTTAGTCCGGCGATGCCCGAGCCGACAACCAAAAAATCTGTTTGTATCATGATCCGCAAAAATAGGGAATCCTATGCTCCTTAGTATTCTACCTTGTATTCGAACTGGTCCGGATGATCGAACACGTCGACGAGGTTGAACTTCATGGTCACGGTTTTCTTGTCATCGGACAGCTTGGCCAGCGGATTACCGGTGCTCTTGATGGGACGGGGCAGCGAGAGCGTCGTGGTATAGTTGATCTCCATGCCCATCTGCGAAGCCTGCTTCATCTGCGCCAGCTGCGGGTCGTTCTTCAGGGCATCGAATTTTTCCTTGTTGAGCTTTTTTTCCAGCAGCCCGTCCTTACAGGAGAAATCGAAGACGCTGTTGAACTGGCTCATGTCCGGGCTGCCGCCGCCACCGGCTTCGCCGCCCAGCGAGCCAAAAAGTTTCGCGTTGGACAGCGTCCCATCGTTCATCAGGGTATACAATTTCTGCAGATTGGGCAGGCTCGTGAACGGGAACATGCTATGGACAGTGAAGATCTTGGCATCCATATCGATCTTTATATGCACTCTACCCGGCCGGAGGATTGCCTTTTTATCTTCGCTCAGCGCGGCGCTCGTATCTATGACGTCTTTGAGCAGGATGGTGGTATCCATCTTCGACATGCCTTTTTGAGCCAGCTCGTCTTTTCCCATATAGGTTTGGAGGATATCGATCATCTGGCTCATGTCTATGTCCATGGTGAGCTGACCGCTGCCGTCGTCTCTGACGTCTACATTTTCGGTGATATCGAGACAGCCGGCAAATCCAAGTGCAAGGACGGCGGGCAGGATAAATTTCAGGAACTTCATCAAAAAAAGATTTTTCGTTGAGGCAATATAGGCATTTCGCCGCCTAGTCTATAGTGATCTTATAGCGAACGGTAAATATTTGTGAATGACCGGGCTGCAGGAGCAACAAGCCCATTTTGTTGTTGAAACAATCCGGCGCACCGCTGAGGTTTTCGACCGCAATGCTGTCGCGGGTCGCCGGTGTATAGACCTGCAGATAGGGGTAAGTTGCATCCGGGAAAAACGAAATGCGTAATCCATTGGCGGGATTATAGAGCTGGCACGCGGCACTGACGATATCCGGTTTCAATGCAAAACAGTTGTCGAGAAAGGTATCTCCTATAGATTTCAACGACTCGAACCGATCGTATTGCTTGAGCCTGCCGGTAGGTACCAGCTTATCATCGAATTCCACGATCGCTTCGGCATGAAACTGCATCTGCCAATCATTCGTCTTTCCGCCCAGTGTAAAATAGGGATGCCAGCCGTCGGCCATGGGGATGGGCTCGTCGTCCAGGTTGGTAACCGTGGTCACCACTTCCAGGTCATTCCCGTGATTAAGCGTATAGCGGGTCGAGCAGGCATAGTAAAAGGGATAGCCGGGGTCTTCTCTTCTATAGATACATTCGAGGACCACGGTGCCATGTCCATTGTCCGCGCCGGATTCCATAAGGGTAAAGGGCTTGTTGTACAGCAGACCGTGGATGGCGGTGCCGTCGCCAAAAAGATGTTTGAGCTGATATTCGTGGTTGTTGAACCGGTATACCCCACCGGGGATACGGCAGGGGAAGGGGGAGAGCTTGGGGCCTTTGAAGTTCCGGCTCTGTTCCTTTTTTACTTCCGCCGCGCTCTTGTAGCTGTCGATGACATTCAAGGCACCCTCCTTGGGGTGACGGACGGTAAAGGCCTGTAGTGTAGCACCGTAGGCGGGTAAAAGGGAAACCACGGTACCCGTGGTCTCATCGGTAATGTTTACGAGGTCGAGATCATGTTCTTTGCTGTTCCTGATCGAAAAGCTCATGGGTGTTGGCGTATATTTCCTGCAATGTATCGAAAAGCCCCAATATACCATGACCCAGGACCTCGCCGTCGATGGTGATGATCTTACGGGCGCTGACACAAGGTTGTTGCCGGAAAAAGGCGGCGCCCATGTATTCGGGGCAAAACCGCTTGATATAACCCGGGCGGCAGCCGGTATGCGGAATATCGTCCAGCAGACCCAGGTCGGCGAGTCCCAGCACGGCTTCGCCGATGGCGACTAGCGGACGGCAGCCGGCGACCGCCACCAGCAGCGAAAAGATCTCCAGGTTGTCGCCTTTTTCCCAACGCGCGCCGCCGGGCAGCAGCAGGATGTCGAAATCTTCCGGCTGCATATATTCCAGGCTGGCCTGGGGGATGACTTTAAAACCCGTGGCCGAGGTAACGCTCGCGCCTCTCACCGAAAATGTCTCCAGCGACCAGTCGCCGTCCCTGCTGTTGAGACAAGCCAGGGCAGCCGAAACCTGGTGGTCGGGAAAGCCCTCGAAAAGAAAGGCTGCGCATGTCTTTTGTTTCATGACATAAGATTTTTAATCGTTAAGACCGATGAGTATCTCGGTGATCTGGTTAGACGGATCGTCGAGATCGATATGCAAAAAAGATTCCGCGTAAATACCGTTGAGCTTTAGGCCATTATCGGAAATATATTGCAGCATCCGCTGGTATTCCGCCCCGATGCCCTCCCAGGGTCCTTCGTACCGCGACGAAAGACAACGGAAGGCAGGCAGCCGTTTAAAAAAGGGCAGGACGGCCGTGGGGATCTTACCCTGTACGGGGAGGGCGACCTCGAGGGTGAACTTAGTTTGCGGCTTCCCATCTACCCCATGGTAGAACCAATATTGCGGGCCGCATACCAGCAGGTCGAGGTCCGCTACGTACTGGTAGAGTTCTTTTACTACGGTACCGCTGAATTTTGGCAGGTCATGCAGGGTGGCCTCACGGGTGCTATATAAAACGGTCATGTAGGGATGCGTGCGGATGAGCATGTTGTCTTTTGTTTGTACAAAAGAACAACCCCGGACTGACAGCATTATGTCAGTAGGACCGATGATGTACGGATAATTTTTCGGAAAGCGTCTTGAGCTCGCTTTTTAGCAGGTCAGGGGAGTCGACCCGGATCGCATCGGTATACATCAGCAGCCACCGGGCGAAATAGGGGAAAGAGGAGGTCAGGAATTTCATCCGGAAAAAATCGCCCAGGTCTTCCTGGGACACAAAGCCATTGAGATACTTCTGTTCCTGAAGGAATTTTACGATCCTTTTGTCGACCAGCACAATAGCCTCCTGAAGGTCGGCACCGGCGCGCAATGTTTCAATATATTCCTTGATGGATGGATGTGCGGAGGGATCAAAGGTTGCGTCTTCGAGGGTCACGCCCAGCATACGGGTCAGCCGGAAATCGCGGTAGTCGGTTCGGAGGTGGCACCAGCCTATGAGATGCCAGGCGTTGCCATAATGAAGCAGTCCAATGGGTTCGACACGGCGGCGGGTCACCTCTTCTTTGAGATTGGAGCGGTAGTGCAGCGAGACGATCCTTTTACCCACCATCGCCTGCTGGAGCAGGGACAGAAATTGTTGCGGCGAATCGCTGTCCGGCGAATAGCGGGTGAGGATCTCGATGTGTTCCGTGAGGCTGTCCACATATTCCTTGTCGGGGGAACGGAGCACGGCCTTGATCTTGAAGAGGGCAGCATGAAAATGCCGTTTCACCGAACCATCCGTGAACTGTTCGGCCAGTTTCGCGCCAAGCAGGAGGGCGCTGGCCTCTTCCTGGGTGAACATCACGGGTGGCAGCCGGTAGCCTTCCATGATGGTATAGCCGGAACCGGCCTCGCCGATCACGGGCACGCCGGATTCATCCAGGGCTTTGACATCCCGGTACACCGTTCGGAGGCTGATATTGAAGCGATCGGCCATTTCCTGGGCCGTCACTTTCTTCTTACTCTGCAGGTGCGTCAGGATCGCATGCAATCGGTCAATGCGGTTCACTGTTAAAATTACTAAGATATTCCTATTCCCGGGACTTCGGCTGTTACTGTTTCTTTATAAACTCGATCTTCTTTACAAAAAGATTCCGGTCCGCCTTGGTATCGGCATCGAAAAAGTCGTTGTCGTAGCCGATGGTCACGCGGACGCTGTCAGCATCGCCGTGTTTATAGGGCAATTGTACGTCCTTAAAGTCTTCGACCGCATTATAGTCCCCTACGGCCCTGCCGTTCACGGATACGATCACATGTGGATACACATGCTTTGCCGAGGTGGCCCTTGCCAGGATGTGCATGGTATAGTCGCCTTGCGGCAGTGCAATGGGGCTGCTGGTAACAAACCCGCTCCAGATCGCCACCACCTTGCCCCCCATATCGATTACCGGCTGTCCGGGAAAATCTTTCGCTGTCAACTGTGCGGGACTGATGCTTTTCGCAACATACAACCGTGCCCAGGCATCGAACCAGCGGTTCTCTCTTTCGATGTTGAAGTCTTTATTCAGGGCCGCCTGTACGTTGGAATCGAGAAACTTGTCGGGATCGCCGGCGGCGTGTGCATCCCAAAGCCAAAACTCCTTCACCGCATATCTACCCGATGTCGCATGGAGGATCGAGTCGATGGTGGCATTGCGGGGGATGTCGGAAAATTGCGGGCCTTTCATCCCGAATTTCTGGAGGTAATAATTCTCCTGCCACATGAGCCGGTCATTCACCACCGGAAGATCCTTTTCGGTGCTGTCCTCGGCCATAAATGCCGTCATTTCCCTGAATTGCGTCTTATGCGGCTTGGTATACAGATGGTTGACCGTCAGCAGGAATAGCACCGACCAGCAGAGGAACACCGCAAGCACGATGCCCCTGGCCCACCACGGTCGCATCAAGGCCGTGCCATAGGCCGCCGCTCCCAGGTAGAGCGGCAATACGATGATGGTATAGCGATCCCAAAGTATGGGAAGCACCAGCACGGATCGCAGATAAGGCAGCGCATAGGAGATCACCATACACACCGTGAAGACGATAAAGCTCAGGGTAAGCGGAGAGCTCATCGGCGCCTTAAGTAGGGCCGCCCGGTTCCGGAACACATTAGCCAGATAAACGAGCAGCATCAGCCCGACGATGATCTTCAGGAGGTCATTGCCGCCGAAATAGCTGCTGAAGTAGTCGAAGAAGAAATTTTTGTCTACTTCACCGATCCACGACGTCTTCATCGCGTTGACCTGCAACATCGTTGGCAACCATAAGGCATACACGGCCGCGATGATCAGCCACGCGATAAAAAAGCGCTTGCGATATAGCTTCCTGTCGGCGGCGAAAAAATACAGGAGGAAGGCTACGCAAAATTCCGAGGTCACCAGGAAAGAGCCGAAATAATGCGTGTACATGGTCATCGTCGCAAACAGCGCAAACAACAGCATATCGCGCCGGCTGTTTGTCTTGAGCAGCCGGATGAAATACACGAGGGAGAGTGTGGCCACCAGGAAGAGCTGGCTATAAGGTCTGTTCTCCCGGGCATAGTAGACGGCGAAATAGTTAACGCAGGTCAGCGCAGCGGCGATCAGTCCCAGGTCTTTGTTAAGCACCTCTTTTCCGAGCTTGTACATGGCCCATACGGCTGCTACTCCTGCAATGGCGGGCCAGATACGGGCGGTGACCTCGGAGCGTCCGAGGATAGCGAAAAACACCTTTTGGACCAGATAATACAACGGTGGCTGATAATCGGAATGGATCAAATACCAGACGAGCTGTTTAAAAGGAACAGTGGGATCCGCCTCGATCACGGCATGGAGTTCGTCACACCAGAAACTATCGAAACCTAATTTATAAAAGCGAAGGATAACTGCGACCAAAAGGATCAGGTAAAGCGGGAGGTTCTCCCTCTTTTTTAACGAGGCCAGGAGTTTCATTTAGTGGTGATAGTGGTTATAATTGGTATTGGTTATCGGCGCTAAAATAAGGATTAATCAGCAGCTTTTAGCAAGTTTGCCGGCTCGACCCAGGCCTCATGTTCCTTGAGTAAGTTGATGAGCTCATCTACGGCAACGGCGCTATCGACGCCCCTTTTCATGATCTCCTTGCCTTTGTAAAGGGTGATCTTTCCCGGTCCGCTCCCGACGTAACCAAAATCCGCGTCCGCCATTTCGCCCGGCCCATTGACGATACAGCCCATGATGGCGATCTTGACGCCCTTGAGATGATGCGTCACGGCACGAATGCGCGCCGTGGTCTCCTGCAGATCGAAGAGGGTACGACCGCAGCTGGGACAGGAGATATACTCCGTTCGGGAGATGCGTGTCCGGGTAGCCTGAAGGATGGAGAAAGCTGTATTGTTCAGGAACTGATGGTTGTTGCGTGTTTGAAGATACGTGCGGCCGCTGATGCGGGTGTTGACGATCTTCGAGGCATCGCCCGTGATCCAGATGCCATCGCCCATGCCGTCGAGCAGGAGCGCGCCCGCTTCGGTGGAGAAATGGATCAGGGCCTCGTCGATGGTGCGGTTCTGGCTGTTGATCTTAGCGCCGTGGCTATCTACGCCGAGTATCACCGGGCAGCGGATATCGTCTTGTATGAGCTCCATGAAAAAGCGCCGGACGGAAAGCAACGGATAAGGATGGGTGCTTTTGCAGCAGAGGACCACGGTGGCATCGTCTTTGAATCTTTTTGCTACCAGCCGAGCTTCGGGTGCCGCGGTATCGATCATGATGATATTGAGCGTGTCGGAGCGGTCCTCGTCCGAATCGTATTCCCAGTCCTGAAACAAGGGTATATAGCCCTTTCGGTCGTCGAGGCCTTGCCAGGTCTTGTAATCACAAATGGGCAAGAGGGTTCCGGGCAGGTCGAATTCCAGGACTTTGTCACCCGTGTAGATGTAATCGGCGGCGGCATCCGCGATATTCCATTTGTCGCTGCCGGCATCATAGGAATAGCCGATGGCGGTGAGATCCTCGCGGCTTATCGACGCATCTTTTTTGAGATCGGCGATGACTACGGGGACATGGCTGCCGCCGAGACCCGTGAGTGTCCGGGAGACGCGGCGTTTGTATTCGAAGGGAGAATAGGGCAGCCTCTCGACCGGGGGGATGGTCGATGACTCCAGACGATTTTCATATCGTCTTACCAGGTCCTTGCACACAGGGATCTCGAATTCCGGGTCTTCGGTGAGCGAGACGCGGATGGTATCGCCGATGCCGTCCTCCAGCAGGGTGCCGATACCGATGGCCGATTTGATCCGGCCGTCCTCACCATCGCCGGCTTCCGTCACGCCCAGGTGCAGCGGATAGCAGACGCCGAACTCCTGTTCCATCTGTACGATCAGCAGCCGGTAGGCCTGTACCATCACCTGGGGATTGCTGGACTTCATGCTCAGGACGATGTTGTGATAGGCCTCATCACGGGCTACGCGCAGGAACTCCATCGCGCTTTCGACCATGCCCATGGGGGTGTCGCCATAGCGGGACATGATGCGGTCGCTCAGCGAACCGTGGTTGGTGCCGATGCGCATGGCGGTGCCGTATTCCTTGCAGATCTTTACAAGCGGGGTGAATCGTTGGCGGATACGCTCGATCTCTTCCGTGTACTCGGTATCCGTATATTCGATGTGTTCGAACTTCTTTTTGTCGATATAGTTACCCGGGTTGATGCGGACCTTTTCGACAATACGCGCGGCGATCTCGGCGGCATTGGGGGTAAAATGGATATCCGCGACCAGCGGGGTCGTATAGCCACGCCGGCGCAGTTCATTTTTGATATTCAGCAGGTTTTCCGCCTCTTTTTTGCTGGGCGCCGTGATGCGCACCAGCTCTGCCCCCGCCTCGATGCACCTGATGGATTGTTCGACCGTGGCCAGGGTATCCATGGTATCCGTGGTGGTCATGGTCTGGATACATATGGGATGGAAATTGCCCAGGAGCAGATCGCCGATCTTCACTTCCAGGGTCTTGAGCCTGGAGTAGCGGGTGAGGGAATTACAATAGGATTGCATAGGACCGTAAAGATACAAAGAATCTGGCTCGGGGCGCGGGTGGCTCGGGCCGGCTACCAGTCCTTTTCCGGCTGGTTGGGCACGTGCTGCTTGTTCTGCTGCATTTTATCGTGGAGATCCTTCTCTTTTTGTTCGAGCGCCTTCAGGAGCTGTTCCACCTGCTGTTTGTCCAGCTTGCTGGGTTGCGGCTTGGGTTGTTGCTGCTGCTGCTGTTGTTGCTGCTGTTGCTGCTCTTTTTTCTGATCCTGTTTATCCTTGTTCTTCTGATTCTTTTTTTGATTTTGCTGCTGCTGCTGTTGTTGCTGTTGCTGTTTCTTTTGTTCTTTGAGGGCTTTCTCGAGATTATCGCGGGCTTCGGCGTCGCCCGCGTCGAGCTTGAGGGCATTTTTCCAGGCGTCGATGCTCTCCTGCAGTTTCTTTTGCTTGATCATGGCCACGCCTTTGTTATAATAGCCTTTTTCCTTCATTCCTTTGTCCGTACTGTTTTGTACGGTGGCGTCATAGTCGTGCGCGGCCTCGTCGAACTTATTGTTCTTGAACTGTGCGTTACCCAGGTTGTAGTTGGCGGTGGGGCTGTTGGGCGCCTTCTGGACGGCCCGCTGGTATTGTTGTACCGATTTGTCGAATTCGCCTTTTTTATAGGCCCGGTTGCCGCTACGCATCTCGCCATTGCTGTTCTGGGCAGCGGCGGGGAGGGCGGAGACCAGGAAGGCCAGGGCCAGGAGGGTGGCGGCTCCTATGGGGCTTGCACCGGATCGTGCGGCGGAGGCGCCGCCGGGTCTTGCGCCCGATGCCGCGCGTTCGCGTTTTTCGCTGGCGGCGGAGCGACGTTCCGAGAAGAAATAGTCGAAAACCAGCAACACCAGGGCGATACCCAGGAACCATTGGAAATAGCTGATATAGTCGACGAACTCGGCGTCCGACATCGATTTCTTGTCGACGCTGTCGATCTGCTGCGTCATGGTGATCAGGGCATCGTCGACATTGTCCAGCCGGACATATTGACCGTTGGTCGCAGTGGAGAGCTGTTGCAGCTCGGCTTCATTGAGTTTGGAGATCACCGTATTCCCCTGCTCGTCCTTTTTGAGTTCGCCCGTGGCCGGGTCTACGATGGGCGAACCCTCGGGCGAGCCGATGCCGACGGTATTGATCATCACGCCGTCTTTGGCGAGATCCTTGGCGACCTTCAGCGCGTCGGGATCATGGTCCTCGCCGTCCGAGATCAGCAGGACGGACTTATATTTTCGTTCTTTGCTGTTGAAGGCGGTGTTGGCCATCCGGAGGGCTTCGGCAATCACCGTGCCCTGGGTAGGCACGGCATCGGGACTGGCTTCCTGGATATACATGCGGGCGGCGCCATGATCGGAGGTCAGCGGCATCTGGAGATAGGCGCGGCCGGCAAAAAGCACGAGACCGATCCGGTCGTTCTCCAACTTATCGAGCATTAACAGCAGCAACTGTTTCGCTTTGTCGAGCCGGCTGGGTTTTACATCGGTGGCAAGCATGCTTTTGCTCACGTCGAGCACGACCATCACGTCCACGCCCTTGCGTTTGACATTCTCCATCTTGCCGGTCTTCTGCGGGTTGCCGGCGCCGATGACGATGACCAGGAAGGCCACGAGCAGGACCCCGGCTTTTACCAGGAAGCGGGTAGAGGAAAAATTACTGATCAGCTGGCGGACCAGCGAGGGGTCGCCGATGCGGGCTATGGTTCGCTTTTTCCAGCCCAGCAGGAACCAAAGGGCCGCCAGAAGCAACGGAATGGCAGCCAGGCCGATCAAATTCTCGATATGTTCTATTCGGTACACGGACTTGAAATTAAGGAAAAAAACCGGGATCATTTCCTGCCCTGGAAGAAGCCCATGGAAGATAAGATACGTTTAACAATTTGAGTACCAGCGAGTGTTATGTTCGTATTTGGATCGGCTGCATCAACATTCAGGACAAAGAAATAGGGATGTTTGTTCTCCTCGATCCAGCCCAGTACCCAGCCGAAGGTCCGACCCTCATAAGGCACCCGGGCCACCTTGTAAACCAGCTTGTAGTTGCTGTTTTCTTCCTTACTGAACATATCGCGAACCATCTCCTGGGTGCGCCGGTAGAAGGGCAGCTGGTTAAAATAGAGTTTTTTGATCAGGCCGAGCTGTTGATCCGCCTGCAGCCTGAGGCCTCCGTCGTATACGGCATTGGTATCCTTGTCGAACGCCTGGTTGCCATAGTGGAGGGAATCCACCCATTTCCGCAGCGAGTCCCTGCCAATGGTGTCTTCGACATACCGGAAGAGCTCCCCGGCCCCGTCCGTCTTGAAGGCATTACCCACGGGGGTGTCTTTAGGTGACCCGATCAGGGTCTTTTCGTCCCTGACCACCCCGCTCTGGAAGGCGATCAGCGAGGCGACGATGTCGAAGGTGGACCCGGCAGGATACAGGCTGTCGCGGTAGCGGGGGAGGTTATAGATGGTAAAATGCCCCTGGCCGTTATCGTAAAACGCGAAACAGCCCTTGACGCCGGCCGAGTCGAAAAATTTACCGAGGCTGGCGTCTTCGGTAACGTTGTTGATCGAGCAGGCGGAGAAAAGGACGGCGAGGACCGGCAGGGCTACGAGGAGCTTTCGCATCTTGGAAAATTTGCGCAAAGGTAAGGGCTTAAAGCTATTGCTTTGGCAGATCGTATTTGTCGATGAGCTTCAGCAGTACGCCATTGGTCCAGCCAAAGCCATCCTGACCGGGATATTCGCCGCCGCCGGCGTCTTTGTCGATGTCCTCGACATTGTATTTTTCCATGAGCTTCCCGGTGGACTTATATACTTTCTCGTTGAGCTTAACCCAGCGGGCGGCGATATCCGCCGCGAGGTCCTTCTGGCCACAGCGGTCTAGTCCCCAGATGGTCATCCATTCGAGCGGCGCCCAGCCATTGGGAGCATCCCATTGCTCGCCGGTGTTGAATTCCGTTGTGACGACGCCGCCCGGTTTCAGCAGCTTGGCCCGGATGACGTCCGCGACCTTGCTGCAGAGCAGGCTCATATAGTCGGGATGTTCGTTGACAAAACAAAAAGGGTACATCCCGCCGGGGTTGATAATTTTGCTTTGTTTCTGTGTCTTGAAGTCGTAATCCGTATAGAAATTCTCGGCCTTGTTCCAGCAGTATTTGTCGATGCGCTCGCCGCGGTGGATGGCCTTCTGACGAAATTCTTCCGACGTGCTGTCCTTGTTTATCAGCAGGGCCTTGGAGATGGCCCATTCGAGGTGATAGAGCAGGGCGTTGAGATCGGGCGGGATGAAATCGCTGGTACGGATCGTCACCAGATTTTTGCCGTCGGCAAACCAGCGGCTGCTGAAGTCGATGCCGCTTTCCGCGGCGGCGCGGAGCTCTTCGTACATCTCGATCTTGTCGCGGCCGGAACGCTGTGCCGTAAGGACGTCTTCGCGCCAGCTTTCCTGTCGGGGCACGGTGGCGTCATCCCAGTAGCGGTTCATGATCTCGCCATTCTTCAGCCGGACCACACGGCGGTAGGCCTGGCCGGGTTTGAGCTTATCCGCCCCATCCATCCAGAAGGCATACTCCTTCTCCATTGCAGGGAGAAACTCCTGGTAGATGCTATCGCCTTTGGCCTCGGCCAGGAGCTCCACCATCACCGAGAAGAAGGGCGGCTGCGAGCGGCCCAGGTAATAGGTTCGGTTCCCATTGGGGATATGGCCATAGTTCTCGATGAGATAGGCGAAGTTCTTTACCATGTTGTCGATCATGTCGATCTCGCCGCTTTCTTTGAGCCCCAGCATGGTGAAATACGAGTCCCAATAATACACCTCGCGGAAGCGGCCCCCGGGCACGATATAGGGATATGGCAGCGGGAGCAGCGAGCTGCCTTCCACGAATTTGTCCGGCGTTCTCTTGAGCACGGACCAAAGCTCGTGGATATGCGTGACTACGTCTTCGGCGGTGTTGGTCTTGTAGGTGTCATTGGGTGCGGGCGGCAGCTCGAAGTTGTCGAACACGAATTTGTGGAGATCGAAACCCGGCGTCCCCTTTTGCGCCTCATAATCGGCGACGATGTCGGCGGGTTTGCGTTTGGGGACGCAATCCACGAAGGTCTTGCCGTCCTGGAAGACACGGTCCATCTGGACGTCGACGAATAGCTTTCCGTAGATCTTGTCGGGGGGCGTTGTGACAATCGTCTGCCCAAGTGAAAGAAAAGAAAGGGTTATAAAGAGCAGGAGGCCGGCTAATCTTTTCATATTCCGCGGTTATGGACCTTAAAAATAATGAATCCCAGCTAAAATGCTACTCTTTTAGATCGACATCCAACAATATCACTTTTCTATTTTCGGAGTCAATCAGATAAAGCTCACGTAGGGAAGGAATGCCAAATTCTCCCAGGTCTTCCGTCACGATAAAATACGTGTCATTAAATAATTGATTAAAACTGTGGGGCGCCTTGCCAAAGCCCAGTCGAGTGCTGTTTCGAGCTCTGCAAGCCTGGAGAAATCCTCCGCAAGAGCCAGCATTTTGGATTCAAAGCTCCTCTGCCGGATGATCGTGTAATGAAATTCAGCTCCAAACCCAGGATGCATAAACTACAAATTGCTTTTCTTCAGATTATAACTATCCCAGGCGCGTTGCGCCCATTCGTAATCCGACATTTCGGGCTCCTTGGAAGTCAACAAAAAAGTATAATTTGGAAGTACCTCCATTTTTTCCGAGAGCTTCCAGGCGAGAAGCTCATGTGTCTGATCGCTCACTTTCCTGGCGCTTAAATCCCCCATTTTTTTTATTACGTCGTTTATCAGGACTATTTCTTCTTTTTCAAAAACGGCTATGTTCGGAGGTCTTTTTGCCAATATTTTCTTCTGCTTATAATTGAAAAACAGAACTTCGGATATTTCGATATCACCATTGTCTCTCAACAATTGCAAGAGCTGGAGGAATCTAGCCGGCTCAGGGGTGGGACCCTGATCCTGATGTACATACTGAAGATCACTGATTGTAGTTCCGCTGGTGAGGTATTGCATCAAGTCAGTGTAATACAATGCCTTGTTCAGCGAGGTCGCCCCGTAATTGGGGTTATCCTTAAGCTGATCTGCAATGTAAATGACCAACTCTGTCGTTTTTGCACTCATGAGTAACGCAACGGGTTTGGTACAAATTTAACACTAATTAATTTAGTCTAAAAATGAAACACCGCGAAGAATCGCGGTGTTTTGCTTGCTTTTGCTTATAGACCAAGAAAAAAATACTTATTCGGCGCCGTCGATCATCGCACGCTGGACGGCGTAGTTGCCCACATTCTGTCCCACGGTAAACCCGACTGTACAGTCGACGACATAGTGGATGCCGCCCAGCACGCGGGAGTTGGCCGCTTCCTGGGCCATGCTCAGATAGGCGCCGGCCCGCGAAGGGATCAGGTGACCCAGGACCGTCTCCGCGGCCGCACTGAACATCGAGTGCCCGGAGACATAGGACGGGAAATTGGGTATTCCCGTGAGAGTCTTGATCCGCGAATCCATTTGCGTGGGGCGTGGATTGAAATAGAAATATTTTATATCCCAGCAGCTGATGGCAGCGTCCATCTCGGCCATGTTGAGGAGGGCCAGGTTACGCGCCCAACGCACCTCGCTATAGTTCTGGTTGATGAAATCGGCATCGGCAATATAGTTCCAGTGTCCCGGCGGAGTATAGGTACCGGCGCCGTCGGCCCAGAACTGGACGGTGGCCATCTGTTCGCGGGTGGGATTTTTTACGGTGTTGTAGGCTGCCTGTACCGCGGCCGTCATATCGGCGCTGCCGGTAGTGGGAGGCGGGCCGGGCCGTAAGGCGATGATGGCAGCCGAGTCGCACAGGAATCCTTTGACCTTGCCAAAAAGCGGCAGCATAGGCGGACGCAAGGGATATTCGAGACTCAGCCAGGGGATCTGGCTTTCGGCTTCTGCGGTGGTCACAAAAGAGGTCCAGTTCGCCGGTGTCCCCCCTGCCTTGCCGGCATTGTCGTTTCGGCCGCGGGCCAGGTATACGTCGGCAACCTGGCGGCCGAGGGCTTCACCGGCGGTGACGTCACTGCGGGTGGCCTCGCCGGAGGCGATCAACGCCAGCTCTTCCTGAGAAAGCTTCTGCTGGATACTCGCGATCTCATCGGGGAAGAGCAGTTGCATGAGCTCGGCCGTCGCGCCGGCCAGCACCGCACCCTCCGAAGGATAGCTGGGCAGGGTAGTTTTCCCCGCCAGCGCCTGGATGGTCGAGTCGACCTGATAAGGCCTGGGGCGGTTGTATACGGTCTTATAGTGCCAGCAGGCCACGAGGGCATCGTATTGCGCCGCGGCGACATAAGCATAGGCCCGCGCCGCATACGGCGGGTTCGAGAACGGAAAATAGGGATAGGCGAATGGGTTGGCCGAGTTGGGTGCACCATACGAGCTGTCCGTATTCTGATACGGCGGGAGATTGTATTTCGTCACCAGGTTCATCATGATCTGGTTCCAGCGGAAGACATGACCCGCGCTCCAGTAGGTGATCTGCGCCCTTTGGTCGCTGGTGAGACTGTGCTGATAGGCCTTGATCTCGTTGAGATCGGCGGTATAAGCAGGTGAGGTCGTGGCGGCCGGCGTCGCGACGGCAAAGGTGTCGGGACGCGTCAGCAACACGGGTTTCCAGGTCCCTGCATTGAGATCTTCGTTGGCCGGTGCGAGTGCCGGCAGGTTATCGGTGATGTTGTTTACGCTTTTGTCGCAGGCCGCGAGTGCCACAAGGGCCAGTGCGAAAAAAATATGTTTATGCCGTTGCATGCTTAGTTCGATTTGAGGTTGTTAGTAGGATGGTGCGAGAAACTCAGGAGATAGAAGACGCCGACGTCGAAGCTTCCGGCCTGGCCCACATTACGTCCGGCAACGGTGTAATCGCCGTCGACATCCACCGAAAACCCATGATCTTTTTTGAAATAGCATCGCACATGCGCACCGGCCATCGTCGAATTCATTTTGTTGCTGGGGAACGGCATATCGTTCTTGCGGATATCGAAACCGCCGAGGGTGTTCATATTGCTGCCCACCGCTTCGATGATCAACCGGCTGGTTCGATAGCCGATGCGGAGTTCCTCTGTCGCCACATTGGGCATGTAGACCTTGTTGGTAAAATGAAGCGAGGTGGTATAGTAGGTAGGTTCGTCGATGGTGACATCGCTGCGCCAGGTATAGGTACCCATTGCCGTGGCGAAGAAATGCTGGCGCTGGTAGTCGACCATCAGCCGGCCCGAAAGTGTCTTGCTGTGCAGGCCAATGGAGAAGGGAAGATAATTCGGCTCGTAATTGGTGAGCGGGATCGACGCGCCGCCGAGCACAAAGGTGGAAAGGACACCGCTGCCGACGGGCTGTCTCAGCGCGCGGTATTTAAGCCAGGCGCTGAGGTCCTGGATGCCGTGCTGGCCCGAGAGCGTGCCCGCGGTGGCGTGTGTCCGGACATAAGGAGCCATGACGAGGACATTCACATTTTTGGTGATGCCATAGTCGGCCATGAGGCTGACCATTTGAGTGGAAACGGTGCCCAGATTTTTATTAGTGCGTTTAAAGGTCCCCTCCCAATAATGATTCCAGCTGCTGTAGCTGTACATGGGGCCGCCGCAGAAGGCGCTCTTTCCCATCATGATCGCATCATTGTCCATTTGAGCCCTCGTGATGCCGGCCTGCAGCAGAAACAGAAGCAGCAGGGCGGGGTGGGCGGCTTTTTTTAGGTTAAGCATGTATGTAGTCTTGGTGTTTAGCATTAAGCAGTGATGATCGGTTATACAGTGGCAGCGGCCTTTTTGGGAACAGAGCTGCCATAGCCTTTCGTGGCGATGTCATGGCCCATCTGCATATAGTCTTTGTTATCTTTTGGTGCCCAGGTGCCGAGACCATCCACATAGCGGTTGTACAGGCAGAAGGCGGCTGCGATCAGCACGGTGTCGTGGATCTCCTTGTCGGTGGCGCCCTGCACCCGGGCAGCCTCGATATCCGCGGGGGTCACTTTTTTCCCACCCTGCTGGACATGATGGGCGATGTTCAGCAGCGCCCGCAGCTTGGGGGATACCGGCGTTTGCAGAAGACCGGCTTTGATATCGTCGATCATCGAAATATCCGCGCCGGCGTTGGCGACGGCCGCGGCGGCATGCGAGCTATGGCAGAAATGACATTCGTTCCACCAGGAAACGGAGGCTGCGATGATCTCTCTTTCGGACCTTGTCAACGTAGATTCGCTGACCAGCAGGGTATTAGCCAGGCTGAGTAACGGTGCGGCCGTCTCCGGGCTATAGTCGAGCAGGCCGACGATGCCAGGGAGTTGTTCATTATTTAAAGCGATGTGTGCCATAGTACTGTTTTTTTGTCTTAGAATCGAATGTTAGCGCCGATGTTGACGACGCAGTTAGCGAAAGCGGCATCGCCGTGGGTATATTTGCCCGTGAGCCCCGTGCTGATCTTGTCCGGCACGCTTTGCGTACGGTCGCGGACGAAGGCAACGGGCACGAACGCATAGAGTGATACCTTGTTGAAAACATAGGTTACGCCGGGTTCGGCCGAAAGGATATAGCCGGGGCGGCGGAAGCCGTCGCTGGAACCGAGAAGATCATGTACGGGCAGACAGTCGTCGCGAAAACCCGCAGAGACGGTGAGGCGATCGAAGGTGAGGTTGGCGCCAAATCTCACGAGGTATTGATCCGGGATGCTCATGACATTGCTTCCATTGGCCATGGAGGAGGCGGATACCGGGCCGCCGTGCGCATTGGAGACGCCATTTTGATTGGCAGGGTTGGAGAGATAGAAGAAGTTGCCATAGACACCTACCGTGTGTGAGAAATTATAATAGCCGTTGAGCTCGAAGGTGATGCCGGTGCCGCCGTCGCCCAGCTGGATGCTCTGATCCACGGGACCATAGGTCCTGGTGCTGTCGCTGGTCTTGAAGTAATCCTGGACATTGTCGTTGCCGGAAGCGAACTTGATGCCGAGACCTACCTGTAGATTACCCTTTGGCATCTTCACGGGGTCGAGCAGCCAGCGATAGACGGCTATGCGGATATCTCCGGCGCCGACGGCATGGGTGCTAAAACGATGATAGGTGCCATTCTCGAGATAGGTCTGCGAGCGCGCGTTATCGGAATAAGGCAGGTCCAGCATCAGCGTCCAGCGCGGGTTGAGGATGCGATAGATGGCCATGTCCATCGTGAAGGCATTGTTGATCACTTCGTTTCCGAGAACCGCACGTTGTTTTTGGTAGACATCGCCGACATAATGCCTAAAAGATTTATAGTAGCGGTTGTTGATGGTAAATTGCCAGCTGGCGCCGGTGTCCACATGATGATCCATGCCCGCGGTGCAGAAACCACCGGTGCTGCGGATGGCTACGCAACCCTGCGCCATAATTTTGTTGAAGGAAGCGATACAGCCAATAAGCAGAAAGCAAACGAAGAACTTTTTCATGTTTTGGTATTGTTTAGATTGCAGTAACAGGTTTTGAGATGCGGCCGATCTTTATGGGGCTTTTTGCGAGGGCCAGCCAAAGGGCCAGCAGGCACCCATAGCTGCCGCCGCGTTCTACCCATTCGACGAATTCCCAGCGCGGATAGAAGAGCTCGGTGGTCATCTTCCAGATGAAGAAGGCCAGGAGCAGCGGCCGCACCGGCCGGATGAGTACGGCGAGGGCCGCCAGCAGCTCGAAGGAGCCGGCCAGACGCGCCACGCCCGCGGGATTGGAAAAGCCCAGTGAAGAATATTGTTGAAGCAGCGCGTTCTTTTCAATGAGGTTAAGCCAGCCATGTCCCACCAGCAGCAGGAAGACCACGATTCGCAGACACCAGGTGACACGACTCATCGTCCGGGTATCGGGTCGAGGATGAGTGTCGATCCTCGACCACCACCCCTTGGTTGAGACGCCGCTCAGGAGCAACAACGCGAGCGGCGCACCAAAATTCCCGGCGCGTTCGATCAATTCACCTAACGATTCGCCGGACAACGGCCGCAGGCTCGCCGTTATCAGTCCCCAGCACACCAGCCAGCCGGCTACGGCGCGCAGCGGATAGAACAGCAGCGAGATCCCCATGAGGACATCCACCGTCCCAACCAGCGGCATGAGCCTGTAAGCGACATCGTGGCTGATGCCGAAGACAGCGAAATAATTGCACCAGATGGGTTTTGTGATGATGCCGAAGGCGCCATGACCGATGAAACACATTGCCGATGCAACAAGCAGGCTATAATGCATTTTTTCAGCGGGGAGATCAAGCCCACGCTGCGAGAAGTTTGTCATCCTATGTTTTGAGAGAACTACACCTGGTTCGCGTGCTGGCCGCTCTTTGGCTGTTCGTCATTGTGTCGGCTCGCCGGAACATGTCTTGCCTTAAGAAAGAAAGGCGACACCATTCGGGGGTCTTTCCGCCGTCGGCGTATAGGTGCTGGGAAGCTGGGTAGCAGCGAGGAGGCCCTGGACCGTCGGGAGGATCGCGACAGCGGCCGGGACCGTTATATCCATCGTGCTGGAAGTATAATCTTTAGAGAAGTCTTTTACAGGACTGTTGTTCTTTTTTCCCTGGTTTTGCTGGAGGTCGTTGACCTGTTTGAAGAATTCGTTCTTTACCTTTTGCAGGGTCGTCGCTGTGGTATTGGGAATACAAAGCAGTTCCAGTTCGCCTTTGTAGATACGGCGTTTGACGTAATTGTAATGGACGCCGTTAAGCTCGATCTGACCGTCGACACGTTCGAAGGTGGTGGAGCTGTTGTAGTAATCGATGTTTTTGAGGGGAACTTTTATGCTGATCAGCTGTGCGTCGTCGTAATCATTCCGGTCCAGCCGGGCGATCAGCGTCTTGTCTGCTTTTTGTTGCCAGTACGCTGTCAGCAGCTGGTATCCGTACCAGTTGAAGAAAAGAATCCCTATAAGCAGTATGGCAGCAAGTTGCTTCAACGCTACAAAGTAGCAATTTTATTTCAAAATCCATTTTTTTGCCTAAAAAATGCACTGTCGCTTTAAAAATAGACGCGGATATAGCTCCAGATACGATCCGCGATAGCCTTCATTCCTTTGTCGCCGGGATGGACGCTGACGCCATAGTAGGAGAATCGATGCCGGGCCTCCATGCTGGTGTCACGCGAGAGGTCGGAGATGGGAATGAAGGGCTCGTCGTTTTCGCGGGCATATCTTTTCAGCGGGGCGTTTACGGCATTGCGGCGCCAGAACCCATCCACGATCACCCTGACGCCACCGGCCGTGTCGAGATAACGGAACAACCGATCGTAAAAAGGAATATAGTCTGTTGCCGTATCGAAGACATTCTCCGCAAGCTTAATGATATAAAGGTCAGCGCCCCGCAACGAATCCAGCGACCGAAGATCGAAGACGCGATAGTTGCGTTCGAAGGAGGAAATATTCAGAAAGGTAATCTTCGCATCCGGCGTATGCGCATGGATGGAATCGATCAGGAGATGCACGAAATCGTGTTCGGGCGCGGAGGCGGCCATACCCCAATCGCCATGCCAGCCCAGCTCCGCCGCCGGCGGAGACTTTACGATGCTGTTGCCGAGGATGACTACCCGATGGACATGGCCTATGCGGGCGGTAAACACGCGGTTCGGGTGACCGCAGGCAGAGAGCGCCAGGACAAAGCACAAAAAGATGATGAGACGCATGGTTCAGGTAGGTTTAATTTTATTTATCACCGGATCAGCGTTACGGTTCCGCGTTGCATGCGTTCGGGCTTTTCATACAGCTTGTAAACGCATACCCACACATAGACGCCCACGGGTTGCTCCCTTCCAGCAGTGGTGCCATCCCACCCGACGAAGGGATCTTTGGTTTCGAACATCAATCGGCCCCAGCGATCATATACGGCGAAGCGGAATCCGCTGGTGGGGCCGGCAAACGTAGGCCGGAAGACATCGTTGCGTCCATCGTGATTGGGGGAAAAGGCATTCGGGAAATAGACATACTGAGGGCAGCTCGAATCGGTGATGGTGGCCGACGCGCTGGCCTTGCAGCCATTGGCGTCGGTGATCTGTAAGGAATAGGTTCCGGGGTCGGCCACGGTGATCGCGGGTGTATTGGCGCCGGTGCTCCACAAATAGGCGGGGAAGCCGGCTTCGCCGAGGAGCGAGATAGTGCTATAGTCGCATTTGGTGGTATCGGTGGGACTTATGGTGGGTATGGAGGCGGGCGGCGGGATCGTAAAAGGCAGCGCCTGGGGAAGCGCCATGGGGTCGCCGCAGAGGTCTACGATATTGGTGCCGCTGGAGCTCGTCTTCGCAGCAACGGTATACGTCCCCGGAGAATAATGTCCGGCAAAGCTCAAGAGGATCCGGGAGGTATAGCCGGTGTCGCTGACGCAATTGAAGCCCGTCGCGCCGGTGATCGTTGCCCCGGCGACAGAGAAGCCGCTGCCGTCGGCAGCGATCGAGCTGCACAATACCGGCCTGGTGAGCTCGACGATCACCGAGCTGTCGCTACATTGTTTTACGATGTCTTTGAAGGCCGGCGGGTTGGCGGGCACAAAGGTCGCGGTCGATGAAGTGAAATCGATGGTAAAGCCATGGCTGGGGCCCGGAGCGAGGTCATGACCGTAATTGTTCACGAGGATAAGAAATGTTTGACCGGGAGTAGCGTCAATGGACTCTGCAAAGGGCCAGCCATAGACGCCGGCCTGTACGGAAGGGTTGGTGGCGGTATCGCTGAGACCCACGGTTCCCGTGGAGCTCGTACCGGGCAGGTCGTTATTATAATTACACCGGACGACATTGCCGGGAGTGAGCGAGTCGCAGGGAGTATTGGTGATGTCGAGCACGGCAAAGTCGTAATCGTCGAGCGGGTCTACCGGAATGATCGCGAAGGAAAGTTTGCCGGCGCCAGCGATGGTCACCTTCATCCACATGGTATTGGTCTCCGCGGTGTCCGCACAAGGCGTCGCTTTAAGGTCGAGCCCCGGACCTGTTCCCTGATAACTATAGGGGTTGTAGAATTTGCCGCCGCACAGCGGGATAGCGTTGCAGGCCGTTTGTTCCGGCTGGTTGCGTGGCAACAGCTTTTGGGAAATGCCGGTTACCGGCCACAACACAAGAGTTGTTATAACCATCCACAATGAGGTTAAAATGGACTTTATCGGCGTCATATTCATGGCACTCAACGTCTCGGCATCAGGAGACGCCAAATTACTGATTTTTAGCCGTTCCAGGCACTAACTAACATTCATTAGTTTTGCCTACCTTTACGACATGAGCTACACCCCTGTACACAAAGTCCGGCTGGTCACCTCCGCGGCTCTTTTTGACGGGCACGATGCCGCCATCAATATCATGCGCAGGATCATGCAATCCACGGGCGCCGAGATCATCCACCTGGGTCACAACCGTTCGGTCGCCGAGATCGTGGAATGCGCCATCGAAGAAGACGTGC
>Ga0134126_10002867_pt1 | contig 21687 bp, 19 predicted proteins | sample KB31752_FD_96881 | JGI IMG/M metagenome (GOLD analysis project Ga0134126, IMG submission 96881) | Terrestrial soil microbial communities with excess Nitrogen fertilizer from Kellogg Biological Station, Michigan, USA - KB3-175-2 | ecosystem: Environmental > Terrestrial > Soil > Unclassified ... | reverse complement strand
CGAAAATTCGTGAAATTCGTGTCAAAGCCTTTTCCCCACATCAAAATAATTCGTGGAAAATTCGCGCAATTCGTGTCAAAGGTCTCTCATGCCGATCTACGAATTTGCCTGTCCGAAATGCCGGAAGATTTACAGCTTTCTCTCCAAGCGCATTGACCCGGACCGGCTCCCTATTTGTCCCAAATGCGGCAATAAGAAATTGGAAAAACAACTCAGCCGCTTCGCCATGACCCGCAGCCTCTCCGAACCCGCCGTCTCCGCCGAAGGCGACGAAGGCCCGACGCCCGACCTGGACGACCCGCGCATCGCCCGGGCCATGGCCGAAATGGAACGCGACATGGAGCACATGGATGAAAACAATCCGAAACACATGGCCCACATGATGCGCAAAATGAAAGATATCATGCCCGCCGGCACCGTCCCGAAAGAATTGGACATCGCCATCAAGCGCCTCGAATCCGGCGAAGACCCCGAAAAAATCGAAGCCGACATGGGAGACATACTTGGTGACCTCATGGGCCGCGAAGAAGGCGCTGGTGGAAGCGGTGGCTACACCAAGGATTCCGGTTTGTACGACTATTAAGCTCCAAGCGTCCAAGCTCCAGAGGAGCTCCAAATTCCAAAAAATCGTTCGCGTGCGCCGGGTCGGGCTTGGTGCTTGAAGTTTCTCTGGAGCTTGGACGCTCGGTTCTTGGCGCTTTAGAACTGGCGCTTGAGACTTGGAATTCAGATGTTTTGTCATGGCTCACATCCACGAAAAAATCGATTTCACCGTCGCCATCTTCGTCGTTCATAGCGGAAAAATCCTGCTGATCCATCATCGCAAACTGAACGCCTGGCTCCCGCTCGGCGGCCACATCGAGCTGGATGAAGATCCGGAACAAGCCGCCTTGCGTGAAGCCAAGGAGGAAAGCGGCCTCGACGTCGAATTGCTCGGGGAACGCCCGCCAACCACCAGCCCCGGCACGCGCGCATTGATCGCTCCGCGATTTTTGGACATCCACCGCATCTCCGATACCCATGAACACATCGGCATGATTTACTGGGCGCGGCCCAAAAACTCCGCGGACGTTAAATGCGCCACCGAAGAACATCACGACATCCGCTGGAGTTCCGCCGAGGAGTTGGATACGTTGCAGCCGCCGATGTCCGAAGCGGTGAAGTGGTATTGCCGAAAAGCGACAGAGGAAATCGCGAATTGCGATAAATTGAAATGATTTTCAAACCGGATTGAGCCAAGGAATAGGGAAAATCCGAAAGCGTTCTAAAGTTCCCCCTCTCCCGTCGGACGGGAGAGGGAGGGCCGGGGTGAGGGTTTTCGAAATTGATTCGGCGCCACCTCATATTGAATCGTTTTGCCGATGCGAAAATTGAAATTCTGGTATTTCGTCCTCGCGGCGTTGAACACGTTCGCGACCACCTGGTTTTCCAGCTACCTCTTTTTCCTTTTGCGCGACCGCTTCGGCTTCGGCAATCGCGAAAATCTCTGGGTCTCGGCGCTATATGGCCTCGTTTACATTCCCGCCGCATGGCAGGGCGGCAAATTCGCCCAACGCCGCGGCTTCATCACCAGCCTCAAAGTCGGATTCGCCGGCCTCGCGCTCATGATGATCTTCGGCGGCCTGATGCATTCCGTGATCGGAATTCTCTGCGCAATGGTCGGCTACACCATTGCGCTTCTGTTCATCTGGCCGGCGCTGGAGGCGCTGGTGAGCGAAAACGAAACCCAGGCCGGCGTGCAACACAACGTCGGCATTTACAACTGCACGTGGGCCTTGGCCGGATTCGTCGCGTACTTCATCGGCGGAAAACTCTACGACTGGTTCGCCCACGCCGCCGTCTTCTGGATCCCCGCTGCCCTCTTCGCCCTCCAATTCGCCATCGCAGTTTGGCTGGGGAAAAAGAAAGCCGAGAGTCGAGAGCTGAAAGTTGAGGATGGCGCGAAACCGGCAACTTCTTTTCACGGGATTGAGCCCTCAGATAACGGACCTTCCGGAGCGTCGCCAAAGTCCCACCCTCTCCCCGGGGGAGAGGGCCGGGGTGAGGGCGAGCGTAATCAAACTTCTTCGCAAGCTACCGCCCACCCCGAAGAAACCGCCTTCCGCCAACCCGTCCCGCCAAAACGCTTTTTGCAAATGGCCTGGCTCGCGAACCCATTCGCCTACGTCGGCATTAACACCGTCATCGCCGTCATGCCCGGCGTCGGCAGCAAGCTCGGCTTGACGCCCACGGAAGTGGGATTCTTCTGTTCCGTCTGGTGGTTCGCGCGATTGGTCACCTTCGCGCTGCTCTGGCAATGGCGCGGCTGGCACTACCGCTTCCGCTGGCTGCTCACGTCGTTCATCATGCTCGTCGCAAGCTTCCTCTGGCTGCTGCTCGCCGGCCACATCTGGCCGCTGATCATCGCGCAACTATTCTTCGGCTTCGCCGTCGGCCTGATTTACTATTCCTCGCTCTTCTATTCCATGGATGTCGGCGGCGATACCCAGGGCGAACACGGCGGCCTGCACGAAGCCGCCATCGGCGTCGGGGCTTTCGTCGGCCCTGGTATCGGCGCCGCCGCCCTGCAATTTTCCCCCACGCATTCCAGCAACGGCGTCTTCGCCGTCAGCATCCTGCTCCTCTGCGGACTGGCGGGGCTAATCGGGTTAAGACTGAAGCGATGAAGCAATTCCACAAATGTTGTGGCGGGATCGTCGCCAATCAGCAAGGTAGGGCGCGTCGCTCCGCGCGCGCCGCCGATGCGAAAGAACGTCAATAATCGCAGTGCTTTCCTGTCCGCGGCGCGCACGGAGTGACGCGCCCTACCAACCAACGCACACTGGCCGCTGCAGTATTTATCACAATGCTATACATTGAATTGCCTCTTTTCAGTGGTCATGCCCCGCATAAATCCACATCGGCTCCGTCTTGCCCGCACGCTCGAATCCGCACTTGCGATAAAATTCCAGAGCGCGCCCGTCAGCCACCAGCATATGCTGATGAAAACCCTCATAACGCGCCATCAGGCGCCGCATCAACTCCGTGCCAACGCCTCTCCCATGATACTCCGGCAGCACAATCAAATGCGGATAGTAAACCACCAAATAACCGTCTGAAATGGCATTGCCCAACCCCACCAGCCTCTCGCCATCCCAAGCGGAAAAAAGTGAATGCGATGCCGCAAGCGCCTTGTGCAACAATTCCGGCTTCTCCGCGGATGACCACTCATTGGCACGATAGAGCGCAACCACGCCCTTAATTGGCAAATCGCGCCGATCGCTGTATTGAATTTCGGTGGAACTCATGGTACGGAATCTCGGTTAGCTCCAAAGTTAAGAATCGTGTCTCAAGCGTCGCCGCAGCGATGTTGCACGGCCTTGCTCAATAGTCAATGTGGGACAGGCATCTGAGTCATGTGCGGGACAAAACAAAAATGGCCAAACGAACACTTGCCACCATCCTCGCCGCAGTTCACGATTTAACGCATAAAACTTTAACGATTTAATCAACATTAACGAACCCATGTCCTTACTTTCCGGAAAACTCGGGGTGGTCTTCGGCGTCGCCAACAAACGCTCCATTGCCTGGGCCATCGCCCAAAAATGGGCGAGCGAAGGCGCCAAACTCGCCTTCACCTATCAGGGCGAACGCCTCAAGGAAAATGTGGAAGAACTCGCCAGCACCTTCGGCCCGGACACCCTCATCCTGCCGTGCGACGTCACCAAGGACGAAGACATCGCCTCCGTATTCAAGACCCTCGGCGAAAAATTCGGCAGGCTCGATCTCATGCTGCACTCGGTGGCATTCGCGCCCAAGGACGCCTTGGAAGGCCAGTTCGTGAACACCAGCCGCGAAGCGTTCCGCGTCGCGCACGACGTCAGCGCATATTCACTGGTCGCGCTGTCCCGCGCCGCGTCCTCGTTGATGACCAACGGCGGCAGCATTATTGCGATGAGCTATTACGGCGCGGAAAAAGTCGTGCCGCATTACAACGTCATGGGCGTCGCCAAGGCCGCGCTGGAAGCCAGCACGCGTTACCTCGCCTACGATCTCGGTCCGAAAAAAATCCGCGTCAATTGCATCAGCGCCGGGCCCATGAACACGCTGGCTGCCCGCGGCATCAGCGGCTTCACGGAAATGCTCAAGCATTACGAAGCGCATGCTCCCTTGAAGCGCAACGTGCTCCCGGAAGAACTCGGCGCCACCGGCGCATTCCTCGCCAGCGACGGCGCCGCCGCGATCACCGGCCAGGTCATCTACGTGGACAGCGGTTATCAAATCATGGGCATGTAATCGCCAGGCGCGCACTACGGGCCGTTTTGCGCCGTTCGTGGAAACCTCAGAGGTGTGCGGAGAAAAGCACACCTGACTCGGGACGCTAATGATTGAAGGCGAGACCGGCGCCGCATAAAGTCACCCTAGATGATGAGAGCAATCCCCCTAATTGCAAATCATTCGAGACATGCGACGCCGGTTCACCCTGCTCGGGCATGCACCCAGCCATTGGAAGAAGTCAGCGAGAGCTTCGCGCTCATGAAAGAAAGAAGCCATGGAATGTGCGCTGGACGTTTGTTCAATTCTCGGCGCAGTCATTTTGTATTAAGCTCGTCCGCCCCTGAAACAAGCACGGTGGCCGGCGGTCGCGTGGTCTCTTGCACACAGGACATGAAGACTGGAAAAACCCCCGCAGCAAACCGTCAAACCTCCGGCTTCACACTCATCGAACTCTTGGTTGTCATCGCCATTATCGCAATCCTGGCGGCGATGCTGTTGCCGGCACTGGCCAAAGCCAAGGCCCGGGCCCAGACGGCCCGCTGCTTGAACAATGTCAAGCAGATGACCTTGACCATTTCCATGTACACAACGGATTACAATGGCGCGCTGGTTCCCGACATTGAGCAGGACGTCGCATTTGACCGAGCTAACACGGGTTCGTGGATCATCAATCTGATCAATTTTTACGGCAAGGCAACGAACCTGTTTATCTGCCCAACGACGACGCAACCGGCCATCGCCATCCCCGGCCGGGCCACGATCGCCGGCGATGTGGTGACACCATGGGTTTCCGTATTGCCGCGAAATGGCACGAATGCCTATATCGGCAGTTACGGCTATAACGGCTGGTGCTTTTCTGACGGACCGTCGTCGCGAGTCGGAGATGGGTATGGAATAACCCTTCCCGATGGGACTCCGGGCGTTGACGGTTATTTCGTCAAGGACAGCCGGGTGAAGAATACCGCCCAGACGCCCATTTTTTACGATCAAACCTGGACCGACGCCTGGCCTGTTGAGACCAGTCCGGCAGACGCTAATTTGCACGGCACGGTTGGCCCAAATCTCCCGCAAGGGGGCGACAATAGCATGAAGCGAATCACCAAAGCGCGGCATGGTTCCGGAGGCGGTGGCCGGGCGCCCAGCGCTGCGCCTGGAATTCCCATTGGAAGATTGCCCGGCGCCATCGACATGGGATTTATCGATGGCCATGCCGAAACGGTGCCCTTGCGCGCTTTATGGACTTTATATTGGCACGCCAGATGGAATCCCGTCCTGGTTCCAGCCAATTTGACAACGCGATGACAGAATTCTTCCTGGAATCCGCTGACATGATGGCGGGACGTTCGTGATCACCTTACGCCTGACCCCCATCAAAAATTTCTGATTGTGGGAGACGAGGTAACGAGTCTCAAATTTCATCGATTTAACGAAGCAATCTCAGAGACTCCTCACAACGTCTCCTGCATTTTTACGGGTTGCTACGCCGGAGTATTCACACTGCTGAGATCCAGTCTGCCTTTCCAGAAGGTGGTGGGTCGAACGGCGTTGAAGCGGACGCGGCGGGCAGGCGAGGCCATGGTGTAAATGGAATAATCAAAGGGCGGACGACGCGTCCGGCTCCGGACGGCGAGCCGCAGGCGATTATGGGCCACCCAAGCAAACTTCGTGAGCCTTATCCAACGCGGAGTCATTTTCAGTTTTTCGGCGCGTTCCCGGGCGGCGTTGGCTTTCAGGTTCATGTTATCGCCAGTATCCGCGAACGTGGAAGTGAGCTCGGGCAACACGCGCATCCGGACCCCGCGCAGCACGAACTCGCGTATCCACCAGAAATCGCCAAGGTCCCGCCATTTCGTATCAAAGAGGATTCCACGCTCATGCACCACGGAGCGCCGGATGAATATCCCGCAGGTCAACACCGGAAAACGCACCCACATGGATGATTTGGTCGGCAACAACGAAGGCCGGTGACAAATGTAATTGCCATCCGCGTCAGTCACGATGCTGTCGGAAAAAGCCGCTTCCACGGACGGGTTGGCAGCGAAGAAATCAGCCACCGTTTTCAGCGCTCCGGGCAGGTATTGCTCGTCACAATTCAAGTAGGCGAGCAGTTCGCCTTGCGCGCGGCGAAAGCCGCGATTCACCGCATCATACATTCCCGAATCTTTTTCAATGAACGCCTTGACCCGCGTTTCCTGCGGCAGCCAGTTCTTTGTGTCATCGTCAGAACACGAATCCTGGACGATGTGCTCGAAGGACACGCCGGATTGGTCGGCGATGGACGCGATGCAGAGTTTCAGCCACGCGGAATTGCGGAAGCTGGGAGTGATGATGCTGAATTTCATGTCGTCGGAACCGGCGCCGCGGCGGACTGCGGCGCAGTTCGATCGACATTATGAAACGCTGCGGCAAGGCCGGAAAGATAATTATCCACCGAGAAATTTTTCAAGAAATGGGCGCGGAGCACCTCGCCATCCTCGGACAGCAAGGCAATAAGACCGTTGGCAAGCTGTTCCGGTGAACGGATGTCCACGAGGCCCGTGTAGCCGGCCGGCAAAATCTCCGGCAGGGAACGCCAGCGGGTGGTGAGCACCGGCAGGCCGAATGCCATGGCTTCCAGGAGGCTCACCGGCTGGTTTTCGGTCCCATAAGAAGTCGGGAAACAAAAGAGGTCCGCGCGGCGGAAAAGCTCGTTCTTTTGATCGCCGGTCACAAATCCGGAGTATCGAACACATCGCGAAACGTCACCCTCAGCCATGAGTTTATCGAACTGCTCACGATCCGCCGCGCAAGGAAAGGTGCCCGCCACGGTCAGGCGCAGGGAAATCGGCGAGCCTTGCGCGGCGAGTTTTTTGTTGGCCAGGGCAACAGCGGCCATCGCATCAAAGAGGCCCTTTTCCCGAGTGCAAAGCGCGAGAAAAAGAACGTCGACAATCCGGGCATCGCCGCCCACCTGCGCTTCGTTTTCGGGCGCGAGGATTTCACCTGCGAGCAGGCGTCGTCGTGCCTCGAGCCGCGCGTGACGGCGCGGCAGCACATCGCGAGCAAAGGCCGGGCAAGGATCAGGTATGCCGTTGCTGACGACCTGGATTTTCTTGGAAAACAACTTTTTGGCATCAGCGCGGTTGTATTGTGAGAGGACAATACTGAGATCCGGCTCTTTCATCAGGCGATGGGTCCACGCGCGCGCGCTCGTGGAGGTGCAGGTTTCCAGCCATTTCGCCAGACCGGCGGCATGCCAGTGCAGGATCACTCGGTTGAAAAAAGGCCGGCAGAAAAGCATGACGAGCCAATCACGGTAGAGTGCTGACCGTTTGCCCGGAGCAGGCACGTAATAAAACGTGTCCACACCGTAACGGAACCGGCACCAGATGGCTTGGATACAGTAAAAGAGCAGTAGGAAATATTTGCCCGGACGCATGTCTCCTATGTCTTCGAGGTGTTTCGAAAGACGAGCGTTCACGTGATAACACGCCACATCGTAAGGAGCGGCGGGCGGGGCAGCCTTGGGTTTGCGCTGGTCGCCGCCGAAGCCGTCCAGCATCAATTTGACCATGTAACTTTGGCCATGATGCGGCGGCGGGACGTGCGCAAATACGAGCAACTTCATACTCTTATGCAAGCATAGTCAAAGCCAATCAGCGACGCAAATGCAAGAAAAGGTATCGATCTCAGGCCGTTCTTTGAAGCTTTCTCCCTCATTTATAACTTTGCGATCTTGTATCCCATTTATGTCCCGAGCCGGGAAGACATTAGCAATCCATTCCTTCCATGGGATAACAATTAGATCGTCTGTACCCGCACATTGTCCGGGAACGCCGATCTCCGAGCCGGCGAGAAGCCCGAATCGATTGCCAACGCGCCGGATCGGAGATCGGCGCTCCCATCTCCTCCGCAATTTCGGGGCAACGGCCCAAATGCGCACAATTCGCTTGGACGCGTTTCAATTTCTGAAATTGATGGGGGTTCAACATTTCCAGTCCCGAAGGGACGGCTGAAAGGAGCGCTGGTTCAGCCGTACCTTCGGGGCTTGGCCGATTCCATTGTCAACCCGGCAGTAAACTGCCGGGCTATTCTCGTTGGTTCCTGCGGAACCAGCGACCGTGGGGCCGTCGCTCAAAAATTGAGATGCACACAATTCGCTTTCGCGGTGCTGATTTTGATTGAGCAAGTTGCGCGGATTTTGTATCTAACAAGCTGCACATTCGCGCACGTGGATAATCAAGCGACAACGGGAATCCTGGATGAGTTTCAAACCGAGCTGGTGGACGCCTGGCGCCGCCTGCCGAACAAGCGTTTTTTCTTCGTTCTTCTCGCCGCCTGGCTGGCGCTTTTCCAGTTTTTGGGGAATTCCACGTTTGGCTATGTCGATAGCCCATCCTTGTTAAAATGGATGTATCTGGCGGGCAACGCGAAGTTTGCCGATATGGACGACAACCAACTGCTGATTGCCCCGTTGCTCGTCATTGGCTTGTTCTGGTGGAAACGGAAGGCTTTACTGCGGCAGCCGATGGAGACCTGGTCCCCAGGACTGTTTCTCGTCGCTCTGGGCATTCTGTTGCACATCATGGGTTATCGTTTGCAGCAGCCGCGCATTTCGATCGTGGCGCTGTTCACCGGGATTTACGGACTGATGGGGCTGGCTTGGGGGCCGAAATTGTTGAAGGCAAGTTTCTTTCCGTTTTTTTTGTTCATTTTTTGCGTCCCGTTCGGGACCCTGGCGCAGTACGTGACGCTTCCGTTGCAGCAAATGGTGGCGCGGATTGTCGAAGTCATTACCCACTTGATTCACATGGATGTCATCCGGCAGGGAACGCAATTGAGCGATCCGAAAGGGCATTTTCAATATGAAGTGGCGGCAGCATGCGGCGGAATCCGCAGCCTGATTGTGACGATCATGCTGGCGATTGTTTTTGGTTTTGTGGTGTTCAAGTCGGCCTGGAAACGATTGTTGCTGGTCGCGCTGGCGGCGCCGCTGGCGGTTGCCGGAAATGTGCTGCGACTGCTGATGGTTGTCCTGGTGGCAAAAGGTTGGGGCCAAGCGGCGGGCATGTCGGTGCATGACAACACGATTACCAGCCTTTTGCCCTATCTGCCGGCGGTGCTGGCGCTGTTCTGGCTGGGCGATTTGCTGGAGAAGAAGAAAAAAGTTGCTGCGCCGGAAAGGGTGGAGGCGCCCGCATGAACCGAAAACGCGTTCTTTCGACGGCGGTCTTCGCCATGATTGGCGCGGCGGCATTGCTGATGGCCTTCATTCCGCAAAAGCTCGGCCGCCCCGGTGTGAAGGCGGAGCCCATTCCAGGCGACGAGCGGTGGCAGGTTTATTTGCCGGAACACGTCCTGGATTTTCAATCCACGAGCCAGGAGCTGGATGCCAACACACTGGCAATGTTGCCGAAAGACACCAGCTTTGCGCAACGCGTCTATTACAAACCGGGCGCTCTCCCCGTAACGGCGGGCATCGTGCTAATGGGGACGGACCGCACGAGCATTCACAAAGCGAAGTATTGCCTCCAAGGCGAGGGATTGCGGATTTTGGAGGACAACACTCGCGAAACGCTGCGGATGAGCGAGCCGAAACCCTATGATTTGCCGATCATTAAAATGGTTGCCTCGGGTTCCATCCTGGTGGACGGAAAACCAGTCACCAAAGAATGCGTCTACGTCTATTGGTATGTGGCCGATGGCGCCTTGAGCAATGACCCTTCGGGCATGGGGCGCATGTGGGCAATGACCAAAAAATTGGCTCTCACCGGCGTGCTGCAACGCTGGGCTTACGTAAGATTTTGGGCCTTTTGCAATCCGGGACAGGAAAACGCCGCATTTGACGAAATCAAGAGTGTGATCGCTGCGGCTGTTCCGCAATTCCAACTGACGCCCGGTCCCCCTGTCGCCATGACCGCGCAACGCTAAAACCTGTGGCGTCATGATATCCCGAAGATTGCATTTTATGCCGCGATTTGTTAATAGCCACGGAGTCCGCTGGTCCTGATGCCTATGCTTCGCCGAGATCGCCAGATCAGAATGCAAGCCTACCAGCTGGTCGACGCCTGCCTGTTTGCCCTGAGCTTCTGGCTGGCGTACCGGCTGCGCTCCGACGTGCGCGTGATTTATCACTTTGGCCTCGCTCCTTTCGGAAACGATCCCCGGCTCTCGCTCGAAAAGCTGGTATGGATTTATCCGGTTTTGATTTTTGTCTCGCCGCTGGTGCTGGAAGCGCAGGGATTCTATTCGCGCTCCATCGTGTCGTCGCGCCGGGTGAAATACTGGCAGCTTTTGAGAGGTTGTGGGCTGATGGTGCTGGGACTGATTCTGGCGATGTTTTTCAGCAAGCTTCTGGTCATTGCGATCGCGCGCTTAATTCCGCTTTGGTTCGGCGCCATCAGCTTTTTTCTGGTGGTGGTGCGGGAGGAAATCACGGGAGCCGTGTGGCGGAGCCAGATGGGACGCGCGCAGTCGCGGCGGCATTTTGTGCTGCTGGGTTCAAAAGAAGAAACGGCCCTCATGCGGCAGGAGGTCAAGCAGCGGCCCGAGGAAAACATCCAAATCGTCGCCGAACTGGACCTCAATCAAACGAGCGTCGAGCAATTGGTCGACGTTCTGCACGAATACTCCGTCAACGGCGTCATCCTCAGCGGCAAACATGCCTATTTTGAGCAGGTGGAGCAGGCGATTCGCGCGTGCGAACTCGAGGGCGTCGAGGCCTGGCTCATCGCCGATTTTTTCAAAACACAAATTTCGCGCACGAGCTTCGATGATTTTTACGGGCAGCCGGTGATGGTGTTCCGCACCACACCCGAGAACTCCTGGCAAAGCGCCTTGAAACGGCCGTTCGATGTCCTGATCGCCACCATCGTGCTGTTGCTGCTGTTGCCGTTTTTCCTCGTGATTGCATTGTTGATCAAGATGACATCCAAAGGCCCGGTGCTCTTCCGCCAGCAGCGCTCCGGGTTGAATGGCCGGCCGTTTACCATTTACAAATTCCGCACCATGACGGCCGATGCCGAGGAGCGCAAAAAGGAGCTCGCGGCATTGAATGAAATGCGCGGGCCGGTGTTCAAGGTCACCAATGATCCGCGCATCACGCCCATTGGAAGAATCCTGCGCCGTTACAGCGTCGATGAGTTCCCGCAATTTGTGAATGTGTTTCGCGGCGAGATGAGCCTGGTGGGCCCGCGGCCATTGCCGGTGGACGAGGTGAAACGGTTCGACGATTTTTCGCATCGCCGCCGCTTGAGCGTCAAGCCCGGCCTGACCTGCCTCTGGCAGGTGAGCGGACGCAACAACGTAGTCGATTTCGAGGAATGGGTGCGGCTGGATTTGGAGTACATCGACAACTGGTCGCTCTGGCTGGACATGAAAATCCTCTGGCGCACCGTGCCGGTGGTTCTAGTGGGTGTGGGCGCAAAGTAAAGGCCGTCCTCCCTCGCCTCCGCAAATCGTCCTCGTCCTTGGAATTCGAGAACGAGAAATTCCCGTAGGATAAGCAAGGACGTCGCCAACACCCCGCCGGCGCTCTGTCACCGCGCTCCAAAAATGGGTGCCGCGAGTCACGTTACTTGCTTTTCGTCATGCGGTGCGTTTAATTAAACGCGCTCAGCCGTGAAACATCTAAGTAATCTTCGCAGGGGCGTTATCCTGGTCGCTCTCTGGCCGTTGTTCGTCGCATTGGCGGTGGACGCTTCCGTTCAAATCCAAATCGGCAACAATTTCTCCGGGTCGGACAATTCCAGCACGCAAATCACACCCGCGGATGCCAATGGAGCCATCGGGCCAAAACATTTAGTCCAATTCATCAATGGCGCTGTGGCCATTTACAACAAAACCAATGGGACACGCGTCCTCCAGATCACCGACCTGCAATTCTGGGCCAATGCCGGAGTGATTATTTCGAGCGATGCCACCATCAGCGATCCGCGCATTATCTTTGATCCTGTTTCGCAACGCTGGTTCGTTTCGGAAATTGATCTGAATGCGAACGCCTCCGATCCGACCATCTATGCCAATAATTTTTTAATCGCGGTTTCGGACACGGACGATCCCACGCGCTCGTGGCACGGCAAATCGTTTTTGGCCGATCCGGATACCGGATATTTTGCCGATTTTCCGACGCTGGGCGTTGATTCCAAGGCAGTCTATCTCTCCGGCGATATGTTTGCCGACGGGAACACGCCGATTGGTCCGTCACTTTGGTCGATTCCAAAATCTGATCTGCTGATTAATCAAACTCCAGCCGTGGTCAGCAATGCGACCTGGTTCGGCGTGATGTCGTACTCGGATCGCGGCGATGTGCTGCAACCGGCGGCGTGTTTTGATGGCAGCAGCACGGGCGACATTCTCGCGGCTCGCAGCCTTTTGCAGCCGGACGATACTTTGATTGCTTCCAAGGTCCTGGACGGAGACACGACTAATGCCGCGCTGGCGCCGGCTGTGCCGATCCAAGTGCCCGATTACACTTTCCCCATCGACGCCGAGCAGCCCGACGGCACTGCGACTCTGGATGACAATGATTCCCGCCTGAGCGCGAGGGTTTATACGGTGGGCGGAATCATGTACGCCGTCCAAAACGTGCAGATCGGCAGCCACGCGGCCATTCAATGGTATCGCATCAGCGCCACGAACGATTCGCTCATCGAATCCGGCGCCATCACGAACGCCGATATGGATTTATTCTTTCCGTCCATTGCCGTTACCGCGAACGGAGTCATTGTCATCGCCTGCAACGGCAGTGGCCTCAACACACCGATCAGCGTTTTTGCGTTTGCGGGGCAAACGGTCGAGGGCCTCACAACTTTTGGCGATCCCATTCTTCTCAAGGCCGGCACTGTGCCGAATTATCACGACGACCTGGAACTGTCCGGTCAATCCGCTGACAGCCGCTGGGGCGATTACAGCACGACTTCATTGGATCCGATCGACCCGAGCCGCTTTTGGACGATTCAAATGCTCCCGCGCGATTCGGGAACGTGGATCACTCAAATCACCGAAATGCTCGTGCTCCCGCAGCTCACCATCACGATGAGCGATACGAACGTGAACCTTTCGTGGCCATTGTTCGGCGCAAAATATCAGCTTCAAACGGCGGATGGTCTTTCGCCCACCAACTCCTGGTCTTTCGTGCCGCAAACTCCATCCACGAATGGCGATCAAATCTCAGTGGTGCTGCCCGCCGGCGCCAACCAGCAATTTTTCCGCCTCGTCGAGCAGCCTTGAACGTCGACGGAGCGTGGAATGAATTCCGCGTTCCATGATCGGTTTGCTTTTTTCTGGTCTCAGAAAAATCCTGCGCCAGAATCCCCGCATGAAATGTCTACCCGCGCGACGATTCGTTTCATCGCTCCTGCTCGCTCTTGGCTTTTTCGCGCCGGCCACCGTCGCTATCGCGCAGTCAACGGTCTCGGCAGACCGATTCGCCACCGACGTCACAACATTCTTGCAGCACGAAATTGCGGCGCACGTCGCCGCCGTTACCAATCTCGATCCGCCGCAGAAGATTGTTCTCGGCGTGCCGACCGCAGGCGATTTCACCTGGGGCTCGTTCATGCGCGCCATCACCGAAGTTTCCGCACTGACGGGCGAAACGAACATCGCCGGTCGCGACGTTCCGCAATTTCTCGGCAAGCTGGGCCTCATCGAATCGCGTCTCGGCGGAAAAACGTTTTCTCAACTGGGCGCGGCGCTCGCCTTGCGCCGTTTCGGATTGAACCTGAAAACTAATGCGCTTTGGCAAAGCCTTTCGCCCAGCGAGCAAAAAGAATGGCGCGCCCTGCTCAATCCGGAGCGCTTCTACGATCCCAAAACGCATCACGTCATCAACCTGCCTGAAAATTACATGGGCTTGGCATCGCGCATTGCGGCTTACGATTATCAAATGGGCCTCGCGCCAGATCGCGCGTTCGCGGACGACATCTTGACACGCGCGGCGGGACAGTTCCTGCACGGCGCGCTTTACACGGACGACAATATGCCCGTGGGCCGTTACGATCGTTATTCCCAGGAATACGCGCGCTTTATTTTCGATGCCTCGCGCAATCTTCAGCGCAAGGACGTGCGAACCGCCGTCGAACCCGCTTTGAAAGCGGTCATGAAGACCTGGTACGGCCTCGTTTCGCCCGAAGGTTATGGCTATCCTTGGGGCCGCACCATTGGCGACATGAGCTATCTCGATTCCATGGAGATCGTTGGCTTTCTCGCGCAACATCCGGAGTTCCGCCCGGCGCCGCTCTCCGATTTGGCCAGCGTTTATTACGCCGCCTGGAATTTCCTCATGCGCGACTACGACACCAATCGGCATTTGCTGAACATTTTCGGCCCCGGCCGCGGCAATTACCATTACATGACTCCCGCGCGCCAATGGCAGCAAACCACCGGCCTCTTTTTCAAAGCCGCCGATTCGCTGAAAAAATTGATGATCGCGCTCCATGCCGAAAATATCACCTCCTTCCCGGCCACACCCAATTTGCCGGAGCTTTCGCGTTTTGATTTCTTTCGGAAAGGCGACCGTCAGGCGGGCGTTTGGCTGTTCCGGTCGACCAATGGATTTCGCTTCGCGCTTCCGTTCACCACCGGCCCGCGGCCCGGAATCGACGACTACCTGCCGGCGCCGCACGGATTGCCGGGATTTGCCGCGCCCGTTGAACAGGTCCTGCCGGTATTGACGCCTTTTCTCGAACTGGAAGACGGCTCGACGATTGCCGCCTGCGACGGCGCGGATAACATCAAGCCCGGCATCGACACTCAGAAGCCTGTAAACACAGCCCTCATCGCCTCCTGGAATCGCTGGGCGGTCGTCAATCCCGAAGACACGAACCTGGACCTGCCCTTCGGCCAGCCGGAAAAGTTCGTTGAACCCGGCCTGAGCACGAAAGTCATCTGGGCGTTTTTCAAATCCCCCGACAGGCTGGTGCGAATCGAGACGATCTCGGCCTCCCGGCCGGTTACCGTGCGGCGTCTGACGATAGTTTTCCCGAGCAGCGGAGACCGCACCGAGACCCGGATGGAAAACGGGGAGAAGGTCACTCGGTTCATCGGCCGGGAAGGTGCGCTTGAATTTTCCGCGTCCATGAACAACCTTCCTTTTACGGAAACACTGCACACCAACAGCATCAGATCCGCGCTAGGCAAGGGCACACGCGGACCGATTCCATTGACTCTCATGCTGGAAGCAACAAATCTCGTCGTGACACCCGGGGCTCCGGTCCATCTAAATATTACGTTGAGGCCAGTCCTTAAAAAATGAAGGAGTTATGAACGCGCCCGATAATGCAGACGAAGAGCAACCCGCAGCCCAGGAAATCCCGACGGTGGAGATTCCCGCGCGCAAATTGCGCGAATCCGCAATCCTGGCGCCGCCCAGTCCCCAAGTCAAACAAGCTCTCGAAAGCACCGGACGCCTGCCGATGGGCGGTTATCGCTACCAGATGTCAGACGTCCTTGCCCTCGCTATCCAAAGCGGCGCGTCTGACTTGCATCTGCGTGTCGGCGAACCGCCGGTGTATCGAATCGATGGAAAATTGCTCCGCGCCGAAGGTCCGCCCATCGATCAGGACGAAATCTTCGAACTCTTGCGCGCCTTCACGCCCGAAGATTCGATTCAAATCGCGCGGGACGTCGGCCAGGCGGATTTTGGGCTCGCGTTTGAAAACCATCGCTTCCGCGTGAATGTTTTTCGCGCGCAAGGTTACTGGGGCGGCGTCCTGCGGCGCATTCCCCAAAAAATGCCGCAATTGGAGGACATCCTCGCACCGCAGATCTTTTTTGATCTGACCCGTTTGCCACGCGGCCTCGTGCTGGTGACCGGACCCACCGGTTCCGGCAAAACGACGACCCTGGCAGCGATGCTCGACCGCATCAACGGCGACCGGTCTGATGTCCATATCCTGACCCTCGAGGATCCGATTGAATTCAAGCACGCGCGCAAACAGGCTGTCATCACCCAGCGCGAACTCGGCACGGATTTTCTGACCTTCGCCGACGGGCTCCGCGCCGGGTTGCGCGAGGATCCCGACGTCATCATGGTCGGCGAAATGCGCGATCCGGAAACCATGGAAGCGGCATTGATGGCGGCGGAAACGGGCCATCTCGTTTTTTCCACGGTCCACACCATTGGCGCGAAGGACACCGTGGACCGCATCATCAGCGCCTTTCCGCGAGGCTACCAGGAGAACGTGCGCGCGCAAATGGCCTCCATGTTGCGCGCGGTGATTTCGCAAACATTGATACCCCGCGCGTCGGGCAAGGGCCGAGTGGCCGCGTTCGAAATCATGATCGGCACGCCGGCCGTCGGGAATTTGATTCGCGAAGGCAACACGCATCAGCTTCCCGGTGTGCTGCAAACGCACAGCAAGGACGGCATGTGCACGCTCGATCAATCACTGGCCGAGCGTTATGCGGAAGGGCTGATCAAACGTGACGAAGCCATCGAGCGCGCCCAGGATTTCAAGGAACTGATGAAGCTGATCCAAAACACGGACCAGAAACGGGCTTACACGAAATAGTGGAGCGGGGCATTCGTCACTGACTCGGAGGAGCCTCCTCGCGTCGGCTCCTACGAAACAGCTCTCACTTCAACCCGCCCAAATTCGTCGGCTGCGGGTTTTCCGGCGCCTGTTGGGGCAGATTCAATTTGATGGCTGGCGCCCAATCTTTCCACGCGTCCTCCGGCTTGTCGTAAAGCCGAAAAACCGCGCCTTCAGCGGCCGGAGCGCCCGCTTCCGTCGGAGTGGCGAATTCCACGCCGCCGCTCAGGAGCGCCTTGGCGGATTCCGCGCTGATTTCCGCGCCGCGAAACAAACCGAACCGAAAATCCAATCCGCCCGCATTCCAGAATTTCGTGTTCGCGCGCACCAGCGGCGCGTACTCCGGATCAATGCGCGCCTGCAACTTCACCTCCTGCGCATCATTGCCAAGCTGATACTTCGAAATTTCGCCCACCTTGATGCCGCGATAATAAATCACCGATTGTTCCTGCAATGACCGAAGGTCCGGCGCCAGCAAGGTGATGTGCAATGAACCCGGCGGCTCGACAACGGGCTCCGATTCCACCGCGGTGAAAACATTCGTTGCCGGACCATTGCCCGGCCGCACCGCGATGTATTCGCCGGAGATGATCGTTCGCAGGCCGCTGATGGAGCCCACCTTCAACTCCGGGCGCACAATCCAGAACAGCGTGCCCACGCGGGCCAGTTGCGCCGCCGAATGAGCCAGCCGCGCCTTCACTTCCACGCGCTTATTGTCGGAAGTCAGCCAAAGGCCCTTCACTTGGCCAACGGTCGCGCCGAGATAATGGACATCCGAATTGTTCTCTTCCAATCCGCTCGCATCTTGAAAATAAATCGTAATCATCGGCCCGGTCGCGATGTAATCGCGATAAATGAACCAGACGCACAACAACACCGCGCCAATCGGCACCAGCCAGAGCCACCAAGTCTGATGGCTTCGCTTGATTTTTGCCTTCGGCAACGAATGCGCGGCCCTCGAATGTTCAACGCGGTCATTCATAGTGTTTCTTTTCCTGCGGTGAATCCCAGATCAATCGCGGATCAAAAGACAACGTCGCCAGCAGCGTCAGCGCGACGACCGCGGCAAAGGAGAACACTCCCGGTCCCGGGTGGATCGTGGCCACCTCGCCCATTTCAATCATTGAAACCGTGATGGCGAGCAGGAACACTTCCAGCATGTTCCACGGGTCGATGATGCGGATGATCCGGTAAGTCCACGTCCGCGCCCGCTCCCATCCCTTCCAATTCAACGTCAGCGAAATGAACAGCAGGCCGATGATTTTCAACGCCGGCGTCAGAATGCTCGTGCAGAAAATCAGCCCGGCAATGAAATATTGCCTTTGCTCGAACAGCGTCCGAATGCCGCGAAAAATCGTCGTGTTGGAATGCAGCCCGTGATAGTCGGCCGTGACCAGCGGATAAAGATTGGATGGGAAGTAAAGAATCAGCGCCGCCAGCGCAAAGGCAAACGTGCGCTTCTGGCTGTTCGGCTTCCGATGCGCCAATCGGAAGTTACAACGCGCGCAGTGGGCCGCCGAGCCTGTCGGCATCGGTTCCACGTGCTGCACCAGCCCGCATGTTTCACACGCAACGACTGAGTCCATTCGATTGATTAGGAGTGGAATCTGATTACGCAAAAGCTATTGCAGCCGAGGCCAAAACGCAGTGGGGTGATTCGCCACCCGCCTCTACTGTTCTTCCCTGCAATTGGATTGGGGAGCGCGCCCGCCTCGGGTGCGGCGAGGCGCGCCCTCGCGGCTCACGGTTGCGTCTGAAAATGTCTGACGGTTTGGTGCCTCCGAGCGCCGCGCCGACCCACAGCCGGGGCGGCTGCGCTCCCCACAAACTGAATCGCATCGTTTCGGCTAAAAACTCCTTTGAACCTTTTCTCGCCTTCCGCATTCCACTGGTTGTAAATGCTGGGCGTGGCCGAGATTGAACAATTGCCCGTTTCGCAGGCGCGCGCGGGAGACTCCGCGGCCTGGGATACCCTCTTTCGGCGCTACCAGCGTCCGCTTTATGTTTACGCTTTTGAATTGGTCCACGACGAACAAGCCAGCCTCGACATCGTCCAGGAAACGTTCATCAACGCCGCCCGCCATCTCGGCAGCCTGCGTGAGGACGCAAAAATTGGAAGCTGGCTCTTCGGCATCGCTCATCAAAAATGTCTCCAGCGCTGGCGCAAACGGGAACGCGAAGAAATGTTGCGGGAAGAGTTCCCCCAAACTGCGGTTGAATTCGAAACCGCGCCCGATGATTTGCTCATTCGCGAGGAACAGGAGTCCGAATTCATGAAGCTGCTGAATCAATTGCCGCCGCCGCAACGCTCCGTCCTGCTGCTGCATTTCATCGAAGAATTTTCGCTGGAGGAAATTGCCGGCATCACCGGCGTTTCGCTCGGCACCGTCAAATCACGGCTGCATTACGCCAAAAAATCGCTGAGAAGATTGTGGGAGGCCCAAACATGAAAACACCGCGCGAAATTCTGCTCGAACACCATCGCTCCGCGCACGCAAAACTCGATGCCGTCCGCACGAATGCACTTAGAGAGATTGCCGATGGCCACTCGGCCAAAGAAGATACCAGTCCGAATCACGTGGCCACGCCGTGGATGTTCTTTCGCGAACTGTTTCTGCCAGCGCGGGGTGTTTGGAAAGGATTGGCGGCGTGCTGGGCCGTGATCCTGGTTTTACATTTCGCCGCCCGGGACTCATCGCCAACGGTTGCCAAAACTTTACCCCCGCCTTCGCCCGGAATGCTCCAGGCGCTGCGGCCCCAACAAGAACTGCTCGCCGAATTGCTTTCCGGCGACACCAAACCAACCAATGCCGAGCAGCCCCGCCGTTCACACCCGTCTCCGCGCACGGAAATTCGGAGTCCAGCCGTCATTGCCTAAATTTTCGTACTCGTCCCACTCACTCCCAATTGTATGAATCCACCAACATCCCCATCGCGAAGATGGACCCGCATTCTGCGCCCTCTTTTGATACTCCTTGCGTGCGTCGTGACCTTAATCGCCCTCTTTTACGCCGAAGAAGATCTGCGCGGAAGATTGGCGTGGGGGAAAGCCAGGCGCCAAGCAGCGGCGGCGGGCGAGAGATTAGACTACAGCGCTTTTATTCCGCAAACGGTGCCGGACGACGACAATTTTGCCATGGGGCCATTGCTGCGCCTGGCCTTCGATTTCACCCACACGCCCACCGGTATTCGCTGGCGCGACACGAACGCCTGGGACCGCGCGAGGGATATCGTCTATGACAAAACGCCTCGCGGCTGGGGAAAAAAGGCGCCGGACACAGGTGATGTGGACCGCGGCACCCTCGCGGACCTCCCTGCCGCCGCGGATTTCTATCGCGGCAACACCAATTACCCCCAGAGCGCCAGCAGCAATCCCGCCGAAGTGGTGCTCACTGCCCTCAACAAGTTCGAGCCTGACCTGAAGGAACTTCGTGAAGCGGCTGCCGCCCGGCCATATTCACGATTTCCAATTGAATACAATTACGACCCCCCGATGGCCATTTTGCTGCCGCACCTCGTGCTGATAAAAGGGCTCGTGTCCGTCTGCGAATTGCGCGCCGCCGCCGAATTGGATTTGCATAAAACAGACGACGCCTTTGTCGATTTGCAACTCGCTTTCCGCCTGTCCGATTCCATTCAGGACGAACCCTTCCTCGTCGACCAGCTCGTGCGCCTGGCCGGCCTTTCGCTCACGGTGCAAGGCATTCATGAGGGAATTGTCCGCCAGGCGTGGAGCGATGCCCAACTGGATGCATTTCAAAAATACTTGGAAAATGTGGACCTGCTCTTCGGCTATCAACGTGCCATGCGCAGCGAACTCGCCTTCAATCTCAGGGGCATTGAGTATTATCGAGACCTAGGTTCTCGAGGAATTCCGCTGGATGGCGCCGCGAACTCGGGAAACACTATCCTCAATTGGATGCCCAGCGGATGGTATGATCAAAATATGGTGACCATTGCCGAGTACTATCGCGGCTATATCCTGAACGCGATCAACCAGACCAATCGCATCGTTAAGCCCAAAGTCATCGCGGAAATGGATAGCGACATCGCCAATCGCCGTGCCGGGCCTTACAATGTGCTCGGCAGGATGTTGATGCCCGCTTTCAGTCAGGCTTCTCTTCACTTCGCCCGCGGACAAACATTGGTTGATGAAGCGCGCGTCGCGTGCGCCCTCGATCGCTATCGCCTGGCGCACTCTGAAATCCCCGATTCCTTGACGGCGCTCGTGCCCCGGTTCCTAACGCAAGTCCCCAATGACCTGTTCGACGGCCAGCCGTTGCGTTACAAAAAAACCGGTCCCGACGCCTACTTCCTCTATTCCATCGGCTGGAATCAAAAGGACGACGGCGGCGAGATCGTTCTAGGGACCGGCAGCGCGCCGAGGGCCAATGCAAAAGCCGGCGACTGGGTCTGGCAAATCCCACCGCCCCAGGCCAAAACTGCAGCCGAATATTCCGCGTTCCACTCGGCCGCTTGATACCGAGAGAACCGCTATCGGAGCCAAAATAATTTTACAGGAACAAACGGAGGAAACAGAGGAATAGCGCAGATTAACCAAAACTATAGCCGCAAAAGAACGCAAAAAACGCAAAGAACAGTTCATTTCCATGCGTTCTCTGTGTTCTTTTGCGGTTATGAATTTATTTTACTTGCTCTGGAATGGCGCCGCTTTTGTTTCTCTGCTTCCTCCGCTGCTTCCTGTTTCATTTTTGTAGACAAATCCGGCGGCGCAGCGCGTCATTAATACAGACGTGATGCCGGATCACTCCGACATTGAGCGAACTTATGATGAACTTGGACTTTCCCCGAAAAAGTGGACAGTAGGACGAGCTAGTTATTTTTATAAACGATTTGGTTTTCAAAATCCACAGGGATTGATAGCCGAGAGCGCTGTGGAGCCGCTTTCGGTTAT
>Ga0134126_10002866_pt1 | contig 21697 bp, 18 predicted proteins | sample KB31752_FD_96881 | JGI IMG/M metagenome (GOLD analysis project Ga0134126, IMG submission 96881) | Terrestrial soil microbial communities with excess Nitrogen fertilizer from Kellogg Biological Station, Michigan, USA - KB3-175-2 | ecosystem: Environmental > Terrestrial > Soil > Unclassified ... | reverse complement strand
GGCGGGCGTGGATATACCGGAATTGCGGGACTGCAACTTCGTCCCTACTTCGATCCAAAATTGGGATGGAGGGGGGCACATACATGGCAGTTCTTAACTATCAAGCTGGAGAGGTAAATACCCTGGTGACGCGGCCGAACTGGGGCGCGATCTGGGCCGGGGCTTTCACGTTCATTGCGATCTGGTCGGTATTCGGGCTGCTGGGGATGGCGATCTTTGCGAGCGCCGCGAATCCGGCCGCGCCGCAGCCGATCACCGGAATGAGCATCGGGATGGCGATCTGGATCGTGATCCTGACGATCATTGCGATGTACGTGGCGGGACGCGTGACCGGGCATCTGGCCGGGATCGCGAATTCGCGCGACGGCATGACGCACGGAATGATCATGTTCGGCCTGTCGGTGACGGCGGCAATTGCGTTGATCGCTTTCGCGGGAAGCGCGGCGACGGGCGGCACGACGCTAGCGGCCGTGGGGTCGCATAGTCCGTACGTGCTGACCCTCTTTGCCGATATGGGCTGGGTGGGGTTCGCGGCGCTGCTGCTGGGCTGGGTCGCCGCGATGGGCGGCGCGTCGACCGGCGCGAAGATGAAGGTCATCGCGCCCCAGCCGCCGAGGGCGACGACCTAAACGCGGCCAGGCTGGCGGGTCAGTTTGAATTTGTCCGAGGATCGAGAGATTCAAACCGACCCCTTTCGGCTAGTAGTGCGCGTTCGCGCCGCGCGCAAGGCGCGAGCGCGGCTCGAGGCCGTCGCTGATGCGGCGGATCGTCTCACGGAGGCGCACGGCTAGGTCGACCACTGTTTGCAGGCGCTGGGCGTCTACGAGGCGGAGGCGGTCGCGATGGGCGAGCAGCATTTCGGCGTTGCCGAGGATGCCGGTGAGCGGATTATTGATCTCGTGGCGAAACACCTCGGCGAGATTTTCGTCTTCGGCGACCGCGGCAAAGCCGAAGCTTGAGGCGCCGGCGCGGCGCAAACCGCGCTCGATCAGGCTTGCGGCAAGCGGGATGTAATTGCCGGTGCGAGGAACAAATTCGATGCGACCGGTGGCGATGAGGTGGAGCACGTCTGGGTGCAGATCGGCGGGGCCGAGGAGCACCAGGGGCGACTTCGCGCTGAGCGAACGAAGCAGCGGAAGGCAATGGCCGGGCGGCAGCAGGGCCGCATCGAGCGCGGTTACAGTGGCGCTGCCGATGACGGCTTCGCTGAGTTCCTGAAGCGATGCAAGGATGGAGATGACCGGCTTCCGCTCCCAGCGGGCGATTTCGCGGGCGAGACCGTGCGCCAGGTTGGATTCCTCGATGGCCAAGATGGCGATTTGGCTGGCCGGCGCGCTGACTGCAGTGGCTGTTTCCATGGCTTAGTTACCTTCACCCTCCTAAATTGAAATCAGGCGCCGCGCTGTCGGCGTCTGGTGTGTTCGTGTCCAGGTGATTCTTCGTCGCCAAGGGCCTTGTGGACGGCGAGCTTCAGTTCCTCGATGAGGAAGGGCTTGGCGAGGTAGGGGAGTTTGTTCTGGCGGAGAAAGGCGAGCGTGCGAGGCGCAAGCGTGTCTCCCGTAACGAAAACGATGCGGTCCTTCAAGGGGCTGCCGGAGCGGACCAGGGCGTCGTAGAAAGCGGGGCCATCGAGGCGCGGCATGCGCAGGTCGCAGACCACCAGGTCGTAAGAGGCGCGAGAGAGGCGCGCGAGACCCTCCTGGCTATCGAGAACGGCTTCGACCTCGTGATCCTCCTCGCGGAGGATGTCGCCGATGAGTTGGGCGACGGTGGGCTCGTCTTCTACGACCAGGATGCGGCCGGCGAGGGCCGCACGAGCCGCGTCGCGCGGCGGCTGCTCGGCAGGGGCCGCGGGGGCCGTGACCGGCGTGACGGGCAAGTCCACGATGAACCTCGCGCCGAAGCCGTGGCGATTTTCAACGGTCACGTCCCCGCCATGCTGCTGCACGATTCCGTAGACGATGGAGAGGCCGAGGCCCGTGCCGACGCCGGGCGGCTTCGTGGTGAAGAACGGGTCGAAGATGCGGAAGGCGATCTCCGGGGGAATGCCGGGGCCGTCGTCAGAGATGGCGAGCGAAATCTGCTTGCCCGAATCCGCGGCGCGGGTGCGAATCCAGATATTCCCTTTGCCGCGGCCCTCAAGAAGGGCCTGCTCCGCGTTGACGAGGAGATTGAGCACGACCTGCTGAAGCTGAAAGGGGTCGGCCATCGTCTCCGGGAGATTCGGGGCGAGATCGCATTCAACGACGATATCCTCGACCTTCAGTTCATACGCGCGCAGGGCAAGGGTGCGCTCGACGATTTCGTTGAGGTCCACGCGGGTGCGCTCGGGCGTATTCCCGTGGGCGAAATAGAGGAGATTTTTGACGATCCTGCGGGCGCGCTCGGCTTCCTGGTAGACCTTCTTCGCTTCGCCGGCGCGGGGCGGCGGCAGCTTGTGGCCCAGCAGAAGTTGGGCGTATCCCATAATCGCCGTGAGCGGATTATTCAACTCGTGGGCAATGCCGGAAACGAGCTGGCCGAGCGCGGCCATTTTTTCGGTTTGCAACATTTCGGACTGAATCTGGCGCTCGCCGGTGACGTCTGAAAAAAGCTCGAGCCAGCCGATCGGCTGGGAGTGTGCGCCGAGCACGGGCCGGCAGTAGCGTTCGACGACGCGGCGAACGGGACGAACCATTTCGAGTTCGTCGTGCGCGGGGGCGGCCTCACCGGAGAGGAAGGACTCCCATCGCGCCGAAAAAGAGGCGGGGTCGCGGAAACGCGGGCTGAGCATTTCGTTGACGTCTTCGAAATGATCGAGGCCCTGAAGGGCGCGCGCTTCGATGCCGAACATCTGCCCAAAGGCCGCGCCGGCGAAGCGCACGCGACCTTCGCGGTCGAACAGAACAGCGCCTTCGCGGGCGGAATCGAGCAGGGTGCGAAGTTCGGCTTCCACCTGATTCGATTTCGCTTCGGCGCGCTGCACCATGGGGCCTTCCTCGATGCAGAGAAGAAGGTCCTCGCCCGGCAGAATCGCGCGAAGGGTGATCCGCACCGGGAAGCCATTGGCGAGGGAGCTATCCAGGGTGGGAGGAAAGGCGGCGAACGTGTTCTGCACCCAGTCTTCGAGAGACGGAATTTCGGGCTGGCCCGAGACGAAGTCGCGCAGGTTGGAATCGCGAACGGCGGCATCGCGCAGGCGGAGGAGTTCGGCGGCGCGGCGATTTGCGCGCACAATCGCACCGCCCTGCTCGATGACGAGCAGGGCCTCCGCGCTCGAGTCGAATACCGCGGCGAAGGCTTGGTCGCCGGGCGAAGCCGATCCGCCCAATTGCGTGCGGCCGCTGGACGACCCCGAAGAGGGGTCATAGGGCTGAAGAAGCAGTGCGTTCACTTTGTCATCACCGGGTTTTTTACCGGCCATTCACGATCCAGTAGCCGCACAGCAGGGCCATACCGATGGCAACCGCGTACTCGATGGAGCGGCGGAGGGCTGGGGCCAGATAGAGTCGGCGCGTGGTGCGGAGCGGTACGATCACGCGGTCAAGCGGTGCATGGCGCGGGCCAACGCTTCAAAAAAATAAGGAGAAGAGTTTCAGTAGATTCTGCGCATCGCGCAGCCATTCGGGATTGTAGGATTCCCAACTCGAACCAAAACCACGATGACGTTCCCTCATTGGAAAAGTCGCTGCTCGGAAATTTAGCTGCGAACATGCGGCAGCGCGCGGAGGAGGGAATATTATTTCCGCATGCGATTGCAGGGGCGGAGAGGCAGCGAAATTTTCAGCCGGCATTTCCATCGGCGGCACGGAAGCTGTCCGGAATTGCGGGCGGCGGGCGGTCTACTGGTCCGAATCGGCTGATTCGGCGCCGTACTGCTTCAGCTTGCGGTAAAGCGTGGTCTTTCCGATGCCCAGGAGGCGCGCGGCTGCGAGCTTATCGCCGCCTGCTTCGCGCAAGGCGCGGAGAATGGCGCGGCGCTCGAGCTCCTCGAGGGGAAGGAGTTCGTCGGCTTGCGGCAGGCGGGCGCTGGAGCCGTATTGCAGGTTGCTCGGCAGATCGCCGACGTGGAGAATCGGGCCGGAGCCGAGCGCGACGGCGCGTTCGATGGCGTTTTCGAGCTCCCGCACATTGCCCGGCCAATCGTAGGCGATCAGGCGCGCCATCGCGTCCTCGGAAATGGTGCGCACGCCCCCGGATTCGCCGAACTTCTCGAGGAAGGCGTTCACCAAAATGGGAATATCGCTCTTGCGTTCGCGCAGGGGTGGCAGTTTGATTTGGACGACGTTGAGGCGGAAGAACAGGTCCTGGCGGAATCCGCCCTGGCGAACGGCCGTCTCGAGGTCGCGATTGGTGGCGGCGATGACGCGTGTGGCGAGGGGCACGCGGTCCGTGGATCCGACTGGCTTGATCTCCTTTTCCTGGAGGGCGCGGAGCAGCTTCGCTTGCAGGTCTATGGGCAGGTCGCCGATTTCGTCCAGGAAGAGCGTGCCGCTGCCGGATGCCTCCATCAAGCCCTGCCTGGTGTGCATCGCGCCGGTGAAGGCGCCCTTCACGTAGCCGAAGAGCTCGGATTCGATGAGGGTTGGTACGAGGGCCGAACAATCCACCGGAACGAAGGGCTTCGCGCGGCGGGGGCCGGAAAAATGGATCGAGCGAGCGACGAGCTCCTTGCCGGTGCCGCTCTCGCCGAGAATCAGCACGGGATAATTGTGCTGGCTCACCTTTTCGATCAATCGGTAGACGCGCTGCATTTTGACCGAGGTACCGATCAGGCCGCCGAATCCGGGGCGGGTGCGAAGCTGCTCGCGAAGGACGCGATTTTCCTCGTCCACGGCGAGCGAGCGCACCACGCGGTCGAGCTTATTGCGTAGATCGGGAACGTGGAACGGCTTGGTGACGTAATCCGCGGCGCCCATGCGCGTGGCTTCGACGGCGCTTTCGATGGTGCCGTACTGGGTGAGGACGATCACGGCCGTCTGCGGATAAAGCTCGCGGACGCGCCGGAGGAGTTCGATGCCGCCGAGCTGCGGGACGCGTAGATCCGTCAGCAGCACGTCCACCGGATACTGCTCGAGCATCTCGAGTGCCTGCTCGGTGGTGGAAGCGCAGCGGGCGCGCAAGCCGGAGTCGGCCACCACGTCGCGGCACAAATTTCGTGTGGCGTCCTCATCATCCACGATCAGCACCGTAACCGCCGTTCGCTCGGAACCGATCGCCGCTTCGACTCGACTTGCCATGGAAAAAATCCCCCTTATGGATGGACCCCGCGCCAGCGCAGCAATGGAATCGCCAAGCGCGCAGTTACTAGCGTACTCACGATAATAGCTTTACGATCAACCGTACGGTCGAGCGGGGGGGAATGTAGTCTCAAAATGGGCCTCACTGCAAGCTCGTATTACTACGCAGGGGGTTAAGTGCGGCGTTATGTGAAGAGTGCCGAAGTGGAACGGGCGGTAGTTCCGAAATGGAGCTTTTGCGGCGTCCTGGGGGCCTTGTCTTAAAGAGGTGTAGTTTGCGGGGCCGCAAAGGTTTTAGAATCCATTAGGCGCCCGTAGCTCAGTTGGATAGAGCGTCTGCCTTCTAAGCAGAGGGTCGGGGGTTCGAATCTCCCCGGGCGCGCCACTTTCCGCTGATTGGCACCGCTAGTAGCGTGCGGGCATCGGGATGAAACTGTGTAGAACCGCCGTGACGAAAAAAAGAGGCTTTCTTTAACTACCATTGCGCGCTCGATTTTTTCTGATCGGGACGGCCTCGGAATTCCTGCGTAGAATTGAGCCACGGATCACTATACTGCTCTCCGCTGTGTCAGGGGCGGGCAGCCGCGATAACCCCGCTTAATGACGCCTGATTGGGGACGCCTGCTGTTTCTTGAATGGGCGTCCGAAGATGAGCATGTGCATCTGCGCGATGATGCCGATACGTCTGCGTCGAGAATGGTGGAATCGCGCCCCAGACCATCTACTGCCCAGATCGGAGCTGCGCCGAGCCGAAACCCGCGGGGGGCGAAGGCTGGTGGGCCCGCAAGGATTCGAACCTTGGACCAACGGATTATGAGTCCGCTGCTCTAACCAGCTGAGCTACGGGCCCGCCGAGGACATCTTACACGGCGAAGCTTGGCCGGGCAAAAAGCAGTGAGGCGCGGCGTGGTGCGGAAAAAACCAGGGCAATCTGGTGAGCCGAAGACGGCCTGGAGCTACTTCTTAAATAGGTCCTCGAATGCTTGGCGCGCATCGTGGGGTCGCGCGGCGGAAACCGGCGCTGGCGCGGACGGGGCGTAGGCGACGGGTGATGTATCCTTCTCGATCGTCGTGCGAAACTGGAAAAATGTGCAACTGTTCTTCGCGTCCTTCTTCGTGATTCGCTCGGAAATCGGCTGGGTGCATTCGAATTGCTTCCCCGTATCGAAATGGACGCAGTGCTTGCAGCAATGCAGCTCGGCATGGCAACGCGGGCACTGCCCATTGGGATCGAAGCCGGTCATCAGCGCCGTGCCGCAGCTCGAGCATCGCGCTCGCGTCACGGTGCCCACCATTCGCGGCGTCCGTGGGCCGAGCAGATCATGCTTCAGTCGCGGTTCAGGCGGACGCTCGGTGCGCTCACGCTTCTTATTTTCGGGATCGCGGTCGCGATACCCCTTCTGCTTATACTTCCGCTCCATGAAATCTACCTCCTCGGTCCTAATCCTGATGGGCGGCGCACCGCACCATGGGGACTTCCGGAACTGGCGTGCGGCACAGAGAATTTCGCTCAACGCAGGGCTTTGCTGGTCCGAATCCGTCTCGACAAACTTTATGTCCTTAAACCTAAATGGGAGGCGTGCCTCCGGTCGCGCGGTCTATCCAGGATGGGACGCTCGTCTTCCGGGAGAATGCGCCGAATCCGCGGATGTTGCTTCGCGAAGGGTGAAGAATCAGCATGAGCCCCCGCGAGATTTTTTGCAAGGCCCGCGGTGCGCTCTGCCGCCGAACAGGAACTCGCCCTCGGCGCTGCATCTCCGCCGACTGGCCGCATTCACCTTGGCCGTCCATCCGCGCCCCGCGCCCGGCGAGCCCAGAATCTAGATAGACCCTCAAAAGGCAAATCCGGTTGCAAGAATTTGCGAGCCTCGCCACGCGCGGAGAGCACCGCTTCCGCCGCCAAATAGCCGCTGCGAACCGCTCCTTCCATTGTCGCTGGCCACCCGGTCCTGGTCCAATCCCCGGCCACAAACAAGCCCTGAATACCGGTGCCCTGCGGGGGTCTCCATTGATCCACACCCGGTTCCGGCGAAAATGTGGCGTGGACCTCCTTAATCACGGCGGACTTCACAAGCCTCGCTTCGCGCGTCGCTGGCAGCACGCTGGCCAGCTCCGCGAGGCACATGTTAATGATCTCCTGCCGCGACCGCTCGATCAGATCGTACGAGGCGCTAATCACCAGTTGTAAATACTGCCCGGCGCGCGACTGTAGGACCGGATTCGCCGCGTTTGCGCCGTTGCCGTGCCTCGCCGCATTCCGGCCGTTCGGAGCGTAGAGCAGCGTCTTATTGAAAATCCACTGCGTCACGTGATCGAGCAGCGCCAGAAAAGGCTCGCGCATCACTGTGCGGTCGAACCAAAGATGGACGCCCGTGATCGGTGAAGTCTTAATCCTGCGCAGCGACTCGAACATTCCGCCTTGTGCGGACATGCCTTGCGGAAGCATCTCGATCAGTGCCTGATGCGGGACTGCGGCGATGCATGCGTCCGCCGTCATCTGCTCGCCCCCATCGAGCACCGCGCCGCCGAATTTCCCGTTCTCGATTCGGATTTGGCGGATGGTGCTTCGCAATCTCACCTCTCCCCCTCGCCGCTCGATTGCCCCGCGGCAACCTTCGTAAAGTTCGGCGAGCGGCACAACGGGAACACCGACGCGATATCCCTGGCGGCTGCCCAGGAACGCATGCCAGAAGACGTCTATTCCGTACGATGCGCCGGCCTTCGCGAGTTCCTCATCCAACGCGCTCACCAGCACGACGCGCCAGAACCTGTGGATCGCGGCTGGCGTTTGCTTCATGCTTTGCAGCCACTCGAGCATCGAGATGCCGTCGGCGCCGCGCGGCCTTCCTCCCGCGCGCGCAATGGTCAACAGTGCGCGGGCGATGCCTCGCTTGTCCGCTAGCGTCAGCGAACCGAAGCGCAGGAAGGAAAGCCCCATGTGCAGCGGAGGAGGCAGCAGCGAGCCCCGAATCTCAGAGCGTCGCCCGCGCGCATCAGCGAAGTACAAGCGATCGTAATATCCAATTTTGCCTTCGGCCCCGACGCGCCGATAGAAATCCGCGAGGTTCGTGCAGCATCCCAGCGTCACATGCTGGCAGTTATCCACCTCGCTGCCGTCGGGCAACGTGTAGGAAGTGGCGCGTCCGCCCAGATGAGGGCGCTTTTCGACCACGCGCACGCGATGTCCGGCTTCAGCCAGCGCGACGGCCGAAGACAGCCCCGCCAGGCCGCCTCCGATCACCAGAACGTCTTGCGAGGGCATCCTTCTTCCACCAGCCGCTCATTCCCGCCGTGAGCAGATATTGAAGTTTCTCGGCGCCCGAAAGCGACACGCGGGACGAAAACACGTCGAACTCGCGCTCCTCGATTCGAGCAAGAAGCGTGCTATACGTGCGGATCAAGGCCCGCAGAGTCGCCCGGCTATCCGCGTCCACTTCGGCGAGGAGCACCGCGCCTTCTTCATAGAAGTGCCACGCGCGCGCTGCTTCGAATTCGAGCAGATCGCGCAGCGCGGGCGTGAGCGGGCCTTTCAATTGCGCCGCGCTGCACCCGAAGCGTTGCAGATCCTCCTGCGGAATGTAGATGCGGCCCATCTCGCCATCGCTTCGAACGTCGCGAATGATATTCGTGAGCTGGAACGCCAGGCCCAGCCGCTCCGCGAGGTCCGTCGCGCGCGGGTTCCGGAAACCGAACACGTGCAAACACGTAAGGCCCACGGTTCCCGCCACGCGATAGCAATATTCCGCGAGATGATCGAACGTCGCATAGGAAGCGATCGTCAAATCCATTTCCGCGCCAAGGATCAGATCGTGAAAGTAACGCGTCGGAATCGCGAAACGCGAAATCGTATCGGCGAGGGCGGGCAGAATCGGATGAGCGTCGGTGCCGCCCGCAAGCGCCTGATCCAGCATGGCCCGCCATCGCGCCAGGCCGCGCTTTTTCGCGCCGAGGCTGCCGGGCTCGTCCGAAACATTATCCACCAGCCGCATGAATGCATAGAGGGCGCAGAGGGCATTCCGCTTCTCGCGCCGCAATCCGAAGAACGCAAGATAGAAGCTGCTGCGAGCCTCGCGCGCCACGCGAGTGCACTCCGCGTAGGAAGCGCGCAATTGCCCGGCCGCCGCGCGTCCATCCCGGGAGGATCTCGACTCCGCTGCGGCAGGCATCATTTTATTTGGATGGACTGGCTCGCTTCTTCGGCGCGGCATACCGGAAATCAAGCGACCACCCAGCGCGCGTGCCAGTAGTCGCGCTTTCGTCCGCTTAGTAAGCGCGGGGCGCCGCGTCAGCGTGTCGTAACCTTGCGCCTCGATCGAATCCAGCACAGCGAGCCCGCCGCGGCCGAAAAGCTCGATATCAATGCGCAACCGAGCATCCACGCATTGTGCAAGCGGCATCCCGGCGGCGAAAAGCTCCCTCGTCCGGGCGATCAAATCCCGCATCAATGCCGCATAGCGCTCGCCGGAACGCCGCGCGAGAACATCTGCCTCGCTCATCCCGTGCGCCTGCAGATCACCCAGCGGAATGTAAATGCGGCCCTTTTCGAGATCGCGCGACACGTCCTGCCAAAAATTTGCGAGTTGCAGCGCCGTGCAGGTGAAATCCGAAAGCCGCGCGCGCTCCTCATCTCGGTATCCACAGAGGCACAGAACGAGCCGCCCCACCGGATTTGCCGAATAGACGCAGTAGTCGAGTACGTCCTCCCACGTGCGGTAGCGCTTCACCGTCTGATCCTGCCGAAAGGCTCGCAGCAAATCGCTGAACGGCTGCGTCGGAACATCTTTTGCCCGGATTGTCTCGCGCAGCGCGATCAGCACCGGGTGCGAGGGGCCCGCCCCATCCGTGTAGCAAAGGCGCAGTTCATCCTCCCACGCGTCCAATAGCGCGAGTGCCCGCGCGGCGCTGCCCACTTCATCGCCCAAATCGTCCGCCCAGCGGCAATAGGCGTACACGTTATAGAAATGCTGGTGCAGGTTGCGAGGAAGCAGCCATGAGACAATGCTGAAATTCTCGTAGTGGTGCGTAGCGAGCCAGCGCGTGTAGCTCTCCGCTTCGGAGGGCGTGCAACCTGCGGGCGGCAGATGCCTCGCTATTTCCAGCTCGGGCGTGGGTAACATCGTGATGCGCAGGCTTGCGCGCTACGGAATTACGGCTGTTTTCATCTCGCCGTTCCGATTCTTCATGTGTTCGAAAATTCGCGGCAATTCGACGAGCGGTGCTTCGCCCGTAATGAAATCGGCGGCACGAATTTCGCCGCGCGCCACCGCATCCAGCGCCTCGCGGATAAAGCGCGGCGTGTGATGGAACGTGGATTGAATGGTCACTTCCGAATAGTGCAGGGCCGCGGGATCGAACTTCACTTCCGTGCCCTGCGGGCACCCGCCGAAGAAATTCACCCGTCCGCCCTTCCGCACCATTTGCATCGCCCATTCCCAGGTCGTCGCCGATCCCACGGCCTCGATCACGGCATCGGCGCCGAGCCCGCGCTCGCTCAATTCGCGAACGCGGCGCACCGGGTCCCCAGCGGAAACATCCAACGCCGCCACGGCACCCAGCCGTTCCGCGGCCTTGATCTGCGAAGCGCGCTTGCCGAGCGCGATCACGCGCACCTGCCGGTTCGAAAGCACACGCACGAACTTCAATCCGATCGGCCCGCAGCCGATCACAACCACCGTATCCCCCGCGTGGCTGCCGATTTCGTGAACCCCGCGCAGCACGCACGCCAGCGGCTCGACCATCGCCGCGTCCTTGAACGGCACGTGCTCCGGAATCTCCAGCATGTTCTGCCGCACGATTCTTCCCGGAATGCGCATGTACTCCGCGTAGGCGCCATTATTGAAGAGCAGGTCCTCGCACAAATTCGGCTGGTCCTTGCGGCAGTAGAAGCACTCGCCGCAGGGCGCCGAATTCGCCGGCACCACCCGCATGCCCTCGCGGACACCGCCGTTCACGGCAACTCCCTTGCGCACCACTACGCCCGCCAGCTCATGGCCGAAAAGCGCCGGCGGACGAATCATCCGCGCGTGCGAGCCTTGCCGCCATACCTTCAGGTCAGTTCCGCAGGTAAGCGCCACCTGCACCTTCACGAGGACTTCGTCCTCGGCAAGCTGCGGCACTCCTACCCGCTCGATCTTCAGGTCTTCGCGCCCGTAGAGCACCGCGGCCGTCATGGATTCGCTTGCGCTCATTCGTGCGTGATCACCACCTTCAAGGTATCGTCCGCGGGATGCGCCGCGGCTTCGAGCCCCTCCGCGATGCGCTCGAGCGGAAATCGGTGCGAGATCATTTCCCTTACCGGCAGCTTTCTTTCGAAGACCAGCGCCGCGGATTCTGCCTGATCGTCCACCGAAGCGCTGTAGCTGCCCAGAATTTCCTTCTCCTCGATACCCACCGCGGCCGCGGGAAATTGCAGTTGCAGCACGGGATCATTGTGCGCGAAAAGCAGCACGCGTCCTCCCGGCCTTGCCAGCGCCAGTGCCTCCGGCACTAACGCGGCGTTTGGCGCAGCCACCAGCACGGCATCCGCGCCGCGGCCATCGGTCCATCCGCGAATCTCATCGAGAAGACTACCCATCGCGGGATCCAACGCGTTCCCTGCGCCGAATCGCACGCTCGCCGCGCGACGGCCCGGCATTGGATCGCTGGTCCACACGGCCGCGCCCTCGTGCCTCGCCAGCAGCATCAGCAGCATGCCAATCGGGCCCTGCCCGATCACCAGCACCTTTTCTCCGCGCGCCACTCGCGCCTTGCGCACGGCCTTCAGGCACGTGTTCACCGGCTCGACAAACGTCGCCTCTTCCAGACTCACTCCCGCCGGCACGGGAAACATCCCGCGCTCAACGATCCACGGCATCGCGCGCACGAATTGTCCGAAACCGCCGCCGCTCGGCGTGAATCCCGCCGTAAGCCCCACTTTTTTGTAGCCGTCGCACTGCGAAAAAAGCTTCTTCTCGCAGTAAAAGCACTCGCCGCACGGAATATGATGAAACGCCGTGACGCGGTCGCCAGCCCTGAACCTGCTGAGGCCGGCCCCGGTGCGCACCACTGTCCCTGCCAGTTCGTGCCCCAAAATCAGGGGCGGCGCGATAAATCCGTGGTGAATCTTCTTGAGGTCGGTGCCGCAAATCCCGCATGCGGCCACGCGGAAGAGCACCTCGCCCGGCCCGATTTCTGGAATCGGCACGTCTTCGACTGACACGCGCCCCTTGCCGCGATACACACCCGCGCGCATCAGCCCGCTTGCCGCGAGATGCTCGCCGTCACCCGTTTGCATGACCGTGTGGCTCATAGAACCAGTGCGCCTGCCTTTGCGCTTTCCGCGGGGATGTGCGCCACCGCTCGCACATACGAATGAAGAAAGCCCGCGAGTGACTCCGCTGCCTCTCGGCTATCTCGCGCGAGCCGCAGCAGCGCCGGCAACTGCCGTGGACGCCTCGCAAGCTGCGCGATCAGCCGCGCCTTGCCCACGCGTCCATCTTCCGTGAAAACCTTATCGAAATCGAAGGGCAAATTCGCATCCGCGCCGTCGCTGATCGCGCGAATCGCTACGCTGCGGACCCCCCGCCTGGCCGCTGTTTCCATAATCAACGCGCTCTCCATATCCACCGCATCGCCCGAACTCGCGAGCCTTCGCTTCTCCCCGGCCGTCGAGACAACCTGCTCGGAAGTCACAAGTCGCCCGGCGATTTCCGCGCCCAGATCCGCGGCGGCGTTCAGCAACGCATCGTCGCTCTCAATTGCCCGGTATCCCGTGGCGAGCGAAACCTTTCGCGCCACGAGAATATCACCCGGCCGGTAGTTCGCGCTCAAAGCCCCTGCCAAGCCGGAGACGACGCATACGCCCGGCGGATCGTCGAAAATCCTGCCGCTGGCGCGCTTCGCGGCCGCGTGTCCCGCGCCGGTCAGGGCCACGCGCACGTCCGCGTCCCCGATTCGCGAAGCGAACATCTCACCTTGCTTCGACGGAACGCGCTCGAATCCGCAGAGCCTTCGCCAAGGAGCGAATTCGGTTTCCAACGCGAACGTGACCAGAATCTTCACGATGAATTCTCACGCGGCCGCGGTGCATGCAGCCGGCCTGCTGCCGGAACTGCCGCGAAGATATCCATGCTCCTCGTACCATCGCACGGCTCGCTCGAGCGCATCTGCTACCGGGCCCGGCCGATAGCCGAGCTCCCGCTCCGCCTTCCCGGTGGCCACGAACATCCGGTGCCGCGACATGCGCACGCCTTCCACTGGAATCCGCGGCTCGCGTCCCGCCAGCCGCGAGAAAACCTCGTCGGCATAGCCGGCCGCCAGCGCTACGCCATGCGGCAACCGTACGCGCGGCGCCCGCCTGCCCGCAATCGCCGCCAGCGCCTGCAAAATTTCTTTGAGCGTCATGTTGCGCCCGCCCAGAATGTATCGCTCGCCGATGCGGCCCTTTTCCGCGGCCAGCAGGTGCCCCGCCGCAACGTCCTCCACGGGCGCCAAGTTCAGTCCGGTATCCACGTATGCGGGCATCTTCCCATTTAGAAAATCCAAAATGATGCGTCCAGTCGGCGTCGGCTTCCAATCGCCGGGACCTACCGGTGCGGTCGGATTTACGATCACCACCGGCAGTCCCGCGCCGGCGGCCTTGATCGCTTCCACTTCCGCCAGGAACTTCGATTTCTTGTAGTGCCCGATCATTTGCTTCAGCCCTGCTTGCGTCGCTTCGTCGGGCAGCCGGCCATTCGAGTGCGGCACGGCAATAGTCGCCACCGTGCTCGTATACACCACTTGCTGCACGCCGGCGCGCCCCGCTGCCTCCAGCAACTGTCGCGTGCCATCCACGTTGCTGCGGTATATCTCGTCGGAATCGCGCGCCCATAGCCGATAGTCGGCCGCGGCGTGATACACGCGCCGGACGCCCTTCATGGCCCGGTCGAGCGAGCGTGGGTCGCGCAGATCGCCCTCCGCGATTTCCGCGGTCAACCCCGCAAGGGCGCGCCGGTCGGTGGCTGGGCGCACCAGCACGCGTACCTGATAACCCGCGCTCACAAGCTGCCGGGCGATGTGGCTTCCCACAAATCCCGCGGCGCCCGTTACAAGGGTGGTCATAAAATGCGGAAGGCCTCATTCTGCTGCGGATTCTCTGCCTGCGCCGCTGGGTTCGCTTGCGAGTACGAAGGTGATGGCCCGCGCCCATTCCCGCCGGCAGGCTTGCCGCCCTTCAGCCCGCCCATTCTCCCGGAGACGGTCCAGCTCAGCATCTTCCAGGTGTCGCCGAGCTTCTTGTTGCCGCCGAGCACCGCCGAGGCTTCGTACCCGGCGTGGACCATGCAATCCTCGCATCGCGGGTCGCGCCCGCGACCGTAGTTCTCCCACGGCGTCTTCTCGATGAATTCCTTGAAGGTGGGATAGTGCGCGTCCGTCATCAGATAGCACGGGCCCTTCCATCCGCGCGGGTTGTAGGTCGGGTTTCCCCACGCCGTGCACATCAGTTCGCGCTCCCCGCGAAGATATTCCATGTAGATTGGCGACGTCACGATGTTGTAGCGCTCGAGCAGTTGGCTGGCGTGCTGGAACTTTTCGCGAATTTCCGCGCGCGACATGAAGATTTCTTTCGTCATCACCGCCGCGTAGGAATACGCGGGCGAGATCATGTGCCCGTCCACGCCGAGCGTCTGCAAGTACGCGAAAAGCTCGGCGATTTCCTCGATGTCCGTCTCTTTATAAATCGTGGTGTTCGAGGTAACCAAAAACCCAGCCGCTTTCGCTGCTTTGATCCCGTCAATCGCCTCGCGAAACACCCCATCGCGCTCGACGCAAATATCGTGCGTCTTCTCGAGGCCGTCCAGATGGACGTTGAAAAATAGCCGCGATGTGGGCCGAAAATCCTTCAGCCGCTTGCGGATAAACATGCCGTTCGTGCAAAGATAAATGTGCTTCTTCCGCGCAAGGATTTCCCCCGCCAGCCGCCCAATCTCCGGATAGATCATCGGTTCGCCGCCGCAGATGGAAACCACCGGCGTGCCGCACTCATCCACCGCCTTCAGGCATTCCTCAACGGTTAGCATCTCGTTGATCGTGGTCTTATATTCGCGAATGCGCCCGCATCCGGTGCACGTCAGATTGCACGCGTGCAGCGGCTCGAGCATCATCACCAGCGAATATCGTTCCGCCCCGCTCATTTTTTTCTTCGCCAGGTAGCCCGTCATGCTGGTCGTCAAGCTCAAAGGAACTCTCATCACTTACCCCCGATTTTCCCGATACCCGTTTGGATGCTGGACCTGCTCCGGCGGAACCTGCGCCCCGGTGAATATCTTGCGCCGCTTCAACATATTGTTGTAGCGCGCCAGCGCATACGTCGGAAACGAATTTCTATATAAATGATATTTCAAATAGAAAACGCACGGAAATCCCGTACCCGTGAATTCATTCTCTTCCCACGAACCGTCGGCACTCTGGTGCGCCACCAGCCATGCAACTGCGCGCTCCGTCGAATGGTCGTTCGGCCCAAAAACGCTTAGCAATCCGATCAGGCCCCATGCAGTCTGCGAGGCTGTGCTTCGCCCCTTGCCCTTTCGCGAAGGGTCGTAATACGACTCGACCGTTTCGCCGAATCCACCGTCCTCATTCTGCACGCTGCGCAGCCATTCGGCGCCTCGTCGCGCTTCGCCGCAGGATGATCGGCCAATCGGTTCGAGCGCCCGCAGCACACCGCTTGTTCCGTAGACGTAGTTTACGCCCCAGCGGCCAAACCACGCGCCTTCGCTCGTCTGGTCCCGCCGCAGAAAGTCCAGCGCCCGCTGCAACACCGGGTGTTCCGCGGGCCAGCCCAACTGGCCTAGGCATTCCACCGCGCGAGCCGTCACATCGGCCGTCGAGGGATCGAGCATCGCGTTATGGTCCGCGAACGGAATATTGTTCAGAAATTGAAGATTGTTTTCGTGGTCGAATGCGCCCCACCCGCCGTCGCGATTCTGCATGCTTGTGAGCCATGCCAGGCCGCGGCGGATCGCGGCGCGCAGGCGCTCTTCATCGGGATCGGCTACCCGCGCGAGTGCCATAAGCACGAACGCCGTGTCGTCCACGTCCGGATAAAAATCATTGCGGAATTCGAACGTCCAGCCGCCCGGATCGGCCTTCTTGTTCTTGGCTTGCCAATCCCCCCGCCCGAGGATTTGCTTTTCCAGAAGCCACCGCTCGGCCCCCACCAGTGCAGGGTGCGCCGGATCAACCCCCGCTTCCTCGAGCGATACCATCGCGATCGCCGTATCCCACACGGGCGAAATGCAAGGCTGCACGCGGACGGTATCCTCGTCCTCTATGGCATAGCGCGTGAGATACGCCATTTCGCGCAGCACTAGCGGGTCATGTCGCGGCGTGCCTTCGGCCAGCATCGCGCAAATCGAATTCATCATCGCGGGGAAAATCGTGGCCAATCCCTCGGTACACTCCAGCCGGTCGAACATCCATCTCCTGGCCCGCGTCAGCGACATTTTCCGAAACGGCTTCCACGGCGAACGCTCGTGCAATTTCAGCGCCCGGTCCAGCAGCAGAAACGCGTTGCGCCACGTCAGGATTCCGCGATCCCAGCGAAAGGACTTCGGCCTCGCACCAGGTGTGGAGAAAAGCTCGTCCACGCTGAAGCCTGCTGGCACGCGCCAGTCCGGCTTATAGGCGTATATGATCGAGAGGGGAATCACAATCGCCCTGGTCCAGGACGACATCTCGTAAATATTCAGCGGAAACCAGTTCGGCGGAAGCATCAGCTCCGGCGGAATGGCGGGCACAAGGTTCCAGTCCAACGCGCCAATCATCGCCAGATAAAACCGAACGTAGGAGTTCGTCGCCTCGAGGCCGCCAAGCTCGCGTATTCTCTGCTTAGCGCGTTCCAGATGCGGAGCATCCGCGCGGTCGCCCGCCAGCCGCAACGCCACATAGGCCTTCACGGAGGCATTCAGTTCCGCCGGGCCGCGATAATAGATAGCCCAGCCGCCATCTTCGGTTTGCTTGCCGCGAATGTATCGCGCCAGCTTCTCGGCTCGCTCGGATTGCAATTCCCCGAGGACGTGCAAAAAGAGAATGTAATCGGATTCGAGCGTGGTGTCGGCTTCGAGTTCGCCCCACCAATAGCCATCTGGATGCTGCGCGGAAAGCAGCCATTTCACGGCGCGCGCTATGGCTTGTTCCACGCGCGATTCCGCGTTGCGCGCGGGCGATGCTGCGGCCCCTACTCCGCCCTCGTGCCCCGAACCGGGGATGCGCAATTCCGCTTCCGGTATCATCAGCTCCTCGGCATCTTAGGCTCTGCCTACTGCCTGGCCTAAAATTCGGCCTCTGCCACTTGATGCTTCTCGCTCATTTGCCTCGCCAGCGGACTCGCCGAAGGATGGATAAAGATCCGAGCCATGCGTTCGGCGAAAGACCCGTGGCGCTCGGACCAACTTGCGACCGTCCACCCGCTGCCCCGCCCGCCCCCGGAATTCAGCCCTTCAGTCCTCAGCCGGGAGCGACCGTCTGCCCTTCCGGCAATCAAATGCCGACACCCGCAGGCACTTACGACCGCATAACTATTATCTTTTCTATCCACGGGAAGGTCAACGAAAAAGAGGGACGCAAGTGCGCACGGCGGCGTGCGGCTCCGCTGAGAGCCCTCAATCCGGACGCATCATCTTCGCTGCCATACGCGCGATGAACCGCCTTGGGGCAAGCCGCTCCGCCTGCACCATGGCGCGGTTCCTCCCCCCGGATATGACGCACGTCTTCTCTCGCGCCAGCCCTGCCAGGCCCACCCGGGCCACCTTTTCAGCCGTTTCGGCCACCCGGAACGCCCGATCGGGCTGACGCGCCACCTGCTGAAATTCAGTCGTCGTCGAGCCGGGGCATAGGGCGCAGACCCGTATTCCCATCGGCCGCAGTTCCTCCGCGATCCCTTCGGCGAACATCAGATCGAATGCCTTCGTCGCCGCATACGTTGAAATGAAGGGTACGGCTTGGAACGCGGCCGTCGAGGCGACAATTAGAATGTCGCCGTGCCCGCGTTGCACCATTTCCGGCACGTACAGCCGCGTCAGCCCCACCACAGCGGCGCAATTTACCTGCACCATCTCAAGCAGCCGCTCGGCCGGTGCTTGGTCAATCGAGCCAAAAACGCCGAATCCCGCATTGTTGACGAGCAACTCGATTTCGAGTCCCTTCCCAATGGTAAACCGCTGGATCTCGCCTGGTGCTTCTGCCCGGGTCAAATCCGCTGCAAAGACAGCTGACTTCGTTTTGTGCTGGGTGGCAAGCTCGGTCGCCAGCTCCTCGATGCGGTCCGCGCGACGGGCCGTAAGCACCAGATTTGCACCGCTGGCAGCCAATTGCCTCGCCAGCTCGAGTCCGATACCAGCGCTGGCCCCTGTCACCAGGGCCCACTTGCCTGCCCATCGCGTTTTCGGGTCATTGGACACGCGGTTTCCTCCTGCCATCCGCGCCATCAGACCACATCTGGCGCGGCTTCGAAAGCATGAACTCGGAACGGGAGGTGCGGTGAAGAAAAGGCAACACGCGGAGCCGTACTGGAGCGGCGTGTTAAGCCCGGCGGGTGCGGAGCAGCAGGTCGCGCAAGCGGACACCCTCGTATTTGAGGCGGTCCAGCAGCTTGCGGGCCCAGACGAACTCGGCTGCCAACACGCCCAACGCCAGCAAGATCACGATCCATCCAGGCAGCGGCGTAGCCACCATCACGATTCCCGCCGCCAGCAGCGTGAACCCGAGGACGATCTTCAGCAGCCGTTTGGCCTGTTGCAGCGTCTTGACCAACATTGCGACCTCGATTCCAGCCCCTGCGCGTCGCACGCCCTTGTGCTAAGAAGTTGGATGCACGACTCCGCGTTTTGGATTGGCTCAGCACGCGCATTTCCAAAGTAAATTCGCCTCAGTCTTATCCCTAAAAGCGCATCAGCGATTTCCCTAATCGCTGCTTGCCGCGCGCCGGGGCCCCGCCGATAATGGGCGTCGAAAAATGGCAGGGGCATGGGTATTCCGTATCGGCAAATCATTGCTCCAGAAAGGCAAAAATGGAACTACTGAGCGTCCGAATGGAGATTCCGGAGGGGGCTAACCTCATCCTGGGGCATTCGCATTTCATTAAGACTACGGAGGACCTTTATGAGGTGGTGGTCAACACAGTGCCCGGGGCGAAGTTCGCGGTGGCGTTCAACGAGGCGTCTGGGCCATGCCTGATCCGGGTGGAGGCGAACGACGAGGAGCTGCGGCGTGTGGCGATTGCCAACGCGCAGGCGCTCGGGGCGGGGCATGCGTTTGCGCTGCTGGTTCGCAATGCTTATCCGATCAACCTGCTTAGCCGAATTCGGGATTGTTTCGAGGTCTGCTCGATTTTCTGCGCGACGGCGAATCCGGTGGAGGTGATCGTGGCAGCAACGACACAGGGGCGGGGCGTCCTGGGGGTGGTGGACGGGGGGTCGCCGGCGGGGGTCGAGGGTGCGGAGGAAGCGAAGCGGAGGCGGGAGTTTGTGCGGATGATCGGATACAAGCTTTGAGGGATGGGGGCGGGTTACCGTAGATTAGACCGATTTTTGTTATTTGTTTTCAGTGACTTAGCTTGATTTCTAATCCCCGTACCGTAGATTAGAATTCGGCTTACTTTCGCCTGCCGACCGCGAAGCCTGCGGAGCGAGCTCCACAACTTCGCCAGATTCGCCATTTAATTGACGGGCCTAAATCTTCAAACAACTACAACATTAGCAGTACGATAGAACGAAACCATTTACCGCTCTGCAGAAGCTTGTTGATGTTTGCCTCTGCATCATCTTTGCTGATGAGCAAGGCTGCCGCACTGAAGCGCGGTGCTACGTTAAAACCTGACGGGTTTGGTTGCTGTTGAGGCGGCGGGTTAGTTGATGTGCGCCGGGGCGATGGATTCTGGTACGATTCGTCGGGGCGCGAGAGCACACGAGACATTCCCAACGGCGCCGGCGAGCCTATGCACGCAGCCGCAAAACGTAAAATTCCTGTTGCGAGCGGCGAGGCACAGCCGACCGACCTTTCGGGGTTTGTTCCGCGCGAGCTTACTGATCTGGGCGATCCGCAGACTGCTATACCGCGGCTGGCGAAGGACGAGCGCTTGGTGCGGCTGATCGAGGACGCCGTCCGGACGATTCCTACGTTACATCGGCTGTATCCGGGCGACGCCAGGAAAATGCCGGCGCTCGGCGACGGGAGCGTTCACCTGGTGCTCACCTCGCCGCCCTATTGGACGCTGAAGGAATACCGGGATTCCGAAGCGCAGCTGGGGCACATCGAAGACTACGACCGGTTCCTCCACGAACTCGACAAGGTTTGGAAGAGGTGCTTCGATGCGCTTGTTCCGGGCGGGCGGCTGATCTGCGTCGTGGGCGACGTGTGCCTTTCGCGGCGGGAAAATGGCGGGCGGCACACGGTGGTGCCGCTGCACGCGTCCATACAGGAACGCTGCCGCGCCGTCGGATTCGATAACCTCGCGCCCATTATCTGGCACAAGATCTCGAACGCGGCGTATGAAGTCGAGGGCGGTTCGGGCTTTCTGGGCAAGCCCTACGAGCCGAATGCCGTGATTAAGAACGATATCGAGTTCATCCTGATGCAGCGCAAGCCGGGCGGGTATCGTTCGCCGGATATTTCGACGAAGGTGCTGAGCCTGATTTCCGCGGAGAATCACAAGAAGTGGTTTCAGCAGATTTGGACGGGGCTCACCGGGGCTTCGACGAAGGAGCATCCGGCGCCGTATCCCGGCGAGCTTGCGGAGCGCCTGGTTCGGATGTTCAGCTTCGCGGGGGATACGGTGCTTGATCCCTTTCTTGGGACCGGAACCACTACCGTTGCGGCGGCGAAATGGGGGCGCAATAGCATGGGATTCGAAGTGGACGCCCATTATTTGCGGCTCGCGCAGCGGCGGATTGCCCACGAAACATCCTCGCTTTTCAGCGGCGCTGAAGTGATTATGGAAACGGGCGCTTAGGCCGCCGCCATGCCGCTCGATCCGAAGATCGGGGAGCGCCTGCGCCAGGCCGTGAAGCATTTCTGGGGCACGCGCGAAACGCAATCGCAAAAGCAGGGCGCCAGGACCGGCTCGCGGGATGCGGGCGCGAGGACGGCGGTCACCGGCGGGCGCCAGATGGACGGATTTGTTTCGCTGGTTCGCGATTACCTTTGCGAGAGCGGCCTGCCCCGAACGCGTGTCTATTGCGAAAAGCGGATCGAATTACCTGGCTGGTATCGCTCCGAAAAGAAGCGGGATTTGCTGATCGTGGAGAACGGACAGCTTCTGGCGGCCATCGAGTTCAAGTCACAGATCGGATCCTTCGGAAATAATTTCAACCTTCGGCGCTTACGGCGCTTGCCTCTGGTCAGGGCAAGCAGGACGCCGATCCTCGCCGGATCGGCGATTTGACAGTGTGGGCGGGGGCCGATAGGCTTTACGGCATGAAAATCATAATTGCGGACAAGATCAGCGAGCAAGGGATTGC
>Ga0134126_10002865_pt1 | contig 21708 bp, 22 predicted proteins | sample KB31752_FD_96881 | JGI IMG/M metagenome (GOLD analysis project Ga0134126, IMG submission 96881) | Terrestrial soil microbial communities with excess Nitrogen fertilizer from Kellogg Biological Station, Michigan, USA - KB3-175-2 | ecosystem: Environmental > Terrestrial > Soil > Unclassified ... | reverse complement strand
GGAAGACCGGAGTGGATGTTATGAAGAACATCTTTGTAGGGAATCTCGATTTCAACACCAACGAAGATGACCTGCGCCAGACTGGGACGACAAAGCGGCACCTCGTACTGGAACTTCATGCGGAGGTTCTCTGGTTCGGCGCTTGCGGCGAGCAGTCGATCGCAATGGTGTGACCTCGGTACGGCCACCGGATCCGGTTCTCCATCCGTGCGTTGGCGAATGTGCGTTCGATATCACTGCCACCTTCCGAGAAATGAGCCCAATCTTCAAAATGGATAGGAACGATAACTGCGTTGGAAAGTGAATGGGCGGCTTGGACCGCTTCTTCAGCCGTCATCGTGAGATGAAAGGGGCCAACTTCCGGGACACGGGCAGCACCCAAATGGAGGAGCGCCACTCTGACATCGTAACGATTCGCCACTTCCGCGACGCCCGGGTACCAAACAGTATCACCGGAGAGGTAGACGACGTAGTCGGGCGTATCGGTAGAGAACAGAGCAAACCCGTTCACAGCGCCGCGACTGAGTCCCTCGGCCCCATGCCGCCCTGGCGTCGCGACGACCCGTAGTGTCCGGCCGTCCGGCACCACACAGTCAAAACTCTGCCAATCTTTCAATCCTATGCTGTTGCCGCCAAGCCTTTGCGCGCCGTCCGTCGTCGTGAGCACGTTCCTTGCCTTCGCGAGCAATTGTCGGCCGGCGAGGTCAAGGTTATCCGAATGATGGTCGTGGCTGAGGAGCACGTAGTCAAAGGAACCGAGATCCTCCGCACTGAGAGATGGGCCGGCAAGCTTGCGAAGCGTGACAGCTCCCGTACTGTACTCGCCTCCAGCAGGATCAAACGTAGGATCAGTCAAGAACTGCACACCGCCAAACTCCAAGAGACAAGTGGGCCCGCCGACATATGTAATTTTCAGAGTTGGAAGTGTCATATGGAGTTGGATTCTGCAAAGCAGAATTGGGTGCATCAGAACGTCCTGCTGAACGCAGGTTTTGATTTCAAAGGGGACACGCGAACCGCCCCTGTTCGACTGTGACGTTCGCGTGTCCACCCGAAATCTCTTACGAGGTAGGGCCTGACCCTTTTTATTTGCTGGCGTGAAAGAAAACGTAGTCAGCCGTGTAGGGTTGCAGTTGGGTTTGACCGACGGTGCAAGCCGTGGTCGGTGCTGCCCCGCCTCGAGTATTCAGACGTTGGACAAAGGTAGTTTTGGCAAGCAACTGTCCACCAGTTGGTCCTTCCTGATTGCCGACAGACTGCAACAGAAGACACGGAATCGCACCCGCATTAGGGCAGCTCTTATCGGTGCCGGCATTGATGTGACCTGTGGCTACGGCCCATACCTTGCTGCTGTCCAGCGAACTCTGCCACGTTGCGTTGCCGCTCAGCGGCGGGGGCTTGACGGAGAAGTCGTTGGGCTTTGCATCGATGCTGGTGAAGTGAGTGATGATCTGCACCGGCTGTCCGAAAAATGTCGCAAAGAGAGTCGCTTCGGGTCGTGCGGTGGTGCTCCATGCTGTCCCGCCCGTGCTGGTGGGGAGGCACGTATATCCTTGACTTCCAATTGCGTGTCCTTCCAGGAAAGGCGTGTTTCCCGCAAGTGGCGTGATGTCTGGAGGCGTGGTTGGGAAGTCTTCTGTTTGTGCTGAAGCCCGGGCAATGGTAATGGATGCGCATCCCAGGACTAAAGCGATTGCGAACAGTTTGTGGATCCGCGTTGTCGTGCGGGATTGTCTAACGTACTTACAGTTCATTTTGTCTCCATGTTTGTTTTTGCTTTACGCAATTGCGAACGGTTGAGGTGTTAAGACACACAAATGGCTCACCGGCTCGGTGACTGTTGTTTCAGTCAAGTGCCTCAAATGCCGCCAGTTGATCGTGGCTCAGTTCTGGGCAGTCTCAGCTAAATTCCGGACGTTCTTCCTGAAGTAAGGGGTTAAACGATTGCGGAGCTGCAGTCGCGCGCGCATGAGTCGAGTCTTCACCGCGGCCTGAGTCAGGCCCAGAGCTGCTGAAGCCTGCTCGGTCGAGAGACCTTCAACATCTCGCAGTACGAAGACCAGACTCAAGCCCGCCGGCAATGTCTGGAGCGCGTTGATAAGAATTGCTCTCAGTTCCGATGACCGATAGCGTTCTTCTGGATTGGGCGCCCAATCAATAGCATCCAGTGAGAGTTCGCCCATATCCGTCAATCCTTCTTGGTCAACGCACACTTCTTTCTTTCTGTACGCTTTGCGCATTTTCATGAGCGACTGGTTTATGGTGATGCGAATCAGCCAGGTTGAAAACTGCGAATTCCCCTGGAATTGATCCAGGTTGCGAAATGCCCTCAAGAAGGCTTCCTGGACGACATCCTGAGCGTCTTCCCGGTTCCGAGTGACGTGTTGAGCGATCCTGAAGAGTTTTCTGTCGTAGCGCTTAACCAGTTCTTCGAATGCGCTAGGCTCTCCGCGTTTGCATGCCGCAACGAGGGTCATGTCGTCATGTGCCAGGTCCGACGCGCCACTTGGTCTCAGCTCGCACACCATACAAGTGGCTGCCATCTCAGTTTCCTTTCGGCAATATGAATCAGGGCGTTCGCCTGTCAGAGCAGAACTGCGCCTTGACTACCAGCTTCACTCTAGAATCTGCAGCCCACGTACTTGTCTGCAGCGTGTGGGAGATTTGCCATTTTGTCTGACGCAATTACCGCATCTGCTCCGCGGTTGTGGTTGTGCATTGGCCGAGGTCTTTGCTTAGCTTGTGCACCTCGAACAGTGGCTCACCCGATGAGTCTTTCGCCATTTTGCCGACAAGTTCGACGCGCTCTCCAGGTTTAAGCGTTTGATCTTGTTTGTTAGTGAGGCTGTAGGTGTGATTGCTTTTCTCGTTGACGAGCTTGTCTCCATTGCCCGCGAGGCAGCCCTGCACCTTCGCTCGATTGTGAAGTTTCCAGTACAGCAGCCCGGCCGCAGCCGCTCCACCGCCCGCGACTGCACCTATCACGGCTCCTTTAGAGCCGTAGCTGGGGTAGGAGCCTGAGCCCCCGGCCCCACCACCGCCCGGGTATTGAGCCAGGGCCGCGGTAGGAGCCATCGCCATTAGAATGAGCGCGGCCACAGCGCCGCGAAGCTTGTGTTTAAAGAATGCTCGCGAACTTAGCGGGTGCTCCGATGTTTGATGTGCAGTCTGGTTCATTGAAGATCTCCTTTTTTGTGTGAACGATCGATTACGGCAGAAACTTGTATCCAACGCTGTGAATGGTTAGAAAGTGCTTTGGGCGCGAGGGCTCCACTTCCAGTTTTTGTCGCAGTCTCAAAACGTGGTTATCCACAGTGCGACTGCACGGATAATTGTTGTAGCCCCATGCTTGGTTCAACAGCTCGTCTCGTGAGAGAACCCGCCCGGGATTCAAGACAAAAAATCGGAGTGTCTTAAATTCCTGAGCCGTCATGGGAATCTGTTCTCCAGAGGACCGGCTCACCTCCATGCTGCAGAAGTTAATGCAGATGTCGCCAAACTGGGTCACTGCGCTGTGCTTAGGCGTGGCATCAAGGAGCGAGCCGACACGCGCCACAAGTTCGTCCCAACTGAACGTCAGGACTCGCGCCTGCACCGGAGTCGACACTGGGCGGGACTGGAATCCTGGGTTGAGATTTCCCCGCTTAGGGAAGGTAATTACCGCCTGCATTCCATCGGACTCGAGAACCTGCCTCAAAGCGCCTGGCACGGGCAGATCTGAATACTGCCGCTGAATGTCGTTGATCTCAGTAATGGCGATAGCAAAAAGTTCTGGTGTGACATTCTCAGGGCGACCGATGAACTTGGTGCGTTGTGGCGCTACCCAAGGCTCGCTTAACAGATTCAATGCGCTGTTGTTTGCCATATTTTTATCCTCTCGGGAAATGCACTTCGGTCTCCGGCGAGCGTTATGCCGCGGTCACAGGTTTGCGACTACCCACCACAATTTCGTATTCGACAGATGCCCCCTGGGGTACCGTTCTCGTGCGATAGACAGTCGATGTCTCGCCCGTCTCAGGATCACGACGCATCGTCCTGTCCACAACCACTCGGCCCGAAGCCTTACCGTTCATGTTTCGCCAAACGATTTCCAACATGTGAATCCTTCTGCTCTGCGTTTGTTCACTGGTTCTGCTGGAGTGATCGCAGAGTAACCGCGCTACATTTTCAAGTCATGGCGTTTTGGTGTTGTTGTTGTATTGTTTTGCGACGCAATGTGACAGGCTTAATGTGGCTGTTCGCCCCGTTGATTTGTCGGTGCGAACAGAGAAAAGGGTGAGAACCGGCGCTCGGTTCCCACCCGTGGTCCAACAATTCCAATGCAGCTACTGAAGTGCGAACAGTGGACCGGTTGCGTCCGGGAAATTCGTAGTGTTCAGTATCTGGATTCCTGCCTGATGGTCGCCATCAAATGGCGTCGCGGTGCCCGGGCAGCCAGCGGCGGCTGCAGCATTGGGATCTGCGAACCAAATCCCCATGTGGTAGATCTGAACCGGAGGCGTCGCAGGATTAGCAGTCGCGTTGTCACGAAACACTTGCGGAGCGGGGGCAACACCAGGTGCCAGGATGAAAGTTTCTCTGCTGAAAATACCTGTGAAATCACCAACGGCCCTTCCGTCTCCATTGGTGCGAATGTCGCCTTGATACCAGGACAGTCCGAAAGGGCTGTGCGGAACCTGCAGCAGGAAGACTGTGAACTCGGTGTTTGGGGGCAGGTTCGCGGTTTCCACGTGAAGCTTCTGGACCAGGCCCAAATCGCTGACAGTGACTCGACCCTCGGCTGTGGTTTTCAGGCAGGCCGCTGCGCCGGCAGAAACCTTCATTTTGAACGTGATGGTATCGCCATCCGCGGCGCTTGCGGGCGGCGCGAATGCAACGAGAGCGATGGCCAGAGCCATGGCGGTTGTTAGTAAAGCCTTCTTCATAGAGAAGTTCTCCTTTGATTTGTGGTGCTGTTTGGGTGCTCTGAGGGGTTCTGCCTACGCAAGCTCATCCGCGCCAGGTTCCTTATCTGAAGCCAGAGTTTCCAGCATTTTCAACAAGATATGTGGCAACTCTTCGAGGCTCTTGAAAAGGGCAGTACGTCCGGATGCAACGTGTTCAATTCGGCCTGAAAATCCTTCTGCGTCCGCCTGATTGGTGCCCCGGAACTGGATCACGAATGCATTTGCGTGTTGCAATCCCTTCATCACAGGCCGAGAATAGCCGCAGGTTGAGAGAGAGTCATGACGGACTCGTCACGTTAAAGTAGTGTTTTCGTGGGCGCTTCATTGACGTGCGGGTATAGGGGTAGGGCGCAAGGCTCAGCGCAATCGACGCGTTAACAATTCTTTGAACCCCATCGTCAACTGGTTCATCAGTGTAGAGGCATCGCGTCACACCCGTCCTCTAAATGCAAGCCGCAAGAGAGATCGAGTTCGGGCAATTTCGCCTGGACCTTACCAACGAATGCCTATGGCGTGGCACGCGGGCCATATCTTTACGACCGAAGGCTTTTGCGGTTCTTAAAATCCTGATTGAAAATCCTGGACAATTGGTCAGCAAGGAAAAGGTGCTTGACAGTGTCTGGCCGGGTACTTTTGTCGGGGACGGAGTCCTGAAAGACAACATCAGGCAACTTCGAGAGGCATTGAACGATGATGCCGGATCGCCCGCCTATATTGAGACAGCACACCGCCGGGGCTATCGTTTCATCGGCAAAATCGCCGAACCTGTACCAGCCACGCAGTCGAGCGAAATTCCGATTTCTGGGGGTTCAAAGAGAATCCCGGTGTACCGATCTTCTGCGAAAGAAATGCGGGTGCTCGGCCGAGAGGCGGAGTTGGCGAAGCTGCGAGGGTGGTTCGATCGCGCGTACGCCGGAGATCGGCAAGTCGTGTTCGTCACCGGCGAAGCTGGAATCGGAAAAACCACTCTCGTTCAGGCCTTCATTGCAGAACTCGAAGAGTTATCGAACATTCGAGTTGCGCGAGGGCAATGCCTGGAACGCTATGGCGCTGGCGAGGCATATCTTCCGTTGCTGGATGGATTTTCACGGCTCTGCCGGTTGCCTGGTGGAGATCCGGTTTTGACTGTGTTGCGTCACCAGGCTCCGGCCTGGTTGGCGCAAATGCCTTCGCTCGTTCCGCAGTCGGAACGAGCAAACCTCCAAGCTCAGGCGATGGGTGCTACGCGGGAGCGGATCCTCCGCGAAATGGCCGAGGCGATCGAGACACTGTCGTCAGAGACTGCTCTGGTACTCCTGCTGGAAGATCTCCATTGGAGCGATTACTCGACGGTGGATCTGGTGTCCTATCTGGCCCGCAGGCGCGATCCTGCCCGTCTGATGATCATTGGGACCTACCGTCCGGTTGACGTCATTGTGGCTGACCATCCTCTTAAAGGGGGCAAACGAGAGTTACAGGCCCACGGATTGTGCCGTGAACTGGCGCTCGAATGTCTCTCTGAAGAAGTGGTCGCGGAGTTTTTGAGTGCGAGATTTCCCAGGCATCAGTTTCCTGCCCGGCTGAGGCAGACAGTCTATCGTCGTACGGAAGGCACCCCGCTCTTCATGGTCAACCTCGTGGAATACCTGGCGGATCAACAGGCAATTGTCGAAGAGCAAGGCAGCTGGAAGTTGCGCGCAGAGTTATCAGAAGTCGAACGAGGCGTTCCGTCCAACCTCCGAGATCTTATCCAAAAGCAAATCGAGCGCCTGAGCCCTGACGAACGAACCGTCCTGGAAGCTGCTAGTGTGGCGGGAATGGAATGTTCGTCCGTCGCTATCGCCGCGGGACTTGAGAACACCGTGGAGTGGGTAGAGGAATACTGCGAGGAATTAGCGAGAAGGCACCAGTTTTTGTCGCCAGCGTGGCTGGTTCAACTACCCAACGGGAGTGTTACCCCGCGCCATCGTTTCATCCATGTGCTCTACAGAGAGGTGCCTTACCGGATGATACCTCCGATGCGCCGTTCGCAAATCCATCGGCGCATCGCCGAACACGGAGTAGTGATTTACGGTGATCGCGTGAGCGAGATTGCTGCGGAACTGGCCATGCACTTTGAGCAGAGTCATGATTGGCCTCGCGCGCTCGAATACCTTCTGCGGTCGGCGGAAAACGCCGTGGCACGTTCTGCCCACCATGAGGCTGCGGACCTCGTCAGGCGAGGGCTGCTTGTACTGAAATCGCTGCCAAAGAACGTTGAAAGGGATCATCAAGAGATCAGGTTGCGAATGATTTTGAGTGTGTCACTGATGGCAATGAAGGGCTTTGGGTCGGCTGAAGTTGAGCAAGTTTACGCCGAGGCAAAGGACCTATTTAACTCCAGCGCTCCCTCTCCGCACTTGTTCAATACGCTCTATTTGCATGGGTTGTTCTATATCACCCGCGGGGACATCACGGCTGCTTTAGAAATCGCTACTCAGTTGTTGGCGCTCGCCGACAAACTCGAAGATCCAATGCTAAACATGGAAGCTCACCGCGCAATGGGAGCGACACTGATTGAACTGGGCAGATGCAATGACTCGCTCGAACATTTTGAACGTGCTTTGCAGATTTACTCTGCGAACCGTCACCATCCCTACACTCTGACCATAGGTCACGATTGCAGAGTGATGACTGAATGTTCTGTCGCCCGAGCATTGTGGGCTGTCGGTTTTCCAGATACTGCTCTGGAACGAATACAGACGGGGTTGGCATTCGCCAGAGAGCTCTCTCACCCGCAAAGCTTGATTGGCGCCGCTCACCTTGCTGCTCAGCTTTATCAGGAGCGCGGCGAACCCGAAGTGGCACGAAACCTTGCGAGTGAGGTCATCAAGCTGGCTGACGAACACGGTCTAGAACTCTGGGTGGCTCTCGGCAAAATCGACCTGGGCTGTGCGCAGGCCGCGCTGGGTGATTCAGATGGTGGAATCAGCCAAATGCAGCAGGGCTTGGCGGCCTACGACGCGACCGGAGGCAGACTCTGGTCCCCATATTTCTTAGGATTACTGGCCGATGCGTTGGGAAAGGCGGGGCGGGCAGAAGAAGGCCGTGCCGCAATCGAGAAAGCATTGCGTCTAGCGGAAGACACTGGGGAGAGGTATTCGTTGGCCGAGTTATATCGGTTCAAGGGAGAACTGATCCTGAAAAGCAGGGGACGGAAAGCCCGTGTTTGTACAAGTAACTCAACAGCTGGTCCTTGCGAGATATCCTTCGTCGACCAGGCGCGGGACTGTTTCGAACAGGCAATGCACATCGCCGAGCAATCGATGACTCGATCATGGTACCTGAGATCCGCATTAGGCTTGGATCGACTCGAGATGAGCCTGGGAAACTCAGGGCATGAACAGCTGGCGGAAATCTATTCTTCTTTCACTGAAGGATTCGACAGCCCAGATCTCAAGTTGGCCAGGGAACAGTTGACTGTCAGACTAGGCAGACACGCAATACCCACCGATTGAGAACCATGAATACTTGCAGCAGCGACGTCGTCCGAATAATCAATTCAGTCGTCATTTTTGTGTGAGTCCGATCTCCGTCGTTTTTGTGGGTGCAAATGCAAGTTGCGAAAGAGATTCCATTCGGGAAATTTCGGCTCGACCTTGTCAATCAGTGCCTGTGGCACGGCAGCCGAGCGATTTCCTTGCGACCGAAGGCATTCGCCGTCCTAAAGTTATTAGTTGAAAATCCAGGGCTTCTCGTTACCAAACAGCAGGTACTGGACACCGTGTGGCCCGGTACATTCGTCGGCGACGCAGTTCTTAAAGACAACATCCGCCAGTTGCGCGAAGCTCTTAACGATGACGCAGCCTCCCCTAGGTATATCGAAACCTCTCACCGACGTGGCTACCGATTCATCGGGGAACTCTCGCAAGCAGCAATTGCTCCTGCGGTTTCAGTACTCCCCGAAGTAGGCGCACCAGACAACCCGACTGCGACTGGGCCCGCCGCTCAACTCGGCCAGTCCAGCCTTCTAGGGCGCGACGCGGAGTTAGCCAAATTGCGGGTTTGGCTGAATCGGTCCTTCGCTGGAGCACGACAGACTGTCTTTATCACTGGGGAACCCGGAATTGGAAAGACGAGCATTGTGCAAGCCTTGTTTGCAAAGGCCAAGCAGTTGCCACGCATTCACGTGGCGCACGGGCAATGCCTGGAGCACTATGGATCCGGTGAGGCTTACCTGCCCGTACTCGACGGATTCTCTCGCCTTTGCAGATCCAACGACGGTGATCGGGTCCTGGACACCTTGCGGCAACACGCGCCGGCTTGGCTCGCACAGATGCCTTCGCTGCTTTCGCCAACAGAACGGCAGCGATTGCAGTCTCCAACTGGAGACACCACGACACGCGAGCGGATGTTGCGAGAAATGGCAGAGGCAATCGAGGCTCTGACGGTCGAGTCCCCCCTTTTGTTACTCCTTGAAGACCTGCACTGGAGCGATCACTCGACGCTCGATCTTGTTTCGTATCTGGCACGGCGCCGCGATCCCGCTCGTTTGATGGTGATAGGCACTTATCGCCCAGTTGATGTCATTGTGGCTGACCATCCGATTAAAGGGATCAAACGGGAGTTGCAGGCGCACGGACTGTGCCACGAGCTTGCCCTCGAGTGCCTACCCGAAGACTGCATCGCGGAGTATCTCCTAATGCGGTTTCCTGGGCACCACTTTCCGACCCGGCTGATGAGAACAATTTACAAGCGAACAGAGGGAAATCCTCTATTCGTTGTGAATCTGGTGGAGTACCTGACTGACCAGAAAAGAATTGTTGAAGAGCAGGGGGAGTGGAAGTTACGGGTTGACTTGTCGGAAGTAGAGGGGGAGATTCCGGTCAACATCCGTCAGTTGATTGAGAAACAGATCGAGCGTCTCAATCCTGACGAGAGAACGGTTTTGGAAGCTGCCAGCGTGGCGGGAATGGAATGTTCGTCGGTGTCAATCGCCGCGGGACTCGAGAACACGGTGGAATGGGTAGAGGAACACTGTGAAGGATTGGCCCGACGCCATCAATTCTTGTCACCCGCGTCGCTGGTTGAATTGCCGGACGGGACCATTACACCTCGTCATCGATTTATTCACGTGCTGTACAGAGACGTACCTTACCGCTTGATGCCGCCGATGCGGCGGTCACAAATTCACCACCGGATAGCTGAGCGTGGAGTCGCGATTTATGGCACCCGCGCCAGCGAGATTGCTGCTGAACTGGCGATGCACTTTGAGCAAAGCCACGACTGGCCGCGGGCCCTCGAATACCTTCTCCAGGCGGCTGAAAACGCGGCAACGCGATCCGCACATCACGAGGCAATCGATCTCGCGAACCGCGGTCTGGAGGCACTCAAATTGGTTCCCCAAGGTGCCGATTATTCAAAACAGGAAATGAGACTGCGCACGATCTTGAGTGCGTCTCTGATGGCAATCAAAGGGTTTGCGTCCCCGGAAGTCGAAGAAATCAATGCGCGAGGGCGCGAGTTATTCTGGCGACATGGGCCTTCTCCTGAGTTGTTCTACATGTTGTGGTCATTGAACATGTACCAGCAGTTCAGTGGAAACATGCTTACATCGATCGAGATTTCGAATCAGATGGTAGAGCTCGCAGAGAAGCTTAAGGATGACGGGCTGATCAGGGAAGCACACCGCTCGCTAGGATCGGCCCTTCTGATGTCAGGTCGATGCGCTGACGCACTCGATCACCTTGAAAAGAGTGTGGCGCTTTACGACAGAAATCTCAATCATCACAACCGCATTTTCTTCAGTTTCGATAGCAAGGTGATCGTTGAAACTTTTATTGGCCTAGCGCTTTGGCAGCTCGGCTATCCAGATCAGTCAGTGAAAAGATTGTCATGGGGCTTGGCGCGGGCACGAGAGCTTAACCATCCAGAAACTTTGGTAGTTGCTGGCCATGTCGCCGGACAAATGCATCAGCAGCAGGGTAACGCGCAGTTGGCACGCGTGTTCGCGAAGGAAGCATTGGACGTCGCAGACGAGTATGGCTTTTCTCTTTGGATGACCTTCGGGTTAATCGAACTCGGGTGGGCAGAAGCTGAACTCGGTGACGCTGAGGGGGGAATCGAGAAGATGCAGCGGGGTTTGGCGCAGTACGAATCACTAGGTGCAAAACTCCGGTGCCCGTACTTCTTGGGACTGCTGGCTGATCAACTGGGAAAGGCAGGACGAATTGAAGAAGCTTTCGAAGCAGTCTCGAAAGCTTTAACACTTGCCGAGCAAACCGGGGAGGGGTACGCACTTTCGGGGCTGCATGTGACTAAAGGGGAGTTATTCTTGAAGTCCGGCAAATTGGTAGAAGCGGGCACGGGTCAGGCGGGATTGTCTGGGGCTTCGACTTTGTCAGAGGCGAGGAACTGTTTTAGCGAGGCCTTCACAGTGGCGAAGCGACAAGGAGCAAGAGCCTGGCAATTGAGAGCTGCGATAAGCATGTATCGTGTTGATTTGATGCTTGGGAATCCAGACTTAAGACAGCTTGGCGAGATATACTCCTCCTTCACGGAAGGATTCGAAACCGAAGATCTCAAATTAGCGCGGAAACATTTGAACCCCACGGGAGGTCCGCGCTGAGAACCACCCGATCCAAAAACGAGAGTGACTGGGCCCGATTCATCTCCTACGCTTCGACAACCAACCCGAATATCACGCTGCAGTTGTCGCGTGCGCCTGTTGCTGTGCCCCTTTGTCAGTGAGCCGTGCACGCGAGGCGATTGCGCCCGCAATGTACTCCGCATCTCTACCCACACCGTTCACCGTCGCCGAAGTCATGGAATAAAGAAACTGCAGGCCAAGAAAGTACAGGCCCGGCACGACGGTGGACACGCCGCGATGATGCCGGGGATCGCCATCTACATCGAATACAGGAAGGTCAACCCACGAAAAGCCGGGCTCATACCCAGTGCACCAGATCACGTTCGCGACATCGAGGGTGCGGCCGTCTTCCAGCAAGGGAATTCCAGCGCGCGTACCCACCACCCTCGGAACACGCTGGATCCCGGCTCTTGTCAGGTCATGCGGTTTGATCCGTATCAGCGGGGCCGCTCGATGCAGGAACTTGGGCCGCTGTTTTTGCCCGATTGGATTACTTAACGAAAGAATGTGATGACCAACGAATCGAATGACGCGAACAAATACATACCGCCCCATGACGCTGTCAATCCTGTAGGGGATGGAACCGCTTTCTCTTCCTGCCAACCATGTGGGAAAACTCGCAGCGGTTTCGATCGCGATATCAGCTCCCGAATTGCCAAGGCCAATGACAAGTACGCTTCCTCTTTGCAATTGGGAGGGAGTGCGATAGGTGTGGGCGTGAATTTGAAGAACCCTGGGATCGAGGTCTTTGGCATATGGCGGGATTCGCGGTACTTGATAATTCGCCATCGCCACAATGACGTTCTGTGCTTCGTAGCGCAATGAGCGTGCTTCTATGACGAACCGCTCGCCTTGTTTTGAAAGTCGGTTTACCCTAACACCGGTCTCAACAGGCAGATGAAAGTGGTCGGCATAGAACTCGAGGTAGTCTGCCATCTCATCCTTTGTGGGAAAACTGTCACCGCGCGCCGGAAAAGTGAGACCGGGCAACGAGTCGTACCGGGCTGGTGTGAACAGGCGGAGAGAGTCCCAGCGGTTTCTCCACGCATCACCGATTCGCGGATTCGCATCCACGATGACAAACGGCAGCCCGCGCCTGGATAGCTGATAACCGGCGGCAAGGCCCGCCTGGCCGCCGCCGATCACAATCGTTTCAATGCGTTTTGTGTAGCGTTCACTCATATTGTCTTTCGGAAAACCGTGCCCCCGCTTGAGATGGCGATGATCGCATTTCAATCATGCTTGATACTATGGTCCTTGAACATGACGCCACGCGACAATTGGGTGACTCGAAGCGACAAGAAGGTGAAGGCTATCGCCACAGGCGGCGATCCTGCTGAAACCGGAGAGCTGCGGGGCATACTCCAGACGCTTCAGCAACTTGGCTACGATCTCGATGGGCTCTTCGAAAGTTTGGGCTTGCAGCGAGAAGACCTTAACAACCCAAATACGTATATATCGCCTCGCGCTTGTTCCATGCTCTTGGCCCGTGCCAATGAAGAAGAGCGACTGCCAAACCTGGCACTTCAGCTAGCGATACACACTCCCATAGGCGCCAACCCTCTTCTCGATTACCTCATCGGGAGCTCTGCTTCGGTGGAACAGGGCCTGGAGCGCCTATCGAGATATCTGCGCATAGTAAATCCTGCTATCAGCGTCGGTGTTCAAAACCGTCGAGACTCTGCTCGCGTTGTGGTGGAACGTACACCTGGCCCATTCGAAACCGAGCTCACCGTGGCGATGAGTTTGATCCGGTTCGTACGTGAGAGTGATGGCGTAATGAAGCCGACTTGCGCGGCGTTCTCCCATGAACTGCAAGACATTCAGGAGTACAAACGCGTGTTTCGTTGCCCTATCCGATCGCGTGCTTCATGGAACGGGTGGGAACTGTCGAAGTCCGACCTGCGCGTACCTCTTCGTCGACAGGATGTCAGGCTAGGACGCTGGCTGGAAAGCCAAGCCGCCGAAATCATCGCTCGTCAACCGAAGAACGGGGATATAAGAGAAGAGGTTCTCGGCTTTCTGACGACGCAAACTACCGTGGGTGACTTGCGCCTGGATACCGTGGCTCGGAGACTTGCGATGACACCGCGCACTCTTCAGAGGCGTCTCGCGGACGCCGGAACGTCCTTCGAATCGCTAGGCGACCAAGCGCGAAAGTCAGCCGCCGAAGCATACCTCACTAACACAACGCTTTCAATTTCAGAGGTGACGTATCTTCTAGGGTATTCAGAACCCACGGCGTTCCATCGCGCGTGCAGACGTTGGTTCGACGGCATCAGCGCTCAGTCATTCCGGGAACAGCATTCGCAATCTCTCAATTCCAGAACCCAAGCGCTGCGGAAATAGATCGTGCATGCTACAAAGGCGGTCTAATGCCGATTAATTCTCGCGGTGCATTCGGTCGCGCGTTGCTCTTTGGGTGATACGTTCGTCAACGTGATCTCCCAGCAGGTCGCGCGTCCACGGCGCGTCCAAGTAGGCGTCCGGAAGGTTCCTTTCGGGGCGGTAAGGCGCTATCCATGCCCGCCTCATCCAATCGATTACAGTACCTCGCCACACTTTCACGGCGGTAACACAAATCAGAGATAATGAACGAGCTGCCGAGAAATGACAGTCGATCGGCGAACCCACGTTAGAAATCATGGTCCAATTATGGTCCAGTAATTGTTTCTCACTGCTCTAAACATGCTTCAGGGAGCCATCCGTATCGCGTAGTTCTGTCACGGCAGAGGCCGCGGGTTCGAGTCCCGTCGTCCCCGCCATTCAGAATCAGTGGCTTACGCACAATCGCCTGATTTTGCGTGGGCACAAAAAGGCACAAAATAGGCACAGCTTTCGGGCTTGCTTCAAGCCGCATCTGACTGTTCCTGCATTTTTTGAGGGAACAAAAGCGCAACCACCGCATCCTGCGCATTCCGTTTCTCAGTCGTGACCGCCTGCGTGTACGTATCGAGGGTCACTCGAATCGTCGAATGTCTAAGCAGTTCCTGCATGATTTTCAGTTCAGCTCTGCAGACGCCGCTCGTGGTCCGACGACGAACCGGGCATCTTCTTGCCACCTTTCACATATAGGCGGTTCGCTTCGCTGATTTGTACTATTTCCTCTCGCAACTTCGCGATGCGCTCTTTAACAGGTTTCTGCACGATGACAGGCTAGCAGAACAGGCGAAGTGATACTTGTCGTTAAATCGCCTTACACTCAAAATGCCCCCGAAAAGGCGAAAGAAAAAGCTCGAATCGTTCAACGTCGTCCTTGTTCACTAACATAATCTCTATTCGCATCAATATTCCGATACGCAACTGTTGAGAAATCTCGATAGCACTCATTGATTGGGGAATGGCTGGTTTAAGGGCGCTGTTCCACCACTTGCGTCACAACACTAGCTGCCAATAGCCGACATCAACCCACCTATCGTGCTTGAAGCCGACTTCACGAAAGGTTGCAACCTGCTCGAAACCGAGTTTTTCGTGCAGGCCTAAACTGGCTTCATTCGGAAGGGCCACTCCGCCGATCACAACGTGTATGCCCTGCTCCCGCAAAAGAGATAAAAGCTCCAAGTACAGCCCCTTTCCAATGCCTCGCCTCTCCTGCCCATGTTGGAGATAAATCGTAGTTTCGACAGAATAGCGATATGCGCTCCGTGCTTTCCATTTGGTCGCGTAAGCATAGCCAACCAAGGCACCCCCAACTTCCGCCACCAGCCACGGTAGAGATGCCTTCTGAACATCAGCAACCCGGGCGGCCATCGTCTGTGCCGAAACTGGTTCTTCTTCAAAGGTGATCACTGTGTGACGGATGTAGTAGTTGTAGATGTGAGCAATGACATCGGCATCCTTTGCCGTTGCTGATCTCACGCAGATATTCATTGACATTAAGCTTCTCACTTCGCCGTTGTTGCCTCTACAATCCTTCCACGTCGCGTAGTCTAGCCTCTCTCAACCCGTGATAATCCCGATCTCACCCATTGAGCCTGTCTTGCTGAGGTGGGCGAATCTGGAAGTTCTCGTGTGGGCGAGATGGATGGTTGACCTTTGAGCGCCGTCCCTGCGTTTGCAATTTGTGATGCGCTTCGCCCCAGTTAGGCTCTTTGTCGTCCTCCTGTTCCCAATGGACCAGCGAGGCTTCGTCACACCATTCGAGCAGCTTTCGCATCGCCTTTCGGTGTGCTCCTGCCAACATAAAGTCCTTCATCGCGGATTCGGTGGTCCACACCGTCCGGGTCCAGAATGTGCGATCGCTATCGCGGAGCAATGACGTCGTGACATTTACTTGGGCATGCCTAGCCTGACGCGCGGAGCGAAGGGCGTAGAAGAGGAATGGAGCGACACATCGCCATGAACGTACCCGCAATCGCGTTATTGAGACAATTGCCATAAATCTAGAATTCGCAATAGCCCGAATCTTCATCTTGATACAAAAGGCTAGTCCAACGATAACCAGTTAGAGCTACCTCAATATAGCCACTCGCATCGGCATGGCTTGACGGATTGATCCCTGATTTCGTCAACCGCCATGGCCCGATTTGTATACTGGCAGTCAGAGAAAAATCAATGCCGAGCGACAATCTCCTGACCGAATTGACTTCACTCCTAGCTCAGGAGGGAGACCGCACGACCACAGCTAAAGCCATTGCCGAGGCGATCAGAGCGGCGGGACCGTACCGATGGACGGGAATTTACGAGGTGGATCTCAAGAAAGGCGTTGTATCCAACCTTGCTTGGAGCGGCTTGGGTGCTCCGGCACACTCAAACTTCCCGGTCACGAATGGCCTTACATCACGTGCGGTTGCTACGAAGAAGACGGTTCACGTTGATGATGTCGCGACTGACCCGGATTACTTGACCGCACTTGCGACAACTCGATCTGAAATCATCGTTCCAGTTCTGGACGCCACTGGGCATAGCGTGATAGGCACAATTGATGTTGAAAGTGAGCATCCTCACGCATTTGACTCGGCTGTTCAGCAACGTCTTGAGGTTTGCGCGGCGGTATTGACCGCCTTCTGGGACCGATAGTCTCGACTCCCGCGCGCGTCTGCCGGTTATGAAAAAAACCTATTCCGACGAAGATCGGGCAACAAAACAGTTAGGGTATCCAAAGATCGCTTTGAGCTGGCTGCTCCAGGTGAGCCGATCACTCCCAATACCTATTTCCCATATACCAATAGTGCCGGCTTCGAGTGCTAAGCGAAGCCTTTGCTCGGCAGACCCTAGCGCCTGCCGCTCACGGTGTTTAACGATGGCGATCGAAGCAGTATGAGTCCCCATTTCGATCTGCTTCAAATGACGATTTCCAGGTCGTCCCGACTGTCGGAAACAGAGCGCAAATGTCCCGAGTACACAGTGTTGTTCGTCAAAGATGGGCGTGGACCAACAGGCACGTAGGCCATGCTCAAGAGCGAAGGACTTGTAGGTAGCCCACAGAGGGTCGGTAGCAATGTCTTCAACGATGACTGGTTCACGCCTGTACGCGGCTGTACCACAGAATCCCGCACAGGGCCCAATGGCTTCTCCGTCAATCGCCTTGATGTAGCTCTCAGGAAGGCTCGGCGCCATGCCGCACATGAACGGCGTCAGGCGCGAGCAACAAGATGGAAGCCAGCATGCCGGGGCTCTGTTCTTCGACAATCCGCAGCAGAGTATCCAGGGTCTCATGAAGGGGTGCTCCCCGAGCGATGAGTTCTAGTACTCGATTCTGCCCCCGCAAGAGCGCGGAGCTCTCTCTTGTGCCCCTTCGGCTTCCTTTTGCTCATGGGTTGCTATGCCAGGCTGGTGACCAGCAGGTATGCAACGGCAAAAACGGCTACCAGAACACTGCCTATGGAAGCTTTGCGCTCAACTGTCGGTGCGCCACTAAGAACCGGAGCTGTGCATTGAGGACAGACCGTAGTTCCATCCGGGAAATTTGTCTGGCAGTTCTGGCAGATCATGCTTTTGTTCGCTCAGGAATGTACAACATGTGGCGCTTTTTTAGCAGTACTTTATGTTGGGCGAATAAAAAGCGCACACTTGTGCAAACGCCTGATATCAGGAATTGACGAACGCTACAATAGGCCACGACATGGCTGACTGGTTCGCAGTCGATCACTTGGATGTTGAACGGCTCCTAGCCCAATGGCGTTGGCTCTGTCCGAATCCCGTAGTGTTGGTCGCAAGAGACGCATTTGGCGATTTGTTCCTACGCGATAGTTCGGGAGAGATTTATCGGCTTGACGTCGCTATTGGAAAGCTACTCAAGGTGGCAGATTCTGAAGTGCAGTTTAAGGAATTGGTCATCAGCAAGCGGAAAGAATGGTTTGCCGAAAACGATGAGATAGCAGCAGCAGAAAAGGGACTGAAGCCAAATAAGAACCAGTGCATTGGATTTGCTGTCCCGCTTGTCCTCAAAACCTCTTCAACGGATCACAATCCCTACATCGCGGACTTGTACGATCATGTTTCATTTGGCGATATAAACAGGCAGATTGCCAGCCTCACGGAGGGAGCAGAGGTGCGCCTCGTAATTGGAACAAAGCCGCACTGATCTGACCTTAGTTGGCGAAAAATCCCCATATCACTCATTGAGGCCGACCGCCCTCCGCTACAATCGTTCCCGCAGGCTGCAAACATGGCCATATGGCAATTTCGAGTCATTTTCCTTCCTGAGCAGGTTCTTCTCAGAAAACACGAGGTGCTGCCACCCGCGATCTCTCAGGAACTCGCAGAGGATTTCTCATGGTGGGCAGATGTCCAACCACCTACCGGATTCGAGGATCAGATCGATTTAATTCTTCCGAAGATGGATTCATGGTCACCAAGTCTCCGAATGTGGGGGCAGAAGCACAGAGATGAAGCGCATGTGATCTACGTCGATGAGAGCAAGACCAAGGTCGAGGAAATCGCGTTTCGCATTGATGCCAATGCAATCTCGCCGGAATTAGTCAGGCAGGTTTGCGTACTAGCGAGGCAATTAGGCTGTGTCCTCTTGACCGCCGAGTACCAGATTCTATTGCCCGATGAATCGATGGTGATGACCACCATTCAGCATTCGATTGCCAAAAAGTTTGTTGATGATCCAGTTGCAGCTTTGAGCGAAGTGGGCCAGCCGGAAGTACAGGAGCGATTCAACTATCCGCTGAAGGATGACCTTCCGCGCATCAATGATTAGCTCATCCTGAGCGTGATTTCTGGGCTAGTCACGTCATTTGTTGAAACATCGCCATATCACTCATTGACCTCGAATACGGCGACGAAAGGATGTTCTGTTAGCATCCATGCCGGACACTGGAGCCGCTAATGCCAAGCAAGAACAATATCCTGATTGCCCTCTCACAATCAGACAAAACGCAGTTCGGCAAGGAGTTTGAGAGTCAGTCCATACCCCAGAAAGTCTTTTCTGCCATCTGGGCTTTAGAATCGGAAGTCAATAATGGCGGGTTCTCCCAGTATTTTGTCAATGACAGTTGCGAGACAGCCGCATTCGTTCCAGAGGCTCTCGAACTTATCGGAGCACCACGAACTGCGGATATATGTAGGCGAGCCATAAGGACAGCATATCCGTCAGGTTTGCCGAAGACATCGGCAGCAATCTCTAGCGCGGCTGCCGAATTTTCGGATGGAGTTTTAGAGAGTTTGCAGACGCTGGACAACGAGTTCTTCGCTTACCCCCACGACCTCACGTCTTTGCTGTACGACTACGTTTCAAACCACCCTGGCGAGTTTGGCGCGCTTCCCAAAGTCGACGACTAGGGTCGTTGTCGAGAAATCCCCATTACACTCATTGACGGAAAATCCCCATTTCACTTATTGGAAGCGGCTCTCGACCATTAAGAACAATAAGCTTGTTGCCGAGCTTCTGCGTAGAAGCTTCGGGGGAGCAAGATTTGCCCATCCTCCAAGAAAACGAGAGGGAAGTTGACCCGCTTATCTTGCCATTGGACCCATATGGTAGTGAGAAGGGCGATAACGTGGTTGCCGGGCCGCAGAAAGCGTTCCATCACGCTGCCGTTGCCAAGCTTTCCTTGCCGGTCAGAAGACCATTGCATTGAGGTACCCGGCAATATGCCATCCTGCAGGTCGAACCGGAGTCCGCGGAGTCGGACCGGCCGGTTCACCGGCCACTCCTTGTAAGCCGAATTTAGGATCGCTGTGGTCGGCGGCTTTGCCTCCACCCGGAACGGCTCGCTCAAATCGCTGGCGGTGTTGAAACCGTCGCTTTGCGGGGTTTCAGAGCCGGGTGCGCCCCGCAGAAGCCACTGCAGGCTTCAATCGATCGAAAACGGGGAGGGCGGCGTGATGCTGGAGAGTTTAGCGACCAGTTCAGCTCGCGCCGATGGGTCCTGAAGTAAACCAATCGAGTTATGGAGACGCCGGATGCTTGCCGGTATTATTAGGCCGCACGAATTGATTCAGCTACGGACGGCGAGGAGTTTTGTACAACGTATTCATCCAGCATGGTTGCAATGAGCGCCGCGATCGGGACCGCGACGATAGCACCCAACAGCCCCGCCAACTCAGCGCCGATCGTCAGGGCAATGATAACAGCCACGCCCGGCAAATCCACTTCTGCTCGCATGATACGAGGGGTCAGGTATGCATTTTCGACCTGCTGGTAAACAGCGTAGAAGATGATGACGCCCAGGAGCTTCGTCCACGAATCCAACCCAGCAATTGTGCCGGCGACCACAACGGTTGCGATTGGGCCGAGGATGGGAACGAAGTTTGCCAGGGCGGCAAAAACGGCAAGAGCATAAAAATAGCGTAGCCCGAGGAGCCCGAACACCACTGCGCTTGATGACCCAAGAATCAACATCAGTATCAACTGACCGTACAACCACCGCTGCATCCGTTGAGCGCTTCGCTCCAGGGTCTTTTTGAGGCGAGAGCGCGCTGTGCCCGGCACCATAGACGTAGCCCAACTGAATGCGCGCTCTCCATCCAGCATGAAGTAGGCGGTGAGTAGTATTAACGTGAGAAGCGCTGCTACTCCGCTAACTAAACTCTGAAACAATTTGAAGGCCTGCTGAATACCTTTTTGTACCCATTCGCGGATCCTGTTTTCGTTGAGCCTTGGCGCAACGGCATGTCCGAAAGGCAATCGAGCTACCCTCTGCTGCAAAGATTGGAGATTCTGTGGAAGGTCGTTGGTCATCTGCTCCGCATTCGCCGCAATTGGCTGAGCTGCAAATGCCAAGTAGAGGGCGATTGCGATCAATACGATTCCAAGAAGGATCAGAATGGCTGCACCTCGGCCCGGGTACAGATGTCGTATGTGCCAACCTTGTATCCATTTGACCCAAGGAGAGAAGATGATCGCGAAGGTGATACTGACAAAGATCAACAGCAGCGCGGTTCGTACTACATAGGCAATATAGAGGAGCAGTGCCAGGAACAAACCGATGGCAAGGAGTTTCGCAGCGGAGCCCGACTTCATCGCTGGTTTAGATGCGAAGGCTCGACGTCTGCCGCTGTTCTCTGTGTAATGGATAAGTCGCATCTGCCCGAATATTCCCGCGCGGCACATTCCATCTTGCGTGGCAGTTCTTGGAGGGTATTGATATCGCTCGGCCGCCCAGTGGATACGGGTAGTCCAGGGGCGTGCTAACACCCCGTTCTTGAAAGTTGATCCAGGCAGCTCCTACTTGGGAACCTTTTGCGAAAACCAATGCTGGATTCGATGTTCCGCGTCGTCAACTTGGAGGGGTGTCATTGTCTGACGCAACGCGGCAACTTCGTCGTAGCCTACTCCCGATGAGCGAGCAGCAATAACCGCCCATGTGTATGCTCTTACAGGATCGCGTGGAACACCGATCCCTTTCGCGTACAGAGTGCTCAACCTGTTTTGCGCCTGATTATTACCAAGGTTTGCTGCTTTCTTTATCCAATTCGCCCCGAGTGCCTCGTCCTTGTCTTTTCCAATGCCGTTCAAGTACCGAATACCTAAGTTGAAGAGTTCTGAGTCATTACTCCGCACTGCCGAATTACTCGGCATTCGCACGGCTTCAGCGGCCGCGGGCGGAGTAGCCGCAGCAAACGATGGTTTTGGCATGTTGCTACGAACCTGCGGAGTCGTGGTGCTTGCTTGAACTACGGAGCCAGGTAGAGCATTCGTCGTTTGCTGGCGAAAGGTGCCGCGACCGTCGGAGAATCTTGAATGAAGCATTTTGCTGTACG